>Ga0187894_10003785_pt1 | contig 16661 bp, 17 predicted proteins | sample GBC1701081metaG_FD_136650 | JGI IMG/M metagenome (GOLD analysis project Ga0187894, IMG submission 136650) | White microbial mat communities from a lava cave in the Kipuka Kanohina Cave System on the Island of Hawaii, USA - GBC170108-1 metaG ... | reverse complement strand
CGATCAGGCCGAGGACCGCTTCCAGGTGCTGTCCGACTTGCACGCGCAGATCCAGGACGCGTTCAACGAGTTCGGCGTGCAGATCATGTCCCCGGCGTTCGAGTCGCAGCCGGACCAGCCGGTCGTCGTGCCGAAATCCCACTGGTACGCGGCGCCCGCCAAGCGCCCGACGGAGGCAGCCGGCGACGGAGGCTCGCGCGGGCCTGACGGCGGAAGCGGGTGAGCGCCCCGTGAGCGCCGCGCGCGCCCGATGGGTCGGGCCGCTCGGGTGGCTCGTCCTGATGACGGGCTGCGCGTCGGCGCCGGTCACGGCGGCCGACCGGTTCGTGGCTCGCCTCGCGCTCGCGGATGGCTTCGTCTGCGTGGTGGCCGAGGGCGACTTGGAGCCGCGCTCGATCGGCACGTTCAGCGTGCGCGTGTACCGGAACCTCGACGTCGGCGACTTCGTCGCCGGCGTCATCGCGCGGCGCAACGGATTCGTGAAGGCGGCGTACCCGGCGCCACGGGATGGACGCGGAGCGGAGCAGATCGCGGTGGAGGTCGAGACCGCGGGCAGCGGGCGCCACGTCGAGACGCAGACGTTCGTCTTCGACGCCGGGACGCGATCGCTCCGGGTCCGGAGGGGGACTGAATGATCGGGGAGACCTCGACGGGCGGCGATCACCTCGTGCACCCCGGCGCCGGCCGCCACACGCGGCGCCAGTGGTGTGCTGAGCGCGAAGGGATGACCCGACTTCCGGGTAAGTGCGGCCATGCGCCCGGCCGTTGTCAGGGACGGCGAAGCAGCCGCAGCGTCTCTTCGTAGATCGTCCGTCTCGGGCCGATCGCGACGAGCTCGATGACCCGCAGCGGCGCGATGCGGTAGACGATCCGGAAGCGGCCCACGCGAAGACTCCGGAGTCCGGCCAGTTCGTCGCGCAAGAGCTTGCCGGCTTCCGGCTCGGCTCGGATCAGGTCCAGGCCCGCGCGAACCTTGCGCCGGAGCTCCGGATGGAGACCACGCACGAGGTCCGCAATGCGCGCGTCCGCTCGAAGGCGATACGATCTCACGTCGGGGGGCGACCGGGGGACCCCGACGAGCCCCAGCTACTCGTCCGGTGCCAGTTCCTCCAGGGTGTAGATCCGGCCGCGGCGCTTGAGCGCACGGAGCCCGCGGCGGATCTCGGCCATCAGCTCCATGTCCGATCGGATCGCCTGCGTTTCGCGCCAGCTCTCGTACTCATCCGGGCTCACCAGGACCGCCGCCGGCCGGCCGTTGCGCGTGATCACGATCTGCTCGTCCGTCTTCGCGACTTGGTCGACCAGCCGGCTCAGCTTGGCCTTCACCTCGGCGAGCGGCAGCGTCTTCACCGGTCCCCTCCAATGTTGGTCATGATTCTGACCAACGCTGCCAGACGGACGCTGTGCCGTCAAGCGGTCGGCCCGCCGCTCAGTCGTACAGGTGACACGCCACCGTGTGGCCGGCGGCGGTCACGCGCTCCTCGGGTTCCACCTCGGCGCAGCGGGCCATCGCGAACGGGCACCGCGGGTGGAAGCGACAGCCCGCGGGCGGGTTGATCGGCGAGGGGACCTCACCGGGGAGGATGATCTCCTCGCGCACCGTGTCCGGATGCGCCGGCAGCGCTGCGGAGAACAGCGCCTTCGTGTACGGGTGCAGCGGGTTCTTGAACAGCTCCCGGGTCCGGGCCCGCTCCACGATCTTGCCCAGGTACATGACGGCGACCTCGTGCGCCATGTAGCGCGTGGTCGCCAGATGATGGGCGATGAGGAGGTAGCTCACGCCGTACTCCTTCTGCAGATCGGCGAGCAGGTTCATGATCTGCGCGCGGATCGAGACGTCGAGCGCGGAGACGGGCTCGTCGAGGATGATCAGCTTCGGATTGGACACCAGCGCGCTGGCGACGGCGATGCGCTGGCGCTGGCCCCCGCTGAACTCGTGGGGGTAGAGGTCGGCCTGCTGCGGCCGCAGGCCGACGCGCCCCAGGATCTCGCCCACGCGGTCGCGGACCTCCGGCCCCCGCATCCGCCCATTCACGATCAGCGGCTCGGCCACGATGTCTCGCACGCGCATCCGCGGGCTCAGCGAGGACCACGGATCCTGGAAGACGGCCTGGACCGTCGTGCGATAGTCGCGGAGGTCATCGCCCCGGAGCGCGTGGACGTCCTTGCCGTCGACCCACACGCGGCCCGCCGTGGGCTGGTCCAGGCGGAGGATCAGCTTGGCGGTCGTGGTCTTGCCGCAGCCGGATTCGCCGACGAGGGCCAGCGTCTCTCCCTGGGCAATCGAGAAGCTGATGCCGTCGACGGCCTTGACTCGGCCGACGACCGTCATCCACAGGAGGCCCTCGGTCACGGGGAAGTGCCGCGTGAGCTCCTCGGCGCGAAGGATCAGATCGGCGCTCACGGTGATGGCCAGCCCTTCTCGAGCTTCCAGCAGGCCGCGGTATGGCCCGCGCCGACCTCGAACGCCGGAGGATAGTCCCGCTGGCACCGCTCGTCGGCGTAGGGACAGCGGGCGGCGAACCGGCAACCCTCGGGGAGATCCCACAGCGCCGGCGGCTGGCCGCTGATCGAGGCGAGCCGCTCGACGTCCTCGTCCATGCTCGGGACGGAGTCGAGCAGCGCCTGCGTGTAGGGATGGGACGGGCGATTGAAGATCTCGCGCACCGGGCCGCTCTCGACGACGCGGCCGGCGTACATCACCATCACGCGGTCGCACATCTTGGCCACGATGCCGAAGTCGTGCGTGATGAAGATCACGGAGAGGTTGGTCTCCTCCTGGATCTCGCGGAGCAGGCGCAGGTACTGCGCCTGGATGGTCACGTCGAGCGACGTCGTGGGCTCGTCGGCGATGATCACGCGCGGCTCGCACGAGATGGCGATGGCCCCGACGACGCGCTGCTTCATGCCGCCGCTCATCTGGTGGGGGTAGTCCTGCACGCGGCGCTCGGGCGCGGCCACGCGCACCTGCCGGAGCCCGTCGATGGCCCGGCGGACGAGCGACCGGCGCCCGTCCTGATGGTGGATGCGGATCGCCTCGATGAGTTGATTGCCGACGGTGAACACCGGGTTCAGCGACGTCTGCGGATCCTGGAGGATCATCGAGATGCGCCGACCCCGGATGTCCCGCATCTCGCGCTCGCTCTTGTCGAGCAGGTTCTCGCCCTGGAGCCGGATGGCGCCCTTGATGATGCGGGCGGCGGGCCGGGGCACGAGCCGGAGCAGCGACAGCGCGGTCATGGTCTTGCCGCAGCCGGATTCCCCGACGATGCCGAGCGCCTCTCCCTGGCGCAGGGAGAAGCTCACGCCGTCGACGGCCTTCACGACGCCCCAGCGCGTGAAGCAGTACGTGTGAAGGTCGTCGACCTCGAGGACGACGTCGCCGATCCGTCTCAGAGCCCGGCTCCCGGTGGCGCCTGCCGGCCGGCTACTTGGCCGCGGACTTGACCAGGTGGAAGTGCGTCGACCGCCCGGCCGCGAGTCCCGGGTAGACCCAGTCGCCGACGACCTTGGGATTGGCCATCACCTCGTTGGCGAACCAGAACAGCGGGATGTCGGCGAACTCGTCGAAGAGATGATCGGCGATGGAGCGGGCGAGGCGCTGGCGCTCCTTGGGCTCCACGGTCTGGATCAGCGCCGTGTACTGCTTGTCGATGAACTCGTTCTCGTAGTGGTGGTTGGGGCTCTTGCTGTAGTAGCTCGTGCGGATCCACTCCTCCGACGGCCGCCACGAGATGATGTTGGGCCAGATGCAGCACTGGATCGTCTTCTTCCGGAACATCTCTCGCACCTTGGCCCAGTCGAGCACCTCGATCTCGGTCTCGACGCCGATGTCCTTGTAGTAGATGCCGAGCGCCTCGGCGACCTGCGGGCCTTCCGACTCCCCGGGCTCCGTGAACGCCAGGATCTTGAACTTGAGCTGCCCCGGGCCGTAGCCGGCCTCCTTCAGGAGCGCCTTGGCCTTGGTCGGGTTGTAGCCGTAGAGCTGGTCGAATCGCGACTGCCACTCGGGGTTCCAGCCCTCGGAGCTCGGGAGCCAGCCGGTGACGTAGGTGAGCGTGCCCTTGCCGGCGAACACCGTGTTGAGCAGCTCCTTCCTGTTGATGGCCATGTTGAGCGCCTGGCGCACCGGCTTCTTGGTCCACGCCACGTCGGGCTTGAACGCGGGATCGCCGGGCATGTAGTACTGGCCGCCCAGGTAGACGGTCATCCAGTCGACCGGGAACGACGACGAGTAGATCTTCATCCCCTTCTTGAGCGCGTCCTTCTGCAATTCGCGGGGCAGGTCGGCGATGTGGGCCTCGCCGGACAGCAGGAGCGCGAGCCGTGTCGACTCCTCGCGCGCCAGCCGGAACACGAGCTCCTTGAAGGCCGGCTTCTCTCCGCGCCAGTGGTTGTCCACGCGCTCGAACGTGATCGAGAGGCCGGGCTGCCGTCCGACGTAGCGATAGGACCCGGTGCCCGCCGGCCGCTTGTCGAATCCCGCCTCGCCCTCCTTGTCCCACTGCGCCTTGCTCACGATGCGCAGGTCACCCGCGCGCGAGGCGGCGTAGGGCATCGTCGTCGAGGGACGCTTCATGCGGAACACGACCTGCAGGTCGTTGACGACCTTCACCTCCTCGACGCCCCGCCAGAACGGGGACAGCGTCGCCGTCGCCTCGGGACGCACCATCTGGGCGTGGGAATGGACCACGTCCTTGGCGGTGAGCGGGCCGTAGCCATTGTGAAACGTCACCCCCTTGCGGAGGGTGAACGTCCATTCCTTGTAGTCCGGGCTGGACGTCCACTTCTCGGCCAGCCGCGCCGTGTACTCGCCGGTCTTCGGGTCGACGTCGAGCAGCGTCTCGAGGAACGGGTCGTACTGGAGATGATCGGGGCGGGACACCATCCAGAAGCGATTGCTCTCGTCGAACCCGGCCGAGGCGAACACGAGGCGCTGCGTCTTCGCCTCCTGCGCCGAGCCGAGCAGGGGGGCCGACGCGGACGAGAGCAAGGCGACCAGCAGGGCCAGGGCGAAGGGGACGAGCCTCGGCATCGGGAGCCGTGATGTCGCGTCGTGTCTCATCGGAGATCTCCTCCGCGTTCGGGGTTATCGCGCGCGCTCGGCGCCACGCGGCTGCTCGTGGCCGCGCGCCACGCGAGGACTACACGTGTCGGAGCTTGGGATCCAGATGGTCCCGCAGCCAGTCGCCCAGGAGGTTCAGGGCGAGCACGGTCAGCATGATGGCGAGGCCCGGGAACATCGACACCCACCAGGCCGTGACGATCAGCTCGCGCCCGTCGGCGATCATGAGGCCCCACGCCGGGAGGGGCCGGGGCAGCCCGGCGCCGAGGAAGCTCAGCGCGGACTCGAGCAGGATGACGTAGCCGACCTGAAGCGTGGCGAGCACGATCAGCGAGTTGACGACGTTCGGAAAGATGTAGCGGGTCATGATGCGGACGTGGGACGCGCCGGCCACGCGAGCGCGCGCGATGAAATCGCGCTCCTTGATGCTGAGCGTCTCGGCGCGCACCAGCCGCGCGTACCGCGCCCAGAGCAGCACGACCAGGACCGTGATCACGGTCGCGAAGCTCGGACCCACGGCGGCGACGAGGACGAGGGCCAGCAGGATCGTCGGCAGCGACAGCGAGATGTCCACCAGCCGCATGAGCAGCGCGTCGGTCCGGCCGCCGAAGTACCCCGACACGAGGCCGAGGCCGGTGCCGATCGCGCCGCCGACGACGATCGCGACCAGCGAGACCATCAGCGAGACGCGGGCGCCGTAGATGAGCCGGCTCAGGATGTCGCGTCCCAGCTTGTCGGTGCCGAGCGGATACTCGATCGAGCCGCCGTCCTGCCAGACGGGCGGCTTCAGGCGCTTCGCCAGGGAGCCCTTCAGGGGGTCGTACGGCGCGACGACGGGCGCAAGCAGCGCCGGGATGACGAGGAGCAGCGTCAGCAGCGCCACCGGCACCAGCGGGTATCGGCGGGCCTGCCGCAGGGCCTGGACGACTCTCGGGAGCGCGTGTCCGCGGAAGGTTCTGACCGTTGCGGTCGCCATGAATGGGCCTCCTTGAGATACGGCTCGCGCTCTCGCCTATCGATACCGGATCCGCGGATCCAGATAGGCGTAGAGGATGTCGACCAGCAGGTTGGTCAAGATGAAGATGCCCGCGAACACGATCACGACGGCCTGCACGACCTGGAAGTCCCGCGCTCGCACGGCGTCGACGACCAGGAGGCCCGTCCCGGGCCACGAGAACACGCTCTCGGTCACCACCGAGCCGGTCATCAGGACACCGGCGATGATCGCGAAGAACGTCAGCGGCGCGATCGACGCGTTCCGCAGGCAATGCTTCCACACGACCTTCCACTCCGACAGGCCCTTGATGCGCGTGAGCTTCACGAACTCGCTGTCCAGCACCTCGAGCATCGACGAACGGACCAGGCGCATGATCGCGGCCGTCTGGAACCAGCCGAGCGTGATGGCGGGCAGGACCATGTATTCGAGCCCGCCCCGTCCGGACGTCGGGAACCACCCGAGGTGCACGGCGAAGATCCACATGAGCACGATGCCGAGCCAGAACCCGGGCAGGGACTGTCCCATGAGCGCGATGATCTTGGCCAGCGTGTCCCACGCGGTGTCTTTCATCACCGCAGACAGCACGCCGATGGGCAGCGCGATCACAACGCTCACGAATAGCGCGAAGCCCGCGAGCTGCAGGGTGGCGGGCAGGCGCTCCCACACCAGGCCCATCGCCGAATGGCCGTGCCACTTCCACGAGGTGCCGAAGTCGCCCTGCAGGGCCTTGCCGAGGAAGATCAGGTACTGGATGTAGAGGGGCTTGTCGAGCCCCCAGTGCTTGGACACGCGCTCGTAGTCCTCGGGACCGGCCTCGAGCGGCAGCATGACGTCGAGCGGATTGCCGGTGACGCGCGCCAGCCCGAAGACGACGAGGCTCATCACCCAGATGGCCAGCACGCTCTGGAACGCTCGCCGCACGATGTAGCGTTGCATGGCGTGCGGATCACCCGCCCTTCAGGCGCGGGTCGAGCAGGTCGCGGAGCGCGTCGCCGAGCATGTTGAAGCCGAACACCGCGAGCGACAGCGCGACGGCGGGCCAGATCGCGAGCCACGGCGCCCGGTACATGTGATCGAGCCCGGCCAGCGAGAGCATGCCTCCCCACGTCGGATAGGGCGGCGGGACGCCCAGGCCCAGGAACGAGAGGCTCGCCTCGGTGAGGATCACGGTCGAGAGCCCGGTCGTGGCCACGACGATGATCGTCGGCAGCACGTTCGGCAGGATGTGGACGAGCGTGATGCGGACGTGCCCGGAGCCGAGCGCCCGGGTGCCCTCGATGTAGGTGTTCTCCTTGATCGAGAGCGCGACGCCGCGCACGATGCGCGACTCGCGGATGCCGGCGGCGACGCCGAGGACCAGTGTGATGTTGAGCACGCTCGGCCCGAGCAGCGACATGATCGACATCAAGATGAGCAGCGGCGGGAACGCCATCCAGGCGTCCACCACGCGCTGCAGGAACAGATCGGCCCGCCCGCCCCCGTAGGCCGAGAAGATCCCGAGCGCCGTCGCGATGAGGCTGCCGATCGCCACGGCGCCGAGCCCGACGTAGAGCGAGATGCGCGCGCCGTAGAGGATGCGGGTGAGCACGTCGCGGCCGAGCTGATCGGTGCCGAGCCAGTGCTCCGCGTTCATCGAGATGAAGCGCTCGCGCAGGCTCGTCTGCGAGAAGCCATAGGGCGTGAGGACGTCGGCGAACACGGCGGCCAGCAGCATCACGAGCACGATGGCGCCGCCCACGGTGCCGAGCGGCTTCCGCCGCAGCATGCGAACCCAGACGTCCGTGTACCAGGGGCGGGCGGGGGGAAGCGCGTAGGCGTCGACGACGGGGACGGGGGGCGCGACGATGGCCATCTCAGGGCCTCCCGTAGCGGAAGCGCGGGTCGCGAAGCGTGGTGGCGAGGTGGATGGCCGGGGTGCGGCCGGGCACGTCAGGGCCTCCCGTAGCGGATGCGGGGGTCGAGGAACGCGTAGGTGAGATCGATGGCCAGGTTCAGGCCGACGACCAGGGCGGCGATGATCAGGTTCACCGACTGCACCACGGGATAGTCGAGCCGGCTCAGCGCCTCGAAGAAGAAGAGGCCGACGCCGGGAAGCCGGAAGATGGCCTCGATGATGACCGAGCCGCCGATGTAGAGCGGCATCTGAAGTCCGATCAGCGTGACGACGGGGATCAGCGCGTTCTTGAGCCCGTGGCGGACGACGACCGCGCGCTCCGGCAGCCCCTTCGACCACGCGGTGCGGATGTAGTCCTGGCGCATGACCTCGAGCAAGGCCGAACGCGTGATTCGCATGATCGGCCCCGCGCGCGTGATGCCGAAGACGAACGCCGGCACGAGCATGATCTTCAGGTTCTCGAGCGGATCCGCGGTGAACGCGACGTACGTCCACACCGGCGTCCACTTGAAGTAGATGGACGGCAGCACGACGACGAGCACGGCGAGCCCGAAGTACGGGACCGACAGCGCGAGGATCGCGAGCACGCGCCCCGCATAGTCCGAGAGGGTGTCCTGCCGGACGGCGGAGACGATGCCGACGAGGACGCCGATCACGACCGAGACGAGGATGGTGAGGGCGGCCAGCTCCAGGGTGACCGGGAACCGGTGGATGAACTCGTCGAGGATCGGCTGGCGCGTCCAGTACGAGTGGCCGAAGTCGCCGCGGAGGAGGATGCCGCCGATCCACTCGACGTACTGGACGTACGCGGGCCGATCGAGCCCCAGCTCGGCGCGGAGGGCGTCGATGGTCGGCGCATACGCGTGCCCTTCGACCATGCGGATCACGACGTCGCCGGGCATGAGCCGCATCATCGAGAACACGATGATGCTCACGAGCACGAGCGTCGGAATCGCGAGGGCGAGTCGGCGGAGGATGTACGGCCTCATGGCGGCCGCGCCGGCCCCGGTCCACCCTACCGGTCGAGCCAGGTGAACATGAGCCGGTACCCGAGCGAGAAGCCGTCGTGGTGCTTGAAGCCCTTGACGGACGGCGTGTGCGTGATGTACTGCGGCGGGTTCGGCAGGTACACGTAGTACGCCTTGTCGGCGAGGTAGCGCTGGATGTCGTGCACGATGACGAGTCGCTTCTTCGGGTCCAGCTCGCGCCGCTGCGCGAGCAGCATCTTGTTCAGCTCGGCGTCGGCCACGTGGCTCCTGTTGTGGGGCTGCTCGGGGTAGAAGCCGCTGTAGAGCCAGTCGTCTACCTCGTAGCCTGGCGCCTGGGGGCCCATCGCCATCTTCTCGAACTTGCCGAGATAGGTCGTGGAGATGTACTTGCCGTACTCCTCGGGCTTGAACTCGACGGTGACCCCGATCTTCGCGAGGTCGTCGGCCGCGAGGTCGTAGTACGTCCGCCAGGGCGGCGCATACCCCGGCCAGTGGTACATGGGCGTCGTGAAGCCCTTCGGGAAGCCCGCCTCGGCGAGGAGCCGCTTGGCTTCCTTGGGATCGTAGCCGACCAGGTACTTGGCCTTCGCGGGATCGATCTTGGCGACGGGGAGCTTCCAGTCCGTGAGCGCGCACGGCACGGGCCCCGCGTCGACGCAGGCCTCGCCGAAGTGGAGCGAGTCGTTCCACGACTTGCGATCGATCGCGAGCGAGATCGCGCGGCGCACCCGCACGTCGTTGAACGGCGGCTGGTCCGTCCGGAAGTAGAGAATGCCGCTCCCGAGGATCATCGTCGGCGTCTGGATCATCTCGGGGTTCGTCTGCTTGAGCGACTTGGCCTCCTCCGGGACGAGGAAGCCCCACATGTGCCCCATCTCGACCTTGCCCGCCCGCAGCAGCGACAGCCGGGCGGAGGACTCCGGCGTGATCTCGATCACGACCCCGTCGAGGTACGGCATCCCCTTCACGTAGTAGTCGTTGTTCCGCTCGAAGGCGATCTGCACGCCCTTCTGATAGGACTTCAGCATGAACGGGCCCGAGCCGATCATCGCCTCCGGTCGATTGAAGTCCTTGAACTTCTCCTCGACCTCGCGGGGCAGGATCGCCACGAAGACCGACGCGGCCAGGTGGTTCAGGAACGGCGCCGAGGGTTCTTTCAAGGTGACTCGCAAGGTGTAGCGGTCCACGACCTCGACCGACTGGACGACGTCGAAGCGCGCCCGGAACGCCGATTTGGCCATGAACCGCTCGATCGAGTACTTCGCGTCCTCGGCGGTGACCTCTCGCCCGTTGACGGGCGGCTTGTTGTGGAACTTGACGCCCTTCCTGAGGGTGAACTCGATGACGGTCGGGCTCTTGTGCTCCCACTTCTCGGCGAGGTCGGGGACGATCGAAAAGTCGGCGGGATGCTTCTGCTCGGGCCCGTGCGGATACCGCACGAGCTGGCTGTAGATCATGCTCGACCACGAATGCGTGAGAAAGCTGATGCTGAGATGCGGATCGAGGTTGGGCGCCTCGCGGTCGGCGATTTTCAGGACGCCCCCGCGCTTCGGCTGCTGGGCGAGGGCGGGCGGAGCCGCGAGGACCGCAGCGATGGCGGCCGCAAAGAGGGCGAGCCTCAGGCATCGAGCCATGATCGATCCTCCTCTCCTCGTGAGAGGGTCGCGTCAGCACTGACCGAGAAGGAACGCGTGTGCGGGCCCGAAAGGTTGCCCCATTATCTCCGGGCCGCCTGCCTTGTCAATTCGGCTCCGCGTCGGCGCGCCACTCCCCGAAAGCCCTTGACAGCGTCGACCCGCGGTGCTGTCATCGCGTCACTCTCGTGAAGTCTCGGCCCGGCACCGCATCCGGTGGCCCGGGCCCCGTCGCTCGGACCGCAACGGTGCGGAGCGTCTCCGGACCATCTCCGGGGCGTGAGGAAGGAGCGATCCATGGCCATGCGCGAGGGCAGGCAGACCATCCACCGGCGGGTCTTCCTCAGGGCGGCGGGCGCCGCGGCCGGGGCCGCCGTGGCCAGCGGCGGCATCCCCGGCATCGTCAGCGCGCAGAAGGCTCCCAGCTTCCCGAAGGGCACCAAGCTCAACGTCCTCGAGTGGGTGAGCTTCGTGCCCGCCTCCGACGTCGAGTTCAAGCGGCTCGCAGGTGAGTTCGGCAAGCTGGCGGGGGTCGACGTCACCGTCGACCTCATCAACATGAACGACCTGAACCCGCGCATCGCCTCGGCCATCGAGACCAGGTCCGGCCCCGATATCATCATGATGATCTCGAACTGGCCGCATCTCTACGCCGACGGCCTCGCCGACGTGGACGACGTCGCCGAGGAGATCGCCAAGCGCGACGGTGCCTACTACGAGCACAACAAGAAGGTCAGCGTCGTCGGCAACAGCTGGAAAGCGGTGCCGCTCTGCTCGGTTCCGTCGACGTGGGCGTACAGGGAGGACTGGTTCAAGGAAGTCGGCGCCAGCAAGTTCCCCGACACGTGGGACGAGTGGCGCAAGGTCGGGATCGCGCTCAAGAAGAAGAACCGGCCGATGGGCCAGGCGTTCGGCCACAGCCTGGGCGATCCCAACAACTGGGCCTACTCGGTGACCTGGGGGTTCGGAGGCGCCGAGATCGACCAGGCCGGGAGGGTCGCCATCAACAGCAAGGAGACGCTCGAGGCCGTGAAGTTCACGGTCGCCGTCTGGAAGGACTGCCTCGACGAGGGTGGCCTCGCCTGGGACGACAGCAGCAACAACCGCGCCTATCTGGCGGGCACCATCTCGGCGACCATCAACGGGGCGAGCATCTACTTCGTGGCCAAGCGCCAGTTCCCCGACATCGCCAAGGTCACCGGCCACGGCCACATGCCCAACGGGCCCGGCGGGCGCTTCTACTCGATCGGCGGCCAGGGACGCGCCATCATGAAGTACTCGAAGAACCAGCAGGTGGCCAAGGAGTTTCTCCGCTGGTTCATGGACCGACCCCAGTACGAGAAGTGGATGGCGTCCAACGACGGCTACGTCGTCGGACCAACCCCCTTCTGGGAGAAGCATTCGCTGTGGGAGAAGGACCCCAAGCTGGCGCCCTTCAAGGAGTCGGTCAAGTTCGGCCGGTGGCCCGGCTACCCCGGTCCCCCTAGCCGGAAAGCGTCCGAGGCGCTCGTCAAGTACATCCTCGTCGACATGTACGCCCAGGCGATCAAGGGCATGAAGCCCGAGGATGCCGTGAAGTGGGCGGAGAGCGAGCTGAAGAAGGCGTACGCGTGAGAGCGGGGCGCGCCGGCCGGGGCCTGCGAGCAGCGGGCGCCGGCCGGCGGCCTCCGGACGGTGCGAGGTTCCGGGGACGCCATGGCTGACCATCCCGTCGAACCCTTCCTGGCGGAGCGACGGGCTCGCGCTGCGGTCGCCGCGCCCGTCGCGGTGGCCGTTCCCGAGGTGCGCCGCCCGACGTGGCTCGGCCACCTCCTCGAGCGCGAGCACGTCCTGGCCGGCGTCCTGCTCGCGCCGACGCTGATCATCCTGGCGGTCTTCATCGCGTACCCGTTCTTGCTCGGGATCTGGCTGGCCGTGAGCGACAAGGTCGTCGGGCGCCCCGGCGCCTTCGTGGGGCTCGAGAACTTCCGCGTGAACCTGAACGACGCGATCTTCCTGCGCGCGTTCCAGAACACGTTCGTCTACACGTTCATCGCGACGGTCCTGAAGCTCGTGCTGGGAATGGGTGCGGCGTTGCTCCTGAATCACCACTTCCGTTTCAAGCGGATCGTCCGCGCGTCGATGCTCCTGCCCTGGATCGTCCCCACGGTGCTCTCCACGCTCGCGTGGCAGTGGATGTTCGATGCGACGTTCAGCGTCTTCAACTGGATGCTCATGAACGTCGGGCTGATCAGCACGCGCATCCTGTGGCTCGGCGATGGGGTGATGGCGATGGGCTGCCTGATCCTCGTCAACGTGTGGCGCGGGATGCCGTTCTTCGCGATCACGCTGCTCGCCGGGCTGCAGACGGTCAATCCCGATCTCCACGAGGCGGCGGAGATCGACGGCGCGAACGCCTGGCAGCGCTTCTGGCGCGTCACGCTCCCGCTGATCAAGCCGATCATGCTGGTGGTCGTGCTGTTCTCGATGATCGCGACGTTCGCCGACTTCCAGCTCATCTACGTGCTCACCCGCGGCGGCCCCTACAGCAGCACGCACGTGTTCGGCACCTACGCCTACGAGATCGCCATGCGGGCGGCCAAGCTCGGGCAGGGCGCGTCGATCTCGCTGTTCCTCTTCCCGTTCCTGCTCGTCGTCATCGTGTTGCAGCTCTGGTACATCCGCCGGAACGACTGATGACGACCGTCCGGTACGGCAGTCGACTCAAGCGAGCGGTCACCTTCCACGTGCCGCTCGTGCTGATGGTCGGGGCGACCCTGTTCCCCTTCTACTGGATGGTGATCACCTCGATCCGCCCCGACCGCGAGCTCTACAACGTCCAGATGAATCCGTTCTTCACGCTCCATCCGACCCTCAAGCACTTCCAGGACCTGTTCGCGCTGACGATGTTCGCCCACTGGGCCTGGAACACGCTGTTCATCGCGACGGTGTCGACGGCGATCTCGCTGTCCTGCGGACTCCTCGCCGGCTACGCCCTCGCGCGCCTGCAGTTCCGGTGGGCGGCGCCGCTCGGCACGCTGATCTTCGTCACGTACCTCGTGCCGCCGACGCTCTTGTTCATCCCGCTCGGCGACGTCGTCAAGACGTTCGGGATCGGAGACACGCCGTGGGCGGTGATCCTGACCTATCCGACGTTCCTGATCCCGTTCTGCACGTGGCTCCTGATGGGCTATTTCAAGACGATCCCCCGGGAGATCGAGGAGTGCGCCCGCATCGATGGAGCGAGCCGGCTGCAGGCGATGATCCGGATCAGCTTCCCGCTCGCCGTGCCGGGCATCCTCTCTGCCGGGATCTTCGCGTTCACGCTGTCGTGGAACGAGTTCCTCTACGCGCTCGTGTTCCTGTCATCGCCCCAGCAGAAGACGATCCCGATCGGCGTCTTCACCGAGCTGGTCCGGGGAGACGTCTTCTACTGGGGCCCGCTCATGGCGGGCGCGCTGCTCGGCTCGATTCCCGTCGCCCTCGTCTATTCCTTCTTCGTCGAGCACTACGTCACGGCGCTCACCGGCGCGGTCAAGGGATAGCGCCCCGCGCGGCGCTGGCCCAAAGGCGCGAGCGCTGAGATCGTCGCGGCAGTCGAAAGGAGACACGCGTATGTCCATCCGACGGCTCGCTCCTCGCCTCGTCCTCGCACTGGTCTGCTGGCTCGGGATGTCCGTCGCGATCCGGCCGCTCGCCGAGGCCGCCCCGGAAGGCAAGGTGGTGATCGCGCAAGGGGTCGACCCGACCACGCTCGACCCGCATCTGCATCTGGAGACCCCGGCGGCCAACGTGCTGCTGCAGATCTACGACACGCTGCTGTTCCGCGACAGGGACCTCAAGCTGATCCCGTGGCTCGCCGAGTCGTGGAAGCTGGTGAATCCCACCACGTGGGAGTTCAAGCTCCGGAAAGGGGCCAGGTTCCACAACGGGGAGGACGTCGACGCGGAGGCCGTCAAGTTCAGCCTCGAGCGGATCATCGACCCCAACACCAAGCCGCAGCGGCAGATCACGTTCTTCAACCTGGTGGAGCGGGTCGACGTGGTCGACAAGCTCACCGCGCGCGTGATCACGAAGAAGCCGTTCCCGGTGCTCGAGAACAACCTCGCGTTGCTCGGCAACATCGTGCCGCCGAAGTACTTCAAGTCGAACGACGCGGCCCACCTCGCCAAGAACCCGGTGGGGTCCGGGCCGTACAAGTTCGTGCGGTGGAACAAGGACGAGCAGATCGTCATGGAGGCCAACGAGCAGTGGTGGGGCGGCGCGCCGAAGGTGAAGACGCTCGTGTTCCGGCCGATCCCCGAGCACGCGGTCCGCGTGGCCGCGCTCCAGGCGGGCGAGATCGACATCGCCGTCAACATCCCTCCCCACATGGTGTCGATCATCGACAAGCACCCGAAGCTCTACGTGACCAAGGCGCCGAGCGTGCGGACGATCTTCATCCCGATCTACACGCACAAGTTCGACAGCGCGAACAAGCTCGTGGGGCCCGTCGAGCATCCGACGAAGGACAAGCGGGTGCGCCAGGCCCTGAACTACGCGGTCAACGTCGACGAGGTGATCCGCACCGTGCTGGAGGGGCAGGCGATCCGGGTCGCGACGCCGCTGACGCCGAAGCACTTCGGCTTCGACGCGAGCGTGGCGGCGTTCAAGCAAGACGTGGGGCGGGCGAAGAAGCTCCTCGCGGAGGCGGGATTCCCCAACGGGATCGATCTCACGCTCAACTCGCCCGACGGGCGCTATCTGAAGGACAAGGAGGTGTCGGAGGCGATCGCGGGCCAGCTCACGCAGGCGGGCATCCGCACGAAGGTGCGCGTGTACGAGTGGACCACGTATCTCAACAAGCACGTGTACATCCACGCCGCCGACCCGATGTATCTCATCGGCTGGGGCAACACGAACTGGGACGCCGATGGGACGCTGTTCCCGCTCTGGCGCTCGGGCCAGGTCATGGCGAACTTCTCGAACGCCGACTTCGACGGGCTGGTGGACGACGCCAAGGTGAACATCGACCCGAAGGTCCGCCTCGAGCGCTACGCGAAGGCGCTCCGGGTGTTCATGGACGAGGCGCCGGCGATTCCCCTGTATCAGCAGATGGATCTCTACGGCGCGAACAAGCGCGTGAGCTTCCAGGCGCTGTCCTCGGAGCAGATCGTCGGCGCCTGGCTGTCGCTCCGCGAGGGAAAATAGCCGCCGCCGGACGCGAGCGCAGGCTCGGCGAGCGCGCTCGGGGCGCCCGCGCTTTGGCGTCCAGGGCCGTCCTTGACTCGTTCTATGATCTGGCTATTCTAGCCACATGAAGACGGCCACAATAACCCAAGCCAAGAACCAGCTGAGCGCCCTGATCGACCAGGTGCGCCACGGCGAGACCGTCATCATCACCGACCGGGGGCGCCCGGTGGCACGCCTCGTATCGGCGCTGACCGGCGCACCGGACGACGTCGAGGGACGGCTGGCACGGCTCGAGCGCCGCGGAGGCCTTCGCCGAGCAACGACGCCTCCGCCGCGCATGTTGATTCGCAAGAGACTGCCGAAGACGGGCAAGCCGGCAGGAGTCGTGGATGCGCTGCTCGAGGAGCGGCGACAGGGGCGATGAAGTTCTGGGACAGCTCCGCGGTCGTGCCCCTGCTCGTGTCCGAACCGACGACCCGTGCCATGCAGGCGCTCTACGACGGCGACCCGGTCGTGTTTGCCTGGTGGGCGACGGAGATCGAGTGCACGTCGGCGCTTGCGCGCCGGCACCGGCAGAGCGAGTTGCGCGAAGACGTGGTGGCGGAGGCATTCATGCGGCTGGGTCGGCTGCGCGCAAGCTGGCATGAGGTCGAGCCTGGAGACGAGGTTCGCGAGTCGGCCAAGCGCTTGCTCCGCGTTCACGATCTCCGGACTGCCGATGCGCTCCAGCTGGCAGCTGCGTTCTTCGTTGCCGAGGCGCGTCCGTCGACGATCGAGTTCGTGTCGCTGGATGATCGCCTGCGCGCGGCCGCGCGTCGTGAGGGCTTCCCGACGACGAGCCCCTAGTTTAGCTTTAGCCGAAAGCAGAGTCCACGTGTCGGCCCGCGCCGGCTCTAGGACGCACACCGTCGTAGGCACCCCACGGTCAGGT
>Ga0187894_10003784_pt1 | contig 16666 bp, 18 predicted proteins | sample GBC1701081metaG_FD_136650 | JGI IMG/M metagenome (GOLD analysis project Ga0187894, IMG submission 136650) | White microbial mat communities from a lava cave in the Kipuka Kanohina Cave System on the Island of Hawaii, USA - GBC170108-1 metaG ... | reverse complement strand
GCGCCGGTGTCGGCTACCGAAACGAAGGTAGACCAATACGGTGGACCTGGGTTCTGCTGGGGGCCGTAGCCCGCCACCAAGCGCCCACGAAGGGTGAAGAAGCCGTAGCCTCCGGTCGCCTCTTCGGGACCGGCAGCCACTGCCTCCCAACCCATGAGAGGGCAGTAGAACGCCTGCGCCGCCGCTACGTCGGTTCCGATATCCACCCAGGAAGGCGTTCCGGGCGAATAACTCTGTCGTTCGGGCATTTGCGAACCTCCTCCGAGTGAACGTGGTCTGAAAGGTAGTTAGTTGGTATGACAATCACTCAGTGCTCGGCGCTGACGCGGGCCGCCGTGACACGCCGGCCGGGCTGCGCTAAGCAACGACCATGCGTCGACTTTCCCGCCTGGTCATCGGTTTCGTCGTGGCGGGGCTGGCCGTGGGCGCTCCCCTTGGGGTCGCTCCCGCCACCGCCCAGCCCGCCCCTACGACCCGGTCGGCGCTTCTCATCGGAGTCAACCGGTTCGTGGGAAACACCCGGCCCAACTACGGCGCCGTGAACGATGTGGCCGACACCCGGGAAATGTTGATTCGGGCGGGCTGGCGCTCCGAGGACATCTTGGTCCTCACCGACGAAGGCGCCCGGGCTGACGACATTCGCAATGGGCTGCGTTGGCTGGTGGACCGCTCATCTCCCACATCGGTCAGCGCCTTTCATTACTCGGGGCATGTCAAGCAGGCCGGCGGTGCAGAGTTTTTGTGGCCGCATGACAATCGCTTCATTCGTGACACCGAACTCGCCTCGTCCCTGCAACAACTACAGGGCCGATCCTGGATCAATATCTCCGGCTGCGAGGCAGCCGGGTTCGACGAAGGCATCTCGTCGCCTACGCGACTATTCACCGCCTCCTCCACCGCCACAGAGAAGTCCTATGAGCTGGTCGAGGCCGGCAAGTCCGTCTTCACCATGTTGATGGTGGACCAGGGAATGCGCAAGGGCCTGGCCGACGAGAACCGCGACGGCCGAGTGTCGGTCCAAGAAGCCTTCCGCTATGCCGCAACACGAGCCCCCGAAATTACAAAGGGGGCGGCGAACGGACCGCAACACCCGGTGATGCGGGGCGGCTCCGGGGACTTCTTCTTCGACGAGGTGGCTACTCCGCCCGTTGCCCCTACCAAGACCTGTGGTCTCAATCTCCTGGGCTTGTGCCTGTTTTAACCTGCTCGCCTGTGCTGCGTATTTAGGCGTTGGGGGCCTAATCAGCCGATAGTTCCGCCCAGCGCCCGACGAGCACCGCGGTCCGTCGTCTGTAAGTCGACGTTCGCCTTGGAACGGCGAGCCAGGACCCGAACTTCGTCGGCCGACATGGTCTCCTGCTCCACCAGGGTGCGAGCAATGGCCTGCAGGTCCAGGGCGTTGTCGCTCAGAATCGTCCGAGCTGCTTGTTCGGCCCGAATCAGAAGCTCCCGAACTTCGAGTTTGTCCGAACCCACCTCGTCGCCTGACCGGTCGGATTTCTCGTTGTGCATTCGGGACTTCGGGTCACCGGCCAACTCGTAGCGACCGGTCATGGCAAGCTTCTCAACCATTCGGCGAGCCAGGTCGGCGGCGAACTCGATGTCGTCCTCCGCCCGGGTGCTTGGTTGACCGAAGACATTCATCTCGGCGGCCCGGCCACCGGCCAGCACGATCAGCTGAGCCATCAGTTCTCGTTTGGTCAGAACCTCGCGATCGCCGACGGAGTTCCATGGTGACTTTCCGAAAGCCGATCCCTGGCTGACGATGGAGACTCGTGCCGGAGGCTCCACGCCGCGCAAGAGCACCGAAAGCAGCGCGTGGCCGGCCTCGTGCACCGAAACGAGTTCCTTTTCGTCGTCGCTCATCAATCGAGCGCTACGAGTACCCGAGACCACCCGTGAGGTCGCCTCTTCCACGTCCTCGGGCGTGACCCGGTCGCGATGACGACGGGCGGCTAACAGGCACGACTCGTTGACCACGCTGGCAAGCTCCGCGGCTGACAGCCCTGCGGTCGCCGCAGCGACCTCTGACCATGAGACACGTCGCGAAACCGGACGACGGGAGGCGTGCAACTCGAGAATGCGTTCCCGACCGTTTCGATCCGGACGCTCGATCTGAATTCGGCGATCGAATCGCCCGGGGCGCATCAGAGCCGAGTCGATGAGTTCGGGGCGGTTGGTGGCACCGATGACCATCACCCCCGACACTCCCGTGAATCCATCGAGTTCCACAAGCAGCGCGTTGAGAGTGTGGTCGAACTCCCGCTCTCCCGAGGTGTCCGAAGCCCGATGACGGCCGATGGCGTCGAGCTCGTCAATAAACAGAATGCAAGGCGCCGCCCGTTTGGCCGTTTCGAACAATTGGCGGACACGTGAGGCGCCCAGACCCACGAACTTCTCCACAAAGCTGGTGGCGGAGACGAAGTAAAAGGGGACGCCGGTTTCTCCGGCCACCGCCCGGGCCAGGAGCGTTTTGCCGCAACCTGGTTGGCCATGAAGCAAGACCCCCCGAGGCATGTCCGCGCCAAGAGCCTGGAACCGAGCGGGGTCCCTGAGGTACTCGACCACCTCGCGTAGCTCGGCTATCGGCTCGTCCAGGCCGGCGACGTCGGCAAAGGTGACCGTCTGTTGGTCATCGCTGGTCAGACCCGAGCCTTTCGTGCCCTTGGGATTGCGGTCCACGCTTCCGACCTGAAAGGCGGTTTCGGAACCACCGGCGGTTGCAGCTACCCGGGACTTGCGGCTACGAGCCGAACTCAGCCACCCCGAGGGCCGGGTGGACCTCAAAGCGAAAATGGCTGATCCGAGGATGAGGATCCCGAATGCGACAGCCAGCGGTTGTGTCAACAGCGAAAGCTTCACCACAACTCCCATGGGTTGATTGGGCCGAGCAGGTGTCGGGGCCAAAAGGCAGCCACACAGAATCGCGCATCAGCGCCCCCGAAGCTACAGCTCTGTATCGGCTCCGCAAGGTTTCTTCTTAAGCGCGGCTTTCTCGGTCGGCCGCCTCGATGGTGACTCCTCCGGTCCGCAAACGTCAGTTGCGGCGAACCAGGAGGCGAACCATGGACGTGATTTCGTCCACCCGCATCGCTTTCGCGCCCAGCCAGTAGACCACTAGTCCGGCGCCACCTGCAGCGGCCAGCGGGACGACGCTTCCGAGTTCCCCGGTGGCGTTGACGCCTGCCCTCATGGCCCCACCAGCCACTATGGCCGCCACCGCGGCCCGGAGCCAGACAGCGGCCACCTGGCCCAAGCCGACGCCTTGGCGCCGTCGGACCAACACCCCCAAGGCCAAGGCAGCGCCCGCCACGTAGGAAATGGTGTGAGCCAAGGCCAGACCCGCTACCGCTAGTGGGCGATACAAGACCAGGGCGGCCACTACGAAAACAGCGTTGGCCACCACGTTGATCAGCATCGGAGTCCGGGTGTCCTGGGCTGAATAGAAGGCCCGGAGGGTCCACAGGAACACCGAAAAGGGCAGGAGCCCGCCCGCGAACATCACCAGGACTCCGGCCACCAAATCCGTACTGGCCGGGCCCATCACGCCGCGTTCGAGTACGACGGCAACTAAAGGCCGGGCTAACACCACGTAGGCCACGGTGGCAGGCAGCATCACGGCGCCCAGTATCCGAAGCCCAGTAGCCACCGTCGAGGCCGCTTCGAACCTCTCCCCGTCGGCATCCTGGGCCGATAGCCGGGGAAACAGCGCTGTCATAATGGACACCGCAGCAACGCCGTATGGCAGCTGGAAGAAGGCGAACGCCACGGCAAAGGCGGTCGGGCCCCCCTGAACGCCGTTGGCTAGGAGAAGCACCAGGCCGAAGCTGATCTGGTTCGCCACCACGTAGCCCAGGGTCCAGCCCGAAAGGCGAACCAGAGAGCGCACCGCCGGGTGGCTGGGGTCGAAATTAAACCGCACCCGACCCGGAAGCGATCGCAGCGCCGGCCAGTGAACGATGGCCATGGCGGCCACGCCTGCGGTGGTGCCGGCCGCCAAGACCAACCGGGCAACACCGGGATCGCCGATGGTGACGTCGGTGACGTCGGCCGAAGCCAGTTGAGCGAATCGCACGAAGGTGACGATCACCAAAAGGTTGTTGAGGATGGGAGCGAACATGGGCAGCACGAACCGGTTGTGTGCATTAAGCAGGCCCGCGGCGAGGGCGGCAAAGCCGTAGAAGACGATTTGAGGAGCAAAGAAGCGCAGCAGGAAGGTGGCCAGATCCTGTTGTTGGTCGGCCCGGGCCCCGTCGATACGGCCGCTGAACACGCCCACGATCGCCGGCGCCGCAAGCACGGTCAGCAGGCTCACGCCCACCAGGCACACCAAGGCGGTGGTGAACAGCGCAGAAATACCCCGCCAACCTTCATCGTCGGTCTTGTTCCGTAGTTGCGCCACCACCAACGGAACGAAGGTCGACGTCAAGACCCCGCCCAGGACTAGTTCGTAAAGGATGTTGGGAAGGGTGTTGGCGATCGTGTAAGCGTCGGCCACGCGAGACTCGGCTACTCCAAGTGCATAGGCCATGGCCACCAGGCGCCCGAGCCCCGTGAGGCGCGACAGCGCCGTCCCGACGGCCATAAGACCGGCCGACTTGGCGACCCTCACGATTGCGCTGCCCTCAACGGCGCTGGCCCAACGGCGCTGCCCTCAACGGGCGAGAACGGACCGCAGAGCTTCGTCGATGGTGGGGTGCGAGAACTTGAAGCCCGAGGCCAACAGCGCCGCCGGCTCAACCCGCTGGCCGCCAATCAGCATCTCGGCCGTCATCTCGGCTCCAAAAGCCAGGTTGAGGCCGATTGTCGGTACGGGCATAAAAGCCGGACGATGGACGGCCCGGCCCAAAGCTGCGGTGAAGGCGGAATTGGTGACCGGGTTGGGGGCGGTGAGGTTCACCGGTCCGACGAGGTCAGCGCTCTGGAGCAAATGGATGATGGCGGCCACCTCGTCAGCCAGGCTGATCCAGCTGAAATATTGCCGGCCACTGCCCAACCGACCACCGATGCCAACCTTGAAAATCGGCAGCATTCGAGCCAAGGCACCACCCTGGTCGGCTAGGACCACTCCGGTGCGCACAAAGGCCACCCTGATACCTGCGGCCACGGCCGGTTGGGCAGCCGACTCCCAGTCGGCAACCACGTCGGCCAGAAATCCCTGGCCCCGAGCGGAGGATTCGGTCAGCACTTCGTCGCCTCGGTCGCCATAGAACCCGACGGCCGAACCCGAAGCCATTACCACAGGAGGATGAGCCAGTTCGGCCAGCGTCCGGGCCAACAAGGCGGTTGCCTCGACCCGGCTTCGACGAATGGTGTCCTTTTGCTTCTCATCCCATCGGTGCTCGCCAATCGGGGCGCCGGCCAGATGCACGACCGCATCGAAGCCCTCCAAGGCCGAGGCGTCCATCGTGCCTGCAGCCGGGTCCCAACGCACTTCACCCGCCTGGACCGGGCCGCGAACCAGGCCGACTACAACGTGGCCGGAGTCGGTGAGCTTCGTCGCCAGAGCCCGACCGATCAACCCGTGGGATCCGGAGACGAGAACTCTCACGACGTTGTCAAGACCACTTAGGCAGCCACCTGGGCCACGCGCTCGATGACTCGGTCGATGATGCCGTACTCACAAGCCTGAGCGGCGGTGAACCACCGGTCGCGGTCGAAGTCGGTTTCGATTTGGGTCACCGTCTGGCCGGTGTGATGCGAAATCCGCTCGGCCATCTGGCGCTTGATGTGGATGATCTGCTCGGCGGCGATGGCGATGTCGGAGGCAACCCCTTCCATCTGCGACGACGGTTGATGCATGAGCACCCGGGAATGCGGCAGGGCATAGCGCTTGCCCGGAGCACCGGCACAAAGGAGGAACTGGCCCATGGAAGCCGCCATGCCGAGGCAGATGGTGCCCACGTCGCAACTGACGTATTGCATGGTGTCGTAGATGGCCATTCCGGCCGACACCGAACCACCCGGTGAATTGACGTACAGAAAAATGTCGCGGTCGGGATCCTCAGCCTGCAGCAGAAGCAGTTGGGCGCAGATGAGGTTGGCCGACACATCGTCGACCTGCGAACCAAGGAACACGATCCGCTCCTTCAGCAGCCGCGAGTAGACCTCACCGGCACGATCCCCTAGCGCGGTCGCACCGGAGGCGATGGGAGCCGAAACTTCACTCATGGCGATACTCCTTCATGTTGCTCGTTGCGAACACTGAGACCCGACAGATCTCGGCCGCCCAGAACGGTAGCGTGCGGATAACGACTAGCCGCCCGGGCGCGTGGTGGAATTGGCAGACACGCTGGCTTTAGGTGCCAGTGCTTCGGCATGGGAGTTCGAGTCTCCCCGCGCCCACCCAGCTCTACAGGGGTGCTCCACCCACCAAGATGGCCCGGATACCGAGGCCCATTATGAACAGCCCGCCTAGGCCGTAGAGCAGGTAGAGGTGGCGCCCGGCCTGGGAGCGGTAAGCGTAAATGATGCTCACCGCCACGATGGCAACAAAGCCGTAGAACATGTGGAAGCGGTTCACCCCTTGGCCCCCGGCGGACAACATCGTGGTGCCCAGACCGACCTGGATGAAAACGCTGACCTGGGCAAAGGCGGTGAACCACCACAGTGCCGACGTCCGTAGTGACGGCCAGCGCAGGGCCGACAGCGACCACAGCCCCGCCAAACCGTTGCCGACGATCATCATCCAGGCCCAGCCCTGATGAAGCGACGCTACCGACGCTAGAAGTTCAGGCTGCCACCCCCCCCGGACCAGGGAAATCACATCTGCCAGGGAAATCACATCTGCCAGGGAAATCACATCTGCCAGGGAAATCACATCTGATCGAGCAAGGCGGCCTTTTTGGCTGCGAACTCCGCTTCGGAGATGGCCCCCCGATCGCGCAGGTCGCTCAGGATCTCCAGCTGCTCCACGGCCGACAGGGGCTGGCGAGCGCCTATGCGTTGGGCATCCCGGGCCTGAGCCAGCTCGATCTGGCGATGGATCTCGTTCTGGGTGCGTTCGGGATCAGGGAAGCTGTGGAACATCTGTTGGCCCCTCTCCCCCGCCGATTCGATGAGCAGGTCGCCGGCCCGAAGTAGCCGCTGAAGAAACGTCTGATTGAAGCTGATGTCGTTGAGGCGCTCCAGCGGGATCTCCCGACCCGATTTGGCGAACACGCCGGCGCGGTGAATCAGCCGATCGGTGGTAACGACGAAACAGGTGGTGGCCCAAGTTGCCAACCGCGCCGCCAAGCGAATGGCGGCGAGCGCCAACAGGGCAAGGGCCGCCCATAGGGCGTAACGCCCGCCCTGGCCATCCTGAGTGGAAATCACCACTCCGAGTATCACCAAGGCCACGACTACTCCGGCCATGGACCCGGCCAGGAAAACCCAGTGGGACCTCAGGTCCAACACCACCCTCTCCCCTTCGTTCAGGTACTTGCGAGGAAAGCTCATCGGGGCGAATGCTACCGGGGCCCCTCTCCTCAGAGAGGCGCCGGCCGCTCCACCTCCCAAACTCCTACTGATAAATCCGGCGGCGGAAAACCGATTCGGGCGAGGCGACCCGGTCTAGAAACAGGCGGCCGTCGAGGTGGTCCATCTCGTGCAGAACGGCCCGGGCCTCGAAGGCATCCGTTTCGATCATCCGAATCTCGCCGTCGGCAGTAAAACCTCGAACCACAACGATCGTTGCCCGAGCCACGTCCCCAGTGAAATCAGGGACGCTGAGGCAGCCCTCGCGAGCCAACTCAGGTGCTTCGGCCCGAAGGATGTCGGGATTGAACAGCACCGTCTCGCCGGCGCAGGAACGGGCTTTTCGGTGACCAGTGACATCGATCACGAACGCCCTCAGGTGGACCCCGATCTGGGGTGCGGCCAATCCGACACACGCCGGCCGGCTCCGCATGGTGTCGATGAGGTCATGCGCCAGATCCCGCGTGTCCGATCCGAAACGCTCCACGAGCTGGGCGGGATTGGTCAGGATTGGGTTGGGCAGCACTACGACCGGGCGGACCGGCATCAGTCCTGTTCGGCCCGGGGCGGTCCCTCGCTGCGTGGCGAGGAGATCACAGGATGTCGGCGTCGGCCGGATACAGGCTGCACGAAACCCCAAGCGCTTCCGCCAGTTGATTCAGGGCGGGCTCCAAGGCGCCGACATCGTCGATCGCGATTTCCATGACCATGGCGTACACGGGCTCGTGGGCCGTCCCGATCACCCGGGTGCTCAGGTCCACGATGTTGGCCTGGTAACTAGCCAACAGTCCTGCCACCTCGCTGACAATGCCCGGCCGATCGGCGCCGTATACCGCTACCGTCCACAACGCCTGATCGCCCCGACTCTCCTTGGGCAGGTCCGCTATAGGCCGCGCCGAAACCACCAATTGCATGGATGCCGCCACTGGTCCTAGGCGAGCCTCCAACACCTCGGCTCCCAGGTCACCGGCCTCCACCACCAACATCATGGCGAAGTGTCCCCCCAGAATGGTCATGGACGAGTCTTCGAGATTGCATCCCTGCGTGGTTAGTACCTCGGTTACCGCCGCCACCATGCCGGGGCGATCAGCCCCCAACACCGAAACCGCCAAATGACTCATAAGGCCGTCACATCCTCAGGCGAACAGCGGCATCTGGCAGAGCCGACCAACCGCGTCGCCCCACGACACCACGCGGCGAGCCCCACCGATGGCACGGTCCCGGTTATATGGGCGATCAAGGAGCCAGGATTCGCATACCTCCGCCAGATACTCGGCTTCATCAGGGTTGTCTTCAATGGTCGCCGCCACCTGCAGGCGGGCCGCCACTCGTGATTTGGTGCCGGCGGGGGTGTGATGGACCGTCATCTCCGGAAAACCGGCATCGGCCAACCAGTGGCGGGTCGTCGTCGCCAGGTACGAAGGGCGAGCGGTGATGACACACAGCGACCATCCCGCCTGCGTCAGACACGCCACCCCCGCACGGGCCCCTTCGGCCACCGGCGCCGCCGCGTAAAGATCTGGATCGTCGAACGTTTCGTCCAGGAAAGCATTGAACTGCACCTCGGGGAGGCCGAGGCGAAGCTGGCGCAAGTCGTAGGTCCGCCAGGTATCGGGATGGCTGAGCACACCGAAGCGACGCCGGATCCGTTCGGAAACGGCCGGGCCGATATCGCATAGAACTCCGTCGAGGTCGAGACCGATCAACACAGGCGCCGACACTACCGACACCCTGTGACAATCACGGGGTAGATCCCGGGCCACGCCGCCGGGCGGCGAGGAGAAACTGGCGCGATCCCACCACGTTGGCCCCGGCTCGAGTGGCCCGCCGTCGTACCTCGTTGTCAGTGGACACGACGATCGCAGGCGTTCGGTTGTCAAGGCGGCCCAGGCGGCTGACAATTACTTCGTCGGCCTCGACTCCGGGTGGCGAAAAGGAAATGCTCAGGCGCCGCCTACCTCCGATGTTCCTGGCCGCGCCATGGGTGGGCGCCGTCCCAAGGGCATCGGACGCGCCGTCGAAGACCACCTCGAAATGAGCTGAGGTGCGCGCGACCAGCTCATTCACCAGATCCATTGTGCGCTGCCTCTGCTCGGCCGCGGTTTCTCGCGGCCAGCCTTCCTGGCTCACGTTGTAACCGTCCAAGAGCACAACCAGCTCGGGCTGCCACAACAGGTGGCGAGCGGCTTCGACTGAGTCGTCAAAGATGCCGGGCGGCAGGGCCAGGGGAGTCCGGACCCTGGCCGGTTGACGCAGCGGTGCCCGCGGTAATGACTCCGGATCGGTCGCGATTGACGGGCGAACCGACGGCGCACCAGACCGGCCGACAGCAGGGGGTCCTTCCCCGACCGCCAGCGCCCCGGCTTGCCTCCCGAAGGGGTCCAACAGGCTCAGCAGTTGCTCCAGCCCACGACGGCTCTGCTCTAAGCGAGAAGTCAGTTCGGCCAACAAGGCGCTTGTGGCATCCGCCTCGCTGCGAGCCGCATCTGCCTCGGCCCGGGTCTGGTGGAGTTCGGCTCGGGTACTCGCCAAGGTTTGCGCCAGCTTGGCTGTCTCCAAACGGGAGGCTGCGGTCGCCGACTGCAGCTTTGCGTACTCTGCCTTAGTCGCGTCCAGGCGGTCCTGAATAGCCTGGCGCCCTTTTAGGGCCGCCGCCGCCTCGGATTGAAGCTGACGCCTTTTGCGTTGTGCCTCGGCCAACTGTTCGCCCAGGGTGTCAACCTCGGCTTTGGTGTTCGACTGCGTAACGGTGAGGCGCCGAAGCGCACTCTCGGCTACCTCTGCGCGACGGAGGACATCGGAGTCAGCCCGGGCCGCAATTCGGGCGTCGTCGCGGTGAGCTGCCTCCATCACGAGCCCTTCGAGTTCGGACTCCCAACCGTCCGGGCGGGCCAGGTAGAGCCAGGAGGCCCGACCTACCTCGGACTCCCCCACCGCTTCGCTGACACGGGCCCTGAACCCGTCGTCTCGATCCAACGCCGCTCTAGCTGCCAACAGAGCTTTGGGAGGTAGCCGGGAAAAGGCCAGGAACGGACTCAAAAGGCGGGGCGCAGATACGAATGGTTCCGCACTCTCCCCCGCCCTGGCTGTGCGAAAAGCAACCTCGAACGCCGGACGCAACAGCGCGTCACGTTTATGCAGAAGTCACACCCGACGCCAGGTCGTCCGCCGCCGCATCATCGAGCGCGTCAACCGATGCGCCCGAGCCGCACCAGCGACAGACGACTTCTTCGACTGTCTCGGAAAGGATCTGCTCATCCTCGACCTTCACTTCGCCGGCCAGGGAATAATGATGAAAGGCCCTGGTGCGACGGGCGGCCACCACATCGAAACGCGTGAGGTTGCCGCAGGCACGACATCGGTACCTGGTCATAGCCGGGTGACGACCGCTGCAGCCAGGGTCCGGGCGGCTTCGGTCAGGGCCGAGCGCGGCTGGTCCAAAGCGACTAGGACCAGAATGATGGTGTTCCCTTTGATAGCTACCACCTGCCCTGCATTGGCAAAGGCACGATCGCCCACGCCGCTGATGACCTGCGCCGCAGAGCCGGCGTCCTTGCGAGCGGCTTCGAAGGCCGAGGGGCCCCCGGGGTTGGTGGCCGTTACAACCAGCACGGTCTGAGGCGGAGTTTTGGCCTCAAGACTGAACGTGCACACCTGGCCTTCGGCCTTGCTACCCGCCCCCACCGCCTGTACCGGCGCGCCGACCGCGGCACTCACCTGGGACTCAGTGACCAAAGTGCACGTGCCCGACCCCGGAGGAAGTTCCCCCGGGGGAGGCCCGATCCGAACAGTTGTGGTAGTCGCCCCGCCGGCCCCCGGCTGCGGGGCACCGGCCGACTTCTTGGAGTTCTCGCCGCTACCGCAGGCAACGCTCAGCAGAGCCACGAGGCCGACCACGGACACCAAGACCGGCTTGGGCTTGCGCTGCCTGAATGGTGTTGGCGACACTCTCAACCCTTCCACTATTCCCCCTGCCTATCCCCGTCGGCCATAGACTTCGACACTTTCACCCATCGGTCCAACACTTCGGCGGCCGATCCCTGGTCGATGGAAGCGGCGGCCCGAACCAGGCCATCCTCCAACCCATCGGCTATGTCGGCGACGTTGAGAGCGGCGGCGGCGTTTAGCGTCACGATGTCGCGATGCGGGGACTTTTCACCACTGAGTATTCGTTGCGCGAGAACAGCGTTGGTGGCAGCGTCGCCACCTATGAGTGACTCAGGTGACGCTGACTTTAGGCCGAGTGCGGCAGGATCGACGTCATAGCGCCTCACCTGACCGTCGATCAGCTCGACAATGGTCGATGTGGTGGTGGTGGACAACTCGTCGAGTCCGTCGTGGCCCCACACCACCATGGCTCGCTGCGCTCCACCTTGTACCAACGCTCCGATCATGGTGTCGGCCATGGATGGGTCGCTCACGCCGACCACTTGGCGGCGGAGGCGGGCCGGGTTGGCCAACGGCCCCAGGAAATTGAACATGGTGGCAATCCCGAGTTCGCGCCTGGTAGGCCCGGCATGGCGCATAGCGGGATGAAATCGTGGCGCCAGGCAGAATCCGATCCCGGTCTCGGTGATGCACTGGGCGACACGCCCCGCGTCGAGGTCGATAGCCACCCCCAGCGCCTCAAGCACATCAGCCGACCCGCAGGCCGAGGTGGCCGCTCGATTGCCGTGTTTACACACTCGCGCACCAGCCCCGGCGGCCACGATTGCGGCGACCGTAGAGACGTTGATGCTGCAACTCCGGTCGCCGCCGGTGCCGCAGGTGTCGATGAGGTCGTCCGACTCAGGCAGGGCAACGATGTCGGCTCGGGCCAACATCGCCTCGCGAAATCCCACCATCTCATCGACGGTTTCGCCCTTGATGCGCAGCGCGGTGCAGAAGGCGGCAATCTGGGCCGATGTGGCCTTACCGTCGAGCACCTCGGCGAGGGCCTGGGCCGCCTGCGTTGAGCTGAGGTGGTGACCTTGGATCAACTGATCCAGGACCTCTGACCAACCCCCCAACTCGTTCTCGCTCATAGAGCGGACGCGGCGGTCATGCAGCCGACGCTAGCGCCCGGGCGTTCGGTCAGGCAGCAGCCGTTTTGCGACGCTGACGAAGGATCCGACGCCGCTCCCGCTCGGTGGCACCGCCCCACACACCCTCGTGCTCTCGATTGTCCAGCGCAAACTCGAGACACTGGTCGCGAACACGGCATGTTCCACAGATAGCTTGTGCCTCGGACGCTTCGTCGTCGCACTCGGAGGCGGGGTAGAAAATCGCGGTGTCCACGCCGTTGCACGCGCCCTTCGTGCGCCAGGAAATGTCGGGGAGTGGTCTAGTCATCGCAAATGCCTCTCAAGAGCTCTTTCGTAGTTACGTGATCTGTGGCAGCAAAACTTCCGTACCGACCAGCACTTCCTCCGGCGGGATTCGTGCTCCGAATTGCCCCGCTCCGCCGCACGACGTTGATGGGGGACGACCTAACCGGATGACCTGGGCTATCCGGGGCCGATATAGCGGCACCGCCGCCTTAATTCTTCCGGCGGCCTCGTACCCAGGCCCGCAATTATTCAACACATCGGTCTGAAAAGTCCATCCAATACCCTCCTGGCGACCAGAGTCTCTTGTTTTGGGTGGTGTTTCAGGCCTAGCCGTAGGATCCTTCGATGATCCCAGTGGTTACCGAAGGTCGCAGGTGATGCCGGCGTTGCGCGCCCGAGACATCATTCGCGGGGTGGTACCGGCGCTGGCTATAGCCGTTCCCGCAGTGGTCGCCCAGGTGGTGGTGCGTCCCGGTCCCGGCGGCGAACTCGGGCTCTACGTGCTGCTGCTTGCCGGCTTGGTTCTGGGCGGATGGCGAGCCGGACGACTCGGTGTTTCAGCACCCATGAGCAGCGGTGCGCTAGCCGCGTTGGTGGCGTTTGCGCTCGTTCAGATCGCCGCCGTTGTGGTCGGCCAACTCAATAATCGCCCTTTGCCGCCGGTGGCTCCAATCGTTTTCAATACCGGGATGGCTATTTGCGCAGGTCTTTTCGGAGGTTTCGTGGCCAGCTTTTCCCCCACCGCTGATCCGAAGGATTCCGGTGACCGCTGAGGCGCGAGCGTCGCGACGAAGCCCGATCGTCGCCTTGAGCGGGACCGAGGTCGCACGATGAAGGCCCTCGTCATCGACGTGGGTACCAGCAGCGTCCGCGCCTCGATCGTCGCCGGGGATGCCTCGATCCTGGTTGAGCACCGGCGCAACGTCGGCCCCAGCACACCCAATCCGGGTTTCGTCGAGTTCGACGCCACGGCCATGGCCGCGGCTGTCATCCAAGTAGCCCATGCGGCCGTATCCGATGCAGACGGAGTGGACGTGGTGGGCATCGCCAACCAGCGCTGTTCCACAATTGTCTGGGATCGAGCAACGGGGGTGCCGGTCGGGCCGGGCGTCAGCTGGCAGGATTTGAGAACCGCCGGTATGTGCCTGGTGCTCAAGGCACAGGGCATTCGGGTAGCCCCGAGCAACTCCGCCACCAAACTGGCCTTCCTGCTCGACATGGCTGATCCCGCACGTGAGCGGGACCTCTGTTTCGGCACGGTCGACTCCTGGGTGGCATGGACTCTGTCGGGCGGCGCTCTCCATGTGACCGACGCCTCCAACGCCGGCGTCACCGGCCTGATGGAACTGGACGGCTCGGGCTGGTCTATGGCCACGCTGGCGGGGATGAACATCCCTTCAACGGTCATGCCGCGCATTGTCGACTCGACCGGCTTCGTCGGTGAGGCTCGGGTTTTGGCTGGCTCGCCATTGATCGGCGGAATCGCCGGCGACCAACAGGCTTCACTCCTCGGCCAAGGCGCCACTAGGCCCGGCATGACAAAGGCCACCTTCGGAACCGGTGGCATGGTGAACCTGTGCGTGGGAGACGTGCGGCCCGCATTCGACCGTCGAGGTCCGCAAGGGACATTTCCGATCGTCGGTTGGCGCCGAGCGGGACAAATCAGCTGGGGTCTGGAGGCATTCATGCTCCACGCGGGACAAGCCGTCGAGTGGCTACGCGACGACATGGGCATGATCGCGTCGGCGGCGGAGTCCGAGGAGGTGGCGGCTGGTTGTCGTACCACAGATGACGTCTGGTTCGTACCGTCACTCCTGGGAATGGGTACGCCGGCGTGGGACTTCGGGGCGCGGGGAACGCTTATCGGCCTCACTCGGGGCTCGGGTCGGGCCCAGGTGGTGCGGGCGGTTCTCGAAGGCGTGGCCCACCGCGCCGCCGACCTGGTCGAAGCCATCGAAGCCGACGGCAACATGAGCATCGAAGCCCTCAGAGTCGATGGTGGGATGAGCGTCAACGGCGTGTTCGTGCAGGCCTTGGCCGATGCCACTCAGCGACCGATCGAGTTGTCACCGGTCACCGAAGCCACCACCTTGGGAGCCGCCTTTCTGGCCGGCATGGCCGTGGGCAATTGGTCCGATCCGGCTGAGCTCAGCACTACCTGGTCGCCGCGGGAGATCGTCGGCCCGAAACGGCATCCGAACCGGCAGCGGTGGCGAGAGGCATGCGAGCGGGCCCGGGGATGGATCCCCGAACTTTCGGCCATCGACTTCTGACGGCGTCGGTGGGGTGGGAGGCGAACCGTGCGATACTTCGCCGGCGGCGAGCCGGACGGGTGGCCGCGGCTCGGCGGTTCCTTGGGAGTCGACCGGGTCGAGGAAGGTCGGGGCTCCACAGGGCAGGGTGCTGGCTAACGGCCAGTCGAGGCGACTCGCAGGAAAGTGCCACAGAAAACAGACCGCCGATGGCCCCCGGTTCGCCGGGAGCACAGGTGAGGGTGAAACGGTGCGGTAAGAGCGCACCAGCGTCCGGGGTGACTCGGGCGGCTTGGCAAACCCCACTCGGAGCAAGGCCGAAAAGGGAAACGGGCGGCCCGCCCAGTGATCCTCGAATCACGTTTCCCAGGTAGGCCGCATAGATGGATGGCCACCTCGCCGCCTCGGCGGCGAACAGAACCCCGCCTACAGTCCGGCTCGCCGCCACCACGCTGCGTGAACCGCTATGGCCCTTGAACAGCGGTTTTAGGTGTTCGCAGTTTACCGGCACTCACCGTGAGTGACCGTCTAGTCCTCAATTTCTGAGGACTAATCGAGGACCTGAGGACTGATCGAGGACCGGATGAGGTCCTCCCCGACGTGATGAGGGATGTGTCTGCGTCGCGTACCGAACCGCTCAGGCTTCCGGCTGGCATAACGAATTCTTCTACTCCCAAGGCTTTAACAGGGCTCTCGAAGTGCCTGCTGCCGGTCGTTGATTGGTTGGCTTTCGAACGAAGAGTCTCCTTCTACGTCAAGTGATGCAGGCCGTCGACGGGTCGGCTTTCGAATCCGGGGCAGGTGATCGGACAGGAGCCGCCAACGGCCAAGTCTCGGGCGCAGCGGATCAACAGCGGCCCGTCGGGTGTGGCACGGGTGGAGGCGTGCTCGCAGTCCACCCGCACCGTCACTGCGGCGAAAAGCGCCTCCAGGTCGGCAGTTGTCGCCACCCCGAGCGGATCGCGCGCTGCGGCCGCGGCGTCTCGATTGGCGCGCTGGCGCCGCCGCTTGTCACTCGCCATCGGGCGTCGCCGCGCTGCGTTCGCCCCGCAACGTGGCCCCCAAGGTGGACTCCACCGCGGTGATGGCTTGGCGGCGCAACGTGGCCAGTTCGGTCTCGGTCAGCGTGTGATCGAGGGCTGAAAACCTCAACCGCCATGCCAGGCTCCGGCTGCCCCTCGCCACCTGCTCGCCGCGGAACACATCGAACAGCTCCACGGTCTCGAGCGCATCGCCCAGAGCCAACCTCATGGCCGCCGCTACGGCGCCCGCCGCCACCCCGTCTTCAACTTCGAAGGCCAGATCCACGTCTGCGGAAGGAAATCGACCGACTGGGCGCATCGAGGCCAGCCGGCGCGGCGCGTTCAACAGAGCGCTCAGGCTGACCTCCAGCCACCCGACCCGACCCACGAGTTGGTGGGCTTCGACCACGGCGGGATCCACTTCGCCGACATAACCGAGCAACTCACCACCCGACCTGAGGGCGCCACAGCGGGCCGGATGCATCCCCGCCGCGCCGGCAGATTCCAACTCGACATCGATGAGGCGCAGGCCTTGCGCCAGACCCATGGTCACTCGAACCGCCTCAGCGGCGTCCCGCCCCGCCAACGCCAATGCCAGGTTCTCGACCTCCAAGGGCAGCGCCTC
>Ga0187894_10003783_pt1 | contig 16668 bp, 15 predicted proteins | sample GBC1701081metaG_FD_136650 | JGI IMG/M metagenome (GOLD analysis project Ga0187894, IMG submission 136650) | White microbial mat communities from a lava cave in the Kipuka Kanohina Cave System on the Island of Hawaii, USA - GBC170108-1 metaG ... | reverse complement strand
TGACAGCGATCAAGATCGGCTTGCGGCCGATGCGATCCGAAAGGCCGCCGAAGACTGGAATGACGAGGGTCATGCAGACGAGGCCAGCGACTTGGGCAATGAACGCGTCGTTGAGTGGCAAGTTGAGCTGTTTGTTGGCGAAGGTTGGCATGTATATCAAGATCACGTAGTAAGAAATCGTGCCGCAAACAGTGAGACCAAAGGTCACTAACACGCTCCGCAGATGGTTGCTCAGCATCAGGCCGAGCGGCTGCTGTTCCTGTGGCGTGCGGCGGGCTTCGAGAAACGCCTCAGTCTCTTCCAGATGACGGCGGATGTAGAGGCCGACCGGGCCAATCACGAGACCAAAGAGGAACGGCAGGCGCCAGCCCCAGGCGTCGATTTGCTCAGGGGTGAGGCCGTGCGTAACCAGCACGCCAGCCAATGCTCCACCTAGAGCCGCGAGACTTTGCCCCACCATTTGTAACGAGCCGTAGAAACCACGCCGGTGCGCTGGCGCGCTCTCGACGAGAAATGCCGTAGCACTGGCGAATTCACCACCAGTGGCGAACCCCTGTAGGAGGCGTGCGAGTACGATAAGGAGTGGGGCCGTAATGCCGATCGCTGCGTAGGGCGGCAAAAGAGCGACGATGGCCATCGACAGGGTCATGACGCCGATGATCAATTGCAGCGCCGCCTTGCGGCCCTTACGGTCGGCGTAGACGCCGAGCACGATACCGCCCACCGGTCGCATGAAAAAGCCGACACCAAAGGTGGCGGTAGTGAGGAGCAGCGAGGAATATTCACTGTCGGCGGGGAAAAACAGGCGGGAGATGATAACCGTCAGAAAGCCATAGACGATAAAATCATACCACTCCAGCGCGTTGCCAATGACGGCCGCAGCAATTTGCTTGGTGCGTGGGGTAGAGGGTGGCAGCGAACTCTCCTCTCGCTATTCTTCAGCCGACTCTTGCGACTGTCCACTTTTCGGCCCAAAACAGACGCCTCGTTTCGATTGATCGATGAAATCAAGCAAATAGAGAACATCCATAGAGTCCGCCTGTAGTCGCAGGGCTGCGGTCGCACGTCTGAGATTTACTCGTTTACGAAAGAGCTGGACAAACGCTTGTCTCAGGGCTTGGATACGCTCACGGCTAAACCCCGCCCGGCGCAAACCAATCGCATTGATGCCTCGCACCATATGGGTACCATCCATGATGCAGAACGGCGGCACGTCACGGCTGGTGCGTGATAGCCCGCGTAGGATCGCCAGGGTACCGATCCGTACGAACTGATGAACGACACAGTTCCCAGAGACAAAGGCCTGGTCTTCGACCTGGACATAGCCAGCGAGGAGGGCCCCTCCGGCGATGGTGGTATGATTGCCGATCTGGCAGTTGTGGGCAACGTGAGCATGGTGCATGAAATAATTATCATCACCAATAACTGTTGCACTTCCCTCAGTTGTTCCTCGGTGAACCTGACAATGCTCACGAATGACGTTGCGGTGACCAATTTTCAGAAACGTCTGAGCGCCGGTATAGGCTAAATCCTGCGGTTCATGCCCAATCACCGTTCCCATATGGATGGCATTATCCTCGCCAATCTCCGTCCACCCAGTCAGGACGGCGTGGGCGAGCACGCGGGTGCCACGGCCCACGCGAACAGGACCATCAACCACCACGTACGGGCCGATCTCAGCTTCGGGGTGGATCTGTGCCCGCGAGTCAATCAAGGCGGTTGGATGAATGGGCATGCGGCTCAGATGAAGACTGGTCAGAAGTGGACGATTGACTCTCTTTGGTTAGCTGATCTTCTAGATCAACTCGCTCAGCAGGAATGCGGTATGAGTCTACTGCCCAGGCGCCGAGATCAATTGTCCGACAGCGGGGAGAGCAGAACGGTCGATGTGGATTATCCTGCCAGGCTACTTCTTGATGACAGATCGGACATTTCACTACGCGAGTCATCGGGATCTCCCGGACAAAGAGGTGAAGCGGGCGACCGGGCTCGAACCGGCGACGTCCAGCTTGGGAAGCTGGCATTCTACCGCTGAATTACGCCCGCCCTGCAAAAAAGATACCCCGGCCTCGCCCTACTCTCCCACAGCATCCGGCTGTAGTACCATCGGCGCTGGAGGGCTTAACGGCCGTGTTCGGGATGGGAACGGGTGTGGCCCCTCCGCCATTGAGACCGGGGTAATTTTTCAGTGAGATTTACATACTGGTGTGCTGCTTTTTTGTCAAGCCGCTTCTTGCCTTGACGGGGGGGGAGGGGCTCCCTAAGATGCCCGCTACTAACGATGAGACGAGCAATTGCTGCAATTTTTACCGATAGTATTACCGCCAAACAGCAATTCCTGCACGAGTATGGCGAGGCGCTGGAGCGTGCAGTTGAAGAAGTGGTGCGAACTATCAAGGGGGGTGGTAAAGTCCTGTTATTTGGTAATGGCGGGAGTGCGGCGGACGCTCAGCATATCGCGGCTGAATTTGTTAACCGCTACCTGATTGACCGCCCACCGCTGCCGGCCATCGCCTTGACGACGGATACGTCGGCGCTCACGTCTATCGCTAATGACATTGGTTTTGTCGACCTTTTTGCCAAACAAATTCGAGCGTTAGGAAAAGCTGGGGATGTCGCCATCGCGCTCTCCACCAGCGGCAATTCCGCCAATGTGTTACGTGCGCTCGAGGTGTGTCGAGAGTTGCATATCCGCACCATTGGCTTGACTGGGGGAAAAGGCGGAGCGCTGGCGCTCATGGTAGATCACTGCCTTTGTGTAGCAGCAACACAGATTACCCCGCGTATCCAAGAAGCGCATATCCTGATTGGACACACTATCTGTGAGATGGTTGATCACATGCTCTTCGGAGCAGAGGGCGAGAGGCAGTGAAGTTCCCTCCGCTTGATTTGACTCGGGTCTCGACGTATCCACTCGCCCAGCGCAAAAGTAAAGTGGCCGCCGCCGTACTTGGACAACCGTGGCGTCCTGGCGCGACGCTTCGTGATTTCCTCCGTATGTTACCCCGCACTTTCGCGGCGGCGGATTTGCTCGCAATTGCCCGTCACATCGCGGCGGCGGTGCGCGCCCAGCGGCCGGTGGTGTTAGGCATGGGAGCGCATCCCTTGAAGGTTGGTCTCTCACCACTCATCATCGATTTACTCGAGCGGGGGATTGTCTCTGCGATTGCGATGAACGGCGCTGGTATTATCCATGATTTCGAGCTGGCATACCGAGGAGAGACCTCCGAGGATGTCGCCGCTGCCCTCAATGACGGGAGTTTTGGCATGGCGCGAGAGACCGGCGAGTTTCTCAATACCGCTATTCGTACGGGAGTGACACAGCCTGGGGTGGGTATCGGGCGAGCAGTTGGAGAGCAAATCCTTAACGCCAGACTTCCTCACGCCCGGCTCAGTGTATTAGCGGCGGGCGCGCGTTTAGAGGTGCCGATGTGCGTCCATGTGGCCGTTGGCACGGATATTATCCACATGCATCCCCAGGCCGATGGGGCGGCGATTGGTGAAGGGAGTTTGCGGGATTTTCATCTTCTGACTTCCGTGGTCGCTCAGCTTGAAGGGGGAGTGTTCCTTAATCTTGGATCAGCGGTTATTATTCCCGAGGTCTTTCTCAAAGCCCTGTCACTGGCGCGCAATTTGGGACACGCAGTGAACACGTTCACGACAGTAGACTTTGATTTTGTCCGCCATTATCGGCCGACGGTCAATATCGTCGTGCGACCCACGCAAAATGGCGGACGAGGGTTCCAGGTGACTGGGCATCACGAAATCCTTTTTCCTTTGCTCTGTGCGGCGCTCCTGGAAGAACTGGCAATACTGTCATGAATGTATCGCCAGGAATGTCTCTCATCTTGTGACGTCATCAACGGATTATTCCCCTATGAAGTTCATTTTGTTTTTACTGCCGACGCTTCCTGCAACATTACTCGAAAGGAAACGCTTACGTCCGATTGCGAGTCATGCCGATCGCTGGCAGGCAATGTTCGAAGAGGTAGTCGAACTCGCTCGCCTGGCCGAGGAGGTCGGGTTTGATGCGATTGCTTTTCCTGAACATCACCTCCACAGCGAAGGGTTTGAAGTTGGTGGCCCGCCTGAGTTTCTTTTGTATGTCGCTCTGCATACCAAGCGGGTAAAAATCGGACCGATCGGTTATGTGCTCCCTGGCTGGGATCCGCTGCGCTTGGCGATTACCACGGCTTGGCTCGACCAACTGACCCAAGGGAGGTCGTTTGTCGGTTTGGCTCGCGGCTATCAACAACGCTGGCTCGATCAGATGGCGCAGAAGGCCCATATTTCTGCGACCATGAGCGACCACTCTGCGCTTGATGATACGAATCGACGCGCATTCGAAGAAGTGTATCAGATTCTGAAACTCGCGTGGGCGGACGAGTCCTTTCGTTTTCGCGGCGAATTTTATCAATACCCCTATCCCTATGAGACAGGAACACCATGGCCGCCCCACACCTGGACGCGCGAGTACGGCGCTCCTGGAGAGGTCGACGCTCAAGGGCAGCTGCAAAAACTGTATGTGGTTCCCAAGCCCTATCAAAAACCCCATCCTCCCCTCTTTCAAGCGTTTTCAACCAGCGAAGCGACGATTCGCTGGTGCGCGCGCGAACACATTACTCCCATGATTCTTTTGTCTCGCCCTGAACAAGTACGTCACCTCGCCCAGATCTATGCTGAGGAAGCAGGACGGTCTGGACGCTGGCTTGCTCTCGGTGACAGCATTGGCGTGCTCCGACAAATCTATTTTGCCGATAGTACTCGTGCTGCCGAACGTCTCGCTGAGCAAGGGATAATTGGGGTTGGGTATAAACGATTCTGGGGATACTTCGGGTTTTGGGAAGCTTTTCGTTTTCCCGAAGATAACGTAGAGTATCCAGAAAATACGGTGCGGCTTCCCGTGCAGGAGTGGACAGTAGAACGGATGAGGCGGGCACGGTATCTTCATGCCGGTCCGGTGAGTTCCGTGGTGGAGGGAATAGATGAATTGGTTGAGACCGCCAACCCAGAATGGTTTGCCTGGCTCTTTGATCAAGGGCTGCTTCCTCGTGCGGAATTGAAAAAGCAGCTTGAGGCCTTCGGTACGCACGTACTGCCACGCTATCGCCGAAGTAAGAGTTAGTATACTGACCGCAGATAATGACGGAGCATACAACCTATCTCGCACAGGCCAGCTCAAATGCAGTGGTTTTTCAGGCGAGACTTAAAGTTTTCGTTAACGGGCCTCTTACTGCCGGGTAGCTGAGGGAACAGAGGATACGACATGCCGCAGTTCCATTACCAAGCAACCACTCCTCAGGGGAAGTTGATTGAGGGTGTTATGGAAGCGGGGGAAGAGCGAATGGTGGCAGCTCGGCTGCATGATCAGGGCTACTTACCTCTGCGTATCAGGTTGCCTGGACAAATACAGGCAAAGTCGACTGCGGCCGAACAACGGACAATCTCCTTTTCCACGTTTTCCCAACGAGGGAAGGTCAAGCAACGGGATCTGCAGATTTTAACCCGTGAACTGGCAACCTTAATCTCTGCCGGGCTGCCGCTGGATCGTGCACTTTCTGTATTGAGCAATCTCACCAGTAAAGAAGAACTCAAGCAAACCGTCGGGCAGATCCTGCGCACCGTGCAACAAGGAAAATCACTCTCGGAAGCACTGGCGGAATATCCGAAGATTTTTCCCCCTCTGTACGTCAATATGGTGAAGGCTGGCGAAGTCGGTGGGTTCTTAGATACAGTTTTACAGCGCCTCGCCGAATATCTCGAACGCGCGCAGGAAGTGCAAAGCGAGATTAAGGCGGCCTTGGCCTACCCGATGATGCTTGTCCTTGTCGGTGGCGCGGCGATTGTCTTCATGTTTACCTTCGTCCTGCCAAAGTTTACCGTGCTCTTTAAAGACATGGGGCCAGCCCTGCCGGCCGTGACGCGTTTACTCATTGCGGTAAGCAAAGGGCTACGTGCCTACTGGTGGATCTTCATGGCGGCCGCGATCGGTGGATGGTTTGGGGTCTGGCGCTATGTGGCGACCCCGCAAGGGCGTTTCGCGTGGGATCGTTGGCGCTTACGTGTCGTCATTTTAGGAGACCTGATTCGCAAGCGCGAAGTCGCGCAGTTTGCACGGACTTTGGGCACCCTCCTCAAAAGTGGGGTACCATTACTGCAGGCGCTTGAAGTTGTCGAAGCGGTCGCCACGAATCAAGTGATTAGTCGAGCGTTGAGAGAAGTGCGAACTGGCGTACGAGAAGGGCAAGGGATTGCCGGGCCGCTGGGACGGAGTGGCGCGTTTCCCACGCTTGCCTTGCAAATGGTTAGTGTCGGAGAAGAAACTGGTCGTCTGGATGAGATGCTGATGCGGATAGCCGAATATTACGAAAAGGAAACACATACCCAGCTTCGGCAGTTGATTTCCTTAGTCGAGCCAGTACTTATTGTCGGTATGGGACTTATCGTCGGCTTCGTCGTTATTGCCATGCTTCTCGGGATCTTTAGCATTAATGAAGTGAATTTTTAACCGAAACCCTCTTCTGAAAAAGAAGGTGTGTTATGAAAAGGAATGTGTCACAAGCAGGTTTCACCTTAGTCGAACTGCTTGTGGTGATGTTTATTATTGGCCTCCTGGCTGCTCTCGTAGCCCCCAATTTCCTGAGCCGAGGAGAGCAGGCAAAAGTGGTAGCGGCAAAGGCACAAATCGAGTTATTTGGTACCGCCCTTGATGCCTTTCATTTGGATGTGGGCCGTTATCCGACCTCTCAGGAGGGATTACCGGCGTTACGTGAGCGCCCGGCTGGAGCAGAACGCTGGGATGGTCCGTATCTGAAGAAAGATATTCCCCAGGATCCGTGGCAGCATCCCTATGTCTATCGTAGCCCTGGGGAGAAAGGTGCGTACGATTTGTTTTCGTATGGGGCAGATGGCGTCGCCGGAGGCAGCGGAACCAGCGCGGACGTTTCCAGCTAGGAAACCAGCATCTCGCGGTTGAGGGAACGGGACATGGATCTTGCTGCGACTATACAGCACCTCACGAAAGCTGACTTCCTCCACGGTCTTGGTATTGCCGTAGGTTCACACCATGTGAGCTTCGTGCATGTGATGAAGCGCTTTGTCAACGTCTCACTGCTCCATGTTCGCACGCTCCCTCTCTCTGAGGCCGGACGCGAGCGGCTCGATGAATTTGATCACGCCCTGAATGGGTTTTTGCAAGACATGGAAACGGCTCCTGACCAAGTCGTGCTCGCGCTGGCTCGGCACGCCGCCTACGTGAGCCGAGTGGTCGTTCCTGAAAGTGCGCGTGATGTTCTCCATGAAGTGATTGATTACCAGGCTGAGCGGCTTTTGCCCTTTCCGAAGGAAGACATCTACTACGATTACCTCACCACGGATGTGGGGACAGAAGAAAAACGCATTGAAGTGGTGATTTTCGGATTTTCTCGCCGCGATGTCGATGAGTATCTCGGCATCCTCTTACAAGCCCAGTTACGACCCCAAATGGTGACACTCAGTAGTTCTGCCTTGGCCAGCACGTTAGCCTTCTGTGCCCCACAGTCCAACTCGCCACGTGTCCTGCTCATACCAGAAGATCATTGGATCGAGATGGACTGCATTGGTGGCAGGCATCTAGCTGCCAGCCAAGTCGTACCCATCACTAAAGGGATCAGCGGGGCAGAACTCGATGAACTGCTCGCGCAGGTGGTCATTCGTAACTTTCCGGGGGCTTCGCCAAGCGAAACGCCCGTCTTTCTCTGCTCAACTCAAGGCACTCTTCCCTTGACCGTCGATGCCGATCGTAACCTTCAGGTCCTGACTGCGACGCGTTTTGCACTAACCGATGGAGAAGCGCTTCCCCCATCGGCCTTGCCTGCGCTTGGCGCAGCATTACAAGCGGTAGGTGAGGGCGTAGATGGGATCAACCTCCTCCCTGAAGAACGGCGCGCGCGACGGGAAAAACGGGTTTCACCACTAACGTTATTCTTGGCTGGAGCAATCGGCGTGCTCGGGATCGTCTGGGCAGTAAGTATCGTGTTTCAGCAACACCGGGTCCTACGAGAACTTGCTCGCCAGCGCGCAACGCTTGAGGCTCCAGTTCGCCAGGTACAGACACAGGAAGAAGAAATCAGTCAGTTGCAGAAAAGACTTCAGGCACTGGACGAAGCAACGCAAAAAAAAGTTATCCCGGTCCTGAGAAGCCTTTCCGGCACCCTGCCGGTGGATTTCTATCTCAACCACTTTCGCTATAAGGACGGGGACATTGAGATGAGTGGGCTGGGGTCAAAGCCGGCCGCTGACCTCATTGCCGAACTCGAAAACTCTCCGTGTCTGCGGAATGTCGCGCCGAAGGCGCCCTTTACGAAGACGCCCCAAGGAGAAACCTTTACGCTGGGCGCGCAGGCAGAGCTATGCAAAGAGTAATCGAACTTTGGCAGAGTCGATCGGCGCGCGAACGTACTCTTATTGGGGTCGCCTTGATAGGGCTGCTGCTTCTCATTATTCGCCAGGGTCTGGTAGAACCGTATCGCTCCTATACGGCGGGTCTGGAAAGCGAAATTACACAACAGTCGGACTACGTGGCGAAAATGGTCCGCCTTCGCAATCGTGGAGCGCAAGTTGAACAACAAGTGACACTCCTGCGGCGGCGCATGCAAGATGTACGACAGCGATTTGTTCCCGGAGACACTCCTGCGCTTGCGGCCTCTCGCCTGCAAGAGCGGTTACAATCGCTTGCCAGTGCCAACGGTCTCGAAGTGTTGACTACCGTGTCGCTGCGAGATGAGCCGGTTGGGGAATTTCGTAAGACGACCGTGCAAATGACTCTGCGTGGAGAGCTGCCGGCAGTCGCAAAATTTGTTGCAGCGGTGGAGAATGACGATTGGCGCTTAGCCGTGAGCTCTCTCGAGGTGCGAGGAACATATAATATAGGGATGCGATTTCCCCAAGGAGCACCGAAGCAGAACCAGCTGACCGTCACCCTGGAAGTCGGAGGAGTGATGCAAGGAGCAAACTCCTAGGACCTCCTTCGAGGCCGATATGCGGATCCGGGCACTATTACATATTTTGTTAGGTTTATTGACGGTGGCGCTGTTCTGGCAAGTGACCACCACTTGGCGACGACCCTTGCCAGTCCCACTTCCCCTCCTTCCGCCTCCCCCCAAAGAGGCGCAGTCGCTCCCTTTTCCTGCCCCCCAGACGCCTGAGGCAATGGCAACGCAGGTTGCCCTCATTGCCTCGAAGGATCTATTTTCCCCAATTCGCGGCCGCGAAGACAATGACAGCCCGCAACCTGATACTCCGGCTCCGACACCGCCTCCCTCGCACCTCAAGCTGGTAGGGGTACTATTATCGCGCGCTCGTGAGGAGGCGCTGTTTGCCGATGCTTCTCAAGGGGGGAAAGTCGTACGTGTCAAGCAAGGAGATACAATTGGCTCGTACCAGCTTTTGCGAGTGACTCCCGCAGAGGTTAAACTTTCTCTTGGTTCGGGAGGAGGAGAAGCATCTCTACCTCTACTGATCCTCGATAGTGGCAAGGCAAGCCAAGCCCCGCGCTTGCTTCCCGCTCCGGTTCCACAGCCGGTAGCGGGACAAGGCCGTCCTGGCCAGGTGCCAGCGAGGTCGGTGCTGCAGCCCGCCGATGCAAATCAACAAGCGGCGTCTGCGGCCAATGTTTCTCATGAAGAGGCCCAGGCGCTGAGGGAAAACATCCAGAAGATGCAGCAGCGACTGCGCCGCATTCGACGAAAGGCGGCTCGTGAAGAGGCGGGAGCACAAGGAGAGGAAAGGGGTGGGGAAGATGAAGAGGATGAAGCAGACGAGGAATAGCGAACCAATCATATGAAAAAAAACAGCCATAGCGAAATCAGGTGGATCTGCGGCGCAGTCCTGCTCGTGACCTGCGTAAGCCCACTGTCGATCGCGAGAGGACAAGAAGAAACGCCCCCGCCCCCGGCATCCTCACGACCATCAGTAACAAGTGGTGACGAGGCGGTCGTCCTTAATTTCGAGGGAGCGGACATCCGCGAGGTGATTCACAGCCTGGCGACTGCGTTAGGCATTAGCTATACCATCGATCCGCGGGTTCAAGGGCAAGTGACCATTCGCACGACTGGCCGTATTGCCAGCCGAGATCTGTTCCCCATCTTTCATCAAATCTTACGGAGCAACGGTATCGCTGCGGTCAAAGTTGGCAATTTGTACCAGATTGCCCCAGTTGGTGAGGCGAAGACTCGTGCTGGGATCAATAGGAGTAGCGGTGAAGCTGGTCGCGCGGTTGCCGAGGATAGGTTTGTTATTGAGCTGGTCAAGGTCGAACATCTCGCGGCTGAGGAAATGGCCAAGGTTCTTCAGCCCTTTGTCTCTCCGGGAGGAGATGTCATTGCCTACCCACGGGCAAATCTCGTGATCATTACCGATCTTGCGTCGAGCGTCGGACGGCTGAAAGAACTTGTTCAGATGTTTGATGTTGATACCTTCCGAGACCTCCATGCAGAGGTGTTTCACATCGAAAATGCGAATGTCGAAGACTTGGGAGAGGAACTCAAGGGCGTTCTTGAACCTTACGGAGTCACACCCAAGACGGCGACAGAGCGTGGGGTGTTTGTGATTCCCCTCTCTCGGCTGAACTCGATTGTCGTGATTGCATTCAACACGGAAGTTTTGGCTGAAGTGAAGAAGTGGATTAAGGTTCTGGACGTACCACCGGAGAAGGGTGGTGGGCGGACGGTTCATGTCTATGCTGTAGAGAATACCAAAGCGATTGATTTAGCTGAGGTGCTGGGCAGTTTGTATGGTGCCGAGGGTGGTGGGGGTGGGCGACGCGGAAGTCGAGGCGAGATTACCACTACCGGTGGAACAATCAGTGGGGGAGGGGCGTTAGGAGAGACTGGATTGGGTGGAGGAACTGGGACCGGCCGGAGTGGGGGGCTTGGCCGGAGTGGCAGCAGAGGAGGGCTTGGTGGAGGAGGGGGAGGACTTGGTGGTGGCAGAAGCGGTCGGTCTGGTGGGCGTAGTGGGCAGGCAGGTGTGGTAGGAGGTAGTCAAACTATTCTGATTGCCCCCAAAGAAGGGGAGAAGCCCATCTTCAAAGAAGAGGTCCGTATCGTTGCCGATGAGATTACGAATTCCTTGGTTATCCTTGCCACTAGACGTGACTACGACATGATTAAAGAGGTCTTGCGCAAACTGGACATCGTGCCACGGCAAGTGCTGATCGAGACGATTATTGCTGAGGTTGGACTCACGGGAAGTCTGGAATGGGGGGTCGAATGGGCCATTGTCAATGGCGGACTCAATAATATCATCCCCCCACCGCCGTCGCCGCCGAGTGGAGCAACCGCGACTCCCGCGGCGATCTCAGACAATGCTCTACTGAGCGCAGCAAAACGTGGCGCTAAAGTCGGCGGGCAAGGATTGTTCGCCTTCATTACCGACCGGGATCAATTCCTGGTTTTAATTCATGCTCTGGCCACCCGATCGCAGCTCAAAAGTCTGGCCACTCCGCACGTCATCGCGGCTGATAATCGTGAGGCGCATATCCTTATCGGTGAAGAGATCCCTATTCTTAGCTCCTCAGCGGTATCGACAATTGGCGCCGGCGCTCCGATTGTGAATAGTGTCCAGTACCGTGACACGGGTAAGATTCTGACGATCGTTCCCCAGGTCAATTCGGCAGGGCTGGTGAACATGGAAATCCGCCAGGAAGTGAGTGCGGTAAAGAACTCGTCGTTCGGGAGCACCAACTCCCCCAGCTTCTCTTCCCGTGAGGCTGAAACCACAGTAGTCGTCCAGGATGGGGCATCAGTGCTCATTGGCGGCATCATCGACGATCAACTGAACCGAACACGCAGAGGGGTTCCTTATCTGATGGATCTTCCACTCTTGGGTCGCCTCTTTCGCGTCGACAGCGAAAATGTCGATCGGACTGAACTCATCATCCTCATCACGCCGCATGTCGTCCGCAACCGGCAAGAGGCAAACTCGGTGACCGAGGAGTTTGAAGCACGAATCCAAGGACTCAAAGGGATGCTCGACCGTGTCCAGCGCCCCAAGGTCCGTGTGCAAACACCAGATAATCCGGCTGCTCCGCAACCAGAGAAGATGAACTAAGTGCCTACAGCGAAGAGGGGTGGATGGAGATGAAACGATTGGCCGTATGCCTTGGGCTCGCCCTCGCCATTGGGGTTGCCTATTATAACGCGCTTGGGAACAGCTTTGTTTTTGATGATTATCTGCTTGTCGTTGATAATGGCCTCGTGCGTACACCCTCTCCTGTTTCCCAACTCCTCCTCAAGCCCCTCTCCCTCGGCTACCGACCACTCCGCACGCTCTCGTACATCATTGATTATCGCCTCGCGGGACTACAACCCTGGGCTTTTCATGTCAGTAATCTATTTTACCACTGGATCACTTCTTGTTTGGTATTTTTGGTTGCCCTCCGACTGACGAATCCTCAGAATGAAAAAGGGCGGTGGCAGGTCCGCGAAGGAGAGAATGCGTGGCGGTGGCGGTCGGCCATTTTTATCGCCGCCCTCTGGGCACTGCATCCGGTGCAGACTGATGCGGTCACCTATATATCTGGTCGTCGAGACATTCTCGGTGGACTTTGCCTCTTTCTCGGATTGTGGGCTTACCTCCGGTTCCGGGCGGTGGAATCCGCCAGTATGTGGCGGTATGGTTGGCTGCTCCTGTCCTGTGCGGTGTATAGCTTTGGCCTGCTCAGTAAAGAGAGTGTGCTCGTCCTTCCCTTGCTCTGTTGGCTGTATGACGTCCAGCACGAAGGGATTGGCGAATCGCTCCGGCGACGCTGGGCATTGTATTTTTTGGTGCTTTTCGTTGGTGCTGCCGTGCTCTGGTATTTTGCTGGTTGGATCCTCATGGCCACCTTTATGCGCTCCTCTTGGTATGGTGGCAGCCTTGAGGGGAATTTCGCCACCGTTGCTCGTATCTGGGTTCATTATCTTGCGGTGATGATTTTCCCACAAACTCTTCTTGGTGATTATTCGTATGAAGCTTTCCCAGCTTCGCCCTCTTTTTTACAGCCAGAGGTGCTTACCGCACTTGGCATTCTGGGAGTGGTTGCTGTTGGCTTATGGCTGCTGGCACGATGGTGGCCGCTCTGTGGATACGGAGGCCTCTGGCTGGTTGTGAGCCTCCTTCCTGTCTCTCATGTGATTCCCATTAAAGAAATTGCTGCGGAACATTATCTGTATGTCCCCCTCTTTGGTTTCTGCCTGATTCTTGGTGTGATCCTTGATGCTCTCAGTGGGACAGGGGTGACGCAGGGAGTGCTCGGCGCACGTCTTCGGGCGGCTGTTGTGTATACTCTTGTCGTTCTACTGCTTGTTGAGGCGGTGGCACGCATTCGCGTGCGAAACTCCGATTGGGCAGATGAGGAAACGTTTTGGTCAGTCACTGTACTCACCGCGCCGCGTAGTGCGCGGGCGCACTACAATCTTGCCGGGGTGTATAAGCGAACGCAACGAAAACAGGAAGCGGCGCAGGAATTTGCGAAAACTCTGGCGATTGTTCCCCGTCACGTTGGGGCTGTGATTGGATTAGGCGAATTAGCTTTCGAGACGGGCCATTACGGGCAGGCCTTGGCCTACGCAACCCAAGCACAGCAACTTGCTCCGCGCAATCCTCGGGCCATCTATCTTTTGGGTTGGGTAAAGTTCGGCCTGAAGGAACTTGATGAAGCGGAAATGCTCTTTCAGCAAGCAGAGACGCTGATGCCCAATTACCCCGGTGTATATGCCGGACTTGAAGCAGTGGCAAAAGAGCGAGGAGATAAAGAAGCTGAGACACGCTGGGCTGATAAACGGCGCGCCTTAGAAGCACGAGCAGGACGAACGGGTTGACCCCGCCGTGGAAGCACGGTACAGTGCGGCGTCGCAGTGGGGGTAGCATGAATGCTCGCGCAGATGTGGACACACCGAGTGATGATTTCTGGGTTGATACGCCGAGATCTGCGTGCGCGCTACGCCGGATCGGCCTTAGGCATAGTATGGACCTTACTGTATCCTCTCTTGCTTCTTCTGGTGTACCTTTTTGTTTTCTCTGCCATACTACAAGTGAAGTTTACGACTGAAGGAGGAAGCGGAGCCTTTGCTTTGTATCTTCTTGCCGGCCTCCTGCCTTGGCTCGGGTTCCAGGAAGGAATCACGAAGGCGGCCACTTCTATCGTCGATAACACGGGTCTGGTGAAAGCAATGCGATTTCCTGCGGTGGTATTAGTGGCGGGGAGTGTGCTTGCCAGTAGTGTCACCTTCCTGCTGAGCTTAGGCGTGTTGTTAGGGGCGTTGCTCGTTACTGGTCGCTTGCCCTGGGTAACCTTACCGTTCCTGCCAGTGCTGGTTTTCCTCCAAGTAACTCTTGCCTTTGGACTTGGTCTCATTGCTGCTAGTTTCCAGACTCTCCTGCGCGATACGCTGCCAGTGTTGCAGATGGTCTTTATGGTATGGTTTTATTTAACCCCCATCCTCTATCCTCTCTCTTACGTTCCCGCTCGTTTTGCTTCGTTGTTTACGTGGAATCCTTTTACCCCACTTATCACTGCGTATCGGGCCGTCTTGCTGGAAGGAAAAGTGCCGTCGATGCTGGACATATGGCCGTCTTGTGTGTGGATGGTCGTGTTCCTGTTCCTTGGTCACTTAGTATTCTCCCGTGTTGAGCCCGGCTTTGCGGACGTACTCTAAAACCATGGAGATAACAGCAAGTGACAAGGACGAACGGATGAGCGGCTGGACTTGGACGGTGGTGTTGGTAATCGTCATTGGCGGAGCCGGATGGGTGACCTCTTGTCAAAAAGGGACTTCCTCATCCTCTGGACAAAAAGGGCTGGTCCCGTTTGCCGAAGGCCTACCGACCGGAGCTGAGTGGCGACAAGATTTTGTCTTCGTCGATATGGATGGAGATGGCGTTGCTGATATCGTCACTGCCCCTCCCAGAAAAAGTAAAGAACCCTGGCCCCATATCTTCCTTCGCCGGCAAAATTCTTGGGAACCGGTATCATGTCCAGGGATCGCTAACAATGGATTCCCCCCACAGGAATATATCTATGGCGGGGTTGCGGTCGCCGACTTTGACGGAGATGGAAAGCTGGAAATCGCTATTGCAATGCATGAAACCGGCATACGGATCTTCTCAAACCAAGGGAAGGGACTTTGTGGCCCCTGGCAGGAGGTGCAAAATCTGCCGCAAACAATGGTCAAGCGGCGCTCGCGAACAATTGTTGCGGCTGACATGAATAAGGATGGACGAGTGGATCTCGTGGCCCTTGCCGAGGCAGTGGATATGAATACGGGCGATAACACGGCGGGAATTACCATTTATTGGAACGAGGGGGGAGGGTGGAGGACCGAAACAATTGAAGGGAGTAAGGGGCTTTTTGGCGACGATATCGCTATCGGGGAGGTGAATGGAGATGGGGCTCTCGATATCGCGGTCGGTAGCCTGGATGACCAACGTCCACAATTTGTCTGGCTCAGTGACGGGAACGGTAAATGGCAAGCGGCGAACGCGGAAGGGTTTGCCGCCAACATCGTTGCTTGGTCCGTGCAGTTAGTTGATCTCGATAATGACGGGAAAGATGAACTTTTGCTAGGAGTTGGCGGGGCGCCTGTCTACAAAAATGGTGGACCACGTGTGTACCGCTGGGACGGCACGCGTTGGCACGATCTGTCGCAAGGGCTGCCTCAGATGTCTTGGGTTTGTGGAGTGACGGCGACTGATCTTGACAAGGATGGGCGAAAAGAAATCGTTGCCGCTGAGATGTATACAGGTATGGTTCAAGTGTACGGACAGCAACCAGATGGAACTTGGGTTGAGCGGCAGAACTTTCAGGCTGTAAGCATAGATAAGCTCAGAAACTATAAAGTTCATGCCCCTCTTGCCGATACAGCGAACCAAAGCTTGGTTGCTGCAAATTATGCCGGCGAGAATGACGGCAAAATTACAGCCTGGGTGTGGCGGTGAGGGAATGAATACTTTCCCCTTGACAAGAGGATCAGGCCAGAATAATGAGATCGGGGGGTGCCTGCTTAGGTATTGCAAGACAATCACCGTCGCCACATTTGCGTTAAGCATGCTCGGCATGGTAGCATCCTGTGGAGAAAAACCAGCGAGTCTGGAAAAGCGGGTCAAGGCCTATTGGGAAGCACGAGTAAAGGGGCAAGCAGAAAAATCTTTCGAGATCGAAGTGCCAGGGACCCTCGATAAGCCAACTTATCTGAAGAGGATTCTGACTGCACCTGTCACTTTCACGTCATATTCTATTCAAGCGATTAAGGAAAACGGTAATGAGGCGGTGGTGGAGCTGCAGACGGAATATCTTTTGCCGGGACTCTCTCGGCCAGTTTCCTCCTCCATGTTAGACAAGTGGATGAGGATGAAAGGCCAGTGGTATCACCACCTACCAGTTGGTGACGACGGCACGAGCGCAGAAAGGAGGTGATCTGGGCTATGAGGGAGAGGCCCGGAAGGGGCATGGGTGGATAGGAAAGAGCGGAGGCGAAGAATTTGGTTTGGCAGTTGATCGGAAAAAAGTATCCGAAGAGAAGCAAAAAGAGCGGCAGCTCTTAGGGTCTTAAGGAAGGAGGAGCAAGATGCGAAGGATTAGAGTAGGACTGGTGATGATGCTTGCGGTCGGGCTGTTAGTGGTCAGTGGGGGCCGGGCGCAGGCCGTGC
>Ga0187894_10003782_pt1 | contig 16669 bp, 13 predicted proteins | sample GBC1701081metaG_FD_136650 | JGI IMG/M metagenome (GOLD analysis project Ga0187894, IMG submission 136650) | White microbial mat communities from a lava cave in the Kipuka Kanohina Cave System on the Island of Hawaii, USA - GBC170108-1 metaG ... | reverse complement strand
TACGGGCCGTTCACGCACGCGTCGCCGGTGAAGAGAATCTTCTCTTTCGGCAGCCAGGCGAGCGCGTCGCCGTTGGTGTGCGCCACGCCCAGATGAATCAGCTCCACGCGATGTTTGCCGTCATCGAAAATCATTTCGCGCGGGAAGAGCACCGAAGGCGGTTTGAGCTTGCTGCCGCGAACGTCCTCTCGCTGTTTGGCCTCGCCCTCCCACCGTCCGGGCGCGCCGCCGTAATGACCGGTCTCATACTTTTTCATCTCGTCAACCACGCCGGTGTGCGCCACGGGCACGGCGCCGTTTTCGACCCAGACCTGGTTGCCGTACGCATGATCGCCGTGATGGTGCGTGTCGAAGGCGAAGCGAATCGGTTTCTCGGTCAGCGCGCGAATCTTCGGGATGATCTCCTGCGCGCCCGACGGATAGTTCGCGTCAATCACCAGCACGTAGTCTTCAAAAATTATCCAGCCGTTGTTGCAATGGCCGACTGCGAGGTTGCCCTGATGGAAATAGACGCCATCCGAGACCTGATCCACCTTGCCGACTTCGACAGTTCCGGATTTCGCGAGAGATGTTTTTGCCTGGGTTGTAGATTCGGCAGCCGCCGCGCCGAGCAGCGCCGCGCCGCCGAGCAACAGCTCACGTCTGGAGACACGACACATAGCTGATTCCTCCTTGGGTTGTTACAGCGTGTTGTTGGAAACGTTAATAGCGCAGGAAATCTTCGAGCTTTACCGAAGCTTCGGTTTTTTCGTCACGGTATTTGATAATGACCGGGGCATAGACCGACAAACCCCAATCTTTCGCCGGGCCGACGGTGATCGCGCGGGCGCCTGGGACCACGACCGCGCCCGCGGGGACTTCGAGCGGTTTGTTGCCTTCGCGCCGGTAAATTTCGCCGCGCGCCGCGTCGAAGATCGGCGTCGAGCCTGTCAGGATCACGCCGGAGGCCAGGATCGCCCGTTCGCGGACGATCGCGCCTTCGTATACGCCGCAGTTGCCACCGACCAGTACCTCGTCTTCTACGATGACGGGCATTGCGCCCACGGGTTCGAGCACGCCGCCGATCTGCGCCGCCGCGCTGATGTGGCATCGTTTGCCGACCTGCGCGCACGATCCGATTAGCGCGTGCGAATCCACCATTGTCCCGTCGTCAACGAAGGCTCCAACATTAATATAAGCCGGAGGCATGATCGTCACACCCTGGCCGAGATAGGCCCCCTCTCTCACCGTCGTGCCACCCGGCACTATTCGCACGCCGTCATTGATCGTGACGTGTTTTGTCGGATAAGTTTCTTTGTCGAAGTAGCGGAAGTTATCGTCAATTGAATAGTCAACCATCGCGCCCAGGCGAAAGCCCAGCAGGATGCCGCGTTTGACCCACTGATTGACGATCCATTGGCCGTCATTATTACGGCTTGCGGCGCGGATTTCGCCGCGATTGAGCGCGGACTTGAATTCGGTGAAAACGCCCAGCGCTTCTTGCCTGCGCAGGGCTGTCAGCTCGGAAGCGGGAATCGAGAAGAAAGATTCGATTTGAGATTCGAGATTTGAGATTCGCATATTCGATCTATTTTTTCCCACGGAGCTTGCCGACGAGATAAACCGCCACGCTCCCGGCCAGCAAAATCGCAATGAGCAGCGCAATGCTTCCGATGTATTGCAATAATTCGGACAAGGTGAATTCCTCAATCGAATCAGTACCGCGAGCGGTAGCGAGCGTGGCTTGCGCAGACGTTCTATTGTGGAAGTCACGCTCGCTACCGCTCGCGGTACTGACAAGTTCAGCGGCCCGATTGCCGCTTCAGCCATTCATCAATCGCCGGATAGGATTCGCGCGGGACTTCGTGCCCGGCGTCGAAAAATCGCAACTCGACCGATCTGGCGCGCCTGCGAAGCGCCTCGGCGTTCTGCCGCATCCGATCCGGCGTGTAATATTGATCGCGTTCGGCGGCTACGTACAACACATCGACCACGCCAGATTGATATTTGTCTTCAATCTCCCAATCGCCAGGGATGCCGCCGCAGATCGCGACCGCGCCGCGGATCAGATTGCCATGCGTAAACGCGAACCGAAAGTTGGCGCCGGCCGCTTGCGAAAATCCGAGCAGAAAAACCCGGCTCGTGTCGGCCTCGCCGGAAGCCGTGAGCGTTTCGATTATTCCGCGAATCAGGTGGTGATGGATCGCGACGGACTCTTCGGATTTGAAATTTGACAGCCAGCCGAACCCGTACCCGAGTTCCGGCGACTCTTTGGTCGGCATGACCAGGTGTTGGTGCGGGCCTTGCAGGCAGGCGATGGCGTAATCGCGTTCATTGACGCGGCGCATCAGACGCATCATCGAACTTTTGTCGCCGCCGTAACCGTGCATCGCGATGATGAGCGATTTGGGATCGCCGCCTTCCGGAAGATAAAGGTCGTAGTAGCACGGGAACTCCACGACCATTCGGCGCTCGGTTATTTTCGCCATCGGGCCTCCTGATGTTTGGGCTGATGCATGATCGCTTTCTCCAAATGAAAAATGGAATGCGAACCGGTTGAATTGCGATGTGATAAATCAATGTAAATCATAGCCCAGATGGCTCCCACCTGACCATCCCGGACTTGACAGTTGGTAAAGCCAACCTGATAATCCGCCCAGTCAACGAAATTGATTCCATCAAAAAAATTCGAGCAAGCCTTGTCCCCTGACAAGCGCTTCGTTGGCAAGACTGATCATTGCTGGGACGAAAGCATACCAAACAATACTGATCTTAATAGTTAGGCAATCTTTCATTGGCTGACTCTTCAGCACATGAACGAATCTAGCTTCCTGATTGTCTGCCCAGGCGGCGATCGTGAAGTAATGACGGCGAAGGGTGTCCATGCCCATCTCGCCCCTCTCGCATAAGAAGGAAGGATCAAATGAGTACCAGAATGAGAAGAGTGATCGTGAAGACCCTCGGACTGGGATTGCTGGCGGCGTTGTCGCTCGCAATTTCGATCACGGGATTCGCGCAATCGGACAATACCCAAATCTCCGGGTTCATTAAAGACCAGGCCGGCGGCGTCATCGCTAACGCCAAGGTCACGGTTAAGAGCGAGACCAAGTCCATCGAACGCAACGCCACGACCAATAGCGAAGGCTATTTCATTATTACCACGTTGCCGCCCGATTTTTACACCGTTACGATCGAGGCTAGCGGCTTCAAGCAGTATCAAGAGAAGGGGCGCAAGCTCGACCCGAACCTCCCGACCAGCATCGAGGTCTCATTGCAGCCGGGTCAGGTGACAGAAACAGTGACTGTCACGGCTTCCGCCGCGCAGGTTCAGACCGAATCCGCGACTGTCGGTAGATTGGTCGAGACCAAGCAGGTCGAGTATCTGCAGCTCAACGGGCGCAACCCGCTTTTCCTTTCACAGCTCAAACCAGGCGTGCAGGGGAACGCGCTCGGCGGCAACAGCTTCGGCCTGACGACCGGCGGTTTGAATATCAACGGCGGACGCACGCAGGACGCGTTGATCACCTATGACGGCGCGGTCGGCGTCCGCACCCGCTCGAACGGCACTTCGATCGGCGTCGCAGACGTCGAGTCCACGCAGGAAGTGCAGATCCTGACCGCCAACTACAACGCCGAATACGGGCGCGCGTCGGGCGGCCAAATCCGCATCGTCACCCGCAGCGGCGGCAAGGCTTTCCACGGCGCCGCCTATGACTATCTGCGCAATGCGGCCTTCAACGCCAACGAGTGGGGACGTAACCGCAACACGCCGGCCAACCAGCCCTGCTCCGACCCGCAATTCGAGAAGGCCTCGCACTGCCGCCCGAATCCGTTCCGCTATAACCAATTCGGCTACGTCCTGAGCGGCCCGGTCATCATTCCGGGTATCGACTTTAACAAGGGGCGCGACAAGCTCTTCTGGCTGTGGGGCCAGGAGTGGGTGCGCCAACGCCGAACCGACAACACAACGCAGCGAGTGGCGACGGCGAAGATGCGCCAAGGCGATTTCAGCGAACTGGCCGATCCGAACAACCCGCTGCGCGTTGTTCGTTTCATCAAAGACCCGTTGCTGTCCGGCAATTGCAATGCGAGCGATCAGACCGCTTGTTTCAAAGACGGCGGCATCATCAACAAGATTCCGGCCAATCGTCTGAGCCAGAACGGACTTGCTTTCTTGCGCGCGCAGCCGGACCCGGTTCCGGGCTTCTTCACTTCAGCGGGACAGAACTTCTTCCAGGAGCGCCCACTCGAGACTAACCAACGCAAGGATACGGTCTCGGTTGACTTCTATCCGACTGAGAGGCATGCGATCAAATACCGCCTCTCGTTCTACAACTTCATCGAAACGAGCGCTTTCCGCGCTGGCACCGACCGCGCGCCGCAGATCATTGACCGCCCGAATCAGACGACTTCGATCAACTGGACGTGGACGGTGTCACCGACGTGGATCAGCGAGACGTTGATCGCGGGCAGCCGCGACCAGGTCTTCATCTCCGTGGATACGCGCGGTAACAAATTTCAGCGGAGCCAATACGGTATCAACTACCCGTACATCTTCCAGCAGAAAGAGATCTTCGACAAAATCCCGACCATTGACGGCGTGGATCAGTTCGTGAGCCTTGACGGCGGACCGTATCCGGCCAGCTCGACCGGCCCGATCTATCAGTTCAGCAACCACTGGACGAACATTCGCGGCAACCACACGATCAAATTCGGCGGTTATTTCGAGCGCTCAGGCCAGAACGACTTCGATCAGATCAACGTCTCCGGCACGCCGGGCGGAACCAACAATCAGAACGGTCGTTTCGTGTTCAGCAATGCGACGCCGGGCGGCACTGGCGTGGCGATCGGCAACGTGGCGCTCGGTTTATTCGATACCTACGCCGAGATCGGCCAACGCTCCTTCACGCCCTATCGCGGCCACATGTTCGAGTGGTTCGCGCAGGATTCGTGGAAGGCCACGCCGAAACTGCGTCTGGAATACGGGCTGCGCCACACCATTATCCAACCTTACTACAGCCTGTGGGGAAACATGGTCGTCTTCGATCAGAGTCTCTATAACCCCAACATCGCAGTGACTCAGAATCCCCTCAACGGTTTCATTACCGCGGGCGATCTGAGGTCACGTTACAACGGCCTGGTGATTCCGGGCGATGGTTGGCCGGCTGCGGCGTCGGGACCAGGGCGCGTGGGCATCGCCAATACGGGCGAGTTCAACTTCCTGTTCCGGGGCGCGGAGGCGGAGTTCTCGAAGATTCACAAGAACAACTTCCAGCCGCGCGTGGGCATTGCCTATGCGTTCAATGAGAAGAACGTGATCCGCGCGGGAGCGGGCCGCTTCTACACTCGCCTCGGAGTTAGCGACTCGGTCTTCCTCGGCGGCAACCCGCCGTTGCAACCGACGGTCTCCGTCTCCAACGGCAGCGTTGACAACCCCGGTGGCCTGGGCGGCAACGCCTTCCCGCTGGTCGTCACCACTCAGGACCCGATCTTCAAGAATCCTGAAGCGTGGACCTGGAACGCCACCTTTGAGCGCGAAGTCGGCTTCAACACACTGGTCGAGGTTGGCTACGTCGGCCGGCGCGGGCTGCATGCCCAGCGCGAGCGCAACATCAATCAACTTCCCGTCGGTACTTGCCCGGCCAATCAGCCAGGCTTTACGGGCGGCTGCCCGGTGATCCCCGGCGACGCCCAGAATCGCCGCTTCAATCCCGACGCCCTGCGTCCGTTCAAGGGATTCGGTATCATCCGTCTGACCAACAACGACGCCAACTCGATCTACCATGGGTTGCAGGTGAGCGCCAATCGCCGCTTCACCAACGGCTTCCTGTTCGGCGTGGCCTATACGCTCTCGAAGTCTTCGGACGACGGTTCGGCGCAACGCGACGTGGTGCCGAACGCGGCTGATGTCAAAAGCCTCTGGGGACCGTCAATCTATGACCGTCGTCATGTGATGGTCTTGAATGCGGTGTATCAGTTGCCGTTCTTCAAGGACAGATCGACCCTGGCGGGCAAGTTGGCGGGCGGATGGACGATCAGCGCCATCTCGCAGTTTCAGACGGGGCGGCCCTTCAGCATCACTAGCAACGATGATTTTGCCGGTGTCGGACCGGGCAGCGGGCGCCAGTTCTGGGTTCTCAATGGTGACGTGACGCAGGATAATAAATTCTCCTCCAGCGCCACCGACTCGAACTACTGGTTCCGTGGCAACTTCACCCGGCCGGCGCCTGGAACCTTCAACCAGCAGCGGGTGCGCAATCTGATCTACGGCCCTGGCTTCCAGAATCACAACCTGACCTTGTTCAAGGAGTTCTTCCTTAGCGAGAGTCATCGCATCCAGTTCCGTGTTGAAGCCTACAACTGGCTGAATCACCCGAATCTGGGCGGGGCTTCAGGACCAGACGCTTACGATTTCAATGCCGGCACAGCGAACGGTATTGACATCAATCCGACCAGCGCCACTTTCGGTAAAGTAACCACCAAGGGTAGCGAGCGCCAGTTGCAGTTTGCGCTTCGCTATCAATTTTAACCGCTGGTAGGTCACTAGAACTCAAAAGCCCGCTTGGCCGTTTGGCCGAGCGGGCTTTTTTCTTTGAGGCGAACTTCGGTGGGAGTAGAATGCGGCAGCCAACCAACGGATCTCCACTAGCTAAGGAGGAACAGCGAAATGAAGCTTCCTGGATTGATCGCGCCCGCGCTTCTCGCCGCAATCGTCGGTTCCATCGCCGGACAAGCGCAAACTACAGTGGTTCCGACGGCGCCTGAGAACAAGCCCTCCGCCGACAAACCGCCCGTCGAAATCATCAGTTACAAAATCGGCGCCGAGTACTACCCGATGCTGGATCGCCCCAGCATGACCTCGCCACAGATGACGGCTGAAACCGGAGACATGCCGAGAACGGCGAACGAGCAACTTTCTCGGCAAAGCAGAGGACGGTTTAGCATTCCGCCGGAGGACAGGAGATCACGCGGCAGGCTGCGGTCATACACGCGAGTGATTGACGACGCGCAACTGGTTCAAGTCGTCGTCAAGAACAGCGAGGCCAAACCGATCAATGTTGTCGCATGGGATTTCGCGTTTCCGCGTTACGAGAATGGCCAGCTTCTTTCGCGCTACGACGTAACGACCAAAATCGAGATCAAACCCGGCGGCAAAAAGACGCTCAAACACAAACTGCCGCCGGGCGCGAAACGCTGCGAAGTGGTTAAAGTCATCAGCGATGAGAACCAGCCCGAAAAGACCAGCGCGTTTGAAGCGGTTTGCGGGCAAGGCTTCCACGACCCGTCGTTGCTAAAACAGAAGCAGGAAACGATCTCAATCAAACGCATCGAATACAAAGACGGGTCGGAGTGGCGAAGGCAATAAGGCTTCTTGACCTTTGTCGCTGGGAAGACAAATCATGTCGGTGAAAGACGGCTTCGAATACTTGCAGGGGGAATTGAGATGAGCGCTGCGACTTCGCCGAGTTTTAATTTTGTCGAGACGCTGCCCGCCAACAGCACATTGACGCTCAGAGACGTAAGCTGGGAAGAGTACGAACGCATTCTGGTCGAACTTGATGAGCGTCCTTGGCTGCGTGTCACTTATGACCGTGGGAGGTTGGAGATCATGACTCTTTCGCCCGAACACGAAGCTCCCTCCTGACTTTTTACTCACCTGATCTCAGTGCTGACCGAAGAACTCGACACGGATTATCTCTCCTTCGGATCGACGACATTGAGACTTGAACGGATTTCAGGCGGGTTGGAGGCGGATGATTGTTACTACATCGGTGATTACGAATCAGTGGCTGGAATTAAGCGGCTTGACCTCAATGTGCTGCCGCCGCCACATCTCGCCGTCGAGATAGATGTTTCACACGATTCGCTCGGCAAGTTTCATATCTACGCTGGACTGCGCGTTCAGGAATTATGGCGCTACGACGGAGAGCGGGCGGAGTTTTACAGACTTTCAGGCGAGCAATATGTCGAGATTGAAAAGAGCGAGTTGTTTCCTTTTCTGCCCGCGAATGTCCTGCCTGATTTTATTCGTTTAGGTGAAACACGTGGCGTGAACGCAATGCGCCGGGCCTTTATTGACTGGGTTCGCGCAAACATTGGTCAGCCTTGACGGCCAAAAAGGAAAGGGAGACGCGTCAACCGCATCTCCCGCCTTTAATCACCCGCTGTTCCGGTTGCAGGTTAATTCCCTCCACCAATCCTGAACCTCATCCCCGTCGAGAAGTTCAAACGATAAGCCGGATAACCCAACACCTCTTCGTAGTCCTGATTCAACAGATTCTCGATCCGCGCGAACAGCGAGATGTACGAGTTGAAGCGATACGCTCCGGCGAGATCGATCTTCGTGTAACCGCCGTTGTAAATCGGGCGGCCTTGCGGATCGAATCGTGAGAAGAGGACCGGGTCGCTGTCGCGACGCTTGCCTGAGAAGACGCCGTCCAGGTTCACGTTGAACTTCTCTCCGATGTACGCGAGGCTGATCGAGCCGGAATGGCGTGGGCGGCGGAGCAGCGGCAGGCCGATCTCGCGGTTGGGAACTAAACCCCCGGTGGCGAAATCGATCACGTCGGCCGCTGAATCCAGGTTCGTATTGAGCAGCGTGTAATTGCCGTCGAATCGCAGCCAGCGTTTCGGATGCCACGAGAGCGTAAATTCGCCCCCCTGCGCCGTCGCGCGGTCGTTGTTGATGAAATGCGTCATCCTGCCATCGGCGAGTTTGACGGGGCCGCCGAACGTGGCCGGATCGGCGATGAACGCGATCTGGTCGCGGAAGCGGTTCTTGAAATAGATGCCTTCGACGCGGATGCGGTCTTGCAAGAAGAACTGCTCGATTCCGATGTCGAAATTGCGCGAACGTTCGGGTTTCAACGCGGGGTTGCCCAGAAAGAACTGGTTCGGGCTGAAGGCTTCGATCATGGTCGGCGCCTTGATGCCCTCGCCGTAATTGACGCGCAATCGCGTGGGGCCTCTGCGGCTTTGCAGTCCGGATCGCCTGATCAACAGCAATGCCCCGAGCTTCGGCATAACCTCGGTCCCAAATCCGACCTTGCCGGTGTAAGGTTGCGCGCCGAGATCGCCGAGGATCTTCGAGAGGCCGGCCGGAACGCTGGCGCGGTTGTTTTCGATGCGGACTCCGACGGTGATCAGCAGACGCGGCGAGTAGACGAATTGATCCTGAATAAACGCGCCGGCGTTCGTGCGCATTGGCGCAACGCGGTTGAGACCCGCGAACCCGCTGTCGAGCACCGCGCGCTCCTGCTCGTATTCGATCCCCGCCGTGATGAAATGGCCGGTGAGCAGGACCATGTCGGTTTGATAGCGTAATCCTCGACGGCGTTGGTGATTGTTGAAATAGTCGGTGAAATCGTTGAAGGCGGCGCCCGTATCGATCGGTGTGTTGGACTTGGTCAAATCCTGGGCGACCGGATCGAAGCTCAAGTAATTGCTTTCGGAATATGCGAACGACAGGCTCTGCCGCCAGTTTTTAGTCGTTTGATCGTCCAGTCGAAAACCCGTCGCGATGCGACGTCGTTTGGCGCGCTCGTCCGGATCGGGGAACAGACGCGCTGTCGCGCCTGGAACGCCAAGACCCGATTTTTCATTTCGCGCCGTCATTCGGATTTGTGTGCGCGTGTTGAAGACGTAGCCCAGATTGGCCGTGGCGATCCGGTTCTGGTAATCGTCGTTGCGGTCCCGCCCGTCGGTGCGCAGATGCGTGAAGCTGAGCGAGTAATCAAATCCGCCGTTCGCGCCCGACATGCGCGCGAATTGACGGTTGAACGCGAAGCTTCCGCCTTCGCCGGCGAATTCGAATTCGGGTGTGGAGGTCGAGCCGCGATGCGTGAAGAACTGCAACACGCCGGTCATCGCGTCGGAGCCGTAGATCGCGCCTTGCGAGCCGCGAACCAGTTCGACGCGCGCGGCGTTGTCGGTGGTCAGATCGGCGAGATCATACGAGCCTCCGGCCTCGTTCACCGGCACGCCGTCAATCAAGACCTTCGTGTAATCGGACTTGCCGCCGCGAACGAAGAGCGAGGTTGCGCCGCCTCGGCGTCCTGTTTGCGCGACGGTTACTCCGGGCGAAAGCCGCAGCGCGTCGAACAGGTTGACCCGCTGGGTCAGCAGCAGTTCGTTTGCGGAGATGATGAAAGCGCTCGCCGGCGTTTCGCCTGTGCGCGCTTCGGTTTTGGTCGCCGAAACGACCATCGAATCTTCGATGGCCGCGACGGTCAACGGGATCGCGACGCGGAATTCGCGTCCCGCTGCGACTTTAACGGGTTGGTTGCCGCCGGTCTGCGTCAATCCGTCGGCTTCCACGGTGAGCGCATAATCGCCGGGTTTTAAACCCTCCCATCCGAATTCGCCGCGTTCGTTAGTGACCGTCTCGCGGATCGCCTGTTTGTCGTTGACGAGCAGGACGACGCGCGCGCCGCGAACAGCCGCGCCCCTGGCGTCAATAACAATCCCACGCAGCACGCCGCGCGATTGCGCGATTGCGGAAAGGCATAGGGATAGACTCAAGGCAACAATTGCGGATGATCTGAATATTGACTTCATATTCGACTCCTTTTCTACTTCTTAATTACTTGTTCTTTCTGGGGCCGATCAATTTCCATTCGATTTTATCACCATTTTTCGTGGTTCCCTCATCCAAAAGACTCGCGGAGCGCCGCTCTGCGGATGCCGATCAACGAACAAGGGTGTCTCAAACAATCCGCTCAGCAATTCAGCGGTAATCACGTCACGTGTGACCCCGCAAGCGGCCAACCGTCCGTCTTTGATCAAAGCCACGCGATCAGCGAATTCCGCGGCCAGATTGATCTCGTGAGTGACAATCAGCGCGCCCAGGCTCCGCTCCCGCGTCAGTTCTTGCACAAGATCGAGCAGCGAAAGTTGATGCGCAATGTCCGCGTTCGCCGTCGGCTCGTCGAGCAGCAGCAATCGCGGTTGTTGCGCCAAGGCTCTGGCGAGCGCGACGCGCTGGCGTTCGCCGCTCGACAACTGGTTGAACCGGCGGTTGGCGAATTGCGCCGCGTCGGTATCGCTGAGCGATTGCATTGCGATCTCGACATCCCTCGGCGAATCGAACCCAAATGCGTTCGTGTAAGCGAACCGCCCCGTCAAAACATATTCGAGCGCGGTCATCGGAAAGCGGATGTCGCCCTGTAGCGCCACCATCGCCATCCTTTGCGCGACCTCGCGGCGCGAAAATCCGGCGAGGGGTTGGTTGTCAAATAAAACTTCCCCGCGATCCGGTTTCAACGCCCCGATCGCAAGCGAGAGCAGAGTGGATTTGCCCGATCCGTTCGGCCCGAGCAGCGCGACCATCTCGCCCGCGTGAATTTCAAGCGAGACGCCGGAGATCGTTTCACGCGGCCTCCGGCTCGGGTAACTGAAATGAATGTCGCGTAACTGGAGCATAAGGCTCATCTGCTCTTGAGCAGCAGGTATATGAACACCGGCGCGCCGATCAACGCGGTGATCGCGCCGGTCGGCAATTCACGCGGAGAAAGAGCGGTTCGCGCAATCGTGTCCGAGATAAGAACCATCAATGCCCCGGCGATTGCCGCAGCCGGGATCAAGAGGCGATTGTCGCTCCCCGCGGCGAGCCGCACCAGGGGAGGCGTGACAAGCCCGACATAGCCGACCGCGCCTCCGGCGGATACGGCCGCGCCGGTCAATAACGATGCGGTCAGATGTACCACCCATCGCACGCGCGCCGTTTCAACTCCTATCGCGAACGCATCGCGCTCGCCGATCATCATCAGGTTCAAGGCCCGCGATTGCGTGAGCAAAACCGCCGCTCCAATCGCAACCGCGACGATCACAAAGACCAGTCCTTCGACCGCGCCGCTTGATAGATCGCCCAGAAGCCACAGCGTGATGTTTCGCAGTTTGACGTTGTCGGCCATCGCCGTCAGCAACACGATCACGGAAGAGAGAAATGTCGACATCACGACGCCCGCCAGCACTAAATGAGCCGGGTCGTCTTCGCGCCTTCCCAACCGGTAAACGATCAACGTGACGATGGCCGCTCCGGCGAATCCGAACAGGGGACGGCTGTACGAAAGTTCCGATACGAAAATGATCGCGATGATTGAACCGAGCGCCGCGCCGCCGGAAACTCCGAGCACGTAAGGATCGGCCAGCGGGTTTCTCAACAAAGCCTGGAACGCGGCGCCCGCGATTGCCAGCGCCGCGCCAACGCCGATCGCCAGCCCGATTCGCGGCAGCCGCAAGCTGAAAATGATCACATCCTGTTCACGCGAAAGAGGCGAAGCGGTTCCGGTCAATTTCGAGATCAAGGCCGGGAAGAGTTGCCCCGCCCCAATATGTTCGCTGCCGGTGGCGAGCGCCGCAATCGCGCAGCCAAACAGCGCGCAGAGCAGCGCCAAGATCACGATCAACGCGCGGCGTCTAGTCAAATAACTTTTGACGGAGCCGCCGAACGATTGATTCGAGTCCCGCTCAATCAATGTTTCAACATTCATTTTGTGTCCGTGCAGGGGATGGCGTCCTATGGTTTTTGCGGATGCAAACCTTCGGCCAGCCGCTCTAATCCTTCGACGATGCGCGGCCCCGGACGATCGACCAGATCGGGGTTGATCCAGACGATGCGATTGGATCGGATCGCGGGCGTCGTGGCGAAATCGCGCCGCAGGTCGGATTCTTTGACCCACTCGCTGCCGTGGCTCGACGGCGCAACGATTACCTCTGGCGCGCGCGCAACGACGGTCTCGCGGGAAAATTGCGGGTAATCGGCCGTCTCGTCGCCGGAAATCGATCTGCCACCCGAGATGTTGATCAGATCATTAATGAACGTGTTGCGGCCTGCGGTGATCAAAGGGCTGGTTTGCAATACGTAAAAGACTCGCGGCTTGGGCAAATCTTTTACGCGCTGCTCGACCGCGTTGATGCGGCTTTCCATCTCGCCGGCGATCTCCGCCGCGCGCGAGGCCGTTCCGGTGACTTCGCCCAGGCTGCGGATTGAAGCAACCACTTCGCGCACGGCGCGCGGGTTCGTGACGTAAACCGGAATCGCCAATTGATCGAGCCGGCGTGTCATGTTCTCCAATTGGCTCGAAGTAGACACGACCACCAGATCGGGTTTGAGCGATATGATCCTTTCCAGATTGGGATACCGTGTGTCGCCGACCTTCTCTTTGCCCTTTGCCGCTTCGGGAAAATCGCAATAACTCGTTACGCCGATGATACGATCCCCTAATCCGAGCGAAAAGAGAATTTCGGTCGCATTCGGGGCGAGCGAAATGATGCGTTGCGGGTTGGCTGTGATTGAGACTGCGCGGCCAATTCCATCAGTGAAGTTTCGGCGATTGCCTCCTACCTCATCCTTTGCGACGTTCGTCCTGCCGCCCGCGCAACCCGAGAAAAGTAGGAGCGCGGCCAGAGCAAACAGAAACACATTGGATTTTGCCGTCGAAATGTTACGTGGCATAAAAGACGAAAGCCTCAAACGCGACGGATCGAGCGCGTCTGAGGCTTTCTAATTGTAATACTGCAAAAAACTTTGCCTGAGCCATCGCCACACTCTTTCATCCGAAGAGTCGTCGAAATGACCCTCAGGCAGGTCTCCTGGCTCGCCCTCTTGATTTTGGGGGCTCACAGTGGCGGTGACCACGCGGGATTCGCACCCACTTCCCTATTCTCTTGCCGCCTCATCCACTCGGGAAATGTCCGACAAACTGCAGTTTGTCGTTGTTTGATGGAAAGGCCTTTCGCCGAAGCCAACGACAAACTGCAGTTTGTCGGACATTTCCCGAGAGAATAACGCGGCAAACACCTGAAGGCGCTGACAAAGAACTGTTGAAAGATTGCCGTGAAAGCGAGGGCGAAACCTAACACGCGCGCGGAATCTCAGTCAATCGGACCGGAAATAAAAAAGCTCTTGAGCCTCGGCCTGCAAAGGTGTAAAACTGGCAGCCGAATTTCTCCTCCCTCCCGATCTTCTAATTCCGAGATTTCAATTTGAAAAGGAAGTATCCTGTGTCTGAAAACAAGAAAAAATTGTTGGATAAGATTTCCGCGCGCACGGCGCGTGTTGGCGTAGTCGGACTTGGTTACGTAGGGCTTCCGCTCGTCGTTGAATTCGCGCGTGGAGGATTCAACTCCACGGGCTTCGAGGTTGACGTGAAGAAGGCGGACGCGATCAATCGCGGCGAATCCTACATCCCTGATGTCTCGACCGCGCACGTGGCCGAGATGATCGAAGCGAAACGCTTGAGCGCGACCACCGACTTCGCGCGGTTGAAAGACCAGGACGTGATCATCATCTGCGTACCCACTCCGCTCAGGAAGACAAAAGACCCTGATGTTTCATACATCCTCGCCGCTTCGGAAAAGATTCAAACTTGCTTGCGGCCCGGTCAGTTGATCATTCTCGAATCGACAACTTATCCGGGCACAACGGACGAGGTGCTGAAACCTATGTTCGACGCGACCAAACTGAAGCTCGACGAAGATTACTTCCTGGCCTTCTCGCCTGAACGCGTTGATCCGGGCAACGAGAACTTCAACACGAAAAACATCACCAAAGTCGTGGGCGGCGTGACGGAGACCAGCGCGGAGGTCGCCGCGGCCGTTTACGGCGCGATTGTTGACAATGTATATCCGGTGAGTTCCGCTCGCGTGGCCGAGGCATGCAAGCTGCTCGAAAACACCTTCCGCGCAGTCAATATCGGTCTGGTGAATGAATTGGCGCGTCTCTGCGACACGCTAGGTATTGACACCTGGGAAGTGATTGCGGCGGCGGCGACCAAGCCGTTCGGCTTCATGCCTTTCTATCCGGGGCCAGGCATCGGGGGACATTGCATTCCTTTAGACCCGCACTACCTCTCGTGGAAGGCGCGAATGCACGGCTTCGAAGCTCGTTTCATCTCGCTGGCGGAGGAGGTCAATTCGCGCATGCCCGACCATGTGGTCGATCTGGTGACACGGGGGCTCAATAAACATCGCAAGCCCGTTAACGGGTCGAAGGTCTTGATCATGGGCGTGGCTTACAAACGCGATATTGACGACATGCGCGAAAGCCCGGCGCTGGGAATCATCGAGAAATTACAAGCCCTCGGAGCCGAAGTTCAGTTCCATGATCCTTACGTTGAAGAGATTCACCTCGAAGGAAACGGCCATCAAATGCGTGGAATCGGGCTGAGCAGCGAAGCGGTCAACGAAGCTGATTGCGTGGTGATCGTCACCGACCATAGCCAGGTTGATTACGCCTGGCTGACCGAACGCGCCAAGCTGGTGGTTGACACCCGCAACACCACACGCGGGCTGAGAGATTTCGAGGAGAAGATTATTCGGCTGTAGTAGAAGAAGAGGAGTGGGGAGTGGGGAATGGGGAGTGGGGAAAAGAGTCTTTTCCCCACTCCCCATTCCCCACTCCTTTGAGGGGTAGGTTTTATGGCCCACCTCTCATGCCTGTTTCTCCCCCGGTTGATAGTTGCGTAACTTGCGCGCTGGTCGGCCAATCTTCTGGTAAGAAACGGCCGACCGGCAACAGTTCGTGATTGAGCAATCCTGCCAGGATCAACCCCGCGCCGCGCCGAAAGATTCCAGTCGCACGCCACTGTGTTCCACTCCGCCTGATCTTGACTGAGACTAACTCCGGGACGGTGCTCTGAACTATTTCAGCTTCAGCTTCACCGCCGACGCTCACCAACCAGAGCGTCGCCACCTGCGGCGCTAACTCTTTGAATGGGACAAATCTGGTCTTTCCTGCCGGACAAAAATTCCCCCCTGCGTTGACGCGCAGCATCGGATGCCAGCCCAGACGTCGAATCCGTTTGAAGAGCCATCGCGCATACAGCCCGCGATCAGCCATCACGATCACTTTCATCCCGCGCGGCGCCACCCCGTGCAGCCGCAGCAGCAAGCGCAACCAATGCGGTCGCCACTCCTGCTTTCGACAGGCTGGCAAAAAAATCGAGGGCTTAGATACGGGGTGGCAAGAAACCCATTATGGTTTCAATCAGTTATCAAAAAACCTACCCCTCAAAGACTCCCTCTGTCCCTACTTAACCACCAATTGTCTTACCGCCTCGACCAGTTCATCAACCTGGAATGGCTTTTCGATGAAGGCGTCACAGTCGTCCTTGATCAGGCGGGATTTCTCGCTGTTGTTTTGGCCCGTGACCGCCAGCACTTTGATGTCGGCGAGCGATGGATTTGATTTGATTTGGCGTGTGGCTTCGACCCCGTCCATTACTGGCATGTCCAGATCCATCACGATCACATCGGGGTGGACGATGTGGGCGAGTTCTAGCGCCTCCAGGCCGTTCGACGCCTGGGTGACATTGTAATCGTCTTCAAGCGCGTAGATGAGCATGCGGCGCACGCCTTCGAGATCATCTACTATCAAGACTTTAGTCACGCGACACCTCAACGATAAAGCTACCGCGTCGTTTCTACACGACGGGGATTGGCGCCGACGATTGAAATCGCTAGCGCAACATTATCAAATGGGGTCAGGAATTTCCGCGCGTCTCAATTACATCCGGCTACGCATCTGGAAACGAATCCGAAAGACACCACAATCCCATCTGAGAACTAACCTTGGGCTTGTGAAACCAAATTGCGCCGGAACCGCGCTAGTGAGGCCGACCAGCGAGACTATCCTGGCAAGCATTTAGGACCGCGATCATCCGGGGCATTGACGAGTACCCGCGTTCTT
>Ga0187894_10003781_pt1 | contig 16670 bp, 17 predicted proteins | sample GBC1701081metaG_FD_136650 | JGI IMG/M metagenome (GOLD analysis project Ga0187894, IMG submission 136650) | White microbial mat communities from a lava cave in the Kipuka Kanohina Cave System on the Island of Hawaii, USA - GBC170108-1 metaG ... | reverse complement strand
GTGTGCCTCGTCGGCCTCGACGACGACCGGCGCCAGGGTGGCGTCGATGGGCCGGTCGGGCTCGACGGCGCGCGCGTCGCGCACGGCGTCGGCCACGAGGGCGTCCAGCCGGAGCGGGACACGCCGCAGCGGCCGGCGCTGGTCGAGCCGCGCCAGCAGCAGGAGGTCCTCGACCAGCGCGCCCATTCGCTGCGCCTCCTGCTCCATGCGGCGCATCGCCTCGCCCAGCTCGGCCTCGTCTCGCAGGCCGCCGGCCCGCCACAGCTCGCCGTAGCCGCGGATCGACGTGAGGGGGGTGCGCAACTCGTGTGACGCGTCGGCCGCGAACCGGCGCACCCGTTCCTCGGAGGCCTCCTGGGCGCGGAAGGAGCCCTCGATCCGCTCCAGCATGGCGTTGAGGGCGATGCCGAGGCGGCCTGCCTCGGTGCCGGCGCCCGGGTGGTCGACCCGGGCCGACAGCGCGCCGCCGGCGATGGCGTCGGCCGTCTGGGCCATGTCCTCGATGGGGTGCACGCCGAGCCGCAGCACCCACCACGACACCAGCGCCAGGGCCGCCAGCACGGCCAGCGTGCCGGCGACCTGCACGTTGCGGATGCGCTCGACGGTCGTCTGCACGTCGTCGAGGCTCACGCCCACCACCACGACGCCGGCCGGCGGCAGGGAAACGGCCAGCAGGCGCCACGACCCGCCCCCGGTGCGGGCCGGCACGGTGAAGGGTTGCCGCGCCTGGCCGCGAAGCGCAGCATGCTCGACGACCTCGTCCCGGTCGAGCCTGGGCAGCGGCTGGTCCTCGTCGACGAAGAGCGACGTCAACTCGGTCAGCGTGCCGGTGGCCGGATCGCCCACCGCGATGAAGTACTCCGACAGCGTCTGGTCCGCGCCCGGCGCCCGGCCGAGGCCCGGCTGGCGGCCGCGACCGCCGTCGCGGAAGAACGGCCGGGAGGCCAGCTCGCCGAGCTGGCGGTCCACCCGGTCGAGCAGGAAGGACTCGAACGTGCGGGCCAGCGTGACGTTGGCGATCACCAGGACGGCGGCCACCGCCGCCAGGCCGGCGACGAGGCGCCGACGCAGCGACACCTAGGACGTCCGCAGCGAGTAACCCACGCCGCGCACGGTGTGGATCAGGGGCGGGCCGACGCGGTCGACCTTCTTGCGGAGGTAGCTGATGTAGGTCTCCACCACGGTGGCGTGCCCGCCGAAGTCGTACTGCCACACATGGTCGAGGATCTGGTTGCGGGAGAGCACCCGGCCCGCGTTGACGAGAAGGAACCGGAGGAGGTTGTACTCGGTGGGGGAGAGCTCGATGGGCTCGCCGGCCCGGCGCACGACGTGCGCGTCGTCGTCCATCTCCAGATCGGCGACGGACAAGCGGGCGGTGCCGCGTCCCACGCCCTGGCGGCGGAGGATGACCTGGATGCGCGCCACCACCTCCTCGAGGCTGAACGGTTTCGTGACGTAGTCGTCGCCGCCGAGGGTGAGGCCGCGCACCTTGTCGTCGACCGCGTCCCGGGCGGTCAGGAACAGCACGGGTACCTTCACGCCGTCCGAACGCAGGCGGCGCAGGATCTCGAAGCCGTCCAGGTCGGGAAGCATCACGTCGAGCAGCACCACGTGGGGTGAGAACCGCTCCACCTCGGCGAGGGCCTGGCGCCCGGTGCTGGCGACCCGAACGTCGAAGCCGAAGTGCCGCAGGGCGACGTCGAGCAGGAAGGTGATGTTCTCCTCGTCGTCGACGACCAGGACCCGGCTGTCCTGATCGGTGCCCGGGGCGATCACCATGCCTCCACTGTGGCCCAGCTGCCTGGGAACGTGCTGTGAAACGGCGGTGCGTCGTCCCCGAGTGACGACCAGACGGGCGGTCGTGACCGTCGGTCGGTCGGTGGGCCCGGCAGGGATCGAACCTGCGACCAAGGGATTATGAGTCCCCCGCTCTGACCACTGAGCTACAGGCCCCGGTCGGCTTCACCGTTCAGTTTGCTCCGGGGCTGGGACTCGAACCCAGAACCGTCGGCTTAACAGGCCGCTGCGCTGCCGATTGCGCCACCCCGGAAGGGCGTGTGGACGATAGCAGCGCCCTCGCCAGGGCCGGCTCGCAAGCGGCGACGCGACGCCGCGGCAGCGGGCCTTGAGCCGCCCAACTGACGGCTCGAGGGCACGCCGTCACCGTCGTCGCCTGGGTGCCGAGGCGGCTGCTCCGCGACGCCGGCTACAAGGAGCACTACTTCCGCCGTTGCGCCCGGCGATGTCCAGGTGCATGTTGCCGCTTCGACGACGTCCGAGTCGCCGTTGACGGACCCGGCTTCGGTCCGCGAAGCGGGCCGGGCAAGCCTTTGACGTTCTGCGGAAGGTAAATGGTCATCGCTCTCGGATGCCTGCGACGCAGCGAGGGCCGAGCAGGCCGGGGGTACGCTGCCGAGATGACGAGCGATGCCGTGACGGTTCTCCGGGAGGCGTTGGCGCTGCCCGACAGTGACCGCGCCGACATCGCTGCCGAGCTGCTCGCCAGCCTCCCCGAGCCTCCCAGCACCCTCGACGTCGACACGGACGAGTGGGCGCAGGAGATCGAGCGCCGAGCCCGTGGCGTCCTGTCGGGCGAGACGGTCGCGGAGGACTGGGACGCCGTCGAGGAACGGATCGTGGGCAAGCTCTCCAACGGGTGAGCACCCGGGTCCGGGTCGACCCGCGGGCGGCCGACGAGCTCGAAGGAGCAGCCGACTGGTACGACCGCCAGCGACCGGGCCTGGGTCGTGAGTTCGTGCTGGAGGTGCGAGTCGCCATCCGGTCGCTGGCCCCGAACCCGGGAGCGGCTCACCCGTCGAGGTCGTCGATCCAGCGCTGGGCGTGCGCCGGGTCCGCGTTCGTCGGTTCCCGTACCAGCTCGTCTACTTGGTCATCGACATGGACGTGCTGGTCATCGCGATCGCCCACGACCGTCGACGGCCCGGCTACTGGGCAGCGCGCGCAGGGTCCCGGTAGCGCCGCACTGATGCGTCATCGTGCGAGCTTCTTTTGGACGCGCTTCAGCTGGCGCCGGGCCTGGGTAGCGATTCGCTCGTCGTCGCACGTGTCGATGAGCGTCTGAAGCACCTGCGCCATGGCTGGACCGCCGATGACTCGCTGGAGCGCCGACATCGCAAAGAGGGAGACGTCCCGATCGCTCACGAGGTCACGCAGCAGCGGCTCGACGTCGGTGTCAGCTTTGAATCGCCACAGAGCGTCAACGATGAACGCCCGCGACGAGCCGAACTCCTTGCGTTGAGCGATTTCCACGAAATCAGCAGCCTTCAACTTGTCGGCCATCCGCGCGAGTGTGTCGCCGAGTACCCAACCGGTCTCGCTCGCATGGGTTGCCCAGCGTCGGAACGCCCGTAGGATCGCGTCGTAGTGCTGCTTGCCGGCCCGCTTGTTCTGTAGATGCCGCCCGATCGCCGCAACGACTCGCGGGTCCGAGAGCTCGGGGAGCAGGGCGACGAGCATGGGTGCAGCTGCAACCTCATCGAAGCGCGAGGCCTCGAAGTACGTGGTGTTGTTGACGAACTTCGCGAAGTCGACGACCCCGGCGATGCCGGCCTCGTCAAGGCGGTTGCGGACGATCGTCCACTCGTCTGGCACGCCTTACATCGTCGCGGGTTTCGCCGCGTGAGCCGCGCCAGCGGTCTTCCAAGTCACGATGGTCGTGTGACCAGGAGCGGCGACGATGACCAGGGCGACTGAGTACCCGTTCGAGCCGCGGTCGAGCAGGTACCTGACGCCCGGCCAGTTCTGGTCCTGCGCGTTAGCCACCGCGGCGGCGGCACCGTATTCGTCTACGAAGGTGCAAACCGGCTGCGCGAGGCGAGCCGAGACGAGGTCGCAACGGTGCCCGTCCTCGGCACCTGGGGGTTCCGCTGCTCGTGGCGGCGGATCTGGCGAGCGGCACGCCCTATCGTGAGCGGATGCCGCTCAAGCCTGGTGACAAGGCCCCCGACTTCACCCTGCTCGACCAGCACGGCGAGCCCTTCAGCTTTTCGAAGTCGCTGAAGCAGCGGGGCGCGGCCCACCTGGTCTACTTCTACCCGAAGGCCGACACGCCCGGGTGCACGGCCCAGTCCTGTGGGCTCCGTGACATCGCAGGGACGGTGGGGGACACAGTGATCGTCGGCATCTCTCCCGACCCACCGGCCAAGCAGGCCCGCTTCGACGCAAAATACGGCCTCGGGTTCCCGCTGCTGTCCGACGAGGACCACGCCGTGTCCGGCGCGTACGGCGCCTGGGGCGAGAAGAGCATGTACGGCAGGAAGTACATGGGGGTGATCCGCTCGGCGGTCCTGGTCGGCGGCGACGGCCGGCTCACCCATGCCTGGTACAAGGTGTCGCCCAAGGACACGCCGAAGAACCTGCTGGCCGCCCTCGCCTGACCGCTCGCCGCTACGCTGCCGGCCGGCCCGAGTGGCGGAACGGCAGACGCGATGGACTCAAAATCCATTGTCCTTCGGGGCGTGTGGGTTCGAATCCCACCTCGGGCACCCGGCGATGGCGGCGGTGGCTCAGCCGGCGTCGGCGTCGGCCGCGGCGGCCACCGCGTCGACGCACACAGGGCACCGGTCGAGGCGGGGCGAGGCCATCCAGTCCCGCTCGAACACGAACAGCTTCGCCGACGCCTTCCCGCACGCGGCTTGCGAGGCGCCCGGCGGCACCGCGTGGAGCGCACCCTCGGGCATCGAGTCCCGGGTGCGGACGAGCGGGTGCGCGGTGCGGGCCGCGATCTCGTCGAAGTGCCGCTCGCCGTCTGATCCCACCTGGTACTGCATGGCCGGAAGGATAGTGAACCGGCCGGTAGGGTCCCGACGATGACCGCCTACCCGGCCGCGGCACGGCTCGACCTGGTCGACGATCTCCTCGGGACACCGGTGCCGGACCCGTACCGGTGGCTCGAGGACGCCGCGTCGGATGAGACTCGGGCCTGGACCGCGGCGCAGGACGCACTGGCCCGCCAGCACCTCGAGGCCTGCCCCGGCCGCGACCATCTCCGCCAGAGGCTCCGCGAACTGCTGGCCACGGGGATGGTCGGGGTGCCGGTGATGCGGGCCGGCCGGGCGTTCTTCGTCCGCCGGTTGCCCCACCAGGAGCACGCGGCGCTGCTCGTTCAGGAGCCGGACGGCTCCGAGCGGGCTCTCGTCGACCCGAGCGCGCTCAGCGACGACGACACCGTGACGCTCGACGGCTGGGCGCCCAGCCACGACGGTCGCCGCCTCGCCTACCTCCTGTCCGAGGGCGGCGACGAGGAGGCCTCGCTGCGCGTGATGGACGTGGCCACCGGCGGCGTCGTGGACGGTCCGATCGATCGCACCCGGTACACCACGATGGCGTGGCTGCCCGGCGGCGACGAGCTGTTCTACGTCCGCCGCCTGGCGCCGGGAGCGGTGCCGGCAGGGGAGGAGCAGTTCCACCGCCGGGTGTACCGCCACCGCGTCGGCGGCGACCCGGCCGGCGACACCTTGATGTTCGGCGACGGGCGGGACAAGACCGAGTACTACGGCGTCACGACATCGCGGGACGGCCGGTGGTTGATGATCAGCGCGGCGGCGGGGACCGCGCCCCGAAACGACCTGTACATCCTCGACCTGGCCTCGGCGGGCGCACCGGTCGCCATCCAAGAGGGCGTCGACGCCCGGACGGACGGCCTGTTCCGGGACGGCGAGCTGTGGCTGCTGACCGACCGGGACGCGCCGCGCGGCCGGCTCGTCGTGGCCCGTCCGGAGGATCCCACCGGCTGGCGGGAGGTCGTTCCCCAGTCGGAGGCGGTGCTGGAGGACTTCGTACTCACCGACGACGCCGTCGTCGTCGCCTCCACCGTGCACGCCGTCGGCCGCCTGACCGTGCATGACCGCGCCACCGGGACGTACCGGGCCGACGTAGCACTCCCTGGCCTCGGAACGCTGGCCGGTATGACGAGCCGGCCCGAGGGTGGGCCGGACGTGTGGTTCGGCTATACCGACTTCGTCCAGCCGCCTCAGGTCCACCGGTGCGACGTCGCGAGCGGCGCGGTCGAGCTGTGGGAGGACGCGCCCGGCCGGGTCGCGGTGGCCGGTGTCGTCGCCCGCCAGGTGAGCTACCCGAGCGCCGACGGCACCGATGTCCACCTGTTCGTGGTGTCAGGGCCGCGCCGCGAGGGGCCGAGCCCGACGGTGCTCTACGGCTACGGGGGCTTCGGGATCGCCCTCACCCCGACCTACAGCGCCGGCATCCTGGCCTGGGTCGAGCAGGGCGGGACCTATGCGATCGCCAACCTGCGCGGCGGCAGCGAGGAGGGCGAGCAGTGGCACCGCGCCGGCATGCGCGAGCACAAGCAGAACGTGTTCGACGACTTCGCCAGCGCGGCGCGCTGGCTGGTCGGCACCGGAATCACCGACGCCGCCCACCTCGGCATCTCCGGCGGGAGCAACGGCGGCCTGCTCGTCGGCGCCGCCCTCACCCAGTGGCCCGAGCTCTTCTCGGCGGTCGTCTGCAGCGCCCCGCTGCTCGACATGGTGCGCTACGAGCTCTTCGGGCTGGGTACCACCTGGAACGACGAGTACGGCCGGGCCGACGACCCCGTCGAGCTGGCCTGGCTGCTCTCGTACTCGCCCTACCACAAGGTGGTGGCCGGCACCCGGTACCCGGCCGTGCTGTTCACGGTGTTCGACCGCGACACCCGGGTCGACCCCCTCCACGCCCGCAAGCTGTGCGCCGCCCTCCAGTGGGCCACGTCGGCACCGGCCGCCGAGGGGCCAGTGCTCTACCGGCGAGAGGTCGACGTCGGCCACGGGGCCCGGTCGGTCTCGCGCACCGTCGAGCTCTCGGTGGACACCGCGTCGTTCCTGGCCCACCACCTGGGCCTGCCGCTACCTCGCTGAGCCCGGCGTCCGCAGCCCGGCCAGGAACGGGTTGGTCCGTCGCTCGGTCCCGATGTCGGTCCGGGGGCCGTGGCCGGGGAGGACCCGAACCTCGTCGGCCAGGGGGAGGATCTTGGCGGCCATGGAAGCCATCAGCGCCTCGGACGAGCCGCCGGGAAGGTCGGTACGGCCCACGGAGCCTTTGAAGAGGTGGTCCCCGCTGAACAGCATCGGCGCCTCACCCTCCACCTCCAGCAGCAGGCAGGTGGAGCCCTCGGTGTGACCGGGCGTGTGCAGGGCGGTGAAGGTCAGTCCGGCGCCGGCCACCCGTTGGCCGTCGTCGAGCCCGAGCACCAGCTCGGGCGGCGGCGAGCCGAAGCCCTGGGAGGCGAGCACGTGCCCGAGGGCACCACCGGTGCCGACCGGGTCGAGCAGCATGTGGCGGTCGGCGTCGTGGATGTGCACGGGCACGGGCGCCGGTGACGGCGGGTCGAGCGCTTCGAGGAGGGGGGCGATGCCGCCGACGTGGTCCACGTGGCCATGGGTGGCCAGCAGGGCGACGAGGCGCAGACCGGACCGCTGCAGCTTGCCCACCAGCGCGGCCGGGTCGGGTGGGGCGTCGACCAGCACGCACTCGGTGCCCGGTCCGCCGGCCGACACGATCCACGCGTTGGTCGCCGCCACCCACAAGGGCACCCTTTGCACCAGCACGGGGGCGACCGTAGCGTGGGCCTGCTGCCCGTCCCGAGACGGTGCGGACCGGAGGTCGGATTCATGGCTCCTCGACGGGTGCGACGACTGGGGGCGGCGGCGGCCGCGCTGGCGGCGGCGGTCGGGCTCGTGCCGGGCGGCTCCCCGGCCTCGGGCCTGGAGGCGCCGGCACCGCCACGGGGGCGCGCCATCCTTCGAGACACCGGCGGCGCCGAGCGGGGCGGCGTGGTGCTCACCCAGGAGGGAGGCCGTGTCCGCGTCGAGGTGGCAGCCTCGGGCCTGACCCCCGGGTGGCACGGCTTCCACGTCCATGCCGTGGGCGACTGCACCGTGGGCGACCCGGCCAACCCGTTCACGGCCGCCGGCGGTCACCTCGGGTCCGGGGCACCCGCCAACCAGAGCCACAGCGGCCACGACGGCGACATGCCGATCCTGTACGTCGGGGCCGACGGCATCGCCCGGGCCACCTTCCGCACCGACAACTTCACCGTCGAGCAGGTTCTGGACGCCTCGGGCGACGGCAGTGCGGTGATCGTCCACGCCCTGGCCGACAACTTCGCCAACATCCCGACCCGGTACCGCTCCACCACCGCCGGCGCCCCCGCCACCGGTCCCGATGCGGCCACGCTCGCCACCGGCGACTCCGGTGGTCGCCAGCGCTGTGGGCGGGTCGAGGGCGGCGCGCTGTCCTTCGGGGGCGCCGGCTACTGGGTGGTCGACGACGCCGGCACCGTCACCGCGTTCGGGTCGGCCGCACCCGGCGCCGCCGGTCAGCAGGGCTCGGTCGTCGGTATGGCCGCGACTCCCGGGCGGCGCGGCTACTGGGTCGCCTCGGCCAACGGCGGCGTGGTGGCGACCGGCGACGCCACCTTCGCCGGCTCGGCCGCCGGGGTGCGGTTGGCCCAGCCCATCGTGGGCATCGCCGCCCCGGACGGCAACGTCAGCGCCGCGCTCCGGGACAGCACCGGCCGGTCGCAGGGCTTCGTCACCTTCAGCCAGGACGGCGCCAAGGTGCGCGTCTCGGTGGCGGCTCGCGGTCTGGTCCCGGGCTGGCACGGTTTCCACGTGCACGCGGTCGGCAACTGCGCCGTCGGCGAGCCGGGCAGCCCGTTCACGGCGGCGGGAGGCCACCTCGGCGGAGGACCGCCCGCCAACCAGAGCCACGGCGAGCACGACGGCGACATGCCGCTGCTGTACGCCAACCAGTCCGGCGTGGCCGAGGCCACGTTCCGCACCGACAACTTCACGCTGGCCCAACTGCTCGACGCCGACGGCAGCGCGGTGATCGTCCACGCCGCGCCGGACAACTACGCCAACATCCCGTCCCGCTACGTGCAGGTCCCCGGGGATGTCGCCGGCCTCGACGCCACCACCTTGGCCACCGGTGATGCCGGGGGCAGGCAGCGGTGCGGCCTGACCCAGCGCACCGGGAACGGGTACTGGTTGGTGGCCAGCGACGGCGGCGTCTTCGCCTTCGGGGACACGCGCTTCCTCGGTTCCACCGGCGCCATCCGCCTCAACCAGCCCATGGTCGGGATGGCCGCCACGCCGACCGCCCAGGGCTACTGGCTGGTGGCCAGCGACGGCGGCGTCTTCGCCTTCGGCGACGCGATCTTCCGGGGCAGCACCGGCTCGATCCGGCTCAACCGGCCCGTCGTGGCCATGGCGCCGACGCCCTCGGGCGAGGGCTACTGGCTGGTGGCCAGCGACGGCGGCGTCTTCGCCTTCGGCGACGCGATCTTCCGGGGCAGCACCGGCGACATCCGCCTGAACCAGCCCATCGTGGCCATGGTGGCGACGCCGACCGGTGGCGGCTACTGGCTGATCGCGGCCGACGGCGGGGTGTTCTCGTTCGGCGACGCCCAGTTCGTCGGCAGCGGGGCCGGTCCGTCGCGCACCCGGCCCGTCCGGGGTGCGGCGGGCGCCGTCGGGTAAGGGCTACTCGGCGGCCGGCCCACCACCGCGGTGGGCGTCGACGAACGCCCGAAGCGCGGGCGCGTCGACGGTCTGACACCGCAGCCGCTGGCGCCACGCCGTCGCCATCACCGGTACGTCCAAACCCGCGTTGGGGGCAACCACGATGTCGTCGGCGGCCAGGGCCTCCAGGCGGCGCCGATCACGATCGTCGAGGTCCCGGTGCTGGAGTACGACGCCGCCCTCCTCCAACACCGCGACCTGCTCGGGTCGCGAGAGCGGCTGGCGTCGCGCCCCCCCGGCGCCGGCGCCCGGCAGATGGGCGCCCGACGTGGGCGGGTCCGACGCGTAGTCGGGCTCGGGTGCGCCCGGAAGCACGTGGCGGGCGCTGCCCGGGTCGAGCGGCTCGGTCATGTCCCCACCGCAGGTCCCGGTGGCCGTCGGAGACCCGTCGTCACCGCAGGCGCCCAGGGTGACGCCGACGGCGACGGCGACGGCGACGGCGACGGCGACGGCGACGGCGAGAGGCTGGCCCGTCATGGTCGAGCAGTGTTCCACAGCCGGCCCGTCGAGAAGGAGGCCGGGGCCCGGGGGCTCCGGTGCGTACACTGGCCCGCCATGTTGAAGTCTTCGGTCGAGCGCCGGCTGGCCCGGACGACAAGCCAGCTCCAGGCTGCCCGCGCCGAGCTGGCCGTGCTCGACGAGCAGCTCGCGGTCATGGCCGGTGACGCCGATGACGCCCGCGTTCGGGCGCTGGTGTCGGAGGCGCCGCTCGACAACCAGGAGAGCCGCCAGGCCCAACGCCACGCCGAACGCATGGCCCGCAGCCGGGCGGCGCTGGTCGCCACGATGGCCGACCTGGAACGATCCATCGACGACCTGCTCGACCGGCTCGTCCCGTCCCGATAGCAGAGAAGCGAGCCCTTTCTTGCCTGTGCGCGTGGTGATCGCAGAGGACGAGGCCATCATCCGTCTCGACCTGAAGGAGGTCCTCCAGGAGGAGGGCTACGAGGTGGTGGGCGAGACCGGGCGGGGCGACGAGGCGGTGGAGCTGGTGCGCACCCTCGGCCCGGACCTCGCCATCCTCGACATCAAGATGCCCGGCATGGATGGTCTGGCCGCGGCCCGGGAGATCGCCAGCGGCCGCCGGGTAGCCGTGCTGATCCTCACTGCGTTCAGCCAGAAGAACCTCATCGAGGAAGCCCGTGATGCCGGGGCCATGGCCTACCTCGTCAAGCCGTACCAGGCCGGCGAGCTGATCCCCGCCATCGAGGTCGCCCTGGGCCGGTTCCACGAGATCCAGGCGCTCGAGAGCGAGAACCGCAGCCTCGAGGAGCAGTTGGAGACGCGCCGGGTGGTCGCCCGGGCCAAGGGTCTGCTCATGGACTCCCACCAGCTGTCCGAAGGCGACGCGTTCCGCTTCATCCAGCAGGCGGCCATGCGGGAGCGGGTCACCATGCGGGTGGTCGCCCAGAAGGTCCTGGACGGCACGCTTTCGCCGTAGTCCGACCGGCGCGCGGTAGTTTCCGGCTGCATCCGTTTCCCAAGGAGGAAGCCGTGACAACCACCGTTCCCTGTCCCGTGCCCGCCCCGGGCAGCACGAGATGAGCGCCCCCCGAAGCCCCGGCGTGCCCGGGGCGATCACCTCCGGCGGGCCCCGTCCCTCTGGGCTCAGGCGGTGCCTCGCGCTCGCCACCGCCCTGGCCCTGCCGCTGGTGGCGGCCGCCTGCGGGAGCGACGGCGAGAACCCGCCCTCGGCCGCCCCGGCCGGGTCGGGTACCACCCCGACCACGATCAGCACCGAACCGCTCGTCATCAGCGCCATCCCCGACCAGGACCCCGAGAAGCTCCAGCGCCTGTACGGCACGGTCGCCTCGTACCTCACCCGCACCCTGGGGGTCACCGTCCAGTACACGCCGGTGGTCGACTACCCCGCCTCGGTGAGCCTGTTCAAGGTGGGCGACCTCGACATGGTGTGGTTCGGCGGTCTCACCGGCGTCCAGGCCCGCCTGCAGACGCCCGGGTCCAGGGCCATCGTGCAGCGGGATGTCGACGAGGACTTCCACTCGGTCTTCATCGTCAACAACGCCGCCGGCCTGGCCCCGATCACCGACGCCGGAGGGTTGGCCCAGCTGAAGGGCCGGCGGTTCACCTTCGGCAGCGAGTCCTCCACCTCCGGCCGCCTCATGCCCGAGTACTTCTTGAACCAGGCCGGGGTCGAGACGGGCGACTTCGCCGGTCAGCCCGGGTTCTCCGGCTCGCACGACAAGACCATCGAGCTGGTGACGGCCGGGACCTTCGAGGCCGGCGTGCTGAACGAGCAGGTGTGGAAGGCCCGCCTGGCCGACGGGAAGGCCGACCCGACCAAGGTCACCGCCTTCTACACCACCCCGGGCTACCACGACTACCACTGGGTGGTGCGGCAGGACGCCCTGCTCCGCTACGGCGCCGACTTCGAGGAGCGCCTCACCCGGGCCTTCGTCGACCTGGACGGGTCCGACCCCGAACAGGCGTCGATCCTGGAGCTCTTCACCGCCAAGCGCTTCATCCCCACCGACAACGGCAACTACGGCGAGATCGAGGCGGTGGGCCGCAAGCTCGGCCTGGTGACGTGACCGGCCCGCGAGGCCGGTCCAGAAAGCGTTCACTGGGCGCCATCCGAAGGATGGTGCACCAGTGACCGGCCCGGGAGGCCGGTCCAGCTGTGTTCACCGCCCTGGCGAACTTGGTGCCAGATCGCGCGCCTGGGCGCGCGATACGGCGCAAAGTTTCGGGGTAGGCGGTCACTTGTGACGGTCGCCCCGTCAGGGGAGGCACCAAGCCGCGGGTCGGCGGTCTGGCTGGAGGGGGTGGGCGTCCGCTACGGGGACGCGTGGGCCCTGCGGGACGTCGACCTGGAGGTCGGGGTCGGCCAGCGCGTGGCGCTGGTCGGCCCCAGCGGGGCCGGGAAGTCGACCCTGCTGTCCCTGCTGAACGGCACTGTGCTGCCGACGCTCGGGACGGTCAGGGTCCTGGGGCAAGACCCCACGGCCCTGGCGGGTCGCCAGCAGCGGCGCTTCCAGCGGCGCATCGGGAGCATTCACCAGCAGCTGCAGCTGGTCGGGCCGCTGCGGGTGGTGCACAACGTCAACGCCGGGCGCCTGGGCGAGTGGTCGCTGGCCCGGGCCGCCCTTTCCCTGGTGGCGCCGAGGGACGTCGGCGCGGCGCGCGCCGCGCTCGACCGGGTGGGCATCCCCGACAAGCTCTACCAGCGGCTGGACCGGCTCTCCGGCGGCGAGCAGCAGCGCGTGGCCCTGGCCCGGGTACTGGTGCAGTCGCCCGAGATCATCCTCGGCGACGAACCCATCGCCAGCCTCGACCCCGCCCGCGGGCGGGAGATGCTGGACCTGCTGCGCGGGCTGGCCGTCGAGAGCGGCACCACGCTGGTCGTCAGCCTGCACGCCTTCGAGCTGGCGCTGTCGCACTTCGAACGGGTGGTGGGTCTCAGGCACGGCCGGGTGCTGTTCGACTGCCGGCCCGCCGACGTCACGCCGGCCGCCGCCCGCGGGCTGTACGAGCTGCACTGATGGCACCGGTCGAGGAGGCGGCTCCCGAAGCCGACCTGCTGGTGCGTGAGGCGCTGGTCGGACCGGGACCGGCGGGCGTGCACCGGCCCCGGTCGCGGTCTCGGCTGGTGTGGGCAATCGCCGTCGGTGCCGCCTTCGTCTGGGCCCTCCTGGCCGCCGGCGCCGGCTCCCGGGAGCTGGTGAACCCCGGGGGCTGGCCGCTGCTCGGTCGCTTCGCCGTCGCCGCCGTGCGGCCCGAGCTCGGGAACGACTTCCTCGCCATCGTCTGGGAGGCCACCCTCACGACGCTCGCCTACGCCGTGCTCGGCACGGCCGTAAGCCTTGTGCTGGGCGTGATCGGCGGGATCGTCGCCTCTCGCGTGTGGTGGCACCGCCGGCCCCGGTCGGGCGGCTGGCTGGCGGCCCGTGGCGCCCTCGGCGTCCCCCGCGCCATCCACGAGGCGGTCTGGGGCCTGGTCCTCGTCAACGTGCTCGGCCTCGACCCGTTGGTCGGTGTGCTGGCCATCGGCATCCCCTATGGGGCGGTCACGGCGAAGGTCTTCTCCGAGCTCCTGGACGAGGCCCCGGCGCGGGGCTACGAGGCGATGCGGGCGGCGGGGAGTGGCCGGCTGGCGGCGATGGCCTACGGCCTCGGGCCCGAGGCGTTGCCCGACATGGTGTCCTATGCCTTCTACCGCTTCGAGTGCTCGATCCGGGCGGCCACCATCCTCGGTCTCGTCGGCGCCGGTGGGCTCGGCTTCCAGCTGTCGTTGAGTTTCCAGTCGTTGCGTTACGACGAGATCTGGACCCTGCTGTACGTCCTCGTCGTGCTCGGGGCGCTGACCGAGGTGTGGAGCCGCGCCGTCCGGCGCCGGGTCGGCCCGGCAGCCAGCGTCGTGGGCTCGGGCGCCGACCTCTCCCGCGACCGCGTGCTGGCCGGGTCGGTTCTCGGCGCACTGGCGCTGGTGGCATTGACGGCTTCGCACCTCGGCGTCGACCCGACCACCTTGTGGTCAGGTCGCAGCCGCGGCCTGGCCGCCGACTTCCTGGGCCAGGCGCTGCCGCCGCGCGTCACCGGTGCGGCGCTGGCCGAACTGGGCCGCCTCACACTCGAGACGTTGCAGATGGCCGTTCTGGCCATCTTCCTGGCCGGCACGGCCGCCGCCTCGCTCGCCCTGGTGGGCGCCCGCCGGGGGGCGTGGGGCTGGGCGGTGCGCGTGCTCCTGCTGGTGTGCCGGGCCGTACCTCCACCGATCTGGGCCCTCCTGGCCCTGTTCGTGTTCTTCGCCGGACCGGTGCCCGGTGCGCTCGCCCTGGCCATCTACAACTTCGGCATCCTGGGCCGGCTGATGGTCGAGGTGGTCGAGGGCCTCGACCCACGACCGGTGGAGGGGCTGCGCGCCCAGGGCGCCTCCGGCCCCCAGGCCTTCCTGTACGGCGCCCTGCCCCGCGCCCTTCCGCGGTTCGCGGCCTACGCCGTCTACCGGTGGGAGGTCACCATCCGCGAGACGGTCGTGGTCGGGCTGGTGGGGGCCGGCGGGCTCGGGCGGCTACTCACCGACCAGTTGGCCGCCTTCGACTACCCCGGGGTGAGCCTCACCCTCTGCGCCCTGGTCGTGGTCACCCTGGCCGTCGACCTCGCCGGTGCCGCCCTGCGCCGGGTGCTGCGCTGACCGGGGCGGGGACGCCGGTAGGATGCGGGAAATGGCCTTCGATCCCACCGTCTCCGCCGTCGTGCAGCTCGCCACCGGGAGCGACCACCTCACCCAGCAGGAGATCGCCAAGGCCAAGGGCCACTTCACCGCCGCCGGGTTCGAGGTCCACGCACCGCTCGGGACCAGCTTCTCCATCGCCGGGAAGCGGTCGCTGTTCGAACGGGTCTTCGGCCAGAGCATCACCATCGACGACGAGACCATCGGCGCAGTCGCCACCGTCGAAGGTGGCGGTCTCGAACTGTCGACCACCTCGCTGCCCGAGGAACTCAAGGCTCAGGTGAAGGGCGTGAGCTTCATGCCCCCGCCCCCCATGGTGTTCGCCGATCTCTAGCCCGCTCGCTTTCCTCGCCTTTTCGTCAGGCTGACGACGAGCGCTCGGAGCCGCCAGCGGCGGCGCTCGATCTGCCTAGAGCTGCTCGTCCCTGCGGGCGGCCGCCTTCTCGAGCACGCGGACGACGTCGTCCACCGTCGTTTCGGGATGGTCGTTGAAGCGGGACGCGCCCACACCACCGAAGCGGTCGGGGTACTCGCTCGCCACGATGTCGTTGACCAGCCGCATGTCGGCTGCGAGCTGGCCGGCCAGCCGGAGCCGGAGATGGTGGGCGCACTCACCGGAGTTGACCCCATAGGCCTCGTACAGGGCGCCCTGGAGACAGTGGCGTCCGCCGCCGTCGGTGAAGGAGTTCTTGGTCCAGCCCCGGTTGCCCAACACCTGGATGGCCTCGCGGATCTTGTTGACCACGTCGTCGCCTCCCGCTCTCGAGGGCCGGTGCCGGCCCGTGGCTGCATGCTATCGGCCGAGTGGGCCGGTACATTACTGACGGGATGACGCCGTACGAGTTCCTCGACGTGAAGCCCACGGCCACCGTGGCCGAGGTCACCGCGGCATACCGGATCCTGGTGCAGATCTTCCACCCCGACCGCTACAGCGACGCGCCGGAGGCCGTGCGCCACGAGGCCGAACGGCAGATGAAGGACCTCAACGAGGCGTACAAGCTCGCCCGGGAGGGACCCTCGGCCCTCGGGCCGAACCGCGACGGCAAGTGGACGGCGACGGCGTCCAAGCGCCCGCCGGCCACCAGCCAGCCCCGCTCCGCGGGTGGCTCGGCCGGGGTGCCCTGGGCCCAGGGCTGCCGGGAGCGGGCCGCGCAGGCCGTCCGGGCCAACGAGGCCCGCCAGGCCCGGGAGCGCTCGTCCAGCAGCGGGCAGGCCCGCATGCGGCCCAAGCCGTCGAAGCCCTACGCCCACACCGTGGCCGGCATGGGCGAGGCCCGGTTCACCAACAACCTGGCCTGCCGGCGGTGCCAGAGCATCCAGTGGCTCCCGCCAGGATGGACCGACCGCCTGGGCGAGGTCGACTTCTTCTGCTCGGCGTGCGACAACGTCATCCTGTCGAGGGCGTTCGGCCGCTGAGGCGGTCCTGGGCCGTGCCGCCCCGAGCGGTCAAGAGGTAGGCTCCCGGCGCAGCCGGGGGGTCGAGTGGTGGGCACGAGGACGATGTCGGCAGGCACCGTCACAGGGGTCGTCACCATCTTGGTCACCGACCAGGTCGGCTCCACCGAGTCTCGCGACCATCTCGGCGACGATGCCGCCGACCGTGCCCTGCGCGTCCACACCCTGCTGCTCCGGGAGGCGGTGGCGGCCGCCCACGGCGAGGAGGTGAAGCACCTGGGCGACGGCATCATGGCCAGCTTCGGCAGCCCGTCGGCCGCCATCGGCTGCGCCGTGGCCATCCAACAGGCCGTGCACCGCCAGAACCGCCGGAGCGGAGAGGCGCCGACCGAGGTGCGTGTCGGGCTCGATGTCGGCGAGGCGTCGACCGAGGACGGCGACTGGTTCGGGACGGCGGTCGTGGTGGCGACGCGCCTGTGCCAGCTGGCGGGAGCTGGCCAGATCCTGGCCTCCGAGCTCCTCCGCCGTCTGGTGGGGTC
>Ga0187894_10003780_pt1 | contig 16670 bp, 14 predicted proteins | sample GBC1701081metaG_FD_136650 | JGI IMG/M metagenome (GOLD analysis project Ga0187894, IMG submission 136650) | White microbial mat communities from a lava cave in the Kipuka Kanohina Cave System on the Island of Hawaii, USA - GBC170108-1 metaG ... | reverse complement strand
TCGCGCTGGCATTGCTGCAACTGTTCACGCAGTACAACCAACTGCTTTTCAATCTGGCGAAGCTCGCTATCAAAGCGCTTTTGTGACTCTTCAGAGTGGGTTATTTGAGACTTGATCTCATTCAACTCAGCTTCAGTCGTCCTCACCCCCTTCGCCAGCGACTCGATTCTCTCGTGCAATTCGCCGATCTCTCGTTTGAGCGCAAGCACACCTATGCCTTTTTCCGATGCGCTTCCGCCTGTTACCAAGCGGCCAGCGATAGCGCGCTCGCCCGTGCGAGCCAGCGAGACATAAGGCCCAGAGCCGTTGTTGGAACTTGATGCTTCGATAGCCTGCTCAGCGTCGTCAACCACACTAGCTTTGGCCAACCCGGGTAATGCTAGCTTAAAGGCTTCGGCCAGATCAGGCTTGAGACCGAGCATAGAATCGAGCGTCTGATAACGGAAGGAGGGGTGGTGATCTGAAGAGTGATAGGAGTGGGAAGAGGAGTCTCCATTATTGTAGTGGGGAATTGAATCGGCTGTCATTGCATTGTGCCGCTGTCTGACAACCAGGAACGTGGCTCGGCCGGCGCCCTCGGATTTTAGATAATCAATAGCACGCAACGCGTCATCGAAACTAGGCACGACAACGTATTGCAATTCATCGCGCAACGCGGTCTCGATCATCGCTTCGTGCTCTGGCGCGACTTTGACGAAATCCGCGAGGGTGCCGAGCGTGGAGAATCCGTTCGCTTGGCTGTAGCTCTGCAAGGAATGCTTCATCAGGACCTGAACAGCTTCCGAAAAGTAGGCGCGACGCTCGTCAACCTCGGCCAGAGATTTCAACCGCTGCTCGGCGCCTGTCGTCTCACGTTGCAATGCGGTCAGCTTAGCCTGCCGCTCCTCACGCAGTCTTCGCATCTCGACCAGCTTGCCTGAAACCTCGGCCAATGAATTGCTGGTCTCCTGCTGCTTGATTGACGTTATCTCCGCATCTTCGGTCAGCTTCACGTGCTGATCCTTCGCGGCCTGCGCCTGCGCCTGCGCACGCTCGCATTCTGCGGCAAGTCCGCTCAATCTGGCGCTGCCACGATCCACCGATTCCGTGAACTGGCGTTTCAACTGCCGCCAGCGTTCGAGATGTGTCACACGGTCATAGACAGTTTTACGCGCCTCTTCGAGCTTACGCTCTGCTTGGGCGTCGCTCTGAGCCTGTTCGCGATGAAGGTTCTCTTCATCAGCCAGAGTTCTGCTCTCAGTGTTTATCTCGTGCTCGATGCGTTGTGTCTCCTCGCGTAACCGAGCGGTCTCCTGCGCTATGAACTGGCTGCGCTCCGTGATTGCCACCTGGTCTTTAATGAACTGAGCCGATCTAGCGCCTAATGATTGCACTTGTTCCGTCAGGTAGGTCTGCTGCTGACGCGCGCGTTCGGTTTCGAGTTCCAGGTTGGACACGACCTCACGAGTTTCGTTTAACTCTTCCTCGGCGGCGCGCGCCGCGCGCGCGACTTCATCCTGTGTGGCCTCGCGTTCCGCAATTGAAGCGGCGAGCTGAAATTCACGCGCGGAGACTTCATTCAGGACGATTTCGATCTCAGTCAGTGTCTTATTGGTCGTGCGATAATCAACTACGTAGACGGCGCGCATCAGGTCGCGCATCTCCTGGCGCAACCGTTTGTAGCGGCGCGCGCGCGCAGCCTGGCGTTTCAAGCTATTCTGCTGGCGCTCAATTTCAGCAATGATGTCGGTGACGCGGGCGAGATTCTGTTTAGAGGCTTCGAGCTTCAGTTCCGCCGCATGCTGGCGCATCTTGAATTTTGATATGCCGGCGGCTTCTTCGATCAGTGATCGGCGATCCAGAGGCTTTGCCGAAAGCACTTGGCCGATGCGCCCCTGCTCGATAATCGCATAGTGCGCCGCGCCCAAGCCCGTGCCAGCAAAAAGGTCCTGGACGTCACGCAGACGGCAGGCGCGGCCGTTCATCTCGTATTCACTTTCGCCGGTGCGATATAGGCGGCGCCCAACGGTGACTCGCTCGCCCGCCTGGAAGACGCGCGGCGCATCCTTTGTCCGAATCTTTCGTCGCGCTTGCCGCTGATGCGATGCCTGCTGAGCCTCGGCGTCTTGAGCGGGCTCTGCTTGTCCGGCTTCGGTTTCACCGGCCTGAGCGTCGCTTGCCACGCCCTCTGTTTCAACCGCCTGATCATCCTCAATCGCGGCCACCGCCTCGTCAATCGCGCCCACCGCGGCTTCGGCCTGTGTCAATGATTCTTCGGCTTGTTTGAGCGCTTCCGATTCGGGCTGAGTCTCCCCGCGCACCTCGAAAGTCTCTTGAACGACCAGAGTCAAAATCACTTCGGCCATTCCAGCTGACTGGCGGCTGCGGCTGCCCTGAAAGATCACGTCTTCCATCTTGCCGCCTCGCAGCGCCTTCGCTCGCTGTTCGCCGATCACCCAACTGATTGCGTCTGCAACATTTGATTTGCCACAGCCGTTGGGACCTACGACAGCGGTGATGCCCTCCTCGTCAAAGACGACTTCGGTGGGATCACAAAATGACTTGAACCCTTGGAGAGATAGTTTTTCGAACCTAAGCATTTATACTACCGATATGGGGATCGTCACCGAGATACCACAATTTATTGTAGCCCATGAAAATTAAGCGCGCACTATAGCCGCAGCCGCGCGGCGATGTCAAACCGTGGCTAACCTGTGAGTGGACGCGTAAAGTGATGGCATTCGACGCGGCCGTCTACTTCTTTCGATGCTTCTCAATGTAGCTTTTCGCGAAGCTCGTTAAGTGGGGGGCATTGACGAGTCCTACCTTCTTCGCTTCTTCTTCCGCCTTCTCGATTGACCACTCATCGCGCAACACCCGCCTGATCATCCAGAACGCGCCGACCCGGATTGCCGCCGTGCAATGAATAAATGCGGGGCGGTTCTCTGCGTCATCGGTGATCTTCAAAAATTCCTCCACCTGTTCGTCTTTCGGATCGCCATAAACGACGGGGATATTGAAATAACGCAGCCCTAACTTCTTGGCCTCTGCTTCTTCTTCAGGGGCGCGATGTTCGCTGGGCTGCCGAAGATTGATGATGGCTTTCACGCCGTCGGCCTTGAGCTTGGCCAGGTGTTCGAGGCGAGGCTGGCCGCCAGTGCAGAATTGTTCATTAACCTGCAGGAAATTTCTGATCGGCGGGACTTCCTGGGCGGACTGAGCCGGTTGAACGGACTGCGCCGAAGTTTGAAAGGAAACTATGCAGAATAAAGAGGCTGCTAGTAGAACGAGTGATGAATATTTAGACTTGATCATTGACTATCTCACTTTCGTTGGTTTTGGGGAATTAACTGAGTCTGATAACGAAAACCTGCTTTCACTTAAGCAAAGCCCAAACAAAGGGTGAGACCGGAACGGAATACTCAACCAAGCATTCCTATCGTTTTTCATTCCTCGTCCTCACGCAATTTCGACAACACCGAGTAATCCTCCAGTGTTGTCGTGTCGCCGACGGTTTGTGCTCCCGACGCGATGTCGCGCAGTAAACGACGCATGATCTTGCCCGACCGGGTCTTCGGCAGGGCATCGGTGAAACGGATGTCGTCAGGTTTCGCCATCGCGCCGATCTCTTTTTGCACATGTCGGCGCAACTCCTCTTTCAATTCGTTGGACGGCTGATGACCTGATTCCAGCGTTACAAAAGCTGACACAGCCTGCCCCTTCAAATCGTCAGGGCGACCAACCACCGCCGCCTCCGCGACTGACGAATGTGAAACTAATGCGCTCTCGATTTCCATCGTGCCCAGCCGATGTCCGCTGACGTTGATTACGTCGTCAACGCGCCCCATCAGCCAGAAGTATCCATCCTGGTCACGACGAGCGCCATCGCCCGTGAAATAACAGCCTTTGATGTCACTCCAGTATTGTTTTATGAACCTCTCCGGATCACCGTAGATCGTTCGCAACATCGAAGGCCAGGGACGTGTGATCACAAGATATCCTCCCTGGTTCGGTCCAACAGACACACCATCTTTAGTCTGAATGTCAGGAACAATACCTGGGAAGGGAAGGGTCGCCGATCCGGGTTTGGTTGGAATTGCCCCCGGAATTGGCGTGATCATGATCGCGCCGGTCTCGGTCTGCCACCACGTGTCAACAATCGGGCAGCGTTCCTTGCCAATAACTTTGTGATACCACATCCAGGCTTCGGGGTTAATCGGCTCACCAACAGAGCCAAGCAGACGCAGACTGGACAGATCATATTTAAGCGGCCATTGTTCGCCCCATTTGATAAAAGTGCGAATCGCAGTCGGCGCCGTATAAAGGATGTTAACCTTATGCTTTTCGATGATCGCCCAGAAACGGCCGAAATCGGGCGTGTTCGGGGCGCCTTCATACATAACAATTGACGCGCCATTCTGAAGCGGGCCATAGACAATGTAGCTGTGCCCGGTCACCCAGCCGATATCCGCTGTGCACCAGTACGTGTCCTCATCGCGAATGTCGAAGACCCATTTCGTCGTGATGTATGTTTGCACGGAATAGCCGCCGGTTGTGTGCACAATGCCTTTGGGTTTCCCAGTCGTGCCGGAGGTGTAGAGAATATAGAGCATATGCTCGGAATCAAGAGGATCAGCTTCGCATTTATCCGAAGCCTCTGACATCAACTGGTGGTACCAATGATCGCGCTCCGGTTCCATATGAATCTGGTTCTTGCATCGTTCGACAACAACGACCTGCTTAACACTTGGGCAATCCTTGATCGCCTCGTCGACCGCAGGTTTGAGCTGAACAACGCCGCCGCGGCGGAACCCTCCGTCAGATGTGATCACTGCCTTCGCCTGCGCATCATTGATGCGGTCTTTCAATGCTTCCGAAGAGAAGCCGCCGAAGACTATCGAGTGCGTAGCGCCGATACGCGCGCAGGCCAACATCGCCACAGGCAGTTCAGGAATCATAGGCATGTAGATTGCCACACGATCGCCCTTCTCAACGCCGAGAGATTTCAACGCATTCGCGAACTTACAGACCTCTTGATGTAATTGCTGATACGTGAGAGTGAGCGTGTCGCCTGGTTCACCCTCCCAGATGATCGCAGCCTTATTCTTGCGCCATGTCGAGAGATGCCGGTCGAGACAATTGTATGAAATATTGATCTGCCCTCCGACAAACCACTTGGAGAATGGCTCGTTCCATTCTAGAACTTTATCCCATTTCCTGAACCAGTGAAGTTCGCTGGCGATCTCAGACCAGAAACCTTCCGGGTTTTCAACTGAACGTTTATAGATTCGATCATAATCTTCGCGGCTTTTGATATGAGCGTCGCCGCTGAAATCCGATGATGGCGGGAAGACACGGTCTTCCTTGAGCAGTGTATTGATATCCGGTTGCAATTGAGACATTCCGTTCCTCCAAAATAGATTTCGACTGCGCAGTCTTGAGAAATGCAAGGTGATTACCGTAAGCGCGGCAATAATAAACGCGAGCGTTAGCAAAACCAAGATTGAACCCTGTTGGCGATCAATTGAGCCTGCGGGGACGCATTTTTAATTTGCCCATGCCAGGCGGCTATGCTTGACACTGCGGAGAGCCACATGACATTCTTTGCCACTTTGGACAGGAAGTTCGCACACTCACTACGGCGCTGATAAGCATTGTGTGGCCTTTGTTTCATATCTGGCCGCTGCAATCTCCAACGCAATTTTATTTCCAATTTGATTTTTAAACCCAGGAGGGATTTAAAGTGAAACAGCACGGCAGATTTTTATTTACATCTGAGTCAGTGACTGAGGGGCATCCAGATAAGATGTGCGATCAGATTTCGGACGCCATTCTGGACGAGGTTTTGCGACAAGACACCACAGGGCGTGTCGCCTGCGAAACCATGGTCATGACAGGATTGGTTCTGATCGGTGGAGAGATCACAACCACCGCTCAGGTTGATTACACCAAGGTCGCGCGTGAAACGGTGAGGGAGATCGGTTATACGAGAGCCAAGTACGGATTTGACGCCGACACCTGTGGTGTGATTTCCGCTGTCAATACACAATCGCCGGATATCGCAATGGGAGTTGATACAGGCGGCGCGGGCGATCAGGGGTTGATGTTTGGTTATGCCTGTGACGAGACGCCGGAGTTGATGCCGACCCCGATACAGCATGCGCACCAGCTTGTCCGTAAGCTGAGCGAGGCCAGGCGCAACGGGGATCTCGGCTATCTTCGCCCGGATGGCAAATCGCAGGTGACGGTTGAATATGAGAACGGCAGACCAATTAGAGTTGACGCCGTTGTTATCTCAACTCAACATAGCCCCGAAGCTGGCGCAGAACAGATCCGCGAAGACATTATTGATCATATTATCAAGCCCACCATTCCCGAACACCTCCTCGACAAAGACACTAAATATTACGTGAATCCGACAGGTCGCTTTGTTGTCGGCGGTCCACAAGGCGACACCGGATTGACCGGGCGGAAGATCATCGTCGACACTTACGGCGGAGCAGCCCCTCATGGAGGGGGCGCATTTTCAGGAAAAGACCCGACAAAGGTTGATCGTTCAGCCTGTTACATGGCCCGCTATATTGCGAAAAACGTCGTGGCTGCTGGCATCGCGAACCGCTGCCAAGTTCAGTTGGCCTATGCCATCGGTGTTGCGGAGCCTGTGTCAGTCTACGTCGATTGCTACGGCACGGCGAAAATCGATGAGACCAGACTCTCAGATATCATCCGCGCCAACTTTCACCTGACGCCGAAAGGTATAATCGAATCTCTCGATCTGCGCCGCCCAATCTATAAGCAGACAGCTGCATTTGGTCACTTTGGACGCGGTGATTCGGAAGGATTTTCGTGGGAGAAGACCAATCGCGCGGAGAAGCTGCGGTCTGATGCGGGGTTGAGCTGAGCAGCAAGTGATGATGCACGGGTCTGATAACGAATAGGTTTATCCATAAGAGAGAAAACGAGGTAAACACATGGAGAATAAGAATCAAACGCATTACGAGGTCAAGGATATAGCCCTCGCGGATGAGGGGAAACGCCGCATTGAGTGGGCCGAGAGAGAAATGCCAGTGCTACGCATGATCCGCCAACGTTTTCAGGAGGAGAAACCGCTGGCCGGATTGAGGCTGGTCGCATGCGCCCACATTACAACGGAGACCGCAAATCTCGCGCGCGCATTGAATGCCGCAGGAGCGGACTGTGTGCTTATCGCGTCAAATCCACTGAGCACCCAAGATGATGTGGCGGCAGCTCTGGTGAAGCACTATGGAGTGTCTGTCTTTGCAATCAAAGGCGAATCAGTCGAAACATACTCTCGACACGTCCACATCGCCCTAGATCACAAACCTCACCTGATCATCGATGATGGCTCTGATGTGGTTGCAACGATGTTGCAAGAACACCAAGAGTTAATACCAAACATCATCGGAACAACAGAGGAAACCACAACTGGAATCACCCGGCTAAAGGCCATGCTACGAGACGGAAAGCTGACCTTTCCGTCGATCGCTGTCAACGACGCACAGACCAAACACTTCTTCGATAATCGGTACGGCACTGGCCAGAGCACACTTGATGGCATCATTCGCGCGACCAATATTCTTCTGTCAGGCAAGACCGTCGTCGTGGTCGGTTATGGATGGTGCGGCAAGGGAGTCGCCATGCGCGCTCGTGGAATGGGCGCCAACATAATCGTTACTGAGATCAATCCGATCAAGGCTCTTGAAGCAACGATGGATGGCTTCCGCGTCATGCAGATGGCTCAGGCCGCCCCGCTTGGTGAGATATTCATCACAGTCACAGGCAATCGTCACGTGATCGATACTCAGCACTTCGAGTCAATGCGAGATGGGGCGATCGTCTGTAACTCTGGCCACTTCGACCTCGAATTGAATCTGATCGGACTGAGGTCAATCTCAACCGATATCAGGACGGTAAGACAATGGGTCGAGGCCTACAAACTGAGAGATGGACGGGAAATCATGGTGTTAGGCGAAGGTCGCCTGATAAACCTCGCTGCCGCTGAGGGGCACCCAGCGAGTGTGATGGATATGAGCTTCGCAAACCAAGCGTTGTCTGTGGAATACCTAGTCAAAAATAAGGGTAAATTGGAAGCCAAAATCCACCTTTTGCCAGAAGATGTGGATATGGAAATCGCTAATCTGAAGCTGACAGCAATGCGGGTTTCAATAGATGAGCTGACGCCAGAAATGGTCGAGTACATCAATAGCTGGCAGTCAGGCACTTAACGCCGCCGGGGCTGGTAAAACACAAATGACAAGGCCCAGGATGTTCCTGGGCCTTGTCATTTATTGCAAGCGGTGTCTGACGAAATTCAAGTATAGCCCAACGGCCCCAAACAAAATATGCGGGCCCCATACAGCCATCCCTACTGGCAGGTTGTCTTTCTTGCCTACAGCTTCGAAGAGCGTTGTCAAAAGCCAGAAGACTAGACCAATCCCAACACTCAAAGAGATACTGACAAGCGGGCCTGATCGCCTGGCCTGTTTTGCCGTGATGAATGGGATGGCTAGAACAGCCAGAACCAAGCAAGATAAAGGAAATGCGATTCGTCTTTTCAAGTCAATTTGCAATTCGAGTGTGGATACGTCCAGGCTCTTGAGCTGGAATATGTAATCCTGCAATTCCATAGCGCTCATTTTGCTGGATTCATTTGTTGTTCGCCTGAACAACCCCACGCCCTCGCTTATGTCGATAATCTCGGGTTGTGACTGGATAGCCCTCCTCTCAATCGTTGAGTCAGGGTTAACTGTCTCTATCCAGCCATTGTAAGCCTCCCAAGCTGATGCGCTCACCCGTATTGCCTTACCAAAATGCGTTGCGGATCGAATTAGCCCCTGAGTATCGTCGAGCCGATATATAGACATGTTAAGGAGACTGTCATCCGGATCAATGCGTTGATAGCTATAAATAACGCTGTCTTTACCAAACACCCACTTCCTCCCAAAAGCAATAGTAGTCTGATCAATCTGCCGCCCTTTGATTCTATTATAACGCACATCCTGCTCGCGATTGGTGTAAGGCAGTATGTAATTTGATAACGCCCAGAGGAAAAAGCTCAGAGCGCCAGCAGTCACGAGGACCGCCGTTATTATGCGCGTCCTGCTTTGCCCCGCGCTGGCGATAATAACTAGCTGATTTGACCTCGATAAAACGGTGAAGCTCATCAAGAGCGCAACGAGCAGCGAAAAAGGAGCCACATAGTAAATGAGCTGTGGTGTGAGGTATACAAGGTATGAGGCAGCATACAATAGGGAAGCCCCGCTTTTGATGATGGAGGGAATCAAATCAAACAGGGTGAAGATTGCTGAGGTCGCCACCAACGCGGAGACAGCAAGGACGAAATATTTAATAATTTCACTGATCTGTAGATAGTTAATTAGGTTGAGAGAAATAACGCGATTGCCTTTTGATAATTTTGTTGTGGTAGCTTGACTGAGTGAGCAGGCCATGGCTGAATTGCCGGCTCCGTCTCCGTTGATCGATAACGGGGGATTTAGGAACATTAGAAATCTAGCCCACGGCGTTCTGTTTGAAATGAATGCTTTCAGGATGATAACCCCATAGACCAGATTTGATAGCCATCCTCCGAGCCAGCCAGGGATAGCTCCAGATAGCGCGAGATTCTGGCCTAATATCAGCAATAGATAAAACCCCATGGCTAGAAACAGTATTGCTATTACAGTTCGAGGGCGGGTTGAGAAACGCCTGCCTTGAATGGCTAATATGAACGTCATTGCTGTGAGTGTCAGGCAGGCAAAAGGGAAGGCAAATCGTTTATGGATTTCCGCAACAGCTTGCCTTCGTTCCTTATCTGTTCTGGCCTTGGTTGTGAGCTTTGATATTTCCCCTAACGACAGCAGCCTCAAATCCACAAGAGAGCCAAAGTCTTTGCCAGTGCCGTCATCTGTAGTTCGGTTATCTGCCAGTTTAACAGTGGACTTGGTGAACAAGGCAGCCGACTGTGATGATGGGGGGGGTAATTGTGCATTGAGATCTAAAGGAGAAGCAGTCTGTCCCCTATATTCTAATGATATTCCATTAAAGAGTTGGGCCTCTAAGGCCAGTGATTGACCAGGTTCGACTCTGAATTGGCCTCGCTCCGCCGTTAGCAATCGCGAAGCGCCGCCGGGCTCATTTTGTAGAAGAAATACCCCTAGCCAATCGCGAGTCTGAGGATCAACATTTTGGACATAGAGTAGCAGGTTAGGAAAGCTGGTTATAAATGTATGTGGTTTTATGCGAGTGTTGGCTTCCTGAAGCAGAATTTGTGCGCTCAGTGATTTCAGCGTTCTTAAAGAGGTAGGTGCGACATATGCTGATAGATAACTTGTAATAACGGTTCCAACAACGCCGAGCGCCAAGAATGGTCTTGCCAGGGTTACCTGACTTATCCCAAGTGATTGCCAAGCGGTCAGTTCGTTGTCTGATGACGAACGGCTGCAAGTAACAATGGTTCCTAAAAGCAAAGAGACAGGCAGGGTAATAACAGCAATCCCAGGTATAAGGCTCAGCAGAATTCTTTGCGTAATCTCTGTAGAAGACTGGAAGGATAATATCAGGTTTGAATACTTGCCGACCTGCTGAGCAAATACCAGCGTGGTCAATATAAAGAACAACACACAGACTAAGGGAACGACTTCCTTAGTAGTATGCCAGAAAACCCTCCATTTCATAGAATTGGCCATCTATTGCGTCTGATAATGGATATTATGACATGAATTTTTCCAATCGAGTCCCTTTAGCTCTATAAATAACTAGCGATGGGGTTACTCCGAAGTGACTGGCAATCTTTCGAGGAGATACACCTGAGGCCAGGAAATTTTTCAAGGAGCAGTATGGAACTAGAGCCGCAGCGCCAACTGTGTAAGCCTCCTCCTCAATATTAAAATTGTAGCTTCGGCCCCCAATCCTTTCAGCAGTGATCCCTGACGGCTTATGACCAAATAGAATATGACATATTTCTTCCATCAGCGTAGCAGCCTGTCGCCCTGGACCATGCTTCCGATTCAAAATTACAATGTAAGAACCGTCACCCAGATCTTGTGTGGCCCCCCCGGACCAACCATCAACAACGTCTAGCTGAGCCCGCGAGGACTCAGACAGCTGGGTCAAATCGCCAAGGTACAGCACTCTTACGTTTATCGATTCAGCCAAGACAAACGGATCAAGCTTAGCAATCAAATCTAGACCAACAAAGCTGCGGATTCCTATCGCCATACGCTCGTATAGTCTCCATCTCCCAACTTCAGGAGGCGGTAGCAGCTTCAAATCTACCTTCTTAACATTCACGCCTAGCACCTTGATCTACCATTTCCTTTTCCCTTATTTCCTCGCGCTAAATTGATTGTATGCGACACGGAATAAATCCTCCAACGCTCGCGCAAGTTCAGGAGTTAGATTAGGATCGGCTCGCAAATGAGCGGCAACAATGTCCGGAACAGATTCTTGCGGATAGTAGATTATAGGAGACTCTTTTGAGCTACCTCCTGTCACCACTCTCTCAAAAGGAATATTAAGCCACCTAGCCAAGCGAGCCAAGGTTGGTGTGTCCGGAACCCCAGTGCCATTTTCTATACGAGACAAGGTCGAGGCGCTAACCTGAGTTTGCTTTGCAACTGCCCTCAGCGATAGCCTCTCACTCTCCCTCTTCCTTTTAATGTATTGACCTAACTCAGTCACATTAATCAGAGGGTCGTTTTCACCTGTGTCTTGCCCCTGATCTATGATTTGGCTGGATATCTTCATAATTAAGTATTGTGGGTTGTGCAGTGAAAACTGCTTCGCAAAACTGCGCTACCAAGCAAACGCAGACAAGACATAGCTAACTCACCAGCTTCAATTTACCATACGCGTCTTACAGATGCAAGACAGCGTTGCAAGACTGCAACGCTGAGTGGCTTACCGCAAAATCGCCCTAAACCGGCGGCGCTCGATAGACAGTGGCCAACAATGTGGTAAAATCACGCGTCACACTTTTCATCATCACCAAAATCATGACAGGGAATATACATTAAGACCAATACTGTCTGCAGAAGAGGCTAAGAAATGCTTGTATCAGATGCATCAACATCTCCTCAGAAGGCCGATACAGCGTTAAAAAACAATCAAACGCAGCAGTTCCCTGCTACCGATCCCATCCCTAGCCATGAAGACCACCTTATCGAACTCACACTCAAGGGAGACGAATCAGCATTTGAGACACTCGTAACCAAACACAGCCGCAGGGTCTTTTCCATAGCTCGCCACTTCTTCCGCAACATGGAGACCGTAGAAGATATTGTTCAGGAAACATTTGCCAAGGCCTTCTTTTCATTGTCCAGCTATAGACGCGGAGCATCGTTTGAGCAATGGCTAGCGAAGATCGCGGTAAACAATTGCTACGACGAATTGCGCAGACGCAAAAAACGAAACGAATCCCTCATAACTGACCTCTCAGAAGATGAAGAGGGCTGGCTCGAAAGCAAACTTGCTCATGCTGCATTCGAGATACATTTCTCAGAGGCGGAAAGAGAGAAAGCCGCAGAAATATCAGACAAATTGCTCTCCAAACTGTCTGTTGATGACCGAATGATCCTTATTCTGCTTCATGCGGAGAACAACTCGGTACGAGAAATATCTCAGATGATGGGATGGTCAGAAGCTAAAGTGAAGATCCGGGCTTTCCGCGCCAGACACGCCCTGCGTAAAGCTCTAGCAAGGCTCCAGATGAGCGAAAAGCGTAAATTGATGTCACGTGGGTGAAACGCCATGAAATGCAAGGAAGTCCGCATAGTCATAAAACACAGAAGCGCCTTTCTTCCGGCAGTCGCAATTAGGGCGACGGACCACATCAAAACCTGCCCAGCCTGCCGAGACTTACTATTGCTAGATAAACTAGCTCCTGCGATGATCAGGGCCGCAAGCAATCCTGATTGTAAAGTCGCCCATAGCGGTTCAAGCAAATTGCTCATCGACAAAATCAGGAGCCGCATACAGGAGATGCGTGAGCAAGGCGCTAGCTCATGGGAGTTGGCGGTTGAAGCGATGAGAGGATGGCTGGCAGCCTTCGCTTTAACTGCGGTTATTCTGATAGCTGTCAGCATTCAATGGCGACCATCAATGGTGACGAGCGATTTCGATCATGAAGGCGATGAGCTAATTACCCAAAACCCGGCTGAGTATCTTATCAGTGACGTTCCAGACCCAACCATCGGTCAATGAGCAAGGATAGTGCCCATGCTGACAAGTAAACGCAAAGCGCATCTAATTATAGTCACGGCCTTTACACTAGGTATTGTAGTCGGGGCGTCCGGACAATATCTTCTGTCTCGTCAACCTCCTTCGCGTCCGGCATCGACGGCTACAGACGTCGCGAATGAGTTAGCACACGTTCTAAAGTTAGATCCGTCCCAACGCTTACAAATTGTGCAAATACTCAGTGAGTGCCAGAAACAGAACCAGGACCTGAAGAGCCAGACGCGCCCACAATTCCAAGCCATACGCGAAACCGCTCGTGATCGCATACGTGCCCTTCTATCGGCCGAGCAGCAGGCTCTGTACAATCAGTGGACTAGAGACCTGGATGCCCAGCGTGAAAAAAAGGCCTCCGAAGAAGGAAAGCAGACCAACAAGTAACCATTAAACCATGACCAAACCCAAGATCCGATATGTCCCTGGGACGCTTCCCTTTCTGAAAACTTTGCTGTTAATCATCTTGATATTTCTCCCTTTGGTGGAGTCAGCCTGCCGAAGATCCTATGAGCAGGGGGAGCTAGTTGTAATACTTGAGAAGCGTATAGAGACATTTGATCCGCGCGTCAGTTCAGACTCCGCCGCTGAAAGGATGCGGCAGCTAATCTTCAACGGGCTTACGCGTAAAGACGACAAATTCGACCCCGTGCCTGATTTAGCGGAGAGATATGAGTCGTCTCCTGACTATAAGGTCTTTACTTTTTACCTGCGTCCTAACATCAACTTTCACAACGGACACAGACTCTCAGCTGCGGATGTTAAATACACGTTCAACACAATGATGGCGGAGGGATTTAAGTCAGCTAAGCGAGCAGAACTAGAGCGCGATCTTGCTTCAATTGAGCTGGATCCTGCTAACCCTCAGAAAATTACGTTTCAATGCAGTAGCCCCTGCCCTGGCCTTGCAAACACTATCCTACCAGTAGGCATAATTCCCTCGGGAACCTCAGATCAGCAGGCCAAACGCCCGATCGGAACCGGCCCTTTTAAATTCGAAAGCTATTCCGAAGATCAAGAGGTCATTCTCACCGCTTTTGACGAGTACTTTGAAGCAGCCCCAAGTATCAAACGCCTGGCGGTCAGAATAATCCCTGATAACAGCACCCGAGAGAGTGAGTTGCGGAAAGGCTCGGCGGATCTGGCAATCAACGCGGATTTCGACCCTGTAACGGTAGAAGGCCTCCAGAAAACGGCCGGGATCAAGGTAGAAATCATCAATGGAACCAATATTACACATTTAGGAGTAAATCTGCAGGATCCCATCTTAAAAGATAAGCGTATCCGACAAGCCTTAGCTTACGCGATAGATCGTGAGGCCATAATACAGGATGTACTGAGAAGACAGGCACTTCCAGCTCGAAGTGTCCTGCCATCAAACCAGTGGGCATTTGAGCCAAACGTTACCGTGTATGGATACGATCCTGAACGAGCCAGGAAACTATTGAGCGAGGCTGGAAAGAGCGGCTTAAAGCTATCTCTTAAGACGTCCCCCCTTTCAATTTCTCGAAAGATAGGGGAAGCCCTTCAGGAGCAAATGCGCCGCGTAAATATTGAGCTTGACTTGCAGCCTCTAGAACGCCAAAAGCTCAATCAGGATATGAGTGACGGTAATTTCCAACTGTATTTGAATATTCTTGTAGGAGGGAATCAAAGCACAGACATCTTCAAATTTGTCTATGCCTCAAGGTCCATCCCGCCGAATGGGCAGAATCGCTCTCGTTACGATAATCCACTGTTAGACAAATTGCTCGATGAGTCACAAACAGCACAGAGAGAGCGAAGGAAGGATATATTCTCGCAAGTTCAGAGGATTCTCGCTGAGGATTTGCCTCAAATATACCTATGGTACCCAGCAACAATCGTGATATATGGAAATCGCGTCAGCAATGTGAAAATAGATCCATCTGGTGATTGGCGCGTGATACGGAATATGAAAGTAGGATCGTAGACAACCTTCTTCAAAAGACCTAAATCGGAGCAACCAAGATTGATACACTCGATTCGCTACTCGAAAGTAGCTCTGATGCGTAATACATCCACTTCCAGATCCACTTCCGGAGTGTGGTAGATCTCTGACAACCTATACTTCCATGGGCCGTTTTCCGCCAAATGTTCTTCCACGTCCCTGACCAGGGTTCGCAGACGCCTCCGAGCATGATTGCGCGTGCATTTGTCGTGAACATCGCCGAAAACGCGCTCGATTGGATTGGCCTTCGGGCAATAGCTCGGCAGCCAAACCAGTTCGAAATTGGCGCGCTTCCAGACGTAGCTGGCGGCGATCAGCTCAAGCCGAACGGTCTCGCGTGAAACTTCGACTTGGGTGAAGACAGCGAGAGTCACGGCCAGGGCAGCGCAACTCCAGCGCACTCGACACCAGCCAAAGACGCGAGGCGAAAGTTTGATCAAAGAACGAAGCTTCTTCCGCCAACGACTCAAGTGTGGCGATGATTGGTCATCTCGTTGCCAATCCAATCCGGCAGCGCGATAGGCATTGACGGCACGATAGACACTTGAGCGCGAGCAGAAGAGGAAATCGTGTTGCTTCCGTTGCGCGGCGTGAGATCTTTTCCCATCGCTTCTATTCTGGCTTCCGCTATTGAAATTCTTTCAACGGAGGCAAGAATGGAAACAACAATCCCTGCAGAACTGCTTGAGCTTAAATCTCGCTTCGATCATTGGCGAAAAACTCGTCGATATAGCCGTGAACCTTTGCCTGAGGATCTGCGACAGGCGGCGATGGAAATCTGCCGCCTATGTCCGCGAGCTCTTGTTCGTCGGGTCCTGAAAGTTGACCCTTGGCGACTCAATCAGTCGCCCGCGAAAACCTCGGCGACACGCAAAAAATCACAGACCACTTTCTTCCAATTGCCGGTAAATGTTGGCTTGCCCGAGTCGGCTTCGGCCACGCTTAAAATCGCCGACTGCCGTCTTCAGTTTGAACGCTCCGACGGCTCGCGCCTCACGCTCCTTTTGCCGGAACTCGATCTGACCTCGCTCAATTGCCTCGCAGCCGATTTCCTCCGGGGCGGTAAATAATGATTCAACTAATCCCTCAGCTTCGAATTCTGCTCGCCTGCTATCCCATTGATTTCCGGAACGGGATCGATGGGCTGGCGGCGCTCTGTAAGAACGCGCTGGAGGAAGATCCTTTCTCCGGCGCTCTATTTGTCTTTCGCAATCGGCGTGGGACAGCCCTCAAGCTTCTTTGCTACGACGGTTTGGGCTATTGGCTCGTCACACGCCGTCTCTCGCAAGGGCGTCTTCAATGGTGGCCAGCGGAATCAGACGAGCGTGTACACCCGCTTCAGGCGCAGCAGCTGTGTCGCTTCGGCTGGTCGGCGTGACTTTGGAAAATTAGCGCACCTCAGCAGAAAAAAATCTTCCCAATCATAGGCGGGCTATGATAATGGTTGGCCGAAATAATTCTTGCCCCGGAGTGA
>Ga0187894_10003779_pt1 | contig 16670 bp, 13 predicted proteins | sample GBC1701081metaG_FD_136650 | JGI IMG/M metagenome (GOLD analysis project Ga0187894, IMG submission 136650) | White microbial mat communities from a lava cave in the Kipuka Kanohina Cave System on the Island of Hawaii, USA - GBC170108-1 metaG ... | reverse complement strand
TGTAGGAAATATCGGTGAGGATCAGGCCGGCGATGTAGAACACCGAGCCGATGAACACCATGGAGCGCACCACGGCGAAGTCCTGCGCCTGGATGGCGTCGATGGTGTAGCTGCCGAGCCCGGGAATGCCGAAGAAGGACTCCGACAGCAGGCTGCCGAGGAACAGCAGCGGAATCACCACCACCACGCCGGTCAGAATCGGGATCAGGGCGTTCCTCAGCACGTGGCGGAACATGACCACCGACTCGGCGAGTCCCTTGGCTCGCGCGGTGCGCACGTAGTCCTTGCCGATCTCTTCCAGGAACAGCGTGCGGTACCACCGCGAGCTGCCGCCGATGCCGCCGACGATGCCGATCAGCACCGGCAGGATCACGAACTTCGCCGCGTCCAGGCCGCCCGCGTAGCCCGAGATCGGCACCAGGTGCCAGACCTTCGAGAACAGGTACTGCCCGCCGATGATGTAGAACAGCGCCGAGATCGACATCATCGCGACGCACAGCACCACGCCCCAGAAGTCCAGGTAACTGGCGCGGAAGAACGCCATCAGCAGCGCGAACGTGACGCACACGACGAGGCCGAGGATGAAGACCGGGATCGCGAGCGCGAGGCTCGGCCACATCCGGGTTCTGATCTCGTTCGCGATGTCGCGCTTGTCCTCCGAGTAGCCGAAGTCGAACAGGAACAGCTTGACCGACTTCTGGACAAAGATCGTCCTGGTTGCCTTGTCGGGAAAAGATTCCTGATTCGAATTCCAGACCAGCGGCAGGTCATACCCGCGCTCCGCCTTCCACTTTTCGATCGCCTCCGGCGTGACGCGCTTGGCGCCCAGCTGCATGCGCGCCATGTCTTCGGGCGTGTTGACGATGAAAAACAGCGCGAAAGTGATGAGATTGACCCCGATCAGGATCGGGATCGCGTACAGCACGCGGCGGACGATGTAGGCGAACATCCTAGGCCGCCGGCCGCGCCGCCATGCGCTCGCGCCTCCGGTAGCTGCGGACCGCCGGCACGGTGCCGGCGACGATGACCAGCACGATCAGAATCGCGGGCCAGACGACGGGCCGGTTCCACTCCTCGCGCGCGGCGTCGCGCCTGGCCGCGTCGATGCGGTAGTAGCGCAGCTTGTTGTCCGCCATCTCGTTCGGCTTCAGGTTGCCGAGCCAGCCCTGGTACAGCCCGAAGGTCTTGCGGTGAAAACCGCCGATCCAGGGTGCATCGCGGCGGAAGATCTCCACCATGCGGTCGATCACTTCCTGGCGCTCCGGAGAATTGGCCATGTGCCGCATCTTCGCGAACAGCGCGTCGTACTCCGGGTTGCTGTAGTTGCTCGCATTCTCGCCGCCGCCCTTGGCGCGCGCCTGCGGGCCGTTGAGCAGGAACATGAAGTTCTCCGGATCGGGGTAGTCGGCGCGCCAGCCGACGATGAACAGCTGGGTGCTGCCCTTGCGGAGCTTTTCCTGGAACCGGTTCCAGTCCGTCTGGCGCGGCTCGAACTGGATGGAAAGCTTGGCGAACTGCTTGCGCCACCAGTCGATGAAGGCCTTGTCCCCGGGACCGCGCGAGGTGGTGTCGAGGTAGAGCACCAGCGGCTGCCCCGTCTTCGCGTCGCGCCCGTCCGGGTAGCCGGCCTCGGCCAGCAGCTTCCGGGCGGCCTCGATCGGACGGCGCACCGCCTTGCCGTCCTTCCATTCATGGGTGACCGGGTTCATGCCCTCCCTGCCTTCCCGGAAGCCGAAGATGCCCGGCGCGAGCGGGCTCATCGACGGCACGCCGCGGCCGTTCGCGACCACCGAGAGGTACTCCTCCCAGTCCACGGCGACGGCTACGGCCTGCCGCAGCATGCGGGCGCGATCGGAGCCGCCGCCGATCACCGGGTCGAGCCAGTTGGCGCCGAGGTAGAACACGGTCGGCTCGATGGAGGTATCCATGCGGATGCCGCGCGCTTCCATCTCCGGGGTCAGTCCGGCGTCGCCCTCGGCCGTAATGCGCACCGCCTGGTCGAAGTTGTCCGAGCCGATGCCCGAACTGTCGTAGTAGCCCTGCAGGAACTTGTTCCACAGCGGAATCGCTTCGCGCTCGCGCGTATACACCGCCTTGTCGATGAACGGCGTCGGCTTGCCCGCGTCGGCGAGCAGGCCTGCCTTCTCGTCCTCCAGCTCGCCTTCCGAGGGATACGGCACGCCGCGGTAGTTCGGGTTGCGCTCCAGCACCATGCGGGAGTTCGGGTCGTTCTCGGTCAGCATGAAAGCGCCGGTGCCCACCGGCCACCAGTCGATGGTGAAGTTCTTCTCCGCCATGCCGGGCTGGGCGAAGAATTTTTCCGCCTCCCAGGGCATGGGCGAGAAGAAGTGCATCGCCTGCCAGTAGGCGAACTGGGGATAGCGGCCCTTGAGCGTCACGCGGTAGGTGTGCGTGTCCACCCGCTCCACACCCTCCAGCTTGTGCTCGCGCAGATCCAGCCACTCGCCGGGCTTGAGCGCCTTTTTCAGCGTCGCCGCGTATTCCTTCAGGCCGACGATGTATTCCGACATCAGGCCGAAGATCGGCACGTGCAGCTGCGGGTGCGCGAGGCGCTTGATCTGATAGATGTAGTCGTCGGCCGTCAGCTCGCGCGTGCCCAGGGGGAGCTGGTAAGGAGTCTTGAGCTTTTCTATCTCTTCCTTCCTCAAGTCAAAATTCCCCGCCACAAAAGCCGGGTGCGGCTGGAACCTGATGCCGGGCCGGATGCGGATCTCGTAGACGCTGAAGGTGGCGCCATCCTTCTCGACGATCCTTGCCTGCGGCACCTCCAGCGCCGTGCCGGGGATCAGCTCGTACGGGCGCTTGAGATAGTGGTACTGCAGCGGCGGCTCGTAGACCTGCATGGTGAACTGCGACTCGTCCGTCGCGTAGGACTGCGCCGGGTCGAGATGCTTGGGGCGCTCGGCGAACACCGAATACAGGATGTTCCTGTCCCGCTCCGCCGCCGGGTACGGGTTGTTCCATACTTCGCCGCAGCCCTGCATCAGGAACAGCGGCAGGCCGAAGGCGAGCAGCAGGGCGCGCATGGCGGAAAGTATAATGCGCCCATGGCTTTTCTCTCCGGCAAGAAGATCCTCGTCACCGGCCTGCTCAGCAACCGCTCGATCGCCTACGGGATCGCCAGGTCGGCGCGCCGCGAAGGCGCCGAGCTGGCCTTCACCTACGTCGGCGACCGCTTCCGCGATCGCGTCACCGACCTGGCGCGCGAATTCGGCTCGGACGCGGTGTATCCCTGCGACGTCGCCAGCGACGCCGAGATTGCGGCGCTGGTGGAGTCGCTGCGCGACCGCTGGGGCGGGCTGGACGGCCTGGTGCACGCCATCGGCTTCGCGCCGCGCGAAGCCATCGCGGGCGACTTCCTCGACGGCCTGTCGCGCGAGGCCTTCCGCATAGCGCACGACATCTCCGCCTATAGCTTCCCTGCCTTGGCCAAGGCTGCGCTGCCACTCATGGAAGGACGGCGCGGCGCGCTGCTGACACTGACCTACCTCGGTTCGGACCGCGTCGTGACGCACTACAACACCATGGGGCTCGCCAAGGCGAGCCTGGAGGCCGCGGTGCGCTATCTCGCCGCCGACCTCGGGCCGAAGGGCATCCGCGTCAACGCCATCTCGGCGGGGCCGATCAAGACGCTGGCGGCGGCGGGCATCGCCGGTTTCAGCCGGATCCTGAAATTCGTGGAGGACAACGCGCCGATGCGCCGCAACGTCACCACCGAACAGGTCGGCGACGCTGCTGCATTTCTGCTCTCGGATCTCGCCGCGGGCATCACCGGCGAGATACTGATGGTCGACGGCGGCTTCAGCCGTGTCGTCGGCGGCATCGCGCCGCCTGCCGGCGCGCCGTCCTAGCCGAAGCTATCGCTTCTCCAGGTTCGCGCGATTGATCTCGATCTTGGCGCGCGCGCGCAGGCTGGCCACGTAGGCCTCGAACTGGTCCGACCCTGCGCCGCGGTCCAGGCGCTGCAGTTCTTCGGCATTCTGCGGCGCCGGCTTGACTTCCCCGGGCACCACTTTCGAGATGCGATACAGCACGTAGCCGTCGTCGCCGCGCTCCGCGCCCACGTGAACCGGCAGCTTGGCCACGTCCGCAGCCATGATCCTGCGCATCGCCGCCGGACCGATGCCCTGCGTTTCGCGCCGCGACACCAGCTTCGGCGCGCTCCATTGCAACCCGGTCGCCTCGCCCTTGGCCAGCGCCGCAAGCTTCTCGGTGCCTTCCTTCTGCGCCAGCGCGCGCGATTCCTGCCGCAGCAGCTGCCGCTCGATTTCGCCCTTGACCTCATCGAAGGGCCTCTGGGCCTCGGGCTTGTGCTCGAGCACGCGGGCCGCGACCAGCGTTCCCGGCGCCACTTCCACGGCGTCGGTGTTGCGCTTCTGCTGCACGGCATCCGGGGAAAAAAGCGCCGCCGCCAGCTTCGGATGTCCGAGCGGGCCCTGTCCCTGCACCGTGCCGCGGCTCAGCCAGTCGCTGGTCGCGATCTTCAGCTTGTAGCGCTCGGCCGCCGGCTTCAGGCTGTCGGACTGCTCGTACACCAGGTTGTTGAACGCCTCCGCGACTTCGGCGAACTTCTTCTGGCCCTTCTGCTTCTGCAGGTCCGCCGCCAGTTCCTTGCGCGCTTCCTCGAAGCTCGGCACCTTCGCCGGCTGGATTGCCGCCAGCCGGATGACGTGGAAACCGAACTCGGAGGACACCACGTCGCTGATCTCGCCGCTCTTCAGGGAGAAGACCGCCTCGTCCAGCGCTTTGCTGGCCAGGCCGCCGCGCGCGTTGAAGCCCAGGTCGCCGCCGTTTTCCGCCGAACCGGGGTCCTGGGAGCGCTTCTTCGCCAGCTCTCCGAAGCGCTGCGGCGCCTTGCGCGCCTCCGCCAGAACCTGCTCGGCCTCCTCCTTCGTCTTGAGCAGGATGTGGCTCGCGCGCCGCTGCTCGCCGGGCCCCAGCTGGCTGGCGCGCGCGTCGTAGAGCGCCTTCATTTCGCCCTCCGCGACCGGCTCGGCGGCGCCGAGCGCCTCGGCCGAAAGCACCAGGTATTCGGCGCGGACGCTCTCGGGCAGCTTGAACTGGGACGGATTCGCGTCGTAGTAGGCGCGCAGCTTGTCTTCGTCGAACTTCAGGCCCTTCAGGTAGGGCGCTGCGGCAAGGACGACCTCGGACACTTCCCGCTTCTGGGCTTCCAGTGCGAGCAGCCGCCCGGCGACGGCGCGCGGCTGGAAGGCGGTCGCGCTGATCGCCGTGGCGAGGCGCGCGGCCGGGATCTCCATCCGCAGCAACGAAACGTTGCCCTCGTCGCTCATGCCCCGCGAGCGCAGGTACATGGCGTAGCGCTCACTGGAGAACTTGCCGCCCTCATGGAACTCGGGCGCAGCCAGGATGCTGGAGATCACCTCCGGCTTGGAGAGCGCGAGCCGCCCCCGCGCCACCTCGGACAGCACGAGGCGCTGCGAGATCATCGACTCGAGCACCGCCATGCGCAGCTCCGGCGTGTCGAAGGCGGACATGTCGGCGCCGCGCCCGAGCATCTCCTGCAGCCGCTCCTGCTGCCGGCGCATCTCGTCGCCGAACTCGCGCTGCGTCACCGGCGAGCCGTCCACCACCGCCACTTCGCCGGCCCCGCCGATGGAGCGCGTGTAGGACTCCAGCCCGAAGAAGGCGAACGGAATGATCGTCAGGAACAGGACGATCTGCAAGATGCGCTTGTGCTTGGCGACGAAATCGAACATCGGCGAAAGGAAGGAAAGGGTTGGCGGAGCGGACGGGACTCGAGCCCGCGACCCCCGGCGTGACAAAGTATCAGAAGCGCCGGTAAGTGGTTATCTTAACAGGGAGTCGGCAGGGTCAGCCACCACTTACAGCATCTCATTTCTACCCTTGCCGATTTTAACCGCAGCACATTTTCGACACATTGCTCTACTTATAAACCTCTCGTCGATGAACCGTTGAACGCGCTTCTGGACAGGCCGATCAAGCGCGGCGAGCTCGTCCCGCGCCGCAGAATGAAACTCAACGGACCAGGCCAAGCTGCTTCTTGACCTCGGACCAGGGAATTGGCTTGGCGCGCGAGCGATTCGGGCGACTTGCCCGCCCGGCGCGCGACCTTCTCCAGCGCCTGCAGTGTTTCCGCGTCGAGTTTGAGAGCGCTGCGCATGACGCCGATTATATCGCCTCCCCGCTACAGCACTCGCGCTCGGCCTGTTTCACCACTTGACGCCGCCGTAGCTGCAGATCACACGCACCGGTCGCCCGCTTTCGGCTTTAGCCGCGATTCGCAGACTGGACTGATAGGAAGGACGCCCGCTACCGGTTCTGGATCAATTCCGGCTGAAGCCACGGTCGACGGCTCGGCGCAGCCAGATTGAACTGCCCGTCCAACCCCTGCGCCTGAAGAACACGCCAAGTCTGGGCCGATACGAACTCCAAGTGGTGGGTCGTATCGTCCGCAATCCAATTCGGGGGCGCACCCGGTTTCGCTTGGCCTCGCGCCACTAGACTTACGCGGCGGTCCCCCGCGCTGAACGTCTCGCCGAGAAAGTCGCTTGATGCGGCAACCTGCTTGCAGGTCTCCACGTGCTCGCTTTGCTGTGCACGTCGAAAGACATGCTCGCGTTCTATCGTGTACCGGCTGCGCGAAGGCACCGTGACGACACCGGAGGGCGTCACGTAATGCGCGCCGACGATGCCATAGTCGCCGAGCGCAAATGGTGCCTGGCTCCTGAGCGCCGAAAGCAACTGACTCCACGCCTCCAGTTCCACCCTCTCTTCACGCCGAACCTTACCGACGTCCTGCTTTCCTAGCCGGTCGGGGATGCTGGTTCCGGCAAACAGGACGTTGCGGAATTGCCCGACGCCTGCCACTGCATTCAACGCCTCAAGAACCGAGGCTCGGATCACCTCGGGTGTTTCGCGCCCGACATATCGCCAGTCGAAGATCAAATCGGTGTTCGCCGGTTCCGCCGAAATAGCAGCGAGAAGCGCGTTCAAGTTCTGCGGTAGTCGGTCGGGGTCCGAATGCTCGTCTCGATCGAGCCTGATGCACACACCGTCGGAAAAGCGCACGAGGAGCGCCTTGATGGTGTCAAGATAGTCCGCCCCCCCGGTCTGCCGCCGTGCCGGTGACTGGGATAGCCCTCGAACCTCGCTGCTTCAACTGGTGGAGAAGGAAGGCAATCGGCTGCACTCCCGCCGTCGTACGAAGAGCCGGATCCAGATCGTGAACGTCAACATATGCGGGCCGGTCCCGCTCCCAGCATCCATGAATTCCTTCGGCGCGTTCGGTCAAATAGACGTCAATGGTCTTGCCCTTCTTCAACACGGGAACGGGCACATCGAACATCGGAGTGATGCGCGACACCGCATCGGGCGACAGAGCCGCGACCGCGCGGAACGCTCCGCTTCGCGCTGGAAGGATCGGCAGATAGCAGTAGGAAGCGCGCACCATTCAGCCCCACTTCACCTCTGGAAAAAGCTTTCTCACCTGCCGATTCCCAACCAGGCCGCTGAACGCCGCGTAGCCGGTCTTTTCGCGACGCAGCCGGCCCGCGACCACCGCGGGGCTGATGTTGAGCCTGCGCGCGAGGGCGAGAATGGACGCCTCGGACGGACGCAGGAACGCTTCCGTGCGCTTCCAGAGCGCGCGCGGAATGAACGCGTCGCGCGCCAAGCGGTTTGCCTCGGTTTCTTTGGCGTCGTCTTCGTTTCCTTCCTCGACGCTTTCGTCCGCAATGGCCAGATCCCTCTCCGGCAGATGTTTCCATGCGTGCACCAGTTCGTGCAGCAAGGTGAACCAGAAGCTGTCGAGCCGGTCGTGCCGCAACGTGATGCCGATGACCGGAGCTCCATTTGCGTCGCGCATGGCGGCGCCGTCGAGCTTTGTCTGCGGCAGCGCAGGCCAGACGATCAGTGCGATGCCCTTCTCCGCCAGCAGCTTCTGCGCGAGTAGCGGCCCCTGTTCCGCCCCGCTCAGCCGCGCCACAAAGGAAAGAAACTCGTCGTTCAGCGTATCGGAGCTCCAGGTGCCTCGCTGCCGGCATGAATTCGCCGCAAGCTCGCGCACCTTCGAAACCCATAGACGTAGCCTGGTCTTGTTGGTATCGGGCGCGGCGCCATAGGTAATGGTACGCCGGAGATAAAGTGGCCCGCCCGCACGCGGCTTCAGGTACCGGGCAACGACCGCGGCCGTCGTAAGTCTTCGGGCGTCCTCGTTTTCGAACCAGCCCGACTTCACCAGATGCGGCATGGGAATATCGTCTTCCTCATCGTCCGCACCGTACTCGGGGACTTCCGGCTCGCGAATCAGCAGGTCCGCAGGAATCTTCAGCGACTCGCTGAGCGCGCGCACCATCGGCAGCGTCAGGGCGCGCTTGCGCGACAAAACCTCGGACGCGCGGTTCTTGCCGCCGAGCAATTCCGCCACATCCTTCTGCCGCAGGCCTTGTTCCTCCATCCGGAAGAGAATCGCTTCAACGGGATCCGGACGCGTGAACTTGTACCGTTCTTTCTCGTAGTCTTCGACGAGCTTCGCGAGCAGTTCGAGGCGATCGCCGTCAGCCGAGCCCGCCACCGGGTCTTCGGCGGCAAGGCGCTCGACCTCTGCCAGCACGGCACGGTATTGCTCCTCGGTCTTGATGATTCTCGGTTCCATATTCGGACCTCAGCGATGCCGCTTGGTGTACTCGGCGTGCGTGCCGATCCATCGGATCACCACCACGCCAGTGTTGTACGCCGCTTGCACTTCCAGCCGGTATCTGTTTCCTTTCACGTTGAAAATCACCACTCTGTCCGCCAAAAGACTCGCCGACGCATGCCTGGCCTTGACGTCCTGGGGCGATAGCCATCGAACCGCCTCGCAGTCGGCGATCCATTTCTCGATCCAGGCGCGGGCGTCGGCATGAGCCCCGGCAAACTCATCGAGCTTGTCGCGCCCGACGATTCGCATCCGGTGCCTTAAAGTTCAACATGCCGCAGGATACCACAAAGTTCCATAATTGGGAACTTGCTAAAGTTCCCAATAAACCGGCTGCCACTACTAAACTTCCCCGCGCCGGGAGCGCTTCGTCCCCTCCGACCTCGACCTGGATCTCTGGTCCGGGAGCAAGCTGTCCAGCTCCCGATACCGCCGGAAAAGAAACGCCACGCGTTCAGCGTCGCTCGCCCATTTACGTTTGCCGCCGTCCGGTACATATGCAGCGTCTACGGCGCGATCCAATCGCTCGTGCGCCTTCACCAAATCAGGCGGCATCAGGTCCGGATCGTACAGCGTGGCAAGCGTCGCCTTCGGGAAGTGCGAGCGCACATCCGATACATTTTGAGCTGCCGCTTCGATGGCTGTTCGGGCCAAGGGAAATTGTTGTAGACAATATCCTTTGAGTAGCGGCAACGGCTTTCCAATCGGCCGCAGGTATAGCGCACTCAGGCCATGCGCATAGTCGAGCTGAGCACACCGAGATGAAAGAGTGAAGCGTTCCGCGCGATCTTGACCAGATTGCTGCACAGGGTATCCGGCTGCATGTAGCCCATTGGAATGAAATGACGGCGCTCCGATGAGACCTCGGAAATTACAAGGAATGCGATGGTTGGCGGAGCGGACGGGACTCGAACCCGCGACCCCCGGCGTGACAGAGCACGGTGGGAAACGGTAAGTGGCTATTTTAACAGGGAGTCGGCAGGGCCAGCCACCACTTACCGCGCCTCATTTCTACCCTGCCCGATTTTACCCGCGACACATTTCTGGCACAGCCGCTTCCTGACATCGGACCAGGGAATCGTGCGGGCGCGGGAGCGTGTGCGGCGCTTCACTTCGAGCATGTCCCAGTAGTCCTCGACGAACTCGCGCAACGCCGTCCGCGCGAGGGCCTCGGGTGACTTGCCCGCCAGTCGCGAGACCTTCTCCAGCGCATGCAGCGTTTTCGCGTCAAGTCTGAGAGCATTTGCCATAGGACGAATTTTATTGCCTTGCCAAAATAGTGATAATCAGGTGCCCTTGGCGAGGATCTTTTCGAGCGCTCGCGCCTGTGCTTTCAATTTCTTCGGATTGGACTTCGCGAGCCGGTCGATGTTGGCGAGCTTCCAGCGTATGCCGGGGAGCTGCGCAAGGTGGCCGATCTGAAGCAGCGTCCAGTCCGGTTCGTTGTTCGCGATAGATAAAAGGAACGCGCGTTCTGCGGGATTGAGGCCTGCCTGAAGTTCAGCAGTCATGCGCTGGCGCGCCGCGAGCAACGCTTCCAGCGCCACGGGCTCCGCCGTCATGCCGCGAAAACTGCCGTCGTAGTCGCCGGAGATGTCGCGAAGAGCCGGCGCAAGCACCTCGTGGATCGGCCGGTTGTGGGACGCGAGACAAACGACGAAACTGCGCCGGATTTCCGGCGTGATGCCTTCATGCAGAAAGAGCTGCATCACGTCGAACAGATCGCGCGGATGCTGCCTGTCCAGTGCTGCGACGAGTTTCCCGCCATAGAGATCTTCCAGCGACACGAGAGGCAGCTCCATGTCTGCGAGCAGCGTCTCTTTCGCCTTCGGCGTCAGCGACGCCGCCCGAACCGGATGCAGGGTGCCGCGCAGCACGAAATTGACTTCGACCTTGACCTCCAGCTTGTCTCGGCGGATGAAGATCTTCGTTTCCCCGGCATCGGCGACGGCGGCGACATGCGTCTGGAATCCGCGCTTCTTCAGCCGTTCGTCTGCGCTGCGGATGGCCTGGTTGATCGCGGCCAGCGCCTCGTCCCGGCCGAGGGCGTAATCGACGAACACAAGGTCCAGGTCCACGGAAAGGCGCGGCATGTCCCGCACGAAAAGATTGATCGCCGTGCCGCCTTTCAGCGCGAAGATACCGTCCGCGAACACGAGCGGCGCCACCTGGGTCAGCAGCCGCGCGGTGTCGAGGTAGACATGGTTCAAGGCTTGAGCACCAGCAGCCCGTCCCTGGACTTCGATATCCACGGCCGCGCGCTGCCTCTCGGCAAAGCCTTCGGGTCGAGCTTCGTAGCCCACGGCAGCGACAGCTCGCGGCCGAGCATGAGGCAGAGCCGGACCGTCTTCACGCTCGTGCAGCGCTTGAGAAGGTCCATCAGCACTTCGGCGCGCAGGCTGTACGTGCTCTCGGCGATTTCCTTCGCCTCCTGCAGCGGTTGCCGTACCCCGACCTCGTCCAGCAGTTCGAGGAGCGCCCGCTCCGGCGCCGATACGAGCGGCGCGCCGTCGCGGTTCTCGAAGCGGCCGACGCCAGGCATCTGCTCGGGCGTCTCGTCGAACAGCTGTTTGCGGTGATACTCGCTAGGGAAGTGCTGGACGAACCATTCCGGCGAGCGCGCGGTCACCCAACCGTAAAGATGCAGGACGGCCTGCTGGGACACGTACTGGCGCACGCCGTACCAGTCGAGCGCCGTCTTGCCGCCGACGTGGAGCCCGGATACCTGGTGCTCAAGCACACGGAGGCTCGGATGCAACGACAGCGCTTCGCCTGGCCGGCAATAAACGCCTCGACCGAGCCGCTTCAGCCAACCGGCGCGGGCGTAGTGAACCGCGAGATCGGCGGAGATTCCCATCGCCGCGAGCTGCGCGGAAGTCACCGGGGCCCCGGCAGCCAGCCGAGTGAGCAGGGAATTTAGTTTGCTTTCAGTAGTCGTAGCCACGCTACGATTATACACATTAGACTAATTTACTTCCTGCGATCATATTAGACAAGAAACACTAGTCGTAGCCACACTACGATTCTACCTACCATTCAAATACTTAACCTCTGCCCCGCCACTACCGCACTTTGCGAGTTTCGCCGCGCGTGCGGTTTGGCTTCGCTGCGGCTCCCTCCTCTGGCAAGAACCCGGTCAGCTCTCGGTATCGCCGGAAAAGAAACGCCACGCGCTCCGCGTCGCTGTCCCATTTCCGCTTGCCCCCATCCGGTACATATGCCGCATCGACCGCGCGATCTAACGACTGATGTGCTTTGAGCAATGCGGGCGGCATGTAATCAGGGTCGTAGAGCGTCGCGAGTGTTATGGCTGCGTCGCGTTTGAATTCGACTTCGCGCGCGTCCAAGACACCTTTGACCGCAGCACGTACTGCTTCGGCGGCGTCCTTGCTCGGATTTTCGGGCCAAGGATAGTTGTTGTAGACGATTTGATTCGAGTACCTGTACCGGCTCTCAAGTCGGCCCGCGACGTATCGCATCCAGGCGTTGTGCATCGTAGAGCTAATTATTCCGAAGTGGTACTCGGTAGCGCCGGGAACGACAAGAACCAGATTGCTCGCAACTACGTCTGCGGTCATGAAACCGACCGGGATAAACGGCCGGCGCTCGGACGAAACGCTGGGTATGAGCAAATAGTTCGTACTCGGCTGGCGGTCTTCGCCGAAAAGGGCGGGCGTCTTTGCGAGTTCTCGTGTGGTCGGGCGCTTACTCTCGGCCCGGTGCTTGCGGACTCCCTCGACATGCTGCATGACCTCGGGCATTTTCTTCAATTGCCCTGGCGGACAATCCTTGAGCCAGAGACACCATCGAGATATGTTGCTTAGAAATTCGTCTGCGCCCACAAAAGGACGAATCCAATTGCGGGCGGCAGGCTCAGCTCTAGTCAATTGTTTCTTTTCCTCGTCGGAAAGAAGCAGATGGCCTCCGTCGTTCGGCATGCTTCCGAACACAATTGGAGGCACCTTGCAGATCGGCTCGCGCCGGGATTCAAGCGCAACATCGGGTGCATCCACAAGATAGGGATTGATATTCGATGCTGCCACCTCATGCGGCGCACCTCTGATGTCCGCGTACTCGAACAAGCGCTTTTTGAGGGCATCGAAGGCAGCAAACCCCACGATGACGCAGTGAACGGCTGCCTTTCCGGGAGCCTCGTTCGTCCACTGGAAAGTACGGTGTGCAAAGTGAATATGGACGCCCTGTGCGTACATCCAGGACCACAGCACGCCGACCTGCTCGCCCTGTGTGATGCTGTTGGTCGAGACAAATGCGCACTTAATCGCTCGGCGGTGGCGCGCGTCCACGTCGGCCATATCGACGAAGAGATCGTTGACCACGGCTGCGCCTTTCCCAAACTGCACGTCCTTGTGCTTCTTACGACCCCTCGTTGCCTTCGCAACGATGCCTCCAGTCTCGTCGCCTGACGTGAGGTATTGAGCGGCCTTTACGTACCAGCCTGCGACGAAATCGAGGACACCCGCGCCCTTGATACCGTGCGTTACGGCTTCGAGGTCTTCCTTTTGCTCGTCCGTCTGGTACTGCTTGCCGACGAAGGGCGGATTGCCGAGGATGTAGTCGAGCCGCGAGGGCGGGACAAACTCGGCCCAGTCGATGCGGAGCGCGTTGCCGTTGCGGATGTTGGCGCTCTTTTGCAGCGGGATGCGCAGGATTGGCTCCCCGAATATCTCGCTCGCTTCGATATTCATCTGGTGATCGACCAGCCACATCGCCACTTGGGCGACCTGCGCGGGAAATTCCTCGATCTCGATGCCGTACACCTGGTCCACGTCGATCTTGAGCGACTGGAACACAGAGCCGATGCGGCGGCCGAACTTCTCGGCGGCGCGCAGCACGTCCATTTCGAGGCGGCGCAGTTCGCGGTAGGTAATAACCAGAAAGTTTCCGCAACCGCAGGCGGGATCGAGGAAATGCAGGTTGGCGAGCTTCTTCCAGAACTCGAACAGCTTGTCCTTGTTGCCCTTGACCCGCTCGAACTCGGCGCGCAGGTCGTCCAAGAACAACGGGCCGATGAGCTTGAGGATATTGGCTTCGCTGGTGTAGTGCGCGCCGAGCTGGCGGCGGCGGTCGCTCTCATCCAGGTCGATGACCTTCTGGAACATCGCGCCGAAGATGGCCGGCGAGATCGAGCCCCAAGACAACGCGCAGAGGTCGAGCAGCATCTTCCGCATTGCTGAGTTGAATTGCGGCGCGGGGATACGCTCCTCGAACAGCTTGCCGTTGACGTAAGGAAAGAGAGCGAAGTGCTCGGGCAGCGCCTTTTGCCGGGTCGGAACCGGGCGATTCAGGGTGTCGAACAGTTGGTCAAATACCGAGCCGACCGTCGCGCCGTCCTCGGAAGTCCAGGCCTCGATCAGGTCGCGAAAGCTGCCCTTGGGCTGGAAGATGCCCGTATCGTCGGCAAAGAGGCAGAACATCAGCCGCACGAGGAAGTGTTCGAGCGGGTGTCCGGTGTAGCCGTCCTTCTTCAGCGCATCGTGCAGGTAGCCCATCTGCTGGACGGCACGCACGTTGACCGGGTCCTGCTCCCGGACGACGTGCTTGCGGTAGCCGGCGATGAAGCCGAACAGGTGGATTTTCTTGTGCAGGTTCTTGAGCTGGAAGTCGTGCTGCTTGCCTTCGTCCAGGTCGTAGAGGCGAAAGCGCGCGAAATCGGAAACCAGCACGTAGCGCGGCAGTTCCTCTTCCTTCAAGCCGGGAAAGTAGTCGGTGGCCTGCTTGTAGGCGCGGTCGAGATCCTTGCCGCGCGACTTGTGTTCTACGAGCAGCGTCCCCTTCCAGAGCAGATCGATGTAGCCGTCCTTGCCGTCGATCTTCTTGACGCGCTTCTCGAAGCTCGCGACGCGGCGGCGCGATACGCCGAATACCTCGAAGAACGCATCCCAGAACGATTTGGCGTCCGCGTCTTCCGACTCGGCATGCTTCCACTCGCGCGCGAACGCGAGGGCCCGGCTGCCTATCTCTTGCAGGGTGATCGGCACGGAATAACGAACCTCCCGGCCCGAAGAATACAGCCGGAAGTCCGCAATCGAGATGGTTGGCGGAGCGGACGGGACTCGAACCCGCGACCCCCGGCGTGACAGGCCAGTCCGCGGGCGCTGATTATAGGGTCGTTTTCGGCAATCTTCCAAGAATACCCGGCACGAATTCCCCTTAACTATCAAGGATCGGCGGCCGAGTTTTTGGAAGCCAGCCCGGCGGGCGGATTCCGCATATCAAAACAGACCGGGTAAGGCTGTTTTACCTCTTGACAGATGCACCCATTGGGCGTATTCTTAGAACCATGGAAGCAACGAACAACGGGGGCGGTCAGGTGACTAAGGCGGACTTAAAATCTGCCCATGGGGGTTCGATTCCCCTCGCCTCCAACCAAACACAGGGGGCGGGTCTGGTGACCACGGCGGGCTTTCGATCCTGCCAAGGGGGTTCGATTCCCCTCGCCTCCAGCCCGGTTTCAGCGGCAGCCGCCGCCCCGCACGTCGGGGATCAGGGGCAAGGAGTAAAGCAAATGGAATTCACCCACGAGCAGTTCATCCACGCCGTACGCGATATCGCGGTGCGGCGCCTGAGCCCGGAAGACCGGGCGGCCGTCATGAACGCCAAACTGGTGTACGGCGCCGGCTCGAAGATGACGCGCGGCGTCACCTACTTTGGCTGTTGGAAGAACGGCCACGATCATGCCTTCGCGGAAATCTGCGCCTTCGGCGAAGACTCGCCGATCCAGGTGGCCGGCACGACTCTCCACGAGCTCGGCCATGTGCTTGCCGGCCTCGGCAAGGGCCTCGGCAAGGGCCACGGCAAGGGCTGGCTGGAGTGCTGCCGCAAGCTCGGCCTGACCTTCGTACGCGCGGCCGGCACCCGTTATTCGCTGGCGTGCTTCGCCCCCGACATTCGCGGCGCGATCGCCGCCCTGCCCCAGCCGACTGACGGCCGCCCTCAGCCCTTCGGCGGCTTCGGCCCGAGCGGCATGCCGCTGCAGCTGAAGCTGCGGCCCTGCAGCGCGGGCGTCGGCACGAAAGGCGGCAAGTCGCGCGGCGCCGGATCGGGCTCACGGCTGCGCAAGTTCACCTGCGACTGCGGCGTGATCGCGCGCGTCAGCCGCGACGTGTTCAACGCGACCTGCGGCGAGTGCAACACCACGTTTAAACGCTCGGACAGCGCCAAGCGGCCCGAACTGAAATTAGCCGCCTGAGAACGGCAGGGTCTGCGCCCGGGCGGGCGCAGCACCGGCCGCTTTCGGTCGACCGGCACCTCGCGGACTACAGGGGCAAGGGGTACACGATGACATACACGATCGCCAAACTGAACATCGGCAGCCCACGCACGTACACGACCGCCGGCAACCTCGAGCGCGCGCTGAAGAAGGCCGGCGCGCTCGAGGTCGAGATCCAGGAAAAGCAGGTTCGGGTGGAATGGGCCGAGGGCGTCGTCGCCTATTCGGTCGACGCTGCCGGCCATGTCGACCAGCAGTTGGCCTGGGACATGGAGAGCGCATCATGACTGCTAGACTGATGCCCGTGGCAAACCATGAAAACCGCGGGCGCCGCGGCCCGTTCTCCAACCCCACGCCGGCCGAGATCATCGCCGCGCGCGAGGCGGCCCGCCTGACGCAGACCGAGGCGGGCGCCAGGGTGCGGGCGCGCCTGCGCAGCTGGCAGCACTGGGAGGCCACGCCAGGCACCGAGGAACACCGCAACATGCCGCCCGGCCTCTTCGAGCTGTTCCTGATCAAGACCGGCCAGGCCCTGCCCAGCTGGATGAAGGGCGACGACGCCTAGAACAGGCCGCCCTCCTCGGGCCGGCGATCCCAGCTGAAGATCACGAGCTCGCGGCGATCGGCGCCGCGCTGCGCGCCGCCGGGCGTGTACGTGATGTCCACCGTCTCGATCGCCAAGCCGTGGAACACGCGGCGCATTTCCGGGTGTTCGTTCACGCTCAGCACCGCGCGGCC
>Ga0187894_10003778_pt1 | contig 16672 bp, 10 predicted proteins | sample GBC1701081metaG_FD_136650 | JGI IMG/M metagenome (GOLD analysis project Ga0187894, IMG submission 136650) | White microbial mat communities from a lava cave in the Kipuka Kanohina Cave System on the Island of Hawaii, USA - GBC170108-1 metaG ... | reverse complement strand
GGTCGCCGCGGAGGGAGCGCTTCTCGAACCGGTCCCGGCACTCCCGGAGCCAGCGCTGCGCCTCGCGCGTGTCCTTTCTCGCGATCGCGAGCAGCGCGAGCGCGTCGTAGGACGCGATCACCGCCTCGGCCTCGTCGCGGCACTTCTCCACGGCGAACCGGTAGCACTTTGCCGCCTCCTCCGGTCGGGCCATCTTCTCGAACACGCGGCCGCGGGCGATCGCGGCGTCCGCGCACGCGCGGACATCGTCCTCGTATTCCTCGAGCACCCGGCGGAGCCGCGCCTCCGCGGCGGCGAAGTCGGCGCCCTTCTCCAGCAGGAGCGCGGCGTCGTAGAGGGCGCGGGCCTTGTCCTTCCGGCGCGCGCGACCCGAGACGATCCGGTCGTGCTCCGCGATCGCCTCCTTCGGCCTCCCCGCGAACTTGAGGAGCGCCGCGCGGCGGCGGCGCACGCGGGGGACGAGCTTGTCGTCCTTCGGCCTCAGCGCGATCACCGCGTCGTACGCCGCGAGCGCCTCGTCCACGGCCTTCGCCTGCCGCTCGGGCGGCGCCGCCTTGGCCGCCGCGGCCAGCGCGTCCGCCTTCGCGAGCGCCTCGTCCACCGGCGCGAGGACGAGCAGGACCGCCATCAGCGCGCTCATCCCCCCCGCCCCCTTGTCTTCTGCGCGCGGAGGATGCGCCTCGCGCGGTAGAGGCGCGCCTTCACCCCGTTGACCGTCGTGCGCAGCGAGATCGCCACGTCGCGCAGCGGCTGGCCCTCGAGATAGTGGAGACGCACGGGCTTCCGGAGGCGCGCGGGCAGCCGGCGCAGCGCGCGCTCGATGAGCCCGACCGTGTCGCGGTCGGGGAGGACCCTCGGGACCGGCGCGACCGGGTCGATCGTGAGCGAGAGCCACGGCGGACGGTCGCGGGACACGTCCGCGAGGCGCCGCTGCATGATGCGAAAGAGCCAGCCGCGCATCCGCTCGGGCTCGCGCAGGAAGGGCATCCGCCGGAGCGCGTGGAGCGCGGTCTCCTGGACGACGTCGTCCGTGAGGTCGGGATCGCCGCTGCGCCGGACGCACCAGCGTCTCAGCTCCGCGAGGTAGCGGAGGAGGGGCTCGTGCGGCGGCGGAGGCGGCGGCGAGGGTTGCGACATCGACATCCGCGGCGCCCCACGCAAGCGGAGGGTCCGTTCAGGGGGCGCGGGGGCAGGGCGACGGCACCGCCCGCGGGAACGGGGTTTTCCGGCGCGCGCGCCCGCGCGTGCGGGGCGCGGCGCCGCACGGAGCGCGCGCGGTGGCGCGCAGCGCGGCGCCTTTCGAGGCTCGGCCTCCCGCGCCACGCGGCGCGGAAGCTGGCGCGCATGGCGCGCGGTCCGACGCGGTGTCGGACGACGTGTCGCTAACACGGGAGCGCCGACAGGAAAGGAACCGACCCACCGCCGGCAGCGGTCAACGGGCGAAATCGCCTCTACTGGCCGGGCACTTCCAGATCGGGCTTCCAGTCGAGGATCTGGCCCTTCTTCCGGATCAGCGCGGTCTCCTCCTCGATCCGCGCCCGGAAGAGCAGCTCGTCTTTCGTGTAGTCCTTGGCCGGGATGCCGAGGCCGACGTCGCGCATGATCCGGTCGATCCGTGCCCCGTCGATCTTCAGGTTCAGCGCGGGGCGCCGCGCTAAGTAACGCTCCGCGTCCTCGTCTCGAAGTCGCCGAGTCGCCTCGTTCGCGGGCTCCCCTTCGGTGGTCCAGTGGTACTGGAACTGATCGTATTCAGCGGCGCCGCCTCGCGAGTCACCTCGCTCGGGTGCGCCCGGATCGTTGGGGAAGTCCACGATCCCGGCCTTCGCGCGGATCCTAGCGACACCTTCGTCGGCCCGCCTGCGGTAGATCAGCTCGTCGGCCGTGTAGCCCTTGGCCGGGATGCCGAGTGCGGCATCGCGGTAGATTTGCTCTAACCTGCCGTCCCCGAGCGTGATCTGGAGGGCCGGTCGGATCGTGTAATAGTGATCTGGATGCTCGCGCCGCAGTCGGCGCGTCGCCTCGTTCGCGGGCTCGCCCTCGCGGTTCCAGTGGTACTCGAACTGATCGGACATCCGATCCCCGAACGTGCTGCCCTCGGCCATCCTGCCGCCTATTGTGCCAGCCCGATCGCAGCGCGGCATCCTGAACTTGATCTACAAGCAGAACGCCGGGCGCGACCTACTGCGGGTACACGAGCAGCCGGTCGTGGATCAGCAGCGCGATGTCGTTCCGGCCGTCGCCGTCGAAGTCCGCGACCACGATGTCGTGCGGGCCGCCCTCGGGGCGCCGCTCGTCGTGGAGCTTCTTCTCGTAGACCGGCCAGCGCAGCATCTGCTTGAAACCGTTCGCGTCGCTGTACGACACCACCTCGATGCCCCGGTTGCCGCGGTCCACGATCGCGATGTCGGGTCCGCCGTCCCCGTTGAGGTCGCCGACGCCGAAGATCGACAGCACGGCGTCCCGGGCGGGGGTCTCGTAGGCGCGGATCTCCTCGAGCGTCCGCCGCGCGCCCCGCCCGCGCAGCACGGCGAACCGCTCCTTGCCGAAGAGCACCAGGTCCTGGTCGCCGTCGCTGTCCAGGTCCACGGCGTGGAGCGCCTTGAACTCGAGCTCGCCCACGGGCACGTTCTCGGTCACGCCGAAGACGCCCGCATCGTCGCGCGTGAGAACGCTCACGGTCTTGCCGTCGCGGTCGTAGAGGACGACCTCGGAGCGGCCGTCGCCGTCGAGGTCGAGCGCGGTCCCGCCCTTCACCTGGGCGCGCGGCGACGCGGCGTTGGCCTGGTCCTTGACCGCGAGCCCGCCCTTCGCGTCGAGCACGATCGCGCGGGCGAAGTTCTTCGAGGCGAGCAGCAGCTCGGGCTTCCCGTCCCCGTCCACGTCGCCCGGGCTCGCGCTCCCGCGCGTCGCCTGGTGGGCGAGGTCGCCGCGGTAGCTCGTGCCCTTCGCGGCCTGGTCGAGGAAGGTGCCGGCCTCGTCCTGCCGCAGCACGCGCATCGCCTCGCGGCTGTCGAAGAGCAGGAGGTCGTTCCGGCCATCCTGGTCGATGTCCATGATCAGCAGATCCTCGGGGGCCTGCTTGAGGCCCTCGAGCGGGACGGGCTCTTTCGCGCCGAGCGGCAGCGCGGCGCCGCCCGCGCCGGCCCCGGCGCCCTGCTGGAGGAAGACGAGCGCGCGCAGCTTCTTGTCCTCCTCGGCGACGACGGCGAGGTCCGCGCGTCCGTCCCCGTCGAGGTCGCCGACGTCGAAGGCCTTCGGCACGCCCTTGATCTCGAGGAGCGTCGGGAAGGGCAGGCGCCCCTCCGCGTCCCAGCGGCTCACGCCGAGCGCCTTCTCCGCGCTCGACAGCACGAGCACCTCGCCGCGCCCGTCGCCGTCGAGGTCCGCGACCCGCACCGCGTCGCTGCTCGAGAGCGAGGGGAAGAGCTTCCGGCCCCCGAGGCCCCCTCCCTCATCCTGCAGGTAGACCGCGACCTGCGCCGAGCCCGGCTCGGTCACGACGACGTCGATCCGCTTGTCGCCGTTCACGTCGCCCAGCGCGAGCGACCGGTCCTTCCCGCCCGCACCCGCCTCGAACGCGTGCGTCTCGACCGAGCCGAGCAGCGCGCGCTCCTTGTCCACGGCGAGCCGGAGCGCGCGAAGCACGCCCGAGTTGCGCTGGACGACGACGGTCTCCGCGCCCGGCGCCGGGTCGATGTCCACGAAGTCGATCACGCGCCACGGCGTCGTCTCGAACGCGACCTCCGGCCCGAGCGAGCCGTCGGCGCGCTGGAAGCGCGCGCGCACGGAGCGCGCCGAACCGGGGGCCACGAGCGCGAGGTCCTTCCGGCCGTCGCCGTCGAGGTCGACGACCATCACGCCGGCCATCCCCTTCTCGGAATGCGGCAGCTTGGCCGGCTCGCGCAGCGCGCCGTCGTCGGACTGGGTGAAGATCGACGTCGCCGTCGCCGTGAGCAGGACGAGGTCCGCGCGCCCGTCGCTGTTGAGGTCGCCCGCGTCAACCGCCACGCCCTCGTCGATCTGCCACGACTTCGTGCGCGGGAACGCGCCCTTGCCGTCGCCGAACGCGACGACGAGCTCCTCGGGCTTGCCATAGTAGGCCACGTCGAGGTGCCCGTCGCCGTCGAGGTCCGCGACCGCGAGCGAAAGGACCTGCTTCTCGGTGAGGATCTCCTTCCTCTCGAAGTACTGGTCGTCCGCGAGGTCGTTCGGGAGCTTCTCTCCCTGGAGCTCCTTCGGCGGGACCTTCTCGCGCCGGCGGAGCAACACCTCGATCTTCGCCTTGCCGTTGTTGGCAACGACGAGATCCATGAGCTTGTCGCCGTCGATGTCGCACGCGGTGAGATCGGCGGTCTGGTCGTCGAGCTTGTAGATCTCCATGCCGCGGAAGCCGTACTCCTGGGCGAAGGCGACACTGGCGACAAGGAAGAGGGGGAGGACGCGGTGGAACCCCATGGCCGGGAATGGTATCCGACAAGGTAGAATCCCCGCCATGCGCCTCCTCCTCGCGCTCCTCCTGTTGCCCGCGGCCGTGCGCGCGGACGTCTTCCGTCTCGCCGACGGCCGCGAGGTGAAGGGCCCGGTGCTCAAGGAATCGACGGACTCCTACTTCGTGGACCTCGGCCACACGGTGCTCGAGCTGCCCAAGAAGTCGGTGGTCTCGCGGGAGGAGGAAGGGGCCTCGGGGACCGAGGCGCCGGAGAAGGCGACGAAGGCCCTGGGCCAGCTCTGGTCGAGCATCGACCGGCCGGAGGCTTCGGTCAAGGCGAACGTCGAGCGCACCGAGTCCGCGGTGGTGATGGTGCGTCAGCCGCACGGGCTGGGCTCCGGGTTCATCATCTCGCCGGACGGCTACGTGATCACGAACGACCACGTCATCCAGGGCGAGACGAAGATCACGGTCGTCCTCTTCGAGAAGGGCGCGGACGGCACGCTCAACAAGCGCATCGTCGACAAGGTGAAGATCATCGCGACGAATGCGTACGAGGATCTCGCGCTGTTGAAGCTCGAGGGCGAGAACAACCTCCCGATCACCTACCTCGGCGACTCCGACGAGGTGCGCGTCGGGCAGTCCTGCTACGCGATCGGGAACCCGCACGGCCTCGAGCGGACCGTGTCCGAGGGCATCGTCTCGACGCTCAACCGTGTCATGGACGGCCGCACGCATCTCCAGATCACCGCGGCGGTCAACCCCGGCAACTCGGGGGGCCCCCTCTTCAACCTCAAGGGCGAGGTGATCGGCGTCGTGGACCTGAAGCTCATCCTCAGCGAGGGCCTCAACTTCGCGATCCCGGTCGACCGGGTCCGGCGTTTCCTTCGCGACCGCGACGCCTTCGCGTACGACAAGGACAATCCGAACACCGGCTACCGTTACCTGCCGCCGCCGCCGAAAAAGGCCAAGCCGGAAACCAAGGGGAAAGACCCGCAGGATTGACCTCCGGCCCCCCAGGCCCCCTCGCACAACCAAAGGAACGAGACCATGCGCACGCTGCTCTCCGCCCTCCTCTTCGCCACGGTCGCGGCCGCCCAGGCCTTCGACGAGCTTCTCCCGGACTCGACGGTCATCTACGTGAGCATCGAGAACGTGGCCCGGACCCAGGAGCGGTGGGGGCAGAGCCCGCTCGCCGCCCTCTGGAAGGACGAGGCCATGCAGGGGTTTCTCGAAAAGCCCCGCACCGCGTGGGACGAGTGGATGGAGGAGATCCGGCGCGAGGGCGATTTCACGCCGGAGGACGTGCTCGACCTGCTGTCGGGGCAGGCGATCCTCGCCGCCGTCTGGCCCCAGGGGGCGGACACGCCCAAGCTGCTGGCCCTCGCCGACATCGGCGAGAACGGCGAGAAGCTGCGCGAGCTCGTCGCGAAGATCGAGAAGCACGTCGTCGAGGAGAAGGGCAACCGGCGCGACGAGGAGGAGTTCCACGGCGTCAAGATCGTCCGCTACACGAAGCCCGACGAGGACGCCGAGGAAGCGGGCGGCTGGTTCCTCGACGGCTCGACGTTCGCGATGGCGGAGAACACCGACGCGCTGAAGGACGTCCTCGCGCGGAAGGAGCCGAAGGAGGAGGGGACCCTCGCGACGCGCGAGCTCTACCGGCGCACCCGCGGACGCATCGGGGCACGCGCCGCCGACTTCTTCGCCTACGTGGACGCGCCGAACATCCTCAAGGGGCTGCAGGACAGCGGGGAGATCGACGCGGACGTGATGCGGATCCTCGACGCGCTCGGCGTGAGCGCGGTCGAGGCGGCGGCGCTGGAGGTCGCGATCGAGCCGGGCGGCCTCATGATGCGGATGTTCCTCGGCGTCAAGGGGCCGAAGGCGGGCATCCTCAAGCTCCTCGACGGGAAGAACTCCGAGCTCACGCCGCCCCGCTATGCGCCGGCGGACGCGCTGACGGCAGGGGCGTACACGCTCGACTTGCCCGCGCTCTACGAGGAGGCACGGAAGGTCGCCGACCGGATCCAGGAGGGCTCCTCCGCGCAGATAGATGCCGTGCTCGGGATGATCAAGGCGCAGACGGGCGTCGACGTCGCCGCGGACCTGATCGCCCCGCTCGGATCCGAGATCGCGTACCACACGAGCGCGCCGACCGGCGGCGCGGGAGACGACGCGACGGCGCTGGGCATGGCGCGTGTCGCGTTCTCGATCCAGCTCAAGGACCGCGAGCGGTTCGAAGCGGCGCTCGACAAGCTCTTCACGGCCGCCATGCCCGGCATGGCGACGCAGGACTACCTCGGCGTCAAGCTGCGCCTGATCCCGACGCGCATGGGGGTCCAGCCGGCGCTCGCAGTCCTCCCCGACCGATTCCTCTTCGGGCTTGCGGCGGACGACGTGAAAGACGTGATCGCGCGCTTCGGCAAGGAGACCAAGGGCTTCCTCGACCGCGAGGACATCGCGAAGGCGCTCGCGTCGCTGCCGGCCCAGCGGTTCGCGGTGTCGGTCGAGGACCTCCCGAAGTCGCTCTCGGCGGCCTCGTCCTCGCTTGCCGGGGCGATGGGGCTGCTCGCCCGCTCGAGGGAAACGCGGAGGTTCGCGCAGGTCATGGACTTCTCCCGCTTCCCTTCGGCCGAGGTCCTCGCGAAGTACCTCGGCATGAACGTCGCCTGCCTCGTCAACGAGGAGGACGGCGTGTCGTACCTCGGCGTGCTCCACCTCGTCGAGGGAGCGAGCGCGCCGGAGGGCGGGGAGAAGTAGCTCCCGCGGCCACCGGCTCGCCCGCCGAGGCCTTTGCCCTCAACTTCGCGCGCGGCGGGCGGCCCCTTCCGGGACACGGCGGCGACCGAGCCAGGCGAGCCACTCGTCGAGGACGAGGAGCGTCCACAGCGCGCGCGCGTGGTCGCCGCGGCGCCGCCGGTGCTCGTCGAGGAGATCGACTGCCGCGTCGGCGCGGACGCCGGCCGCCTCGACGCGGCCCGCGCGCAGCCGCTCGCGGGCCCACGGCTCGAGCGGCCCCCGCAGCCACGCGGAGAGCGGGACCGAGAGGCCGCGCTTTCTCCGGAACACGATCCGGCGCGGGAGGTATCGCGACGCGAACCGTTTGAGGAACCGCTTCGTCACGGTCCCGCGGACCCGCTCCTCCGCAGGGAGCGTCGCCGCGAACTCGAGCACGCGGGCGTCGAGGTAGGGCGCGCGCAGCTCGACCGAGAAGAGCATGCTCCCGCGGTCGGCCTTCGTGAGGAGCCCCTCCGCGAGCGAGGTCTCGAGATCGAGCCTCTGCAGGCGGTCGAGCAGCTCGAGGTCGTCGCGCTCCGGGCGCGGGTCCGCCGCGGGCGAGCAGCCGAGGCGGCGGAGGGTTGGGGGCGGGATGTTCGACACCCAAAAGAGGTGGCGGGCGAGCGGCTCCATGCCGGCGCCCTCCGCGAAGCGCCGGAGGAGGAAGCCGAGCGTGACCTTGCGGTCGCTCGGCGGCCACGCGCGCAGGAGGGCCATGACCGCCGTGCGCACGAAGAGGGGGAGGCTGCGGAACCCGTCGGCGAGCAGCGCGCCGGGATAGGTCGGGTAGCCGCCGAAGACCTCGTCGCCCCCCTCGCCCACGAGCGCCACCTTCACGTCGCGCGCGGCGCGCCGCGCGAGCAGCGCCGTCGGGATCCACGCCGGGTCGGCGAGCGGCTCGCCGATGTGCGCGACGAGCCCGGGCAGCGTCGCGGGGAAGTCCTCGGGGGCGACCCGGACCTCGTGCAGGTCGAGCCCGAGGCGCCGCGCGACCTCCCCCGCGTACACCCCCTCGTCGTAGCTCGCTTCGCGGAAGCGCAGCGTGTAGCACGGCGGGCGCTCATGGGGCCGCACCTCGCGCGCGACTGCGGCGAGAAGCGAGGAGTCCACGCCGCCGCTGAGGAAGAGGCCGAAGTCGCCGTCGATCTCGGTCTCCCGGAGGACGGCGCGCTTCAGGATCGCGTCGAACTCCGCCGTCTCCGGGGCGCGCTTCGCGACGCGGCCGATCGGCCAGCGCCACCAGCGGCGCCGGCGCGCGCCGCTCGCGTCGAGGACCACGGCCTCGCCCGGGCAGACCTTCCGCATGCCCGCGAGCGGCGAGAGCGGCGCGACGAAGTGGCCGCCGCGTAGGTAGCCGCGGAGCGCCTCGGGATCAGGCTCGAGAGGAGTCCGCGGGTCCGCCGCGAGCGCCGCGATCACGGTCGCGAAGTGGACGGCTCCCTCGCGCTCGAGATAGAAGAGCGGCCGCTCGCCCACGCGGTCGCGGGCGAGGAGAAGCGCCTCCGCGCGCGGATCCCAGATCGCGATCGCGAAGGCGCCCTCGAGGCGCTCGACGAAAGACTCGCCCAGCTCGAGGTAGAGGCCCGGCAGCACGGCGACGTCGGTCTCGTGCGCGACCGGGCGGCCCCGCGCGGCGAGCCATGCCCGGAGCTCCCGGTGGTTGTCGATCTCGCCGTTGCACACGACGAGGAGGCCCGTGGCCGGATCGGCGAGCGGCTGGTGCCCGTCGCGGCCCCCGCGGATCGCGAGGCGGGTCGCGCCGAAGACGGCCCCGCGGGCCGTCTCGATCCCGGCGTCGTCCGGGCCGCGGTGCGCGAGCGCCCGCATCATCCGCCGCACGCGCACCTCCGCGTCGAAGGGGCCGGGCGGGCGGAGCGCGACGATCCCGCAGACGCCGCACATCAGTCGCGCTCCCGCGCCTGGAGCAGCGCGGCCCACCAGCCGGGCACGAGCTCGAGCACGTGCGCGCCGCGCGCCGCGGCGATCGCGGCGAGGTCGTCGCGGGCCAACGGCTGCGCGAGCAGCAGGAGCGGCCCACGGACCGTCGCGAGCCATGCGTCGCGCTGCCCGATGGGCACGATCGACTCGGGCCACGGGCCGCCCTTCTCGAGCGTGTACTTGAGGTAGTTGCTCCGGAGCTCACGCCCGTCCGCGGTGAGGACCGTCGGGTAGCTCCGGACGTAGAAGGGCACGCCGCGAGGGTAGCAGGCGAGGCAGGCATAGGGGGTTTCGGGGGCAATGGCCTCGATCCTGCGCGCGATCGCGCGGGACGACGACCGGTCCGCGAACTCCACGAGGCCCTTCCAGGTGACGGTCGCGAGGAGGAGCGGCGCCGCGACGTACGCGGCGAACGCGACCCGGACGCTCTTCGACCGGCGCGCGAGGAGCGCGACGGTCCCGATGAGGCCGAAGGCGACGGCGGCGGGCGCGAGGACCGGCGTCATCCGCTCGAACGCGCCGCTCCGGATCCGGAAGACGCGCACGAGGTCGTCGCGGCGGAGCACGAAGGCGAGGAGGACGGCCGCCGAGCCGAGGCTCACGAGGCCGATCCCGGTGAGCCCGTAGCGGAGTCCCGACGCGGCGCGCCCAAGGGGATCCTCGAACGCGCGAGCGACGACCCGTGCCACGAGGGCCGAGAGCGCGATCACGGTCGTGAGGACGTACTGCGGGAGCTTCGAGCCCGAGAAGCTGAAAAAGAGGAGCGTCCCGAGGGCCCAGACGACGAAGAACCGGTCCGGGCGGGCGAGCCGCGCGCGGCCGCGCCAGGCGCGCACCGCGGCGCGGGGGACGAGGATCGCCCACCCGCCGAGCCCCAGCGCGACCAGCGGGAGGAAGTACCAGAAGGGCTTCGAACGGTCGAAATCGGCCGTCGCGAAGCGCCGGAACGACTCGGCCACGAGGCCGTAGTGCGGGAAATCCGGCCGCTCGCGCGCGACGGCGAGGAACCACGGGAGCACGATGCCGAGGAAGACGACGAGGTTCAGCGGATGGAGGAGCCGCCCGATCGCCCGCGGCCGGCGCTCGACGAGATGGAAGACGGAGAGGACGAGCACCGGCACGAGAAACCCGACGGGGCCCTTCACGAGCGTCGCGCACCCCGCCGCGGCCGCGCCGACGAGGAGCCAGCCGCGGCGCGCGCGACCGTCCCGTTCCTCCGCGAGGTAGCCGGCGAAGAGCGCCGCGCACACGAAGAACGCGAGGGTCATGTCGAAGATGACGAGACGCGCGAAGACGAACACGAGCGGCGCGGTGGCCGCGACGACGACCGCGAGCACGGCCTCGCGCGGGCCGTAGACGCGACGGCAGAAGGCGGCAAGGAGCGCGAGAGTCAAGAGCCCGAAGACGGCGGATGGCAGGCGCGCGGCGAACTCCGTCTCGCCGAAGACCGCGAAGGAGAGTGCCACGGCCCGGAAGTAGAAGGCGGGCTTGTCGAGGTAGGCGAACCCGTTGTACTGCGGGACGACCCACCGCCCGGTCTCGCGCATCTCACGGGCGACCTCCGCGTTGCGGCCCTCGTCGGGGTCGATGAGCGGCGGGGTCCCGAGGCCCGCGAGGAAGAGATACGCGGCGACCGCGAAGGCGAGCGCGAGGGGCAGTCGCTCCCGGGACAAGCCGTCAGGATACGCGGGTTCGGCGACCCCCCTGCCCCCGCGCCCCCTCTACCCCCCAAGCCGGGCGAGGCGTTCGATCCGCGCCTTGTCCTCCGCCACCCAGGCGATCTCCTTGAGGATCGCGTGCGCTCGCCTGAAGCACGGCTTCGCCTCCGCCTCGCGCCCGAGCAGCAGGAAGCACTCGCCGATCTCCTCGTGGACGAAGCCGTCCTTGTCGTTCTCCGCGAGGAGCGTGCGCTGCGCCGCGAGCGCGTCGTCCACGCGGCCGAGCGCGCGGAGCTGTCGCGCGACCGACCAGCGCGAGATGAAGTGCTGCTCGCCCCCGGGCCGGCTTGCCGCCGCCCAGCCGCGCGCTTTTTCGTGCAGCGCGAGCGACTCCGCGTACCGCCCCTGCGCGTGGTAGTCCCAGCCGATGTTGTTGTAGAGCGCCCAGAGCCAACCGCGCGCGCGCGGCTCGCTCGACGCCTCGGCGACGGCCATCGCCTTCTCGTTCCACGCGAGCTTCCGGTCCGGCGGCTCGACGATCGCCATCATGTGCGCGGCATCGACCGCGTAGTCGTCGAGTTTCGCGGCGCGGCCGAGGTCCCACGCCTCGAGGAAGAGCGGCCGCGCCCGGTCGGGCTGCTTCGACGAGTTGAACGACCGGCCGCGCTCGAGGAGGCAGCGCACGCGCACGGTCCGGAGGTCCGGCGTCAACTCGCGCTCGACGCCGTCGAGGATCGCGTGCGCCTCGTCGAACTTGCGCTGCAGCCCGAGCGTGCGCGCGATCTGGGTCAGGAGCTGGAGCCGCTCGTCCGCGTCACGCGTGCCGGGGAGGAGGTCGCGGAACTTCCTCTCCGTGGCCGCCGGCTCGCTGTAGTTCCAGAGCTTGTCGAATTCCACCGCGCCATCCTACGGGGAAACGGGGGGGCACGGGGGGGCGAGAAGTGCGGCAGCGCTGCCGCACCTTGGGAGTCATAACTCCTTGTCACATTTGAAGTTGCCGTCCCCGCCCACGGTAATGGTTACCGTGTCCCCCTCGCCGAAAGCGCCGGAGAGGATCTGGCGGGCGAGAGGGTTCTCGATCTCCCTTTGCAGCAGCCGCTTGAGCGGGCGCGCGCCGAACGCGGGGTCGTAGCCTCGCTCCGCGAGCCACGACTTCGCGCGGTCGCTGAGCTTCAGCGTGATGCCGCGCTCGAGGAGGCGCTTCGCGAGGTGGTCGAACTGGATCCCCGCGATCCGCACGAGCTCCTCCTGCGTGAGCCGGCGGAACACGAGCACCTCGTCGATCCGGTTCAGGAGCTCCGGGCGGAAGGTCTGCCGCAGGGCCTCCTTCATCCGCGCGCGCATCCGGTCCTCCGGCTCGTCCATGTGCTGCGAGCCGAGGTTGCTCGTCATGATCACGACCGCGTTGCGGAAGTCCACCGTGCGCCCCTGACCGTCGGTCAGCCGCCCCTCGTCGAACAGCTGGAGGAGCACGTTGAAGACCTCGGGGTGCGCCTTCTCGATCTCGTCGAGCAGGATCACGCTGTGCGGCCGCCTCCGGACGCGCTCGGTCAGCTGTCCGCCCTCCTCGTACCCGACGTAGCCCGGCGGCGCGCCGATGAGCCGCGCGACCGAGTGCTTCTCCGCGTACTCGCTCATGTCGATGCGCACGACCGCGCTCTCGTCATCGAAGAGGAACTCGGCGAGCGCCTTCGACAGCTCCGTCTTCCCGACCCCGGTCGGGCCCAGGAACAGGAAGACACCGAGGGGGCGTCGGGGGTCGGAGAGCCCGGCCCGCGCGCGCCGCACGGCGTCCGAGACGGCCCGGACCGCCTCCTCCTGCCCGACGACGCGCCGTCCGAGCACCTCCTCCATCTTCTGGAGCCGCTCGACCTCGCCCTCCATCAGCTTCGAGACCGGGATGCCGGTCCAGTTCGCGACGACTTCCGCGATCTCCTCGGGCGTGATCTCCTCGCGGAGCATCCGCGCGCCCGTGCCGGTTTCCTTCTGGAGACGCTGCAGCTCGCGCTCGAGGCCGGGAATCGCGTCGTAGCGGAGCTGCGCCGCGCGCTCGAAGTCCCCCTCGCGCTCGTACCGCTTCTCGTCCTCGCGCGCGCGCTCGAGCTTCTCCTTCACCTCGCCCGTGCGCTGGATCTGCTCCTTCTCCCACTTCCACCGCGCGGTGAGCCGGTCGGCCTCCGACTGGAGCTCCGCGAGCTCCTTCTCGAGCAGCCCGAGCCGCTCCTTCGACCCCCGGTCCTGCTCCTTCTGGAGCGCCGCGCGCTCGACCTCGAGCTGGCGGATCTTCCGGACGACCTGGTCGAGCTCGGTCGGCATCGAGTCGATCTCGATGCGGAGCCGGCTCGCCGCCTCGTCCACGAGGTCGATCGACTTGTCGGGCTGGAACCGGTCGGAGATGTAGCGGCTCGAGAGGCGCGCCGCGGCCACGAGCGCGGCGTCCTGGATGCGCACGCGGTGGTGGACCTCGTAGCGCTCCTTGAGCCCGCGGAGGATCGCGATCGTGTCCTCGACGCCCGGCTGGCTCACGAAGATCGGCTGAAATCTCCGCTCGAGCGCCTTGTCCTTCTCGACGTTCTTCCGGTACTCGTCGAGGGTCGTCGCGCCGATGCAGTGGAGCTCGCCGCGCGCGAGCGGCGGCTTGATCAGGTCCCCGGCCCCCGAAGCCCCCTCGGTGGCGCCCGCCCCGACGATCGTGTGGAGCTCGTCGATGAAGAGGATCACGTCGCCCGCGCCCGCCGACAGCTCCTTCAGCAGCGCCTTCAACCGCTCCTCGAACTCGCCGCGGTACTTCGTGCCGGCGAGCAGCGCGCCGATGTCGAGCGCGAGCACGCGCTTGCCCTTGAGCCCCTCGGGGACGTCGCCCGCGACGATCCGGCGCGCGAGCCCCTCGACGATCGCCGTCTTGCCGACGCCCGGGTCGCCGAGGAGCACCGGGTTGTTCTTGGTGCGGCGCGACAGCACCTGCATCACGCGCCGGATCTCGGCGTCGCGGCCGATCACCGGGTCCAGCTTCCCCTGCCGCGCGAGCGCGGTCAGGTCGCGGCAGTAGCGCTCGAGGACCTTGTACTTCGACTCGGGCTCGTCGTCGGTGACGCGCTGGGCGCCCCGGATCTCCTTGAGCGCCGCGAGGAAGCCCTCGCTCGTGACGCCCGCGCGGCGGAGCAGGTCCTTCGCCTCCTTGTCCGCGAGCAGCGCGAGGAGCAGGTGCTCGACGGAAACGTAGTCGTCCGTGAGGCGCTTGGCCGCCTCGACGGCCTCGTCGAGGACGCGCGAGAGCCGGCGGGAGAGCCGCACGTCCCCCGCGCCCCCTCCCGTGACGGCCGGCACCTGCGCGAGCGCCGTCGTGGCACCCGCCCGGAGCGCCGTCGTGTTGGCTCCGAGCCGCTCGAGCACGTTCGGCACGATCCCCTCGCGGTCCTCGAGGAGCGCGAAGAGCAGGTGCTCGGGGAGCATCTCCTGGTGGTGGCTCTTCTCCGCGAGAAGGCGCGCGGCGTTCACGGCCTCGCGCGACTTGACGGTGAACCTGTCGAATTGCATGAACACGAGTTTCGCACTCCCCGTGCCAAAAGGCGGGCCGAGGCGCGCCGATCCCGTAGGCTAGGCCACCTGTCGGTTCGGCACGGCCGTTTGCCGTTCCGGCAAGGCGCGTTCATGGCCACCGGTCGGGTCCTCCTCGTCCACGAGTCCGCGGGCACCCGCTCGCTGCTCGCGGATCTCCTCGCGCGAGAGGGGCTCGTCGTCGAGACGGTGGACTCCACGTACGCGTGCATGGACCGGTTCGTGGAGGCGCCGGCGGACGTCGTCGTGGTCGGGCTCGCGGACGTGGACGAGTCCGAGCTCGACCTGATCCCCGCGCTCAAGCGCGAGGAGCGGGCGCCCCGCGTGCTGGTCACGTTCCCCGGGCCGCGGCGCGAGATGGCGGTGCGCGCGCTGGCGAAGGGGGCGGACGGCTACGTGCTCGAGCCCTTCTACCGCGACGAGGTCCTGGGGCTCGTGCGCGGGCAGCTTGGGCGCGAGTCGGGCCCGTACTACGCGCTGAGCCACCTCGCCCGCGAGGTCGCGCACGCCGTGAACAACCCGCTCCAGGTGGTGGCGCTCCTGCTGATGAAGGAGAAGGTCACCCGGCAGGAGCTCCTGAAGGCGATCCCGGAGCAGACCGCGCGGATCGAGGCGGTCGTGCGCCACCTTCGCGAGTTCGGCGCGATGCCGGTGGCGAAGCCGGAGGTCCAGGACGTGCGTCCGCTCGTCGAGGCGGCGGGGATCGAGCTGGAGCCGGGCGAGGCCGTGCCCGCGCAGGTCGATGCCACCGCGTTCACGGCGGCGCTGGCCGCGTTGCGTGAGGCGATCCTCGCGCGGGTCAAGGAGGGGGGGCTGCGGGGGCAGGTCTCCACGGAGGCCAGAGCCGTCGTGCTCCGCACCCCCGTCCCGGCCACGGCCTTTGCAAGCGAGGACATCGCGGCGCTCCTCGACGCGGTGTTCGTGGTCTCCGAGGCACGCGACGTCCTTCCCGGCCTCGCCCGCGCGCGCGCGTTGCTTGAGAGCCAAGGCGGCGCGCTGGCCTTCGACCGGGACGGCGCCTTCGTGGTGTCCCTCCCGGCACCTGGCGCCAAGCCCTGACGACGGCACGGCGGTGCGGCACGACTGCCGCACCCTCGCAGCCGCAAACCGATGCTGCGCAACGGGTTGCGGCCCCGGCGAGGTGTGAGTGTCAGCCCTCCGTGTGGGAGCCGCCCCACTGGCGGGCGAGGTGGTGGAGGTAGAAGGCGGTCGTGCCGTCGGAGGGGCCGACGGCGTGGATGCGGATGCCGAGCGGCGCGTTGTCCGCGAGGATCTCGAGGCTGATGTGGCGCTGGTCCTCGAGGAAGGTGCCTTCCGGGGGAGGCGTGACCGCGACGAGGAAGATCGTGTCGGCCGCGGGAACCTTGGCCTTCGCCGCCATCGCGAGCGCGGCCTTGAGGCCGGCGTAGGTGTCCGCGCCCCCGTCGGGCTTCAGGTCCTCGAGCCACCGGCCGAGGGCCGCGCGGCTCCCCACGTTCGCCGGCACGAGACCCGCCTTGAACCGGCGAGGCTCCGAGTCGTACGCGACGACGCCGAAGAGCGTGCCGTCGGGGAGCGTGGCCACGCTCCGGCCCAACTCCGCGCGGATCTGGTCCCACGCCGCCGACGCCTGGACGCAGTAGACGGCCGCCCGTGTCGAGGAGGAGATCCCGAAGAACGAGACAGGGCCGTCGCTGAAGACGCCGACCGTCTTCGGCTCCTCGAGCGGCGCGAGCGGGGTCTCGGCCCCCGCACCCCCTCCCTTTCCGCGCCAGTCGGCGGCCAGCGCCTGGTGCCACGCGCGCCACCGCGCCGCGTCGTACCCGATCTGCTCGCCGCTGATCGCACGCAGCGCGTCCACGAGGTCGTCGCGGAGCCGCCCCTCCTCGGCGTCGAGCCGGGCGACGAGCCAGCCCGCCGCATCGCGCGTGGCGAGCCGGGCGGCGCCGCGGATCGCGCCCGCGCGGACGTTCCACGCGGCGTGCGCGAGCAGCGCCTCCGAGGGCGCCATCTCGGCGAGCACCGCGAGCACCCCCGGGTCGTCTTCGCGAGCCGCCGCCGCCGTCGCCTCCGCCGCGGCGCCCGACGCCCGCGCGAGCCGCGCGCACCGGAGCCGCTGCGCGGACGCGCGGTCCGAGAGCCCGCGTGCGATCGCCTTCCGCCCCTCCGCGTCGCCGAGCAGCGGCTCCACGCGCGCGAGGGCCCACTCGTGGAAGAGCCGCTCCTGGAGGAGCAGCGTCCGGCTGTTGCGCATCACGAGCTCCTGGTCGAGGTACGCGCGGTTGAGCCCCTGCGGGATCGGGTACTCCGCCGGCGGCTTCCCGTGCTT
>Ga0187894_10003777_pt1 | contig 16673 bp, 12 predicted proteins | sample GBC1701081metaG_FD_136650 | JGI IMG/M metagenome (GOLD analysis project Ga0187894, IMG submission 136650) | White microbial mat communities from a lava cave in the Kipuka Kanohina Cave System on the Island of Hawaii, USA - GBC170108-1 metaG ... | reverse complement strand
CTCAGTAAACGGAAATTGAAAGCGGTAGTGCCGGAGGGGCGGTTTATTCGATCTCCAGAAGCGCCGGGTCCACGGTCTCGAGGGCCTCGATGAGGTACCTCTCGATATCCGACTTCTTCTGTATGTTCAGGATGTCCCGCCTCACGGTGCCGAGCATGTATTTATCGAGCTTCTTGCACAGGTATCTTATGTATGGGACGTGCGACGGAGAGACGCTCAGCTGCCTGTACCCGAGGGCTATGAGGCTGAGCGCCCCGGAGGGCGTGCCCGCGATCTCGCCGCATACGGATACGTCCATGCCCGAATATCTGGTCTTGTAGTATATGTCGTCGAGGACGCGCAGCACCGCGGGGTGGAAGCCCGAGTAAAGGTGCCCCACCACGTTCGAGTTCCTGTCGACGGCGAGTATGTACTGGATGAGGTCGTTCGTGCCGACGGAAATAAAGTCGATCATGTCCTTGTAGTCGTCGAGCTGGTAGAGAATGGCCGGAACTTCGAGCATTATTCCGAGCGGCGGTGTTTCCTTCGGAGACAGTCCCGTCTCGGCGGTCATCTGCTCTATTATCTCCTTCGCGGTCTCGACCTCCCAGAGGTTCGTTATCATCGGCAGGAGTATCCTGAAGCGGTATCCCTTCTTTAACGTGATCAGTATCGCCCGTATCTGGTTCTTGAAGAGGTCCAGGTACTCCATGGAGAACCTTATCGCGCGGAGCCCGAGAAGCGGGTTGTCCTCCTTCGGGAACTCGAAGTAGGGAAGGAGCTTGTCGGCCCCTATGTCGAGGGTGCGGACGGTAACGTACCCTTCGAACTCCCTCGCGAGGTCGCTGTAAATCTTGACCTGCTCCTTGATACTCGGCCACTTGGTGTACTGCGTGAACGCGAATTCCGTGCGGAAGAGGCCTACGTCCTTTATGCCGTAATGCTTGGCGAGCTGTACGTCTATCGGGAACCCTATGTTGGCCGTTATCTTCACGCCGAGCCCGTTGTGGTCGGTACTCTCTTTCCCGGCCTCTTCTATAACCTCCCTCACCTTCATGAGCTTGCTGTAAGTGTTCTGGTACTCGGCGATGAGGCTCTCGTCGGGGTTGGAGAATATGAACCCCGATTTGCCGTCGACTATGACCTTCTCGCCCGATTTGAGAAGGCCGCATATGTTGTCTATACCCACAACCGCGGGGATGCCCAGGGATTTCGCGATAATAACGGCGTGGGAGGTCTCGCCTCCCCTCTCTATCACGACCGCGGACACTTTGTTCCTGAACAGCATCGATATGAAGGAAGGCCCAATTTCGTATGCGACGAGGACAGAGCCCTCGCGGGGCTCCGCCGCGACGCTCCTCCCCTTCTTCAGCTTGACGAGGTCCTGTAATATCCTCTCGCCTATGTCGCGGAAGTCCTGCGCCTTTTCCCTCAGGTATTTATCGCTCAGCTCTTCGAACTGCTGCGCTATCGATTCTATCCCCTCGATGACCGCGAGCTCGGCGGGGATGTTCTTTTCCTTGAGCTTCTGGGATATGGTGTTCCTGAGCGTGGACCCTTCGAGGATCATGAGGTGGGCCCTGAATATGTCTATTTCGGCCTTGGACAGGAGCGCGTCCGAGTCGAGCGTCTTGATGAGGTCGCGGAGGTCTTCCTCCACTTCCCTGAGCGCCTTTTTAAGCCTCTCTTTTTCCACCTTGGGGCTCGAAGGCGTGAGCTTGTCGGAGCTTATCTGCTGAAACAGACCCCTGAATATGAACACGTTCCCTATGGCGACCCCGGACGAGACCCCCTTACCCTGATACGTCCTCGTCTCGTGCTTGACGATCGAGGGAGTCCTCAGGCGCTCGAGCCTGTCGGCTACTTCGAGGAGCCCCGCCAGCCTCGAAGCGATAATCTGAAACAGCGTCTCCTCGGCGGGGTTTATAAGCCTCTTGTCCCTGGTCTGGCCGACGAGGACGCCGATGCACCTGTTCTGGAGGATTATCGGGACGCCTATGTAGCTCTCGTATTCCTCTTCCCCGATCTCGGGGAAGTACCTGTACCTCGGGTGCTCGGACGCGGGCATTACGGTTATCGCTCTCGAGCTCTCGAACACGAGCCCGGTGAGACCCTCGTCCGGGCTGAGCGTTATCGGGTTCCTCAAGGGGTCGACGTGGAGACCCTTCGTAGAGCGGAGCCTGAGCACGTTCTTATCCTTGTCCCACAGGTAGACCGAGACCACATCGTAGCGGAGCGAGCCCGCGATCTTGTTCACCACCTTTTTCAGAATGGTGTTGAGGCCCGTGGATTTATTGACCAGGTCGCTTATTTCCTGGACTATCTTCAGGTGAAAATCGGCTCTGTCTACTGTTTTCTTGGTAATCATGAATTATTCCCGGCCCGGACATTAAAATACGCGGACGGGGCGTTTTCCACTAGGCAGACGGCCTGTTCCGCTTATATTTTTAACCGGACCCTGCGGTTTCAGCACGATGCCGGAAGCGCCCGACACAAGCACATCTCCGGTCTGGACGCATTATTTTTCGTAATAAATACACCGGGCGGGATTTTTTGGTATATTTATCGCCTGATTTATAATACTCGTTAAAAACCCGGATGCATAATTCCAGAATAAAAATATAATTCCGATAACGAACGGGTCAATAAGGAAACGGGACCGCGGTGAAAACGGGAAGACGGCCCCGTGCGAAAGGACGAAAGGAATCCGAGAATGGGAACGCGGGATAATGTAAAGAGACTAATAAGAGCGGCGGTTATCGGGTCGGGCCCGGCGGGGTTCTATACGGCGGAGCACCTTCTCAAGCAGAAGGACTTCGATTTCGAGGTGGATATGTTCGACAGGCTCCCTACCCCGCACGGACTCGTGAGATCGGGCGTGGCGCCCGACCACCAGAAGATAAAGTCGGTTACGAAGGTGTATGACAAGATCGCTTCCGACCCGAGGTTCAGGTTTTACGGACTCGTGGAATTCGGGAAGCACGTTACGCTCGAAGACTTGAAGAGGCATTACCACGCCGTTATATTCGCCACGGGCGCCCAGACCGACAGGAAGCTCGGCATACCGGGCGAGGAGCTCATCGGCAACCACACTGCCACGGAGTTCGTCGCGTGGTACAACGGGCACCCCGATTACAGGCATCTCGAATTCGACCTGTCCAGGGAAAAGGCAGCCGTCATAGGTGTGGGCAACGTCGCGATAGACGTCGCGAGGATACTCTGCCGCACTGTAGACGAGCTCCGGGAAACGGACATCGCGGAGTACGCCCTCGAAACGCTCGGCAAGAGCCGCATACGGGACGTTTACCTCCTCGGAAGGAGGGGCCCGCTCCAGGCCGCGTTCACAAATCCTGAAGTCAGGGAGCTCGGGAAGCTCACGGGCGCACACCCTGTGACGCTCCCCCACGAAGTCGCGCACGACGAGTTCATAATCGAGGCCGTCGAGACTAACAAAGACCAGACCGCTATAAACAAGATCGAGATACTGAGGTCGTATTCCGACCCCAAGCACCACACGAAGGATAAGAGGCTCCATATCAGATTTCTCGTTTCACCGGTCGAGATTATCGGGGACGGGGAGGGACGCGTGGCCGGGCTGAAGCTCGCCAAGAACGAGCTCTACAGGGCCGAAGACGGAAGCGTCAGGTCACGTCCCACCGGGGAGTTCGAGGTGCTCGAGGCGGGCATAGTATTCAGGTCCATAGGGTATCAGGGTGTCCCATTGCCGGGCGTGCCGTTCCACGAGAAATGGGGGGTGATAGAGAACGAGAAAGGGCGCGTGACCGACCCTGAGACGGGCGGGCACTTGCGCGGCCTCTACGCGGCCGGCTGGATAAAGAGGGGGCCTACGGGCGTAATCGGGACGAACAAGCAGGACGCGGGCGAGACGGTCGTATGCATCGTCGAGGACGTGAGGAGCGGGGCCGTAATCGACCCTCCCGACCCGGACAGGGAAAGCGTGCTCAAGCTCGTATCCGGCGCCCAGCCGGATTACTTGACTTACGAGGACTGGCTCGGTATAGACCGCATCGAGATCGAGAGGGGGAAAGCCCACGGGAGGCCCAGGGTGAAGTTCACGAGCGTGGAAGAGATACTGGAGGCGTTAAAATCCGGGAAAAAGCCAGCCAAGAGCCCGGATAAGACTTGAAGCCTGGCATCATTCAACACTTTAGATATGTGCTCTATCAAACTGTAGCTAAAGACAATATTTTTCTCAAGGGGTCGACTTTCCTGATCCGGAGCCTTACGGTCGCCCCCTCCTCAGGGACCCTCTCCGAACCGAGGCTGACCGGGGTCTCGAAGAGGTAGTCGGGCAGGTACGCGCTTGCCCTCGTGTCGGTTACCGAGCTGATTACCCCCTCTATCTCCCCCCCTTCGAGCGTCCTCAGGTGCTTATAGAGCCAGTATCGCTCCCTCTGCCTCTCAATGGTTCTCTTGTCGCGTATCCCGACTTCTATGCGGGGATAGAGGTTCTCTATCTCATCCTCCGAGTATGCGGCCTCGCCGTTGAGGAGCTCCGACACTATCTGCCTCTGCATGATAATGTCCGGGTATCTCCTGATGGGGGAGGTGACCTGGGTGTAGACATCGATGCCGAGGGACATGTGAGGCTCGGGGTTGAGCCCCACCCTGGGGGCCCTCAGGAACTTCACCACGCGCACGGGGTAAAGCGGCGAGGCCTCGTCGAGCGTCCTCACGTCGTCGGGCACGGGCTCGGGCTGCGAGCGGTAGATGCCGGGTATCCCGTTTTCCCTGAGGAACCTTCCCGACATCCTGTTCATGAGTATCATCATCTCCGCCACGACCACGTGGGCTATGGAGTTCATGTAGTTCTTCTCGACCTTGATCCGCCCGTCTCCGTTTATCCTGATCTTGAGCTGAGGCAGCTGGACTATAAGGGCGCCCGCTTCGAGCCTCCTGTTCCTCAGCCGTAGCGCTATCTCACGCATCCTGACGCCGCCCGGGTCCGTTTGAAAGAACTCGCTGCCCTCTGTGTAGCTCATGTTCTTCCTCACATTTATCAGGGAGTTCGTGAAACGCTGGCTCCTGATGTTGTTCTCTCCGTCGAAAGTTACAAAGAGCGACAGGGAGAGCCGCTCGGTCCCTTCAACCAGGCTGAGCCTTTCCTTTATGAGCCTCGGGGGAAACATGTGTATGCGCTTTTCAGGGAGGTATATGGTCTCCCCGCGCCGTCCGGCCTCCTCGTCGGCGCCGCTCCATTTCGGTATGAGAGCGGCGACGTTCGATATATGTATGCCCACCTCCGTGCCCCCGTCTACCTCCCTTATCGATAAGGCGTCGTCTATGTCTTCAGTATTTTCATCGTCGATCGAGAATATATCGAGCCCCGTTAAGTCCTCGAAACCCTCCCCGGGGAGGTCCCCGCCGATCAATCTGTCGGATTCGATCTCCACGCCTTCCGGGAAGTCGTCCCTGATGGAGAACCTTTTCAATATCGGGTCCTCGTCTTCCCGCCACGCCCCTGCCTTGATCAGGAACTCGAGCGCGCCTTCGACGTCCCTTATCCCTATCTCCGACAAAAACGATTTGGCTTCCGGCGAGCGGCTGAACTTGTCGAGATAGGTTACGTACCCTTTCAGCAGGTCGACGTAACCTGAGACCTCGTTAAGCGCCCCGTTCGAAGGCGGGTTCCCCATGAGCACGCCCTTGGCCCAGTAAAGGGCCTTTCCGAGCTCTTCCTTCTTTCTTTCCTCGGTTTCCTTCTTTTTGATTATTTCCCCGGCCTCTTCCGGCGTCCTCGGCGCATAGCCCGCCTCCCCCCTCCTGAAATAGACGTCGTCCTTGTCCACAGCCCAGAAGAGGGCGATCCTCTCCCTTTCGGAAGCGCCTTTATCCCCGAAATAGAGAGACAGGAGCTCGTCGAACGGCACCTCGTCCCCGCTGCCCTCGTAGCACTGCCATATGGTCACGAGGTCTATGCCCTCTTTTTCTTCGTCGAGGTCTCTCCTCAGGTCCCTGAGCTTCAATTTTTTCTCGGAAGCGGTGAATTCGCCTTCGATCCTCAGGCCGCTTATGAAAGCGACCTTGTCCGGGTCTACGTCCACCTCCCTCCCCTCTTCCGAGAACAGGGTCAGCTTATCCCCGAGCGCGCGGATGAATATGCCGAGCGACGGCTCCTTCCGTTTTCTGAACAGTACGACTTCGTTGGGCGACGGGAATCTCGATTGGGTCATGGAGGTAGTATTCTAATTGAGCGGGCGGGTTTTACAAAAATTCGGGGAAAATTCAGAGATTACAGGTCGTGTTAGGGATAATTGACGATTCGGAAAAAGCTGTTCAGCGGCTTTCCCTGTACTTCCGGAGCTCCCCGAGCAGCCAGTCCCCTGTATTTTCGGGTTCTGCGCCCGGGCATATGATGATGTAGTACTTACCGCTTATCATGCTCTTCGTGGCGGCGTATTTGATGAACGTTTCCGTCGAAGTAATCTTGTCACGGAAGTGGTCGTATTTCTTTTCGATATGCTCGTATGCATCCCGGCCGTCGTACAGGTTTCCGTTCCTTTCGAATTTGCAGGCTGAAGTCTTCACGAGCCCGAGCAGGTATTCGACTTCGGGTTTCTCGGATGGAGGGACGTCCGCGCCCGCGGGACTTAGATACGGCGCTAATACCGCGAAAATTATTATCAGCATCGGTTTCAGAGACTTCATGACATTATCACCAATTACCGTATAACGCTTCAATCGAGCTCACTCCGGTTCTTCCGTCTTTTCAAAATCGTCTTTCGGCTTTCTAAGGTCATAGATGATGTAATCGGGGCTTTCCCCGCCGGGGACCTGGGGAATGACGTACCGGACGTTGTCGGAATTCGGCGGAGTATTCACATTCCCGTGTGTCCGCGAATCAGCGAGTACGGGGTATTCGCTTTCGAGCGCCTGCACCAAATCTTCCTGCCCTTCAAACTGCGGGACGGTCGTGACGATGAAATAATCGGGGGAGCTCTCGGATATTATTTTTTGAAGGAGCTCCTTTCCCCTTACCCGAAACGATTCGTCGTCGGCGGAAAAGTCCATCTCGTTCTTGATGGGCCATATGACGCCCGAAATTCTCCCGTAGTACATGACCCTGTCGCCCTCATGCGGGTCGAAGATGACGGTATTCGGGCTGTGGCTTACCTTTTCGCCTATCTCTTCGTAAGCCCCGACCTGAGCGTCGAAGCCGGAATCGTCGAGGAGCCTCAACGAGCCCATCACGGCCCAGAAAACCGTTATAAGGAGTAATGCCCATACGCCGAGGCGCCGGATGCCTTTATTGTACGCCAGCTCCCTGCATACGTACGCAGCCGGAATCCCGATGGAAAGGGCCGCGATCGGAATGAGCATCAGCTGATAATAGAGGTGGTTATGCACGTGGTAGGTAAACGCGATCCCGAACAGCACGTACCCTGTCCAGAGGCCAGCGAGGAAATGCCTCTGTATTCCGGGGCGCGCCAGAAGGACGCCCAGGAGCGCAGTAATCACCGCCCACCGCCCGATTGCGGAAGAGACCATGTAGTACCATCCCTTCCAGTAATAAGCCTTCGTAAGAAATTGCGGGAGGAAGCTCGTGTCCGCCTGGGACTTCAGGAAGCCCGCTATGAATATACCGTATCCGTAATAGAGGAAAGAGGGCACGACGCACGCCGCGAGAAAAATAATGAGATCGCGCCCGAACAGGATTTTCCGAATATCTCCGGACGGGATCCTCATGGCGAAGAAGACGCTCAATATCGGGAATACGCAAATCGGTTTCACCAGTATCGCGAGCGCCGAGAGCACGCACGCGGCCAAAAGGCCGTAATTCGAAGGCAGCTTGTAGTACCTGTATACGGCGTAAACGGACGCGGTGAACAACATAATCATGAGAGGGTCGGGCTGAAAGCTCCTGCTAGCCGCGACTCCCAGGGGTAAAAACAGGAAGAACGCCGTTGCAGCGATTCCGGCGTCGGGTGAAATCATCTCGGATGCAAGCCGGTATAAAAATACCCCCGCTATAAGCCAGAACGTGATGGACATGAGCCGGGGGAGGATGAGGTTCTCGCCCCCGAACAGGCGGTAGAGGAACGATGCTATGGTTTCCGTTACGGGAGGCTCGAGCGGCGCGGGCTTTGCGGCGAGGGCTTCGTCCCTCACCTTCTCGCTGACGGACTGAGGCGACGACTCGTAGTAGAAGGCCCTCGCGAGAAGAGCCGCCCGGTATTGGCGTACGGGATAGAAGTCGAGCGGGGGAGCGTCGGCGTTATAAACGCGTACCGCTAAAGCAGCGGCGAAGACGGCCAGCAGAAGGAGCCACCTCGGAAGCCCGCGCTCGGGAAAAAATTGTTTAACCGTCTCTTCCTGCTGATTCATCGAGATAAATGATACACGCATGAGGACAGAAGTGGTTGAGCGTTATTGAATGAGCTGCGCATGTTGACAGTGCGGTCCGAATTTATGACGCCGACAGGGCGGATTTATACTCCATCGCGACCTTGATGAAGTCCCTGAAGAGCGGGTGCGGGTCCCTGGGCGTGGATTTGAACTCGGGGTGGAACTGGCAGCCCACGAACCAGGGGTGGTTACGCAGCTCTATCATCTCGACGAGGTTCCCGTCGGGGGAGAGCCCGCTGAGAACGAGCCCGTGTTCGTTGAGCGTGTTGCGGTAGAGGTTGTTGACCTCGTACCTGTGCCTGTGCCTCTCCGATACTTCCTGCGACTTGTACGCGGCCATGGCGAGAGTGTCTTTCCTGAGGACGCACGGGTAAGCGCCCAGCCTCATAGTGCCGCCCAGGTCGCTCACCCCCTTCTGCTCTTCCATCAGGTCTATGACCGGGTCGGCCACGTCGCCGCCGCACTCTCGCGAATTGGCTTTCTCTATCCCGCAGACGTGCCTCGCGAACTCGACCACGGCCATCTGCATGCCGAGACATATGCCGAAAAACGGGACTTTCCTTTCCCTCGCGAACTTCACGGCCTGTATCTTCCCCTCGAAACCCCTTTTCCCGAACCCTCCGGGGACCAGCACCCCGTGGACGTCCCGGAGAAGGGATTCCACGCCTTCCGATTCTATGTCCTCGGAATCCACGTACTTTATCTCGACGCGGGAATCGTTTGCCATTCCGCCGTGCGAAAGCGCTTCGTGGAGGCTCTTGTATGAGTCCTTCAGGCTTATATACTTGCCGACGACGCCTATAGTTACGTCGTGCCTCGGATTTACGTACCTGTGCGCTATATCCTCCCATACGGATATATCGGGCTTCCTCGTCCACATTTTAAGGTAATCGACGATTATCTGGTCGAGCTTTTCCTGATGGAATATCAGCGGGACTTCGTATATCGAGCCCACGTCCTTGGCCGTAATCACGGCCTCGATTTTTATATTGCAGAAGAGGGCGATCTTTTCCTTTATGTCCCGCGGAAGAAGCCTGTCCGTCCTGCAGAGCAGTATGTCAGGCTGGATACCTATCTGTAAAAGGTCCTTCACGCTGTGCTGTGTGGGTTTGGACTTAAGCTCGCCCGCGGCCGCGAGGTAAGGCACGTACGTAAGGTGGACGAAGAGCGTGTTCTCGCGCTCGAGGTCGGTCCGGAGCTGCCTTACGGCCTCAAGGAACGGGAGGCTCTCGATGTCGCCCACCGTGCCCCCGATCTCGACTATGACGACGTCGTTGTCCCCGGCGACGTCCAGTATGCGCGATTTAATCTCGTCCGTTATGTGAGGGATAACCTGCACCGTCTTTCCGAGATACTTCCCCTCCCTCTCCTTCGTGATTACGGAGTAGTAGACCCTGCCCGTCGTGAAATTATTTTTCTTGGTCAGGTTGCAGTTGGTGAAGCGCTGATAATGCCCGAGGTCGAGGTCCGTCTCGGCGCCGTCGTCGGTAACGTAGACCTCCCCGTGCTGAAAGGGGTTCATGGTGCCGGGGTCGACGTTTATGTAGGGGTCGAGTTTCTGGAGCGATACCTGGAGCCCCCTGCTCTCGAGGAGTGCACCTACGGATGCGGCGGCGAGTCCCTTCCCCAGGGACGACATAACACCACCTGTCACAAATATGAATTTTGTCTTCAATTAATACTGACCTCAGAGAACTGTATTGAATAATTTAAGGCGGGACCGTCTAGGTCTTTATAAATATATTCAAAATCGGGAAATGTTGCAAGACCGGGGACCAGAAAATTTTTCCTGCCTGAAACGGTCAACGAGAATACGAATCCGCCCTGTCGGGACTCGGGCTATATCAGATATCCCTTAAAAGTTTTGCGAGAGACTCGCAGGCGCGGGCCCTGTGGCTGATTTTGTTTTTTAGTTCCGGCGGTATTTCCGCCATTGTCTTGCCGTATTCGGGGAGATAGAAGACGGGGTCGTAACCGAACCCGCCTTGTCCTCTGGGCTCGTCAATGATGATGCCTTCGCATTCCCCGCTTACGATGGTTTCATCCCCCCCGGGGGCGACGAGGGCGAGAAAGCATACGAACCTCGCCTTTCTGTTTGCGACACCCTGAAGCTCCGATAGAAGTTTCGCGATATTGTCGGAATCGACCGCGCCCTCACCTGCGTACCGTGCCGAATAGACCCCCGGCCTCCCGCCGAGCGCCTCGACCTCGAGACCCGAATCGTCCGCGAGCGCGGGCAGGCCTGAATAAGAGGCTGCGGCGCGGGCTTTTTTAAGCGCGTTCCCGCGGAACGTTTCTCCGTCTTCTATTACGGCGGGAGGTGATTCGAGATCGTTGAGGGACAGGATCTTCCCGAATAGACCTTCGAGGAGGTCGGCGAATTCCCTGATTTTCCCCTTATTGCCCGTAGCGAGCACGGCTTCCTTTATCATGTCTGTGAATTATTCGGCGAGGATTTCTTTTTGTTTGCCTATGAGCTCCGATACGCCCTTCTCCGCAAGCTTTATGAGGGAGTTCAGATTACTTTTCGAAAACGGCCTGCCTTCGGCGGTTCCCTGTACCTCGACCAGGAGCCCGGAGCCCGTCATCGCGACGTTCATATCGACCTCGGCTCTCGAGTCCTCCTCGTAGTCGAGGTCGAGCGCGGGCTTGCCGTCAATGATGCCTACGCTTACAGCGGCGATGAAATCAGTGATGGGGTTCTCCTCTATTACGCCCTCCCTGATGAGGTTGAGCGCCGCGTCGGAGAGGGCGACGAACGCCCCGGTGATGGAGGCGGTCCTCGTGCCGCCGTCGGCCTGGAGCACGTCGCAGTCTATGGTTATCGACCTCTCGCCGAGCTTGCCGAGGTCTATGACGGACCTGAGCGCCCTGCCTATTATCCTCTGTATCTCGTGCGACCTGCCCCCTATCCTCCCCCTCACGCTGTCCCTCGTTATCCTTTCCTTCGTCGAGCGCGGGAGCATGGAATACTCCGCAGTAACCCACCCCTTGCCCGTGTCTTTCAGGAACGGCGGGACCTTCGCCTCGAAGGTCGCCGTGCATAGCACCTTTGTCTCCCCCGCCTCTATGAGCGCAGACCCTTCCGCGTATTTCATAATCCCCCTCGATATCCTGACCGGCCTCAGCTGGTCCCATTCTCTTCCGTCAGAGCGCATATCCGGTAACCTCGCAATTCAGAATTTCAAATAATAACATACACGAACCGGATGGACGCGCGATCTATGAAATTTTCACGGGTATTTGTTATAATTTGCCGGGAAAGCCTTTTAATCATACGCCGGACGGCTCACAATGACCCCTGTACGGACATCCGCGTTCGCGACCGATTTACACCCCCTGATGCCGCTCTACCTCGTCATATTCATCGCATTCATTGGGTACTCGATGATGGTTACGATATTCGTCCCGATGCTGATGTACGACCATGCGTTCTTCGGCGGGGAGGTCTCGAGAGGAACCAAAACCACGGTCATCGGAGTGCTTCTTGCGCTCTACCCGCTGGGACAGTTCATAGGGTCCCCCGTGATAGGCTCGCTCTCCGACAGGTTCGGCAGGAAGCGGGTCATTACCGTCTCTCTCTTCTTCACGACCGCCTTTTACCTGCTCATCGCCCTCTCTCTCGAGTTCCATCTGCTCTGGCTCCTGATGGCCGCCTGCTTCATGTGCGGCCTCACCGAGTCGAACGTTGCAATAGCTCAGAGCTCCGTCGCGGACATATCGCTTCCGGAAGACAGGGGACGACTGTTCGCGTATATGTATTCCGCGGAGAGCCTGGGCTATATAGCTGGTCCGCTCTTCGGAGGCCTCCTGGCGGTGCATTTCGGCTACGCGTTCCCGTTCTGGATAACCGTAGGGCTTCTGATTATCACGTACGTATGGGTGATAGTCGGGTTTAAAGACTCTTATAAACCGGATGCGGAAGCGCCGATCGATTATTTCAAGACCTTCACTAATCTAGCCACTGTCTTCACCGATCTGCCCATCAGGAGGGTTTACCTCGTCAACTTCATGCTCTATCTCGCTGCGTTCGGCTTCTGGCGCGTTGTGCAGATATATATGGTGGACAAGTGGAGCTTCGATGTGGGCAAGGTGACGTTCTACTATGCGTACCTCGCCGTCCTCGGCACGATAGCGAATCTCTTCTTCTACCAGCCTCTTAGCAAAAGGTTCAGTCACAAGTCGTTCATAGTGTGGACAGCTGTCGCAGGAGGCTTATTCGTGGCGTCCATAGTCGTTCCCAGCTCGGAGGCGTCTTACTGGTTCACCGCCGGCCCGGCGACGGTCTTCCTCGTAATGACTATGGCCGCGTGCAGCGCTTACATCTCAGGTCTCGTGAGCGGGGAGAGACAGGGTAGAGTGCTCGGGAATAACCTCGCCATTCAGGTCGGCGCGGAGTCACTGAGCGCCGCATTGGGTGGATTCCTCGCCGCGGTGCTTATACCACTCCCTCTGCTGACTTACGGATTGGTCGCCGTCTTCGGCGGTCTGCTGCTGATCACTTATAAAAAGCCCGATGCGCTGGATTAATTCTTATCGCTACAAACCGATCAGCCGGAAATAATAACATACCGGGTATCGTACGTGAGCCTGTAATTTTCTATCCGTCCGTAGGAGCGGCTTCCAGCCGCGAACATAATCTTTCGTTATTGAATTCTAGAAGTTTTATTCACCCTGTGCTAAGGGGAACAATTTCGAGGATGTACGGAATTGGTCGCCTGAAATAAATTCAGGATATTATTCGGAACGTGAGGAGAGAATTATTACGATCGCGGCAAGATGCCGCTCCTACAAAAAGAAGGCCAATAATACTTAGGCATTGACATAAGTATTGCTGGTCGGTATAGTTAGGTGTATGCCTAACTATGATATACAGCTCGACCGCGTTTTTCATGCACTGTCGGACCCGACCCGGCGCGCCGTTCTGACGCGCCTCAGCGACGGCCCCGCTCCCGTCAGCGAACTGGCGCGGCCGTTCGGTATGGCCCTGCCCTCGTTCACACAGCATCTTGGGGTACTCGAGAAGAGCGGACTTGTCCGCTCGCAGAAGAGGGGACGGGTACGTACCTACGAGCTGACGCCGGAACCGTTGAAAAGAGCGGAACACTGGATCGAGAAACGGCGCGTGCTTTGGGAGCTGCGCCTGGACCGACTGGACAATTACCTAGAAACATTAAAAAAGGAGAAAGAATAATGGCTCATAAGAAATATAATCATAACCCCAGGCTCGATCTCGTATTGGAGCGCATCGTCGATGTGCCGAGAGAGCTCGTTTGGAAGGCGTGGACGACGCCTGAGTACTTGAAGAAATGGTTTACGCCCGCCCCCTGGACGACGACAGAGTGCGAAATCGACCTACGCCCGGGCGGCGTCTTCCGCACTGTTATGCGTTCACCTGAGGGGACGGACCACCCGAATATCGGCTGTTATCTCGAAGTCGTCGAGAACGAAAGGCTCGTTTGGACCGATGCGCTTGAAAAGGGTTACCGTCCGTCAAATCAGCCGAACGACTGTATCGACAGCTTCTTCACGGCTGTAATTATGCTTGAGCCGCATGGAAGCGGAACGAAGTACACGGTTATCGCGCTCCATCCGGACGAGGAAAGCCGAAAGAGGCACGAGGAAAGGGGGTTTGATAAAGGATGGGGCGCTGCCCTGGATCAGCTGGTCGCCTTCGTAAAATCGTTATAAAGATCGAAGACGGCTTTATAGGTGCCAGGCTGTCGTATACTGACCGCATGCAGAAAGCCGGACGCGGTTGACTAGCTTTGTTCTTCTTTCCCTTTATCCGCCTCGCGGGCGACTACGGGCACGAACGGGACCGGGCGCGGCACCTTGGGGAGGCCGAGTATCTCACGCGCGCGGTTAAGCGCGTCGTCGATGTTTCCGAAAATGTTCTCCTCACCTATCTCGTCCCAGAGTCCCGAGCGCTCCATGGCGAAGAGCGGCTGGGCGTGGACCCCGGAGAGTATGAGGGTCGTCGAGTCTTTCCTGAGCTCGTGGAGGAATTCCCTTATCATGTGGAGTCCGGTCGCGTCTATCGCCGGAACGTGTCTGATACGGAGGATCACGACGGGCACGGGTTTCTCGATGAGATCGATCGCCTCCTTGAACCTGTCGGCCGCGCCGAAGAAGAAAGGTCCCTGAATCTCGAACACCTCAACGCCGTGGGGCACCTCCCGTATATTTATAGCGTTCGGGTCGTTCTCGTCGTTCCCGTTCTCCCTGAGCTCGCGAGTGATCATGCCGACGTTGGTGACTTCGGACATCCTGCGTATGAACAGCAGTGCGGCCATGACTATCCCGACTTCGACCGCGACTGTCAGGTCTACGAATATGGTCAGGGCGAACGTGGTGAGGAGAACCATTACGTCGCTCTTGGGGGCTTTGAGCAGCCCGACGAAATGGCCGAATTCGCTCATGTTCCAGCTCACGACGACGAGAATGCCCGCGAGGGCTGCGAGGGGTATCGTCTTTGCGAGAGGAGCGAGGAAAAGGAGCATGAGAGCGAGGGATGCGGCGTGTATGATACCCGCGACCGGGGTCTTTGCGCCGCTCTTGACGTTCGTTACGGTGCGCGCGATCGCTCCCGTAGCAGGTATGCCTCCGAATGCGGCCGAGCCTATGTTCGCTACTCCCTGGGCGACGAGCTCCATATTCGAGCGGTGGCGTCCCCCGATCATGCCGTCCGCGACCGTAGCGGACAGGAGCGATTCGATTGCAGCGAGTATCCCGACCGTGAACGCGGGGGATACGAGGCTCTTGACCTTCTCGATGTCGAACGACGGGAAGCTCGGCAGGGGTATAGTCCTCGGCAGATCGCCGAAACGGCTGCCAATCGTTTCCACGTCGAGTCCGAGTGCCGAAGACGCGATTGTGGCCGCGGTCATTCCGAGGAGCATCGCCGGAATGCGCGGCACGAATTTCCGGGTGAGCGTGATTACCAGTATCGTCCCGATGCCGACGGCCGCGGCATGGTAGTTTATGAGGTCCAGGTGGCGTACGTAGTCTATCCATTTTGGAACGAACTCGGCTGGGACGTGCTCCATGCGGAGCCCGAGGAGGTCCTTTATCTGCGTCGAGAATATGACGACCGCTATGCCCAAAGTGAACCCCGTAGTGACCGGAAACGGGATGAATTTTATCAGGCCGCCCATACGGAAGAGTCCGAGCGCGATGAGGAACCCGCCCGCCATGATCATGCAGTAAACGAGACCGTCGTATCCGAACTCGGCCACTATTCCCGCGACTATGACGACGAAAGCGCCCGTGGGTCCCCCAATCTGGACCCTGCTCCCGCCGAGGAAGGAGATGAGCAAGCCGGCGACGATTGCGGTGAAAAGCCCCCTCTCGGGCGTAACGCCGCTCGCGATTGCAAAAGCCATTGCAAGGGGGAGAGCCACTATGCCCACGGTGACCCCGGCGAAGAGGTCGTTCGTGAAGGTCGATTTGTTATATCCCCGAAGAGTCGTAAAAAGCTTGGGTATCAACATGAAAATATGCGTCCTTCAGAGAGAGTGAATTTTATATCCCCGAAAAATAATCACGCGAACCTTCCAGTACGGAGCTATCCCGTCGGGGGAAGGTTCGATTTTATGATTGCAGTTTGAAACATATGAGATTTTTTGATGTTTGCGGATTCTATGACTATGAAACGGAGCACATAGATAATTCGCGGAATACGGATGATTGTTCAGCCAAATGCGGGGTTGTCAAGTGAATGGATTCTTCAAGGTGAACGAAGAATGGTGTAGGGGCCGGGAATCGAACCTGTTTGATATTTCCGACTAAATGTTTTAGGGTAATTTCCGGGGTTTTCACTTTTTACTTGTCACATAGTTTTACAGACAGAAATGTATGTGAAGGATAAAAAGTGAGGTACTACCTAAAATACACTCAGGAGGTGTTTATATGTCTACGATAGGTAAGACACAAATTACCATCACATTTATATGTCCCCCGGATCAGGTGGCCGAGGGCGAGCGGATTTTCGCGAGCCACGCCAAGTGGATGAAGGATACGCACCACAGGGACGGGAAATTAGCCATGCTCCGTTATAACATCATCAAAGCGCCGGAGCTCGTGAATCCGTTAGATCCAGGTTCCGCTCCGACAGGCAACACAATGTTCGTACTGGATGAGATGTACGAGAATCAAGCCGGTCTGGACGATCACTGGAAGCGGGCGCCTGAACAATGGGGAGACATCGGCGCTCTGGTTGAGTGGTCGGGAAAGTGTAAGGTCGTTACAGCACACAATGGCGTTGCAATACAGGGTCTCTGGTAGGACATATCCTCTACGCAAACCTCGTTCTAACTACATGCAAT
>Ga0187894_10003776_pt1 | contig 16676 bp, 15 predicted proteins | sample GBC1701081metaG_FD_136650 | JGI IMG/M metagenome (GOLD analysis project Ga0187894, IMG submission 136650) | White microbial mat communities from a lava cave in the Kipuka Kanohina Cave System on the Island of Hawaii, USA - GBC170108-1 metaG ... | reverse complement strand
TTCCGCGCCGGCCGGACGCCACGGGCGCGCTCGCGGTATTGCAAAGAGGTTTTGGGAAATGGTGAAGGCCGCCTGGGGAACCAAGCGTAGCTGCCAGAGTTGCGGCGCGCGGTTCTACGATCTTGCGAAGAATCCGATTGTCTGCCCGAAATGTGGCCATTCGCACGACCCCGAGGACTTTGTGAAGGCGCGTCGCAGCCGCTCGGTCCCGGCCGCGGCCAGCAAGGCGCCCGCTGCCAAGAAGCCCAAGGACATGATCGAGGGCGTGCCGATCGCGGACGACGAGTTGCCCGCGGTCGAGGGCGATAGCGACGACGATGATGCGGCGTTGGAAGATACCGAGGATCTGGCCGAGGACGACGCCGAGATCGAGGTCGGGATCGACGACAAGGGCAACGACGAGGAAACCTGAGGCGAGACCCGAGGGTCGGGCCGGCATTTTGACCTTGTCAGGCGCCGGCCTGCTCCATATGTTCCGCCGCGTTCGACGCGGACCGTCCCCAAACGGATGCCGCGCCAGGATTTCGGGGCCATAGCTCAGCTGGGAGAGCGCTACAATGGCATTGTAGAGGTCAACGGTTCGATCCCGTTTGGCTCCACCAATTGAGGGCCCGGTGCGAAAGCACCGGGCCCTTTGGTTTTCAGATGATGACGCCGCCGGCCTTCAGCACGTCCAACAGCGGCTGCTTGTAGGCGGTACCGTCGGGCGCCGATTGCGCCGGCGTGCGGGGATTGGTGAAGGCCGACTTGATGAAACCGTTCCACTTGGTCTGACCCGTGGCGCTTTCACCGTGGTCGGCTTCCGTCTTGCTGTCGTACTTGTCGATGATCTTCTGCGCCGTACCGTTGTACTTCTTGAGGATCGGCGCGACGTCGGTGTTGAGCGCGGCCTGATTGGCGTACTGCTTCGCCTTCAGCTGCATCAGGTCGATGAACAGGTCGCGCGCGATCAGCGCCACGATATCGTAGTGCCCCTGTTCGTGCTTGAGGATCTCGTCGGGCGTTCGCAGCTTCTTGGCATTGATCTCGTCCATCTTCTTCCAGCTCTTGCTGCCGTCGAAGGTGATGGTGATGGTGATGTTGTCGTTCACCACGAACATGCCGGACGTCGCGTCCTTGACGACGGTGACGGGCGGCAGGGCAAACGTCGCGCTGGTGAACGCGAGGTGCGAACTGCCCGCGGTGGGCGTGCCGACGAACTCCGCCCAGGTGAGCGTCTTGGAAAGACCGACCAGCTTCGATGGCATTGTGGTTTCCTCCCTCTGCAGTCTGTTTCTTCTCTGTGCGTCGTTTCTTGCCCGTATTCGTTTCTTGCTTGTAATTCGCTACTGCAAATTTCGCACAAACAGCCGGTTCAGACAATGCGGCGGTGGTCGGCGATGCGCGCCGGGCAGGCCTCGTGCCGCCTGTTCGCATCAAAGTGGCAATTTTGCCGTGGTACGATGACCAACAAGCGAAGGGATCGCTGCGCGGACTGGGTGATGTCGGGATCGAGAATTCTTTTTTTCGTTGAGCCCTTTCCCATTCGAGAAACAGACGGCGCGTACTTCTGGGTCGCGGAACAATGGCTCGCGGCTGTGCCGGATATCGATGCCGAAGTCCATTTCTTGTCGAACGCGGCGACTATCCAGTTCCTGCTCCAGTGCAATGAGAAATACAATCGCCCGTTGCCCGACACCGCTTTCAGCGCCGTTGGAGCCGAGCTTCAGACCATGATCGACGCCTTGAGGGTGCTGCCCTGGCATCCCATGGGGATGCTGCACTGGCGGGAACTCCTCCTTGGGACAGGCGATTTCAGCGCGGCTGTTACCGACGAGCTCGAGCGGCTGATGCGAGACCGGTTCGCGTTCGATACCGTCGTCGTCTGGGGGCAAAACGGCGCGGTGCGGCGATTTTGCGATCAGCACCAGCTCGTGTGCATCAATTGTGAACTGGGCGCGACGCGGCATCCCCTGCCGACGGCCTATTATGCCGACCCCTGGGGTGCGCACGGCCGTGCTCTGCTGCCGCGTCTCTCCGTCGATGATTTGCCTGACGTCTCATCGGTCCGCCTCGACGACATTCGACGGATGGTCAGCCCGTACAGCAAACCCGCGTTGCCCACGGGGCGGCGCGCACTCGTTGCGCTTCAAACCTGTGATGACGCCAATTTTCTGGGCATTCCGGAACAAGCCGTCGATATGGCCGAGGATGCGATCCAGAGAGTAAAGCGCTTGAGCGACGCCGGATTTGACGTCGTTGTCAAAGGCCACCCCGCAGCCAAGATCCACCCCTGGACATCAGCGGCGCAACGGAAGTGTTTCGAGCAATGTGCTGGCCTGCGGGGCGTCGCGTGCGTCGAAGAGGCACCGCCGGAGAGCAACTATCTGGAATGGCTTGCCACATTCGATCTGGTCGCCTCTCGCACCAGCTCGCTGGTGTTCGAGGCCAGCCTCGTTGGCGCCCTGACGGCTCTCGATGGGCAATCGTCGTTCGCCGCGGCGGGCGCCTTTCCGACGCTGAGCGCGGTGCTCGACGATCGACACGATGCACAGGCTCACGTCGAGCGCACCGCACTGAACGCGGGCTTCTACCTGTCGCGTTACGTGCACTTCGATCTGAGGTCCTTGATGCTGGCGATCCCCACGATCGCGGCATTCTATGCGGCCGAGCGCCATGCGCCCATCGACAGCCGGGTGGTGCATCGCTGGTCTGAACACATGAAATGAAAACGCCATAGGCCCGCATCGACACGGCGCGGCCGGCGTGCTTGGCTTCACGCGACAAGCGGTCGTACGCATGGCGCGCAGCGGCAACTTGCGCCCGCGATTCGGAATCAACCATGAGCAGCTCGGCATCACCCCTGTTTCCCGACGCCACGCGCCGGCTCGGCACGTTCGCCGCCACGCTCGCGTTCGACGACATTCCCGCGCCGGTCATCGATCACATCAAGCTGAGCTTTCTCGACGGGCTGGGCGTGTGCCTGCATGGCACCACGCTGCCATGGACGCGCATGGTGCGCGATGTGGCGCTGGCCGAAGGCGGCAACCCGATCGCCGCGCTGTGGGGCCACGGACAGCGGACGGCCCTGACCACGGCCGTGCTGGTGAACAGCACGGCCGGCCACGCCTTCGAGATGGACGACATCCACAAGGAGTCGATCCTGCATCCCAATTCGCTGGCGGTGCCGGTTGCCCTGGCGCTGGCCGAGGCCGACCCGACGCGCAGCGGCCGCGATATCGCCACCGCCCTGGTGGCCGGCTATGAGGTCGGCATCCGGATCGGCAATGCGGCGACGATGGCGCTGTTTCTCAACGGCTTCCATCCGCAGGGCACGACAGGCGCCTTCGTCGCGGCGGCCACGGCTGGTCGCCTGCTGGCGCTGGACCCGACGCAGATGCAGAACGCCCTGGGGATCGCCGGCTCCCTCGGTGCCGGCCTGATGGCGGCGCAGGAGGGCGCCATGGTCAAGCGCCTGCATTGCGGGCGGGCCGCGCAGGGTGGCCTCCATGCCGCGCTGCTGGCGCAGAAAGGCTTCACCGGCATCGCCGACGTGGTCGAAGCCGGCTACGGCGGCTTCCTCAGCGCCTTGGCCCGCACCCCCAACCCGGCCCGCCTGACACAGGACCTGGGGGCCGACTGGGAGGCGGCGAAGGTCGGCTTCAAGATGTATCCCAACGTCACCAGCATTCACGCTGCGCTCGACGCCCTGCGCGCCATCCTGGTCGAGGCGTCGCTGTCGCATCACCAGATCGAAAGTATCGAGGTCGGCTGCGGCCACATGACGTTCGTGCATACGGCATGGACCTATCAGCCCGCGGGCGTGACGGCGGCGCAGATGAACATGTACTACGGCCTGGCCGTGATGGCGCTGCGCGGCGACGTCTCGGTCACCGACTACACGCAGGACAAGATCGCCGATCCGGCGGTTCTGGCGTTCATCCCCCGCATCCGGATCTTTGTCGACTCAGCGCTGGAGGCCATGGGTCCGGCGTTTCGGCACGCGGCGCGCCTCACCGTGCGCACGCGTGATGGCCGGGAATTCAAACGCGAGATCCTGCACCGCCGTGGCAGCCCGGAGAGCCCCGTCGGTCGCGCCGCGATCGAACGGAAATTCGAGTTGAACGTCGGCGCACTCCTGGCACCCGATGCGATCGATCGCCTGAAGCGACTGGCCGCCGACCTCGAGCACCAGGCGAATGCCGTCGAGATCGTTCGGATCCTGGCCGCGCCGATCAAGGAATAGATCATGCGGAGCGACGGCAGCGACTGTTCCGATGCGCAGGCTCTGATATGGCGCACCGCGCGCGTGCTGTTGATTGCAGTCGGCTTGGCCGGCTGCACGGTGGACAGCCCATCATCGCCGGCGACAACGGCAACGGCGCCGCCGCGGCCGGAAGAGGCGCTGATCGCACTGAACAAGCAGGTGCGCGCCAACTACGCCGAGTCCAAGCGCGAACTGATGTTGCGCGCGCGGCCCGCGATCGTGGTGGTGTTCGACGACGCGACCCTGCTGCGCGCCGGCCAGCCGGCGCAGAGCGAATCGTTCACGCCGCCGCTGTACCACCGCTACAAGGACGTGGCGCATGTGGCGCTGGGCGCCTGGGCGACGCTGGCGCCGTGGACGGACCGCAGCGAGCAGACCTGGGTGGCGCCGCTCACCGCGCTGCTGCAGCGCGCCCGCGCGGCGCGCGCCACCCTCGATGGCGTGGGTTTCCCGGCCGATCGGCTGGCGCGGCAGCAGCTGATCTTCGATCAGTCGATCGCGCTGATGGAGCGAACGCTGGCGGCCGGACGCGTGGAGGGCAGGGCGCTCACCGATTTCGCGCGCGCCCTGGCGCCGTTGGTGCTGGCCAATGGCGACGACGCCGCGGCGCTGCAGATCGATGGCCTGCACGCCCTGGTCAGCCGCTGGCGCGCCCAGTTATCCGCCGACGACTGGCGCCGGCTGCACGTCCTGGTGCTGGGCCCCAAGATGCCGCGCGCCGGCAACCTGTCGATCCAGTATTTCCAGCGCGTGATGGGTCGCGGCGAACTCGACCGCCGCCTGCTCTATACCGAGGGCATCTTCGATCGCGACGCGGCGTTGGGGCTGCTGGGGACCGTGGTGACGGACCGGGCGCTGGCGCGCGACTTTTTCGGCGAACCGATGCGCATGGACCGCGACTTCCTGAGCGATGGCGCCCGCAAGCGCCTGGATCGATTGTTCGATCCAGGCGGGCGTTAGGCCGGCGCGGCCGGCTACTTGGTGCCGGGGGTGCGGATGACCTTGCCGTCCGGCATGATGATGTCGCCGGGCTTCTGATCGGCGGCACACGGGCCGACATACTTGGTCTCGACCGTCGTGTTCGTCGTCACCGGCTGCTGGCCAGGCGCGGGCACGACGGTGGAGGTGATCTTCGCCGTTATCTTTGACGAGAAGTCGCCGCTGATCACCGACTTGGCCATCGAGGTCATCTGGCCGAACTGGCACGAGGTCTCGGTCTCGTAACCAGCTGATGTCTTGGTGATCGCTGGCGGCTTGCAGTTGCCGCCGGCGACGGCCGCCATCGCCAACGAATCGGTCTTCTCGTCGATGCACTGCTTGACGACCTGCGGTGACGGCATGGAGCCCCCCGCCATCGTCGTCTCCCAGAGACCGGCCTTGCGCTTGGGCAACTCCTCAGCCTGCGCCACGGCGCCCAGCGACAGGACACAGGCGACCGATGCGAGGAAAACAGTGCGGTTCATCTCAACTCCTTGATTGAGGGGCATGGCCCGGCGACTGCCGGGACCCCGTTCTAGTTAAGGAGCGACAAAGTGGCGACAAAAAGAACGAATGAGTAATCGTTTCGTCACGCCAAAATTAGCATAATCGTGTAAAAGCGCTCTCTTCCGCCGCCGCCAGAGGCCGCGCCAGAGGCCGATCGCATGCGCCTTCCTGCACTCCGCGCCAGCCTGCCCACCGTTCTGCGGGTTGGGGGCCTGGCGTGCGTCATTGCGCTGGCCGTGCTGTCGCTGCTACCGGGCAAGGAGTTCGTGCGCACCGACATCGCCAAGCTGGGATACGGCAAGCAGATCGAGCATTTCATCGCCTACCTGGGCGCAACAACGGTGCTTGGCCTGGCCTACCCGGCGTGGCTGCGTCCCCGGACCCTGGTCCTGGCCCTGATCCCCTACGCCGGCATCCTGGAAATCGCCCAGATCTACGTGCCCGGCCGGGGTGCCTCGGTGATGGATTTCTCCGCCAGCGCCGCCGGCATCGCTGCCGGCGCCCTGCTGCTGCCACTGGCCTCGCGCGCGCTGGCCCTGGCCTTTACCCTGAACCCGGCGACCGTCGCGCGCGCCCGCCGGCAGCGCTGACGCCCACCGGCAAGGTTCTCTCATACCGGCATGAGGCCAGCCGTCTGGACATTCGCGCGCCGCGCGGTAGTGTGTGCATATACACACAACGGAGCCCGGGCCGCCATGCACGGCACCACGCCTCATCCGCTGCTGATCGCGCGCCCACTGCCCACCATCCTGCGGCTGGCCGGCCCGACGACGGCGGTGATGTTCCTGCAAAGCGGCGTCAGCATCGCCGAGATGTATGTCGTCGGCCGGCTAGGCACGCCAGCGCTGGCCGGCTTTCAGCTGGTGTTTCCGTTCGTGATGCTGATGACGATGATGGCGGCCGGCGGTATCGGCGGGGGCATCGCGTCGGCGATCGCGCGCGCCCTGGGCGCGGGCGACCGGACCCGGGCGGCATCGCTGGCGGTCCATGCCCTGTTGATCGCGACCGGCTTCGCGCTGTCGTGGACGGTGGCGATGTCGCTGGCCGGGCCAGCGGTGTTTCGCGCCTTCGGCGCCACCGGCGAGACACTGGAGTTCGCCCTCGCCTATGCCACGGCGCTGTTTGCCGGCGCCGTCGCCCCGTGGGCGATGTTCGCGCTGTCGTCGATCCTGCGCGGCACCGGCGATGTGATGACACCCGGCAAATACATGCTGCTCGCCTCGGTCCTGCAGATCCCGCTGTCCGGCGTGCTGGTGCTGGGCACGGCCGGCTGGGGGCTGGGCAGTTGGACGGGATTGGGTATTGCCGGCGCTGCCGTCTCGATGATCGCGACCAACCTGCTGGCGGCTGTCCTGATGGGGTACCGTCTGTGGCGCGGACGCGCCGGGTTCGTGCCTTCGCTCGCCGGCCACGGCCTCGCCGGTGCCGCGTTCGCGCCGATCCTGAAGGTCGGGTTGATCTCCTCGTTGTCGGCACTGCTCGCCAACCTCACGACCATGCTGGTGAACTTCGCCATCAAGCCGTTCGGCGATGCGGCGATCGCCGGCTACGGCATTGGCGCCCGGCTGGAGTTCATTCTGGTGCCGCTGTCGTTCGGCATCGGATCGGCGCTCACGACCCTGGTCGGCATTGCCGCTGGCGCCGGCCGCTGGGACCGCGCCCGGCACTTTGCCTGGACCGGCGGCATGATGGCGGCGGCGCTGACCGGCACGCTGGGTTTCGCCGTGGCGCTGTTCCCCGGCGCCTGGGCCGGCATGTTCACCAGCGATGCCACGGTGCTGCAGGCGGCGACGCACTACCTGACGCGCGCAGCGCCGTTCTATGCGCTGTTCGGGCTCGGCATGTCGCTGAACTTCGCGGCGCAGGGCGCCAACCGCCAGGCGATGCCGTTCGCCGCCAGCCTGCTGCGCACCCTGATCGCCGGGGTCGGCGGCTATCTGCTGGTCATGACCTGGCACGGCACCCTGCCCGACCTGTTCTGGCTGATCGGCATCGCGATCCTGATCTACGGCACCATGATTGGTGGCGCGCTGGCGCTGCGGCCCTGGGGGCCGCGCCGCGTTACGGCGACGGCGGTGGCGCCCGCCGTGTAACCGCAAGGCCAATGCCGAGCCCGATCAGGGCGATGCCGATGGCGTGGTAGAGGTGGACGTCCTCGCCGAGGAAGACGATGGCCAGCACGGTACCAAAGGCCGGCATCAGGTGGACGAACTGGCCGGCGCGGTTGGCGCCGATCAGTTCGACGCCGCGGTTGAAGCAGAGATAGGCCAGCAGCGAGGGGAACAACGCGACATAGACGACGGCGGCGATCGCGACATCGGTCCAGCGCATCGGGGCGCCGGCCAGCGTTTCCCAAACATGGAACGGCAGCAGCATGACGGCGCCCAGCGCGAACGTCGCGGCAACGAAGCTGAGCGGATGAACGGCGGGCCGGCGGCGCAGCAGCACCGAGTACACGGCGTAGGAGACGACGGCGCAGAATACCCAGAGATCGCCGACATCGACGGCGGTATCGGCGATCGCCAGCGGCGATCCACGGCAGGCGATCACCAGGACGCCGACGAGCGATACCAACACGGCGATCAACTGCATCGTACCGGCGCGCTCGCGGAACAGGAGAAACGAGCACAGCAGGATCACCAGCGGCATCGCCGACTGCATCAGCAGCGCGTTGATCGCCGTCGTCGACTGCAGGCCGATATAGACCAGGGTGTTGAACGTGGCGACGCCCAGCGCCGACAGCAGCAGCACCAGGCGCCAGTGCCGCAGCAGCTCCGGCAGGTCGCGGCGCAGATGGGGTGCGGCGAAGGCGATCACCAGGGCAAAGCCGCCGGTCCAGCGCCAGAAGGCCAGCGCCACGGGGGGCACCGCACCGTGCACGGCACGCCCGATGACAAAGTTGCCCGACCAGAACAGCGCCGTCAGCACCAGCAGCACATAGGGCGAGCGCCACAGCAGGTGGCCCGCATTGCGGACGAAGGACATGGGTGATTCCGGAAAGATGACGCAGGGCGACTGGGTGAGCTGACGTCACGCCGTCAACGGCCTCCGTTCAGGAAGCCGCGATCGTAAGTCGTCCGGAGAGAATCGTCGTCATCACGACGCTACATTGAGTCGGTCCAACGCACGCCGTCAAGTGCGCTTTATCATTCCGAGCACAGCGCGGGATGACCGGTACCGCGCGCTAACCCCTCAAATCCTTCAGCAGCGGCAGCACCTCGGCAGCGACCTGTTCGATCTGGGCATCGCGCTCCTCGTAGGGGCCGACGACGTCGAGCACGAGGTGGCGCACGCCGGCAGCATGGAATTCGCGGATGCGCTCGGCGAGCTGCGCCGGCGGGCCCAGCGCGCAGTAACGCTGCGCTGCCTTGCGGAAGTCCATCGCGTAGCGGACACTGAGCGTCTTCGTCGCTGCCTCGAGTGCTGCCTCGTAGGTGGCGTCCAGGCGGGTGAACAGCAGGTGGCTGGTGCCGAAGCGCGTGAGCTTGCGGCCGGCCGCGTCCGCTGCCGCGGCGATCGTTGCCAGGCTGTCGCGGTACATCTGCGGCGTCACGACGTAAGACATCCAACCGTCGGCGAGGCGCCCGGTGCGTTTGAGCGCCCCCGCCGAGCGGCCGCCGCACCAGATCGGCGGACCGCCCGGTTGCCGCGCCGGCGGCTGCATCTGGACCTCGGGGAAGGAGTAGAACGTGCCATCGTGCGCGACGGGCTCGCCGGTCCACAACTTACGCAGCACCGTGACGGCCTCGGAGAGGCGCGCGCCGCGCTCGCCGATCGGCACGCCGGCCAGCGCATACTCCTTCGGGAATTCGCCGCCGACGCCGACACCGAAGATCAGCCGCCCCTCGCTCATGTGGTCGAGCGTCGACACCTGCTTGGCGATCGGGCCAGGATGGCGCAGCGGCAGCAGGTAGACCCCCGTGCCCAGCAGCAACCGTCGGCTCGCGACCGCCGCCTGCGCCAACTGCAGCAGCGGATCGAGGACGGGAATCGCGAAAGCGATGTGGTCGCCGACCCACAGCGAGTCGTAGCCGCAGCGGTCGACAAGCTCGGTCAACGAAACCAGTTCGTCGATTTGCGGCAGCCACGGACCGGTCGCCGGTTCGGTGCGGCGATGGATGGTCTGGATGCCGACCAGCAACTTGTCGTCGAGCGGAAGGGGCATGGATCGTTCCTTGGTACTCAATGCTGCGGCGAAGCCGTGGCCGAGATCATGGTACACACACGCCGTCGGCGTGCCAGTGCCGCGGGCGGCATCCCTGGTTCCTGGGAGCGCGGGCCTCCGGTCTGCTCATGTGTGGGCGCCACGCGCGCAGGCGAAAGCAAAGCTTTCGCCGGAGATGCGGGCGGTGCGCCCGCGCTTCCAGGCGCCTACACGAGCGCTCTTTCCATCAGCGCCCGATGGCGGATCATCCAGGCCACGCTGCGCGTTTGCCAAGCGATACCCCAGACGCGTGGCGCGTGCTCAGCATCGGGCGTGATCTGCTGCTCCATCACTTCATTGGCGGCGCTGAGCGCCGCGAAATCAATGATCCGGGTTGCCAGCCGGCGCCGGTCCGCCGCGGCAAGACCGTAGGCGTCGGCCAGCAGGCGCACCTGTGCGATGCGGACGTCGGCACCGGGCAGACCGTTCATCGCCGCAACGTCATCGTCGTAGAGATGGGCGTTGTTCCAGGCGACCTGCGCCACTTCAGTCAGGGGATCGACAGGTCCGGCCGCTTCCCAGTCGATCAACGCGATAGGATGACGATCGCGTGCGATGATGTTCCACGCCGCCGCATCGCAGTGGCCGACAACCTTGTGTCCATCGCCGATGTCGCGCCCGAACCACGGCCGCCACGCAGCGTCGGCCGGCGCTCGGAACGTCGCAGTCGCATCGTGCAACCGGCGGATCATACGACCGATCGCGACCACGGCGGCATCGGTCCACGGCGCCGGGTTCACGATCTCGCCGTCGATATAGGTCAGCGTCTCGCGGCCATCGGCGGCGAAGCCCGAGCCGACGACCCGCGGTGCTGCGTCAAACCCGACCGCTTCCAGGTGCCGCAGCAAGGCATGTACCGATGGCGTCCATGGCCCTGTCTCGCGCAGCACGATGCCGCCGCGGCGCACCACGCCCGTCCGCCCGCCGCCGCTCAGCGGGACGTCGGATTCCGTCATCAGTATGGCTTGTCGCCGGCCACCGTCACGCGATTGCCGTAGCGCCGGTGTGGCCAGTAGTCCCACATGGCGCGGTGCTGGGCACAGCGATTGTCCCAGAAGGCAATCGAGTTCGGGCGCCAGCGGAAGCGGCACTGGAACAGCGGGTTTTCCATGTGCTCGTAGAGATAGCGCAGGATGCCGTCGCTCTCATCGCGCGGGACGCCGCTGATGCGCACGGTGAAGCCGCGATTGACGTAGAGGCCTTTGCGCCCGGTCACCGGATGCGTGCGCACCACGGGATGCTCGGCACGCGGATAGATCGGCTTATCGGCGACGCCGAGATTGGCATAGGTGCCGCGATAGACATGTTCGCCGTCATGGATCGCGGTCAGGCCCTCGAGATAGGCCTTCATGCGATCCGACAGCGCCTCGTAAGCGGCGTACATGCTGGCGAACAGCGTGTCGCCGCCCTCGTCCGGACATTCCTTGATGTAGAGGATGCTGCCCATCGGCGGCTCGGGCTCGCACGAGACGTCGGTGTGCCAGCCCTCGCCATTGGCGCGTGTCGAGTTCTCGTCGGCCGCCACGATCATCAGTTCGGGACGGCCGGCCTCGTGCGGTGCCGCCGGATGCACATGCAGATCGCCGAAGCGGCGGCCGAAGGCAACGTGCTGGTCCGCCGTCAAGGTCTGGTCGCGGAAGAAGATCACCAGGTTCTCGGCGAGCGCGCGATGGATCTCGTCCTGCGTGCGGTTGGACAGCGGTTGCGCCAGGTCAACGCCGTCGATTTCAGCGCCGATGATCGGCGTCAGCTTGCGCACCACGATGCTCTCGTAGGGCGTCGCATCGCGGGCGCCCTGCTTGTAGCGGGGGCCGCGGTTGCCGCGCAGGCTCGTGCTCTGCATGGTGTCCTCCTATTCGACTTTCAGGCCGGCGGACCGGATGATCTTGCCCCAGCGATCGATCTCGCTGCGGGTAAAGCGGCCGAACGCGTCGGTCAAAGCCAGGTCGCGCGGACCGCCGCCCAGCGCATCGAGCCGCGCCCTCACATCGGGCGACTCGATCGCCGCCGCCGCATCGCGCGCGATCTGCTCGACAAGTTCGGGCGGTGTCGCGCGCGGCGCGTAGATGCCCGACCACGTCGTCAGCTCGAATCCCGGCATGCCGGCCTCGGTGCTGGTCGGCACCGAGGGCACCGTCGGATAGCGCGTGGCGTAGGTGACCGCCAATGCCCGCACCGCGTCGCGATCGACCAGCGGCTTGGCGCCCACCACGTCGACCGTCATCAGCGATATACGCCCTTCCGTCAGGTCCGGGAACGCCTGCTGATTGCCCTTGTAGCCGACATAGACGATGTCGACGCCAGCCTGCTGGCGGAACATCTCCGAGGCGATTCGCGAGGGCAGGCTGCCGGCGCCGAAATGATGGCGGCCGGGCTCCTTCCTCAGGAAGGCGATCAGTTCGACCAGCGATGTCGGCGGCAGCGCCTTGCTGCTCATCAGGATGAACGGCGACATGCCCAGGCGCAGCACCGGCACGAAATCGTTCACCGGATCGTACGGCAGTTTATCGTATAGCGCCGGGTTGGCGGCGTGCGTCATCGCCGAGGTGGCGAGCAAGGTGAGACCGTCAGGCCGGGCGCGCGCCACCAGCTCGCAGGCGATCAAGCCGTTGGCGCCGCCGCGGTTGTCGACCACGATCGGCTGGCGCCACATCTGGCTCAGCTTCTCGGCCACGATACGCGTGGTGACATCGACCGAGCTGCCCGCCGGCAGCGACGTCACGATGGTGACGCGATCCTTCGGAAAGCCCTGCGCCCGCGCCGCCCACGGCATCGCCGCGACACCGGCCGCCCCCGTCAACAGTACGCGTCGACTAACACCTCTCCCCGCGAGAGCGGGGAGAGGGAGGGGCCCGCGCGCAGCGCGGGAGGGTGAGGGGTACGACCGACCAGTCTCGGCACGACAGCGCATGATTTGATCGTTCCTACCCCTCACCTTCCCATGCCTTCGGCATGGGCCCCTTCCTCTCCCCGCTCTCGCGGGGAGAGGAGACCTAAGCCGACGCGTCGGCGGCCAGCGCCGCAATCGCGCCGCACATCGAATCCTCGATGCGCGCGCGCGACGCCGCCTCGACGCCATCCGCGTCGCCCGCTTCCAAGGCCGCCAACGCCGCCTGCCACAGCGACAGCGAGCGACGCCGACGCTCGAGCGGCGCCAGCGAGAGGCGCGTGTAGCGCAGCGTCTGCAGCGACAGCGAGATCGCAAGGTCGGCCAGCCGCGCGTTGCCACAGGCACGCGCCGACATCAGGCTGGCGCGAAACACCGTCTCGGCATAGGCAGCGCCGTCAGCGTCGTCGACATGGCGCGCCAATTCCGCGACCGCGGCGCGGTAGTTGCACAGCAATTGCGGGTCGCGCCGTTCGGCCAAACGCCGGGAGACGATCGCGAACAATCCGGCGCGGACTTCGAACGTCTCGGCCACTTCCTGCGCGCTGAGTCGTGTCACCTCGGCGCCGCGCCGGGCATGGATGCGAACCAGGCCTTCCTTTTCCAGCAGCCTCAGCGCCTCGCGGACAGGCCCACGACTCACCGAAAACTCGGCGGCGAAATCCTGTTCGACCAACCGTTCGCCCGGTTCGTAGGTGCCGTCGATGATGCGATCGCCGATGCGCGCGGCGATCTGCTCAGGCAGCGACAAGGTGAGCCGCGGCGTCGCGCCGAACCAGCGGAAGGCGACATAGCCATCGCGTGGAGGTGCGGGTGGGCTGGGCATGTCCGCCGAGGCCATATCCGGTATCTCTGGATCTGCTTTCATATTGTCAACAATCTTAAAGAGCACATAGATTCAGGTCAAGGATATCATGCAGGCGCATGCGACAAACGCCCGCAAAGAGTTACCTTGACCGCTACCAGGGCCTCGGCTACCTACCGCGACTGTGCAAAGCCGCGTTGCAAAAAACAAATGGTGCAACGCAACAAAAGGCGCACGTGTCTCGCCACCCCATTACCTTTGTCGCTACCGGGGACGATCATCTGCCGGCAGGGACGCAAGAGATGTGACGGCGTCGCAAGAGGAAACGGGCATGAGGCTGGAGTCGACGCGTACCGCCGCCACACCGGCCGAGACGTTTCCGCAAATCCTCGCGCAGAACGCCAGCCAGCGTGGCGATCGTCCGGCGTATCGCGAGAAGAACTTCGGCATCTGGCAGATCTACACGTGGCGCCAGGTCTACGAAGAGACACGCGCCTTCGCCGCCGGACTCTCGTCGCTGGGCTTCGCGCGCGGCGACAGGCTGATCATCGTCGGTGACAACCGGCCCCGTCTCTATTGGGCGATGAATGCGGCGCAGATGCTGGGCGGCATTCCGGTGCCCGTCTATCAGGACTCGGCGGCGACCGAGATGGCCTACGTCGTCGAGCACGCCGATGCGCGCTTCGCGCTGGCCGAGGACCAGGAGCAGATCGACAAACTGCTGGAGATCCGCACCGAGGTGCCGAACCTGCGCACGCTGATCTACGAGGACGAGCGCGGCCTGCGCGACTACGAGGGGTTGCTGTCCTGCCGGCAGGTCCAGGAAAGCGGTCGCGCGCTGCAGCAGTCGAAGCCCGATTTTCTCGACAGCGAGATCGCGCAGGGCCGCGGCAGCGATCCCTCGGTGATGCTCTACACCTCAGGCACCACCGGGCGCCCCAAGGGCGTGGTGCTGACCTACGACAACCTGCGCAAGAGCGCCGAGAACGCCGCCAGGGTCGAGGGCCTGACCGAGCGCGACGAGCTGCTCTGCTATCTGCCCATGGCCTGGGTCGGCGATCACATCTTCTCCTACGCCCAGGGGCTGATCACCGGCTTCACCGTCAACTGCCCGGAGTCGGCCGCCACCGTGCAGACCGATCTGCGCGAGATCGGCCCGACCTATTACTTTGCGCCGCCCCGGATCCTCGAGAACATCATCACCAACGTGATGATCCGTATGGAGGATGCCGGCGCCGCCAAGCGCTGGATGTTCCGCACGTTCATGGCGCTGGCGCGCCGTGTCGGCGGCAATCTGCTTGACGGCAAGCCCGTGGGCCTTGCCGACCGCCTGCTCTATGGGCTGGGCGAGGTGCTGGTGTACGGGCCGCTGAAGAACACGCTGGGCCTTTCGCGCGTGCGCGTGGCCTACACGGCGGGCGAGGCGGTCGGGCCCGACATCTTCAATTTCTACCGCTCGCTCGGCATCAACATGAAGCAGCTGTACGGCCAGACCGAGGCGAGCGTGTTCGTCACGATCCACCCCAACCGCGACGTGCGGCTGGACACGGTCGGCAAGGTTGTCCCCGAGGTCGAGCTGCGCATCGCCGACAGCGGCGAAGTGCTGTTCCGCGGCCCCGGCGTGTTCCACGAGTACTACAAGAATCCGGAAGCGACCGCCGAGACCAAAACCGCTGACGGCTGGGTACATTCGGGCGATGCCGGTTACATCGACGACGATGGCCACCTGCACATCATCGACCGCGCCAAGGATGTCGGCCGGCTGACCGACGGCACGCTGTTTGCGCCCAAGTTCATCGAGAACAAGCTGAAGTTTTTCCCGCACATCAACGAAGCCGTTGCCTTCGGCGACAAGCGCGATTTCGTGACGGTGCTGATCAACATCGACCTGACCGCGGTCGGCAACTGGGCCGAGCGTCATGACATTGCCTACGCCAGCTATCAGGAACTGGCGGCGCGACCCGAGGTTTATGGCCTGCTCGCCGAGCAGGTGGCGCAGGTCAATCGCGACCTTGCCCAGGACCCGCGCATGGCCGGCGCGCAGATCCGCCGCTTCCTGATCCTGCCCAAGCTTCTGGACGCCGACGACGGCGAGCTCACACGCACGCGCAAGGTGCGCCGCGGTTTCGTCGGCGAGCGCTATGCCACGCTGATCGCAGCGCTGTACGACGGCCGGGCTACGATCCATATCCGCACCGAAGTCACCTTCGAGGATGGCCGCAAAGGCATGGTCGAGGGCAACGTCGCGATCCATGACATGGGCGGCCCCGAATCGACGCCCGTACGCAAGGCGGCCTGACCATCATGGCGCGCACCTCGCACGCGACAGCCGAAGTCCTACTGTCGATCGAGAACATCTCGCTGAGCTTCGGCGGCGTGAGGGCGCTCACCGACATCAGCTTCGACATCCACAAGGGCGAGATCCGCGCCATTATCGGCCCCAACGGTGCCGGCAAGTCGTCGATGCTGAACTGCATCAACGGCTTCTATCACCCGCAGGAAGGCCGCATCACCTACAAGGGCATCACGCGCCGCCAGATGCGCCCGCACGAGGCCGCCGAGCAGGGCATCGCCCGTACGTTCCAGAACATCGCCCTGTTCAAGGGCATGTCGACGCTCGAGAACATCATGACCGGCCGCAATCTGCGCATGAAGACCGGGCTGCTGGCCCAGGCGCTGCACTGGGGGCCGGCACAGCGCGAGGAGAACGAGCATCGCGCCTTCGTCGAGCGCATCATCGATTTCCTCGAGATCCAGCACATCCGCAAGGTGCCGGTGGGCCGCCTGCCCTACGGCTTGCAGAAGCGGGTCGAGCTGGGCCGGGCACTGGCGGCCGAACCCGAGCTGCTGCTGCTCGACGAGCCGATGGCGGGCATGAACCTCGAGGAGAAGCAGGACATGTGCCGCTTCGTGCTCGACGTGAACAACCAGTTCGGCACCACCATCTGCCTGATCGAACACGACATGGGCGTGGTGATGGACATCTCCGACCGCGTGGTGGTGCTCGACTACGGCAAGAAGATCGGCGACGGCACACCGGACGAGGTCA
>Ga0187894_10003775_pt1 | contig 16677 bp, 19 predicted proteins | sample GBC1701081metaG_FD_136650 | JGI IMG/M metagenome (GOLD analysis project Ga0187894, IMG submission 136650) | White microbial mat communities from a lava cave in the Kipuka Kanohina Cave System on the Island of Hawaii, USA - GBC170108-1 metaG ... | reverse complement strand
GTGGAAGGTGTCGCCGTGGGCGATCTGGCCGTCGATGCCGCGGATGGCGAGGTTCATCTTGGCGAGCCGCCAGGTGGTGTAGTTCGACTCCTGGCCGTAGATCGAGATGTCGGCCTTGGCCTTGCGTCCGGCCGCCTTGCCGCCGTTCCCGTTGCCGTTCGCGTGCGCGCGGATGAACTCCACCGACTGCACGAACATGCCCGAGGAGCCGCAGCAGGGGTCGTAGACGCGGCCGCGGTAGGGCTCGATCATCTCGACCAGCAGCTTGACCACGCAGCGCGGCGTGTAGAACTCGCCGCCCTTCTTGCCCTCGGCGCTCGCGAACTGCGAGAGGAAGTATTCGTAGACGCGGCCGAGCACGTCCTTGGCGCGGGCCGCCTCGTCGCCGACCTTGATGTTGCTGATCAGGTCGATGAGCTGGCCGAGGCGCGTCTTGTCGAGCGCGGGGCGCGCGTAGTCCTTGGGCAGCACGCCCTTGAGCGCCGGGTTGTCGCGCTCGATTCCGGCCATCGCGTCATCCACGAGCTGGCCAATCGTGGCCTGCTTCGCCTGCGCCTTCAGGTGCGCCCAGCGCGCCTCGGGCGGGACCCAGAAGATGTTCTGGGCGCGGTACTCGTCGGGATCCTCGGGGTCGGCGCCTTTGGCCTGCTCGGCGACGAGCTTGGCGTGGTGCTCCTCGAAGGCATCGGAGATGTATTTGAGGAAGATCAGACCTAGGACGACGTGCTTATATTCCGCCGCGTCCATGTTGTTCCGCAGTGCATCGGCGGCTGCCCAGAGCTTCTGCTCGAAGCCTAAAGTAGCTCCATTATCTTCTTTTCTATCTGATTTCTTAGTCGCCAATGGCGTGTGTCCTCCCTCTTTCAAAAGCACGCAGCGCAGGGTCGCCGATGGTTTCCATTTCTGGCAGCAAGAATATTGGGATATCGCCGCCAGTTTAGATCTTCTTTGTCCGGTCTATTTGCAAACCAACACTCAGGACAATGATAAGGACGTCCGTTGGGTGGTTGTGTCGGATTGTCGGTCGATCCTACAACAGATGAACTCGAGTGATCGTGTCGTTTCTTACACAACATGACAGCTACTTGATGAGTCCGTTGCTGAATAGAGTTCGCACCACATCCATTTGCTGATTGTGTGCTTTAGATGGCGACTTTTTGAGTTGCTTCATCACCATCTTCCACAACCCGATATTTCCAATGTTGAGTAAGGATTGATCGGATCTGAGCAGGCTTGCAGCGGTCACCGCATAGTCCGCATTGCGCTCTGATTCTGTGTATTGCCCAGGTTTAATTCCTTTCACTAGACCATTTTCGCAGAGCCCTAGGAATGCATCGCGTGGGCAGGATTTTTCCTGAGAGTATGTTCCTTGGCCACAGATTTGTTCAGTCGCAAGTTCCCAGGCCTCGGGCGGATTCTGGGCTTGCCCCGACTGGACTAATTGGACAGCTCTAAGGGCTGCACGTCCGTACTTAGACATACGCTTGCCTAAGTCCCGCTGAATGGCGGCGAAAGTCTAGCGCTTTTGGCCAATCCGGAGCAATCCTGAACAAGTAGGTAGGAACGATTATCCGCGGGACGAGCGGGAAACGCGCGACTCGCGGGAACTCGCAAGACAAGTGCGAATGGCGGGACGGGCGGGAGAAGGTCTATCTAGTCTGTCTGGTCTATCTCGTCGATTTGAGACAAGACAGACTGAATAGACAAGACGACAAGACAGACTGGACAGACTAGCAGCTCACCCCTTCGCGTGGAAGCCGATCCGCCCGGGCTTCGGCTTGGCCGGTTCCATCAATCGGCGGATGGCGTCAAACAGTGATTGGATATGGGTATCGTGACTGGCCACTTTCCGTTCCAGTTCAGCCAGTTTTCCAGCCAATTCCTTATGAGCGGCGACCATTTCGCGAAGCTTCACAAAGGCCCGCATGATGGCAATGTTGACTTGAACGGCCCGACTGCTCCGCAGGACGCTCGAGAGCATGGCGACGCCTTGCTCACTGAAAGCGTAAGGAAGGTATTTCCTGTGTTTTCCTCGCCCCATCTTTAAGATCACAAATTGTGACCTTACAGCTTCTGCTTCATCCGTAGTAAGTTGGAACATGAAGTCGACTGGAAAGCGATCCTGATTTCTCCTGACAGCTTGGTTAAGCGATCTCGTTTCAACCCCATAGAGCCAGGCAAGATCCGAATCAAGCATGACCTTATGGCTACGGATCAGGAGAATCTTTCGCTCGATCTGTTCGATGGGGACCAATGCGCTCATCGTGCCTCTTTGAGCTCGCAATGTGCGAGGTCACTCCTTCAAGAAGCAAACTGATTATATATTCGGATACCTAATCTAGATGGCACAGTCTAGCGAATTCCCTTATCCGGAGCAATCCTTAACAAGTAGGTAGGGCTGGGGAAGTTCGACGTTCGAAGTTCGAGGTTGAATCCGGCGCGACAGGCGGGACGTGTGAAACGGTCTATCTGGTCTGTCTGGTCTATTTGGTTTATCTCGTCGGTGGTCGGACAAGACAGACTGAACAGACAAGATGGACTGAACAGACGAAAGGAGGGTTTGTCTGGTTGGTCCGGTCGGCGATTGGGACGAAACAGACTCTGAACAGAGCAGGGCTAACGAGTCGGACGCTGTCTGGCGGACTGTTCAATCTCCCACGCGGCGACCTGCTTTCCGCGTGCGCGCCACAGGGGGGCCGCCATCCGCTGGAGGCGCACCACCGCCCGCACCTTGTCGGGAAACGGCAGGCCGGCCAGCTTGCGCCGGCGGGTTTCCTTGGCGGCGAAGAGGGCTGCGGCTTTGGCGTTTACGCGGTCCATTCTTTCCACCTATCCTCCAGCTTATGCCGGGCGAGCACGCCGTTCAAGTACTTTAGATCGAGGCGCGCCTGTTCTCGCAGGAGGCGCACCCGCTCGCGATCTTTGTCGCGCCCGGTCTGGAGCGCGATGGCCAGCAGGTGTTCGGCGCGCAGGACACGCGTGGGTGTGGCTTCGTACCGCGTCTCTTGCGCCTCCGCCAGGGCTTCCTCCAGCAGCGCGTTGTAGGGGGGCAGAAACTGCACCGGCACGCCTTCAATGTTCACGGTTTCGTCTTCCACGCGGTAGCCGCGCGCGCGCAACGCCTCATACAACGGTTCCAGCGTCAACAGCCCGCCGCGCGTCTGCGGCAGCACCACGAAGACATCCAGGTCGAAGGTCAGGACCGGCTCGACGTAAAACGTGGCGCCCATCGCCCCCCCGATGGCATAGCGGCTGAGCACTTTGGCGCGCACGAGGTCGTTCAGGACTTGCAGTGTTTTTTCCATGTCGTCCGAGCCGATCTGTTCGCGCGAAGAAGTCTAGCGAATTCCCCCAACGAAAGCTATATGCGCCGAAGGCGCGAGGCTCGGGGCAAGAGGCTAGAGGTGCTCACGAGGAACGGCTGAGGGGGGGGCAGCGCGGGAACGCGCGAAAAGCGCGACGCCAGGACGTTCGAGGTTGGAGGTTCGAGGTTGAGCGGAGGATGGTCGGTCTAGCGGGTTTTGCGGGACGGAACGGACAGGACGATCGGCAGAACGGATTATTTCGTTACAGCGAGCGCGCGCAGAGCACTTCGTCTTGGCGGAGCAATTCGATGGCTGAGGCGGGTACGACGATGACGGCTAGGGTGCCGCCGACCGCATTGAACACTTCGATGGAATACCCCTCCGTGCCATCGGGCGCAACATGGCGGTCCACCAGCTTAACAATATCGCCGCGCTTGAGGCGATGTTCCGGTACATCACACGCCAGCGCGGCATCCGTATAGAGCTCAAACTTCGTCATGAGTCCCTCTGTTCGGTCATCCAGAACGAAAAACGGTGTCAGGAACCGTTTTCAGAATCGCCGGGAAAGGTTCCCGACACCTTGGTCAGGCGGCGGCTTCAGGCCGCTTCGGTGCTATGGGCGTTTTGCAGGAGGCTGGCGATCAGCTGGTTGAGGCGCGCCTGCTCGCGCGTGCCGAGGCTGAGGAACTGCACGCCGAAGTCGTCGCCGGCCGTCCAAGTGACCTCGGCCTGGTCCACCGCGATCGGCTGGGTGAGGGACGGCAGGTGTACACGCAGGGTCAAGACTGTACCGCGTTGTACGGACGTCGCGCTTTCGATGGCGCCGCCGCCCATCGAAAGGTTGAAGAGCTTGCCTTCACCAACTCCTTGATTTCCAAGGAAAACAACGGGGCACTGCACGAACAGCCGACGTTCTCTCTGTGCTTCCATCGGTACATCCTCCTCGCTGGACACCCCCTTGGAACGGGGGTGCCCTTCAAAAAAGCAAGGGTGATGCCATGGAAGGCCTACTTCATGATGTTGCCGACCGCGTAGAGCATGATCCCCGCGATGAAGAGGACTTGCTGGGGCCAGCACACCGCCTTCAGCGGGAGCGAGTGATGGCGTCCCCCTAACACGAACGTCCGGAACTCTCCCCGGACATCGTAGATCGAGGGGGTGGTCCCGGTCAGGGTTTCCGCCACCAAGGGGATGAGCCCCATCGTGAACAGCCCGAAGACCACCGATAAGCCCATGCACAGCACGATCGCGTCCTTCAGGCTTTCGTGAGTCCCGCCGGGATGTTCCACCACCCAGCCGAGCGCGATGACGCTGAGCATCAGCAGGAAGTTGCTCGAGTCTTTGAAGTATTCCACCGCCTTCAGCAAGTGATCGATATGCTCCTTGTGCGTCTTGTGCTCGTGATTGGCCATGTCTCCCCCTCTTGGTGAAAGTGATGAACAGCGAAAAGGCGCCGGGGCCTTGTTCTTCTCTGCACTCCCGCCGCGCAGTCTAGCTACTTTCCACGATAAAAGCTATGGCGGGAAAGAAGAAGGAGGATCTTGAGTGCTCAGCAGGTCCGTATCTGGTGTGCCTGACGTTGCTGGATGGCTTGCAGCAGGTCTGCGATCACCTGATTCAAGCGCTCCCGCTCCCGGGGTCCCAACTGGATGAACTGCACGCCGAAATCGTCGCCGGCCGTCCAGGTGACCTGCGCCTGATCCACCTCGATCGGCTGTTGCAGGGACGGGAGGTGTACACGCAGCGTCAGCACTGTTCCGGATTGTACAGAGGTGGTGCTCTCAATGGCTCCTCCGCCCTTGGAAAGGTTGAAGAGTGTCCCCTTGCTAACCCCTTGATTTCCTTCGATGGAAATGGGGTACTGCACGAATAACCGCCTCTCTCGCCGTTCTTCCATCTGCCTGCCCTCCCTGCTTGAGCATTCCCCGCGTAAGGGGGTCTGCCTAGGGGTGAGCAAGGATAATGCCAGGGTGTGAATAAGCTGTGAGCGAGACAGGGGGGATGGTCTATCTGGTCTTTCTAGTCTGTTTGGTCTATCTGGTTGGGGTTTGAGACAAGACAGACTGAACAGACAAAACAGACCAGACAGACGAGCGTCTATTTTACCTTCGAGAAGTCCGCTTCGAATTCGGTCATCTTGCCGTCGAGGAAGAAGACCACCACTTTGGTCTTGGCGTTGGGGTCGAAGCTGTCGTAGGCGAACCGGGCGGTGAAGCGGGTGCGGTAGGCCTCGCCCTTGCCCGCAATTTCGATCTTGCGCCCGCGCTCGGCCGGGCTGACATCCACCGGCTTGATGTTCTTGGAGCCCTGCTGGAAGACCATCTGCGCGCCTTCGGCGAAATACTCGTCGTCCCCGCAGAGTTGCACTTCGACTTCCAGGTTGGGCATGTCGAGATATTTCTGGATCTTGTCGTCCGGCATCCGGACCTCGGATTTCTGCTTCTTGGATTCCGTGGCTTCCTTGCGGCCGAAGGATTCCAGCCAGAACCGCTTGGTCCGTAAAATCGCGCTGGTGCCGCAGGGCTCTTTTTCGGGATCGGCGCCGACCCTCGTCACCATGGAGGCGTGCTGCAGAACCTTCTTGACCTCTTCATCCGGCTTGGCCGCGTCCGACGCCTTCATCATCGGGTCCCGGCCGGCGGCGAGGGATTTCTTGGCTTCCTCCATCGTCAGCTTGACGTCGATCGCCCAGGCGGACGGGCTTCCGAACGCGCCCACAGAGACCACCATGGCCAGCAATCCGATTCGGCAGCCCATTCCAGATCGATCTCTCTCGCGGCGTGGCCTCATAGGTCCCCCCGATCAGCAGACAACGGGCGCCATTCTAATGAAACAGGTCGGTCAAAGCAATTGCGAAGCACTCACCTCACATAGACCACGTCGGGCAGATCTTTGAGGTCCGCATCTCCGGTCACCAACTGGGCCCGCTGATCGCGAGCTGTGGCATACACGATCGCATCCGCCAGGGCGAGGCCGTGCTGCAGGCTCAGATCGGCTGCCAGCAAGGCGATGGATTCCGTGAGCGAGACCACGCGCGTCGCATTGAGTCGCCCGGCGAATAGCACCGCGGTTTCTTCTCCGCGCTCCCGCTTGATCTTTTTGTAGACTTCATAGAGGACGATCGTCGGCGTGATGACCTCCCATTGGGTCGTGAGGTGGGCGGCAAATTGGTCTGCCAGCGGCCCTCCGGTGAACACCTCGATCCAGCCGCTCGAATCCATCAGAAGTTTCACAGCCGATCTTTCTTCTCGCGCAAACCGTCCTTCGACATGCCTTTCAGCAGGCCTCGAAGCGATTTGAGCGGCACTTCCGGCACCAGGGTGATGACGCCCCCCTTCTCCAATACCTGTAGCCGCTGCCGGGGCGCGAGGTGGAGCTTGTCCCGAACCTCCTTGGGGATCACGATCTGAAACTTCGGCGAAATCGTTGTCGTGGCCATTGTCTCCTCCGTTTTACAATTTCATGATCGATCATAATATCGTTGTACGTCTTGAACGTCAAGCGGATACGCCGAAGGCGGCCGAAGATTGCGACCGGTTCAGCGCTGGAAGGCGGGCCAGTTCGGATAGGGTTTCGTCCGGTAGAGCTGCTCCACGTCCACCGGCACGGGCAGGCCGTGCTTCTGCAAGAGTGCCGCGACGAGCCGCAGCGGGAGTCCGACGGCGGTGGTGAAGTCGCCCTCGATCCGCTCGATCAGATCGCCGCCGCGGCCCTGGATGGAATAGGCGCCGGCCTTGCCCTGCCATTCGTCGGTGGCCAGGTAGGCCTCCAGGTCGGCGTCGCTGAACGGTTTCATCCAGACCCGCACGGTGTCCACGGCCACCTCCTGAATGCGGCGGGCGGCGCAGCAGAGCGCCACGGCGGTATAGATGCGATGGTCGCGCCCCCTGAGCCGCCGCAGCATGGCGGCGGCCTCCGCACGACCGGCCGGCTTGCCGAGGATGGTCTCCCCCACGGCGATCAGCGTGTCGCTGCCTAGAATCAGGCTGTCGGCATCCCCCTGCGCGGAGGACCGGGCCTTCCCCAGCGCCAAGGTCCACGCCTGAGCCTCCGGCGGCAGATCGGCGTGTATCCGTTCTTGAAATTCCGGCTCGACGACCTCGAAGGAAATCTGCAAGAGGGCGAGGAGTTCTTTGCGGCGCGGAGAGGTGGATGCCAGAACGAGGGATATCACGACACGGGCACGGCGGCTTCGAGCACGGAGGCGACGCTCCGAAGCGCGCTCCCCGCCTGGTGCTCGGCGACAAGGCGCGCCACGTCGGCGCTGCCGGAGGCCCGCACCATGGCGGCCCGCATGGCGGCGGCGCCCGGAAATCCCTTGCAGTACCAGCCCAGGTGTTTGCGCATGCGGGGGAACCGGTCACGGCCGAGGATGGTTTCGAACTGCCGGGCATGGTCCAGCATCACGCGGAAGCGCTCATCGAGCGATGGCGACTCGCCCTCGACTGTGCGTGCGGCATCGCTCACCGCGGCGCGGGCTGCTTCTTTGTGGCGGAACAGCCACGGCTCTCCGAGAGTGCCGCGGCCGACCAGCACGCCGTGCACCCCGTGCTGCCGGACCCGGCGCACGAGATCTTGAAGGCTCTGCACGTCGCCGTTGCCGAGCAACAGCGTGTTTGTCCCGCGGGCAAGCTGCGCGGCCCGCTCGATGGCCGACCAATCGGCCTCCCCCCGGTACATCTGCTCCAGCGTCCGCCCGTGGACCGAGATGGCGACGGGCTGCTCCGCCAGCAGATGCTCGATCCAGCGCTCGACGATGACCGTGTCGTAGCCGATCCGCGTCTTCACCGAGAGCGGGATCGGCCGGCGCGGCACATCCGGCAGGCCGCCGCGGCGCACGTTCATGGCCCGGATCAATTCGGCGCGCGAGTCCTTCAAGCCCGCGCCCGTGAGCGACTGGCCCGCCGCCCAATCGGCAATGCCCTGCCGCGCCGCCCGCATGATCTCGTGCGCCAGATCGGGCGTGCGGATCAGCCCGGCGCCGGATCCGGACGCCGCGACGTTGCGCGAAGGGCAGCCCATATTGATGTCCAGCCCGTCGAAGCCCAGCTCGCAGACGATGTGCGCCGCCTGATAGAAGAGGCCCGGGTCTTTTCCGTAAAGCTGGGCCACGACCGGCCGCTCCGCCTCGCTGTAGACCAGCGACTCGAGCAGATGGGCCGGGCCGCGGCAGACGTCCATGACGCCGGTGAACTCGGTAAAGATCACGTCGGGACGGCCCTGCAGGGCCACCGTGAGGCGGAACGGCGCGTCGGTCACGCCGTCCATGGGCGCCAGACCGATGATGGGATGGGGGAGCTGGGACCAGAAACCCGCGTGACGGGTGATGGGTGACACGTGACCTGTCGGAGTGTTGCCCATGGGAGCCTGTTTACCTTCCAAACTCGTCACGCGTCACCTGTCACTTGTCACGACCTCACAGGCGGCGCGGTAGCCGTCCCGCAGGGCCTGCGCTTCCCGCTCCGCCGTGTCGAGCGAATCCGGCAGCACCTCGCGGATGAACTCGATGAACCGGGCGATCTTCAGGAGAAAGAAATCGTAGGCCTGATCGGTCTCTCGCGGCTCGCGGAACCAGAACCGGACGAACTCGTCCAGCGGAACGCCGGCCTGCTCCAGGCTCCGGCAGGTCTCGGGGAACATCTCCCGCACCGCCCCGCCCCATTCCAGAATCTCCTGCGGCAAGTACTGTTCGACATAGAGCGCGAGCGCCGAGGCATCCTGCCCGAGCACGGGCAGGCCGGTCGTCGCCTGCCCAGTCACGATCTGCGCGTAGCGGGTGTAGTGCCGGGCAAGTTCGAGGCTCGGAGTTGGAGGTTGGACGTTGGAGGTTGGAGGCTCCTGGGAAGTTCGAGGTTTGAGGTTCGAGGTTCGAGGTTGAACCTCATACCTCAAACCTCCACCCTCCAACCTCAAACATGCACCTGCGAATCGCGCGTGGGTCTGCGCGAATTCCTCCACGATCATCGGGATCGGTTTGGTATCCACTTCCAGCGCCACGCCTTTCAGATGGGCCAGCCCTTGATGCTCGAGCACCTGCGCCAGCACGTCGGAGAGCACCTCCGGGATCGGCGCGCCGTGCGCATCGATCCAGAACGGCGGCTCGTCGGCCGCGCGCGCCCCGGCCTGCACGCGCTCATGAGGCGCGAGCCCCGCCATGTGAATCTCGACGACCCGCTCCAACGGGAAGGCGTCCAGCAGATCGGCCAGGAAGGCCGTCAGCGACCGCCGCTTCCATGCGCCCGTGTAGCGATAGGTCCAGAGGTGGCCGATGTCCAGCACCACCCCGCAGGGCGTGCGCTCGGTCACAAGCCGAAAATAATCAGCCAGGCCCAGATCGCCGAAGCCCGCATAGGTGAGCGGCGGCGTTTCGAGCAGGAACAGCGGGCCGATCCCGTCATGGTCCAGCCGCTGCTGGACCTGCGCGATGTTTGCCGCCGTCACCTCGGCGCTCGCCTCCGTGAACAGCGCCGGCAGATAGGTGCCGAACGAATAGCCGCCCATCTGTTTGGAGGCGCACTCGTGGTTCAGCCAGTGGCTGCCGAGGATCCCGAGCTGCTCGGCGGTCTCGTCCAGCTCGGCGTGAAACGGCGAGCATCGCGCCGGATCGGGCTGCGTCACCCAGAGCCCTTCGGCATGGTAGGCCAGCAACGAGGCGGGCAGGCGCCGGCGCACCGCTTCCAGCGCGGCCGGCGCCGCCTTGAAGATTTCGAGGTAGCCGCAGTCCAGCCCGTTCCGCTCCAACGCGTCCACCAGCTCGAAGAGGTCCGGCGTATAGACGTCCACGGACAGGCCCAGCCCGTGGTAAGGGATGCGCGACACGCGCTTGAGAAACTCTTGATCGACAGAAGTCATATGCGCTCGGTCTGTTTGGTCTGTCTCGTCTGTCCAGTCCGTCTCGTCTATCTTGTCTGTCCAGTCTGTCTCGTCTCAAAAACGACCAGATAGACCGAAGAGACCAGACAGACCAGAAAGACATTCCTTTCGCTTCCTGCGCGTCTTACACACGCGCGGCTAGTGTACTGGCCGGCGTCGCGCTTTGACAAGCGAAAGCCGCGCGGTTTTGACCGTTCCCCGCCGATCAGGTAAGCTCTTTCTATGAGCCTGCCGGCCCCATCGTCGAAGGGCAAGCGCGCCGGCGCGCGCGGCCGCCCGGCGCTGACCGACGAACAGATCCTCTCGCAGGTCCAGGCGCTCCTCGACACCCCCGCGGACGATCTCCAGCAGACCCTGATCAAGGAGATGCTGATGACCGTCCTCCGCCTCAAGGCCGCGCCGCTCGACACGCTCGATCTGAAAATCCTCAACCGCACGCTGCGCGAGCTGCGCTACGCCTTCAAAGTGTTCGGCGAGTACCGCGACCGCCGCAAGGTCAGCATCTTCGGCTCGGCGCGTACGCAGCCCGGCGAGCCGGACTACCGGCTGGCCACCGACTTCGCCAGGCGGATCGTCGAGGCCGGCTACATGGTCATCACCGGCGCGGCCGACGGCATCATGGGGGCGGCGCAGGAAGGAGCCGGCCGCGAGCAGAGCTTCGGCGTGAACATCATGCTGCCGTTCGAGCAGGGCGCCAACGCGGTGATTGCGGACGATCCGAAGCTGGTCAACTTCAAATATTTCTTCACGCGCAAACTGATGTTCCTGAAGGAATCCCAGGCCGTGGCCCTGTTCCCCGGCGGGTTCGGCACCCATGACGAAGCCTTCGAGGTCCTGACGCTCGTGCAGACCGGCAAGGCGCCGCCGCAGCCGATCGTGTGCCTGCATGCGCCCGGCAGCGACTATTGGCACGAGTGGAACCGGTTCGTGACCGGCCAATTGCAATCGCGCAAATTGATCAACGAGGAGGACACGGGGCTGTTCGCCATCGTCGAGTCCGCCAAGGCGGCGGTGGAGGAGATCACCTCGTTCTACCGCGTCTACCACTCGCTCCGGTTCGTGGACCGGCGCCTGGTCCTCCGGCTCCAGCACCGCCTGTCGGGCGAGCATCTGGAAACGCTCACCCGGGAGTTCGCCGATCTCCTCGAGCGCGGCGCCTTCGAGCAACGGACGGCCCTGCCGGGAGAGGCGGACGAGCCGGACTTACAGGACCTCCCGCGCCTGGTATTCCACTACCATCGCCGCAGCGCCGGCCGCATCCGGCAGCTCATCAACCGGATCAACGGATTTACCCATAGCCAATAGCCCCTCGCCCCTCGCCTCCGGCCTTCCGGTCATGCTATCCTGTGCGCTATCCGATGACGCGCCTATCCGCTCATCAGCCGCCGCTTGCCGCTCCCGACATCGTGCTCTATCACGCTGATTGCCTCGACGGCTTCGGCGCGGCCTGGGCGATCTGGAAAAAATTTCCCTCGATCACGTTCACTCCGGTCAAGCACGGGCTGCCGCCTCCGGCAGGATTGTCCCGTAAGAAGATCGTCATCGTGGACTTCAGCTACCCGCGCCCGACGCTGGAAGCCATGGCGGAGGACACCGCGAGCATCCTGGTGCTGGACCACCACGTCACGGCCGAGAAGGCGCTCGCCGGCCTCCCCTATACCTACTTCGATCAGAAGAAATCCGGCGCGGTGCTGGCGTGGGAATGGGCGCACCAGCAGCCGGCCCCCTGGCTGCTGCTCCACATCCAGGACAAGGACCTCTGGCAGTGGGCGCTGCCGGGCAGCCGCGAGATCAACGCCGCGCTCTCCTCCTATCCGTACGACTTCCGACTCTGGGACAGCTTCACGCAGGACAGGCTGGTGGAGGAAGGCCGCGCGATCCTGCGCTATGAGCACGAGATGGTCGGCAAGCTCGTGGCGGAAAAAGCCCTGGTGAAATTTCAGGGGCAGACGGTGCCGGCGGTCCAGAGCGCGATCCTCAACAGCCAGATCGGCGAGCGCCTGTCCGGCCAGTATCCCTTCGTGATCATCTGGCACGACCGGGACGGGCGGCGCTATTTCAGCCTGCGGTCCCGCGAGGACGGCCCCGACGTCGAAGCCATCGCCAAGCAGTACGGCGGCGGCGGCCACACGCACGCGGCGGGGTTCTCCGTGCCGCTGGGCAAGAACGCCCATTCGCCGCTCGACCCGCTGCCGAAGCCCTCGCGGACGCGCCGTGCGCGCAAGCCGTGATTCCCCTCCACGACGACAACCCGACTGAGATCACCCCTCTCGTCACGATCGCGCTGATCGTCCTCTGCGCGTTGGTGTTTCTCTACGAAGCGTCGCTACCGGAGCGGGCCGGCGAGGCGTTCGTCTTCTACTATGGCGCGATCCCCGCCTCGCTCTTCGGCCATGAGTCGGCCCTGCCCGAGAACGCGGTCGGATTTCCCGTCACGCTCACGCTGCTGACCAGCATGTTCCTGCACGGAGGCTGGATGCACCTGATCGGCAACATGCTCTACCTATGGATCTTCGGGAACAACGTCGAAGACGCGATGGGGCACGCGAAGTTCGTCATCTTCTACGTCGTCTGCGGAGTCCTCGCCGCCATGAGCCACGCGCTGACCGATCCGTCGTCCGCCGTGCCGATGGTGGGCGCGAGCGGAGCCATTTCGGGCGTGCTCGGCGCCTATCTGCTCCTCTACCCGCACGCGCGGGTGATGGTGCTGATTCCGCTGGGCATCTTCTCGCAAGCGACGTATATCCCCGCCGGCTTCGTGCTGGGATTCTGGTTCGTCCTGCAACTGTTGAGCGGCGGGATGAGCCTGGGGCAGGGTGGCGGAGGCGTGGCCTGGTTCGCGCACGTGGGCGGGTTCGTCGCGGGGATGGCGCTGATCGGGTTGTTCAAGCGGCCGGATGTGCGGTTTTTCCAGCCGGCGCGCCACAGGGGGTGGCGAAGCGCCGGCTGGTGAGCTCGTCGCCTTCCTGTTCGTGTGGAAATCTCGGATGAGGGGTGGTCCGTCCACTCGCTTCCTCACCTCTCGGAGCGACCCGTCCAGGCTTTAGCTCGCGGAACCTTCTGGAATTCCTTCAGCCGCGATCTGCAATCGCGGTGCTTCAGTCAGTTCCAGCTTTCCTGCTCGCTAAAGCCTCGGCGGGTGCCCCGCTCCTTCGGTGAAGTCGCTCGCAGCCGTCCCACCCCTCTTTAAAAATGGAACGGGGACCGGTCGCCTGTAGGCCGGTCCCCCTTCAACGCTTCGCCACGTTTTACGGGCCATGGCAATAGTGATTGCGCCATGGACTGTGAATGTCCACATTTTCTTTCTGCCGTTTTCCCTTACTTGCCGTCCTGAACGCACCGGAAACCACCGACCATCGCCCGAGACGACGGCTCGACTGTCATTCGGCGCGTGGAACGAATAATGCTGGGCCCATCGTGCCATGACCCGCCGCGGACCTCCTTGACCTCGACTACAGCGCTATCATCCGTGTTCGTCCATTCCCACACGTTGCCAGCGAGGTCATAGATTCCGAATGGGCTCTTGCCGTCATCAAAACTGCCCACCTCTGTGAGGCCACTGTACGGGTTGTCTGGGTACATGTCGTATCCGGCACCATGATTAGTGTACCGTCCGCTCGGCTCGTCGTTACCCCAGGGATATTTCCGTCCGTCGGTGCCCCGCGCCGCCTTCTCCCACTCCTGCCCTGTGGGCAACCGCTTGCCATAGTGGCGGCAGTAGGCGTCAGCGTCGTACCAGTCCACTCCGATCACCGGCCGGCTCCCTGCCCTCATCTGACTCGCCTGATTCCAATATTCTGGCTGCTTGCGTTTGCTCACTTGGAGAAAGTTTGCATAGCGACTCACCGTCACTTCGTACTTGTCCATGTAGAAGGCGGGCAGCGACAGACGCTGAACAACCTCGCCGTTCGGAACATACAGTTCGTCGCCTCCGTACAGAAACTCCCCCGCCGGCACCAATGCCATCGGCGCACCATCCTTGCCCGCAATTTCCTTTGGATGCCCGAGGTCTGAGGATTCAGAACCGGGTGAACTCCGACAATTCCCAAAGGTAAGGATAATGAGGGCGAGGAGAAAGAATCGCGGGAGCAGATTATGCAAAGTTATGAGGGGCATTCAACGATTCCAACGCAATTGCTACTCGTGTGGCCCGTCAATCGTGGCGAAGCTTTAACGATGACAGACCTTGAAGCGGTCTGTCATCGTCCTATTTATATTTAGTGGTTGATTGCCTTCCGGCGAGCGGCGGCCCGGTCTCCCTTCAACTGCGCGCGTCCAACGAGGGCCTTCTGAGGCCGCGCGTTGCGCGAGCACGAAGGGAGACCGGGCTGCCACAGCTCGCTCATCCTGCATCCCGCCGACGCCGGAGCAGTTCGCCCCTCGCCAGCCGATTTAGCCGAGCAGCTGTTTCAAGGCGCTCGCTGAGGCCCAGGCGGCGTCGGCGCTCACTGCCAGGAACGTCACGTGGCCCATCTTGCGGCCGGGACGGACGGATTTCTTGCCGTAGACGTGCAGCTTCGCGCCGGATTGACGCAGAAACGTTCGAACCCGTTCGTCCGTGGTCGCTTTCGTAAAATCCTCTCCGATCAGGTTCACCATCGTGGCGGGGCTGGTCAGTTTCACTTCGCCCAGGGGCAGGCCGCAGACGGCCCGTACTTGCTGCTCGAACTGCGAGACCGGGCAGGCGTCGAGCGTGTAGTGTCCAGAGTTATGCGGGCGCGGCGCCACCTCGTTGACGAACATCTGGCCGTCCTTCATCAGAAACAGCTCGACGCAGAAGACACCGATACCGTCCAACGCGTCCGCGACGGAGCCGGCCAGGGCCGCGGCCTGCCCGGCCGTCTTCTGGTCGATCCGGGCCGGCACGCGGGTCGTGCTGAGAATGCCGGCCTCGTGCACATTCTCCACCACCGGATAGAGCCGGCGCTCTCCTTCCTGGCTGCGCACCACCAGCACGGAGAGCTCCTTCTCGAACGGCAGGAACCGCTCCACGATCCACCGCTGAGGCTCACGGGGGAGCGCGCGCAGCTCGTCCTTGAGAGAGCCGACGTCGGCGGGACCGGACAGCGGCCACTGGCCCTTGCCGTCGTAGCCCAGCGTCGCCGTTTTGCAGAGCGCGGGAAAGCCGACCGTGTCGGGAACCGCCAATCGATCCGGCGACGTCACCGCATGAAACGGCGCGACGGGAATGCCGCGTTCGGCCAGGAAGGTTTTCTGCGCGAGCCGGTCCTGGATGGTCTGCAAGATGCGCGGCGCCGGCCTGACAGGGACCCGCTGTTCCAGCGCACGGACCATCGCGGCGGGGACATTTTCCCATTCATAGGTCGCCGCTTTGACCGCGGCTGCAAATTTTTCGAGCGAGGTGTCGTCCGTGAACGGCGCGGCGAGCGGCAGGTCGGCCAGCTTCAGCGCGGGCGCATCCGTGTCCGGGTCCCAGGCGGCGACGCGGTAGCCGAGCCGCTTGGCCGCCGTCGTGAACATGGCGCCCAATTGGCCGCCGCCCAGGACGCCGAGCATGGAGCCGGGTTGAATCGCGTGAGGTGCGAGGCGTGAGGCGTGAGGCGTGGAGGAACTCATCGCGGGCCTCTACCCCTTATCCCTTTACCCCTTACCCCTCTTTTGTTCCGGAGAGGATTCGATCGCGGCGCGCGTCTGCTCGGCGCGGAACTTCAGCAGGCGTTCGCGGATCGTTCGATCGCGTCCGGCCAGAATCTGCGCGGCCAGTAGGCCGGCGTTCTCCGCGCCGCCGATCGCCACCGTGGCCACCGGGATGCCCTTCGGCATCTGCACGATCGACAGCAGCGAGTCGAGCCCGCGGAGGTTTTCGGTGGGAATCGGCACGCCGATGACGGGCAGATGCGTCTTGGCCGCCAGCATGCCCGGCAGGTGCGCCGCGCCGCCGGCGCCGGCGATGATGACCTCGATGCCCCGCCCCTCCGCCCGCGCCGCATAGGCAAAGAGGCGGTCGGGCGTGCGGTGCGCGGAGACGACGCGCAGCTCGCTGGGGATACCCAGGTTCGCCAGCACGGCGACCGCCCTTTCGAGCACGGGGAAGTCCGTCTTGCTGCCCCCGACCACCCCGACCTGCGGTTTCCCGCTATTGCCTTTCCCTTTCCCCCGACCGGCCATCCTGTCCCTCCCGATTCGCGCCGCGCCGAGGCTCCACATTAACGGGGTCTCCGCCACGGGTCAAGCAAAGACATATCCCAATGATTTGACGCACTTGGGATTATCCCGTATCATGAAAAAAGAACCTCCTTCGATGAGAGGGACCCGTGCCGCATCCATCCGGCAGCATCAAGGGATCCATCAAGCAGCTCGCCGAGTACCACACCAGTCTCGTCGACATCCACATTGACGACATGGCCGCCTCCGCCCAGCTCCGCGCGTGGGAGATGGTGCAGATCCCGCCCTATCTTCGCCGCTACGGGTGGTGGTCGATCCGGCTGCTGGTGGGCGGGTTGCTCCTCCTCATGTTCGTCCCCTGGACCCAGACGAT
>Ga0187894_10003774_pt1 | contig 16679 bp, 15 predicted proteins | sample GBC1701081metaG_FD_136650 | JGI IMG/M metagenome (GOLD analysis project Ga0187894, IMG submission 136650) | White microbial mat communities from a lava cave in the Kipuka Kanohina Cave System on the Island of Hawaii, USA - GBC170108-1 metaG ... | reverse complement strand
TGTTGCAAAACAAACTCCTGGTCTTCTGCTTACTCTACCAAAACCATCTGCCATATGTGCTGCAGACTGTTCGTGTCTTGCCAGTATGTGGCGAATATTACTTTTGTAAAGCTCGTCATAGATTGGCAAGTTTGCGCCACCGGGGAGTCCAAAGACTAGCTCAACGCCCTCCTTCTCAAGGGCAACCATTAATGATCTAGCACCTGACATTTTTTCCATAAATTTTCACCAGGGAGTTAAAGCTGTAAATTTACAGCATCAGGTCGACTAGCAGCAAAATACCAGAAATGCTCGTCGAACCTCCTAACTTCATTTCAGTCTATTGTTTTCCACCTAATATAATTTATAAATATTTCGAGAAAAAATATCTAAAATTATTAAAAACACATAGGAGCTTTCATAATAATTTCAAAATTTCGCTCTGACATAAACTACAAACTTTTGATTTATCGTCAGTTTTCACAAAACTTAAACACCAAATATCACAAGCAAGAGCGATTTTGTCAGATACAGTGGAGATACTTGAAATAATTAAGATTTTTTTTGATGCAGGAAAGACAAAGAACCTTGCCCCACTTAGAGTAATAGAGTTAGATGATCCAAGATTTTCAAGCTATAGCGACGTTCCACCGTTTGAACTCAAAGACTATGCAACAACAACTGCGTTGCAACAGCTACGGTTTGTGAGCATATCTGACTATGAATATGAGATCAAAAACCCACGAGTAGATATTTTTGATAACAGTGCTGTTGCAACATTTCAACTAAAACAGACAGGTGTAATTGTAGATAACTACAGCTTCAGAGGTCAGCATCTTTCAATGGAAAGCAGGGTGACTTTTGTTTTGATAAAATCCACTAAATGGAAGATTGTGCACATACACATGTCAAAGATTCCAGACTAGACAGACGTAGCTGTCTTTGTAGATTGTTCAGTGGTTTTGAGTTTGCTAAATAAATCATGCGCTTCCTTAACTGTGTGATTTTCATGAACTATTGCACGCACTGCCTTTATCATTGAAACAGGATAGTCTGATTGCCAGATGTTTCTTCCCATATCAACGCCAACAGCACCTGCTTGTATTGCATCATATGTTAACTGAAGTGCATCACGTTCATTTTCTAGCTTAGGACCTCCAGCTATAATTACTGGCACGGGGCATTTGTTTACAACCCTTTCAAAATTTTCACAATAATATGTTTTTACAAGATGTGCTCCAAACTCAGCAGCTATTCTGCAAGAAAGAGAAAGATATCGTTCATCACGTTTTTCAAGTTCTTTTCCAACTGCAGTTACCGCAAGGACTGGGATACCGTACTCTTCACCCTCGTTTACAAGTTTTGCTAAGTTGACAAGAGATTCATGTTCGTACTGTGCTCCTACGAAGATTGAAAGGGCGAGTGCAGTCACATTAAGTCTTATTGCGTCCTTGATAGATGTGGTAATTTTTTCATTGGAAAGATCTTTTCCAATAATACTTGAGCCACCAGAAACCCTGAGAACTATCGGTACTGGAAAGTTTGCATCCACAGATGTGCGTAGTACGCCCCGTGTAAGCATGAGTGAATCGGCATAGGGCAAAAGTGGCTGAATTGTTTTACGTGGTACTTCGAGCCTTTCTGTAGGGCCTAAGAAGTAACCATGATCTACCGCTAACATGACTCCACGTCCTGTCTCTGGCTTGATTATCCTTGCCAAACGGTTCTTCATTCCCCAATCCATGGTTTTCCCTTAAATTTCAAAAAGAAAGTTTGCCTTAGTTAAGCGTTTCTGAATTTGTGATAATTATTTTCATTGAGTCATTTCCTTTGTGAGCATACTCTAATGCCTTATGCGACTCGGAAAGATCAAATTTGTGAGTTATCAATTTTTTGACATCAAGTTTGTTATCTTGTATTAACTTGAACGCATTCATTGTATCAGTGTCAGAGGCGGCATAGCTTGGTGTGATTGTAATTTCTTTAGAGTACACTTTGCTTACATCTAAGGAGAGCTTCGCATCTTTTGATGGAACACCAAATAATATGATGGTTCCACCTTTTCTTACAAATTCCACTGCTTGAGTTATTGCATTGAGACTTCCTGTTGCAACAATTGCCACATCGATTCCTCTATTTTGAGTTTTTTCAAGGATCTTTTCTTGAGCTTTTGGATCAGTTGACTTTATTGATTCCCTTATTCCGAATTTTTTTACAAAATCTAATCTAAAGTCATTAACATCAAAACAGAAAATGTCTTGCACTCCATGAACTTTGCTTAACATTACGTGCATCATACCCGTAGGACCTATGCCAAAAATGGCTACAGAATCACCACTTTTGACTTGAATTTTTTTCCACGCTCTTATACAACATGCAAGTGGCTCTATCATGGCAGCCTCATCAAAGCTAATCAAGTCTGGTAGTTTTATTACTCCGCCATGGTTTACATTCCACTCTGGTACAACAAATTCTTCTGCAAGGCCACATGGTACAAGGTTTGTTTCAGAATATTTTTCACACATAGTCTCGTTTCCATGTAAACAATAGTGGCAGGAATAGCAAGGGACATGGTGATGCACAAAAACTCTATCACCTTTCTTGAAATTTTTAACATTTTGACCTATTTCTGATACGATGCCAGATGGTTCATGACCCAGTCTCATTGAAGGCTGACTATATTGACCATAGATCTTTTCCAAATCCGAGCCACAAACGCCACATGCTCTCATTTTCACCATTATCTCACCATGACTAATAGTCGGCTTGTCCACCATTCTGACTTCAACTTGTGCTGGACCTTTAACAAATACGGCTTTCATATTAAATTTCTATAATGCATAGTATATGTGGATTAAACTCCAAAGATCTGCTTTAACAGAATTCTATAACCCACCTCTCCCTTTTTGCTTTCAGATGGATGTAACACAAAGACAAGTGGTGTAAATTTTTTTGATCTCAACTCGTTAAGCTTCACAAGTCGCGTTTTTTATTTTGCCAATTTAACCGTTGTTATTTTTTGTCAATCTTTAATAGTGTCAAAAATAGAGCAACCCCATGAAGTACATTCCGCCAACAAAACTAAAAATAATGATGATGGCCTTCTTTGGAACTGGAATTTGGGGAATTGTAAGTGGATTTGCATTTGAATTTTTTTTTATTGTAGTTTTAGGAGCAATCAACTTTGCCCTTGGTGGAGTTGTTGGTTTTATTTATCTTAATCAAAAACCAGAAAAAGAAAAAGATTAGTACAATTATAGTACAAAAATACGTTCATCTTAAGATGTTCCAAAATAGTATTAAGTATGTATGAAAAATAATATGTATGCAAGAAGGTGAATTTGCACCAGACTTTGAGCTACAAGCAAGTGATGGTAGCACAATAAAGCCAAGCTCATTCAAAGGTCAAAAACACGTAGTTCTATGTTTTTATCCTAAAAACCACCTTTTTGCTTGTCCGTCAAAAAAAGTTTTCAAAATGGCTCAAAGCATAATTTCAGCCTACCCTCAAATACTGGCTAAAGAGGCTATGCTCTTTGCAATATCAGTAGACACAGTTGAGGATCAAAAAAAATTTGTTGAAGAGTACAAGGTTCCTTTTTTGCATCTAAGCGATCCAAAGAAAATTGCCTGTAAAACCTATGCAGGCCTGAACCTTGCTGGACTTGCCAAGCGTTCTACCTTTATCATAAATAAGGAAGGAAAGATTGCAAAGATTTTCAGAGACATAGATGTTGATTCACATGGGAAAGAAATAGTCGAAGCACTAAAAAACTTGAAATGATTTTTGTAATTTAAAATTTAACCATAGATATTTAAAGATCTGAAATTAAGAGTGGACTTGTGTTAGATCTTGTTGCAAAAAAATTATTCCTTACCAGAGGTAAAGGGGTTCACCAAGATAAGCTGACAAGTTTTGAGTATGCATTGCGTGATGCTGGGATTCAAGGCACAAACTTGGTGCTAATTTCAAGCATATTTCCACCAGGGGCCAAACTTGTTTCAAAGGCAGAAGGTCTAAAATTGATAAGACCAGGGAGTGTCCAGTTTGTTATATATGCTAAGCAACAAAGTAATGAACCGCACAGACTAATGGCCGCCTCTGTTGGGGTTGCACGACCAACTGACAAGAACAAGTATGGGTACCTATCTGAATACGAGTCTTTTGGTGAAACAGAAAAAGAAGCTGGAGACTATGCTGAAGATATTGCTGCACAAATGTTAGCTTCTTCTCTTGGCATAAAATTTGATATTGATAAGAGCTGGGACGAAAAAAGACAACAGTGGAAAATCTCGGGTGAAATATACAAAACACAAAGTAGTACTCAGAGTGCAGTCGGCGACTCACGAGGACGCTGGACAACAGTATTTGCAGCAGCAGTACTGATTCTCTAATGTTTGGCCCTGGGATTTTTTAAATAAAAGAATATCGCAGCAGCTGCTACTATGGCAATGCCGGCTAGAATGTATAGCGAATTATCGACTGGTGTTTCAGATCGTGTTGAATTGCCTATAGTTAATTTCAAATCATTTTTGCTTACCTCAAAGGTTTTGCCAAAAAGATATTTTCCTACTAGCATGTCGCCAGAATCAGGGTCAAAAAGCCAGCCATTTTTTGTGAGATCAGATGGATATTTTTCTCCGTCTTTTTCTGTAGTTGGAATAAGGTCACTACCATGACCAGTAACTTTCATTGTTTCATTTGATAAAACCACTACTTGAATGAGTGAATTAAGAGGAAAGAACCCAGCTTTGAAATAGCTTGATCTTTCAAGCTTTTCTGTGCCAAACAATTCAAGCGGACTGATAGAAGTCATTTTTGCTTCTATTGGATAATCACGTGATACTTGAAGCTGAAAAATGGATGTATTTTCTTTTGGTATGATCGAAAAAGTTACTGAGGAAATAGAATCATCAGAAATTTTCTTTGCTACCTCTAAAAATCCTCCAGACTCTCTTATTTGTTTAGGAAGTAATATTGCAGATAATTTTTCATAAAGAAATGACGTGTCGGATTTTGGCATGGTGTAAACTGCAGACACAATGCCTCTCCCAGAAATTATGCCGGATGTTTCTAACTCTCTGTTTATTTTGTCGTCAGAATGTATGAAGACTGAATGGAATTTGGAATCGATATCAAACACTTTGTTTATGTCGGCTATAAGAGAATCTCCTATTTCTCGTGCACTAGACTGTGCCTCAGTTATGCCACCTTCAAACCCCTCTCTGGATATATTTATCAAAATACATGCTTTATCTATCACGCCCAAAACACATTGGTCTTCATTTGTTATTACAACTGAAACCACATGTTCTGTATCCCGTATTTTTTGATCAAGTTCTACAGGTACACGAATTTCCTGTGTACTTGTACTCATAACAGTTATCGATGTTGATGTCTTATTTTGGAATCGCTGATCAACTATGACCTGGGCTGTCTCATGGAAGGTTGCAAGGCGTGGTTGTTGTGCATATGCACTAATGGCATTAAATAGCAAAAAGGTAATGACTAGGGAAAAAACTAATTTTTGCAATGAGAGCTCGTTTTTGTATGGAACTATTAAGTCTACTCTTGCAATTTTTCTATTTTGATGGCAAACCTCTGAAAAGGTTCTTCTAAATAGTGATCTTTACAAACCAAGATGGTTTCGTTTGGTTCAGGTCCACAGTCATAAGTAATCAAATATACAGGATCCTTGCTACAACATCTGGGAAATTTCACTTAACCCTATTACCGGAAATAAAATAAAATAGTTTTAGTTGATCTACATTCCAATAGTTTAAATTGTAATTTGCCGTCAATACTGCTGACATCGGTTCAAACCGTTGGGGAACATGCCTAGCAGTTGGGGGCGCCTGACTGCTAGGCGCTTTTAATATTAGGTTAGTTTTGTAAGCCTTTCTATCTGGTTTTTAATATATCCAAAACCAGTTTGCCAAAACCTTTGTGAGTAAATGTCTATGCCATATTCTTTTAGGAGAGATTCAGGTTTTTTGGAACCCCCCGCAGCTAAGATTTGTAAATAGTCTGGCACAAACGAACTTCCTTCCTTTTTGTATTGCTGGAAGAATGAAAGTGCAAGCAAATTTCCAAATGAATATGCATAGCAATAAAACGATGTGTGATAAAAGTGTGGAATACTAGTCCATTCAACCCCAAAGTCTTCAGTGATATTTATAGAAGTATCAAATTGCTCTTGAAGATTTTTAATGTACATTTTTGTAATATCATCAACAGTTGCACCAATTCCAATTTTTTCATGTGCTGAAATTTCAAAAGTAGTAAAAAATGCCTGTCTCATTACTGTGGAATACAGGTCGTCAATTTGTTCTGCAAGTATTGCACGCTTTTCATCATCAGTGACTTTACCTAAAATTTCATCAAATAATAACAGCTCTGAGAAAGTCGATGCAGTTTCAGCAAGAGGAAGTGATGCTTCTTGTACAAATATTGATTTGTCAGAGGCAGCCTCGCTGTGTATGGCATGCCCTAGCTCATGTGCAAGAGTAAAGACATCATTTGATTTGCCTTTGAAGTTCACAAGAACATAAGGTGTAATCTTGGGAGCAACCGTATGGCAAAAGGCACCGCTTCTTTTTCCAAGTCTGATGGAAGAATCTATATGTTTTTGTACAAAAACTTTTTTTGCAAATTCAGACAACTTAGGACTAAAGCTGTTAAGTGTTCTTAAAACAAGCTTGACTGCTTGATCATATGTGTAAGTTTTCTGTTTTATTTTTGTCACAGCTGGTGCATAAAGATCATAGCGACGAAGCTTTTTCATTCCAAGCATTTTAGCTTTGTAAATAAAGTATTTTTGGAATATAGCTGAATTGTTTTTGCAAACTGAAAGCAATGAATTTACTGTTTTGTCATCAATATCGTTTGCAATATTTCTAACCGAAATAGGTGATGAATATCCTCTTATCTCTAGACTTTCGTCTTTCCAATTTAACACTAGGTTCTGATATATTTCCCCAAGTACTCCTTTGTTTTTGTTGTATTCAGAAAGAAGTGCCTTGTATGCGATCTCTCTTGTCTTAGGTTTGTGATTTCTAACTAGTAATGTGAGTTGTTCCCGATTGTATTTCTTCTTCATTCCATCTATTTTTACAACAAATTGGAACCTGTTTGTAATCTTGTCATAAATCTTGACCAGCGCTGTACTCCCAGTAACATCCAATGTATTGATTATTCGTTCCTCGGGTTCAGTAAGTAAGTATTTTGCCACAAGTCGCTTATGTCTTAAAAACTCTGCTAGCTGACCAGATGACTTTATTAGTCTTGCAGCATTTTTTTGGTCAATCTGTTTTTTCCACCATTGATCAAAAAATAGTGTGCGGTTTTCAACTTCAGAACCTAACTTTGTCATCCTTGTTAGCAACGATGTTGCTTCGTCTGATTGGGTATCAGAAGAATAAGCAAGTGAAGCGTATCCACCGACGATATTAATTTTTTCAGATATGTCCTCTAGGCTGTGGATGATCCTGGTAAACTTTTGTGGTGAGATGGTGGGTTTTAGATTATTTTTAATTTGTTCAAATTTTCTTACTTTTTTTTCTATGACTTGGAGCTGTTGCGCAAATTTGGGGTTTTTTGGGTTTTTTACTAACTTCCTTAAATCCCATTCTTGCTGTTCAAACCTACTCATTTTACTTCGAAAGGTTGTTGCTATTAAAATACCATGTGTGATTTGATGCTTTTAATCAAGTAATTACCAGAATCCTGTCAAATTAATTTAATTCACCAGATCATTGATAATCTGTAACTGTAAATTACAAGTTGGTGCGATCTGAAATTTATGATATTTTGAGCGAAAGCTTTTAATCAAAGTAATTTACCTCACGTAATATTGCATTACAAGTTTTCGGTTACGACTTTGGGATTATTGTTAGTAATAACTAGTGGATTACCAAATGTTTTAGCACAAACACAGTCTGATCGTGATCAAGACGGAATACCAGACGACTTGGACCAATGCCCAGTTCTACCAGAAGATTACGAAGGAATAATGGATGAGGACGGGTGTCCTGATCTGTATTTACGTCAACTTGATACCGATAGAGATGGAATACCAAACCAGAACGATCAATGCCCATACGCCTGGGAGACTTTTAATAAATTCCAAGATGACGATGGTTGTCCTGATGTAGCTCCAGCTGGTGCATCGCCAGGAGTACCAGATCGTGATGGTGATGGAATACAAGACAGGCTAGACAACTGTCCTAGTCAACCTGAAACCTATAACGGATTTCTGGACAGGGATGGCTGCCCTGATAATATTCTATCAAGACAAGATGTTGACAGAGATGGAATACCAGATGTGCTAGATCAATGTCCAACAGCACGTGAAAATTATAATAAATTCCAAGATGACGATGGCTGTCCTGATGTAATTCTTGCCACTTCTTCTCTAAAAACACCACCAGATGCTGATCACGATGGAATCCCGGATAGGCAAGACAAATGTCCTACTGCAGCCGAAACCTTTAATCAATTCAAAGATGATGATGGTTGTCCTGATGAAGTTGTAGAGCCACGTGACTCGGTTCCTGGAACGCCTGATACTGATAAGGATGGATTTAAAGACAATGAAGACAAATGTCCAACTGAACCAGAAACTTACAACAAATACCAAGATAGCGACGGTTGCCCTGACGTCTATCCCTCAGAACGCACTCCTTAACAAAATCTAGTATACATTAATTAAAAACAAGAATAACATACAACCAATTATTTTATTTTGAATTTTGATTTTTGCACTATTAGAATTGTATATTACTTTAGAATTAAAATAGTGGACCGGATGGGAGTCGAACCCACGACCCTAGCGAGATTATACAATCTTTACGCTGTGTGAGAGCGTCATCCTAACCAGCTAGACTACCGGTCCAAAGCTTCTGCAAGAAAGGCATCTATTTTACCTTTGCACTCTATTTTTTGATTCCAAGAGTTCTGTTTTTTAGTCTAAGATAACTACTATGACATTTACGGCACCTTGTAGCACCCATTGGGTTCTTTGCACCACATGCAAAACACACTTTAAAATGAAGCCGAGCTTTTTGGGCGATTTGTTTTTTTAATGGGTCAGTAATTGGCATTTCATCTTTCTCCTATGACACTCTATTTGATTCTAACCTTTTTTACCGCTCATCTTTCCAGCTAAAAGCATGGGTACCTCGGCAGGTCGTTTTGCCACAGGTACATTTGCTTTTGTATACATTGAAACCTTAGATTCTGCGGACCCATAAGTTCCATATATTATTGCACCGGCATGTCCCATTCTCTTTTCTTTTGGTGCTGCTCTCCCAGCGATATATGCAACAACTGGCCTGTCAAATTTTGTATCAATGATATGCTGTGCAAGTAATTCTTCAGCATCGCCTCCAATTTCCCCAACAACCACAACACCATCTATGTTTGTTCCATTTCTAATCATGTCAAATGCTTCAATTACGGTAGTCCCATTAATTGGATCGCCACCTACTCCTAAGGATATGCTTTGACCAAAGCTTGCACTTGAAAGATTATGTGAAACTTCATACATCAGAGTACCGCTTCGTGAAAGAACCGCAATTCTGCCTGGTTTGAAAGGAGTGGCAGGCATTATGCCAATCTTGATAACCCCTGGAATTATGATGCCTGGCGTATTTGGTCCTATTATTATGGCGTCTTTTTTTCTTGCAAGATCCAATATTGTCATCGCATCTCTTATAGGCACATGTTCTGGTATTGCGATGAGGAGTTTTATCCCAGCCTCAAGAGCTTCAATGGCTGCACTCAAAAAGAACTTTGCAGGTACAAATACAACTGAGATTTTGGCGCCAGTAGTGTCAACTGCTTCCTTGACTGCATTGTAAATAGGAATTTGGTCAAACTTTTGGCCACCTTTGCCAGGGGTTACTCCAGCTACAACGTTGGTTCCATAAGCTACCATCTGTTGTGTGTGAAAAGAACCAAACTTGCCAGTTATGCCTTGCACAATTACAGGCTTTTTCTTATAGTCCTTGTCAGTTTCTTTTCCCATTAAAAGATCAAAAAGATCAGCCACTTTTGCTCACTCCCATCACAGCTGCGTTTATTGCCTCTTCAACAGTGTCAAAGAGCTTAGTGCTAGATCCTTTTAGCATCTCTTTTGATTTGTCAGATTCGGCTCCTGATAATCTTGCAAAAACTGGCACATCGATAATCTTATTTTCATATGCTCTGATAAACGCAGTAGCGACAGTCGTTGTCTTGACAATTCCACCATAAAGATTCACAAGAATTCCTTTGATCTTTTTCATTTTGCTAATTAAGGTAAGTGCCTCGTAGACTGTTTCGGTTGTTGCACCGCCTCCAACATCAAGAAAGCAAGCAGGTTTTCCACCCTGATCTGATAACATATCAAGTGAAGACATTACAAGTCCTGCTCCATTTCCAACTACGGCGATATTTCCATCAAGTTCTACTAGAGAAAAACCGCTCTTTTCTGCACGCTCTTCAAGTTCAGAGACCTGTTGAAATTTTCTTAATTCCTCATGTCTGAACATGGCATTGTCATCTATTATGATCTTGCTGTCAAGCGCTAAAAGTGAACCGTCATTTAGTATAGCTATAGGATTTATTTCAGTAAGTTCGGCCTCCTTTTCAATAGTAAGTTTTGATAATTTTTGAACTAGACTTACAAACTCTTCTATGCTATTGTCCTTTAGACCTATTGCCTTCGCCACTTCCTCAGCAATGTTTTTCGCAACACCTCCTAATCCAACCTCACGTATGATTTGGTTTTTTACCGACTCTATCTCAACGCCTCCTTCTGATGAGGCAATTAATGTGTAACACCTTTTTCCTCGGTTTAAAAATAAGGAAAGATAAATCTCTTTTTTATATTCAGCCATTTTTTCAAGTAGAATTGCTTTTGTTTTTTCACCTTTGACCACTTTTTGCATAATCTCTGGATATTTTAGCTCAAACTCGTCGGCGTTATGGCATTTCTGTATTGCGCCAGCTTTGCCTCTGCCGCCAACTGCCATCTGGGCTTTTATGACAAAAGGAAAACCAATTTCTTTAGCGTCTTTTCTTCCCTGCTCAATATTGGTTGATGTTAATCCTTTTGGAATTCGTATGCCATAATCAGCAAAAAGGCTTTTTGCTTGATATTCTAATAAACGCATGCAAATTTTTGCTTTTTACGGTCTTTATAATCTGTTGGTTACTTTAGATTCTCTTCTAGAAAGTCAACGCATTGCAGTAACAGATCCCTGCTTTTTCGCATTAACCACTCAGGAAATTGGTCCAGCGTAAAAACAAATTGTTGCTGAAAGCTTGGCACTATTAATCCACCAGATGTTACAAGCTGAACAATTACATAGCCTTCAGTTAGAGTACAGACTATTTCCTCATACGAATCTTCTTCTTGTTCTACCGTATTTCTGTAAAGTACAATTGGCGTTCCAGTTTTCGCTACATTTAGTGATCCTTTTTTGAGAAGTTCGGTAAAATGATACAGTAACCATCCGTCAAGGGTTGTCTGTTTTGCCATGAAAATTAATCGCAGTTTAATTATTTAATCGGCTCGAATTGTTAAAAGTTCACTATTTACTCTACCGATATACGTATCTTTTGACCATCAATGTCATCATCCTTGTAGGTCTTTGCCTTGTCTGAAAATTCAACTCTTTTTACCCTAACAAGAAAAGCAAGCTCATCCTGCTTTTGCTTAACCATCTCAAGTGATTCTGCGTCCAAATCCAAAATATAAGCTGCTTCAAGCACATCTGTTGGGTTGTATCCGCGTTCTTTTCTTAAGGCTTGAAGTCTTCTTGCAATATCTCTTACCAGTCCACGTGCCATCATCTCGTTGTTTCTTACAGTTGATACGAATATTATCAATGATTCACGTTTTGCCATGGCATACCCAATTTGTTCCATGAAGTCTATGACAAAATCTCCTTTGTCAAGTACAATTTTATTATTATCAAGTTCAAAAGTACAAGTTTTTTTCTTCAACAGTTCATCAACAATTTTTCTTGGATCCGTTTCTGAGAATTTTTCCAAGAGTTTGCCCATGTCCTGCTTTGCTTTTGGCCCTATCTTGCTACGCTCTAACTCTATTTTTGGAACTATAGGTAGATTCAGCTTTAATAATTCTGAAACAAGATCAAGACCATCTTTTTTTTCAAGTTCAATTATTTTATATTTTTCTACATTGAGCTGAGAAAGTAATAGATTAGAAAGTGAATCAAGTTTTTTCTGCTGTGATTTACCAACACAAATGATTACTTCGTTTAACGGCCACCTTCTTTTCAGCTTGCCTTTCATTCTTGCAGCTGCAGAGACAGAGACAACCTCTTTCATTAAGTCAAACGCTTCTTCAACGTTGTCATCAATTAGAGATTTTTGTGGCGAAGGCCAATTTTCTAAAAGTATGCTTTGTTTTTCTGTAAAGAGTGTAGAGTACAGATATTCTGTAGTAAAAGGGCATATTGGATGAAGCAGAACATCAAATGTCTTGAGAATTTCTGACAGGGTAGCATATATCGCAAGCCTTCGTTCTTTTTGTGAATCGTCTTCTGCCCAAAGCTCGCTTCGTGTAATAGGAATGTATACCTGGCTGACAGAATTTATGATGAAATCTTCTAAACTTTTAGCTGCCTCATGAAATCGACACTTATCTTGAGCTTCTTTGATATTATCTATAAGTTTTTGAAGTTTTGATAAAACCCATACTTCTGATGGTCTGAGAAGTTTTTTCTTTTTTGCCCATTCAAGAGTATTAGATTTATCAAATTTGTCATATTCACTATTTTGTTTGAAGTAAACATGTAGGTGATATAGTGTACTTAGAACCTGATATGGTCTTGACATGAGCTCATCCGTGCTAAAGTTTAGTGTTTCTATCGGGCTTGATTTCCATATAAAATAAAATCTGATCAAATCAACTGGATATTTTGTCATCAATTCAATTGCATCCAAAACATTTCCAAGACTCTTGCTCATCTTGTTTCCATTTTTGTCAAGTACATGGCCTTGAAACAAAAATGATTTGAATGGTGCAACTGGTTTGTTGTTAAAGATGACATTTTCCATAAGAAGTGTATATGCCCAGCCACGTGTTTGATCTATTCCTTCCGTAAGAAATGCTGCCGGAATGTATTCTTTGTATTCAGAATCAGTAAGTGAACAATATGGTGCAGCACCACTGTTATGCCAAGTATCAAGCACAAACTGCTCTCGTTCCATTTTTGAATCGCATTTTTTGCATTTTATTACAACTTTATCTATCCATGGTCTGTGTAGCTCAAAGTTCGGTCCGTCTGGAAGATCAGAAGCTGCTTTTACTATTTCAGATCTGGTAAAAAACCGTTGAATATTCCCACAGTTCTTGCAAGTCCATATGGGCAAAGGGCATCCCCAAATTCTCTCACGTGAGATACACCATGGATGCTTGTCTTTTATTATCTCAATAAACCTGTTTTTTGGCGGCTCAAAAAAGTACTCCACATTTTCAGCGGCTTTTATTGCCTTATCTCCTAGCCTGTCTAAAAAGTAGAAAAAGCCTCTTCTTGCAAGCCATAAAAGCTTGTGTTGAGAGCGCCAACACAATGGATATTCGTGTTTTATTTTACCTATTCTGACAAGTGCATTTTTTTGCTGAATAGATTCAACAATTTTTTCATCCACGTCCCTTACAAATAATCCAGCATAAACTCCCGCATCTTTTGTAAACTTTGCTTCATCATCTATAGGATTAAAAATTGGAACCTTTCTTTTTGTTGCAATATCAAAGTCTTCTTCGCCATTTGCAGGTGAAAGATGAACAAGGCCACTTCCAGTTTGTATGTCAACAAAGTTTTCTGTAACTGTCAGATGAGCCTTTGGGTTTTTAGAAAATTCTTTGAGTCCGGGTATCTCATCAAGAAGTGGATGGACGTATTTTTTTCCATCTAACTCTGAGCCTTTGATCGTTTTTATAGCAGTGTATTTTTCTATCCTCGCCTCTCTCATAAATTCTTCAAGTCTTTTTTCGCCAACAACCCAAACCTCGTTTCCAACTTTGGCATAAACATAATTTTCATCCGGATTCAGTCCAACCATTGCATCAGTAACAAGAGTAAAAGGCATTGTAGTCCACACAATCAAAAACAAATCTTCATCCTGCAACTTTACTTTGTAATACAGTGACGGATCTTGAACTGTCTCATATCCTTGGTTTACTTCGGCATTACTAAGTGATGTTTGACAGCTTGGGCAGTAGGCTACAACTCGATATCCTTCAGATAAGATTCCATTTTCATACGCTTTTTTAAGATATTTCCATTCTCGTTCAATGTATTCATCTTTGTATGTCCAGTACGCTTTTTCTTGGTTAAACGACATTCCCAAAAGATTGTCCGCTTCTACCCACATTTCATTAAATCTATGAACAATTTTTTTACACTCTGAAACAATCTTCTCAATTCCTGCAGACTGGATGACTTCGGATTTGTTGCCTGTTATGCCAAGTTCTTTTTCTGCTTGCAGTTCTACAGGCAATCCCTGTGTATCCCACCCTGCATTGAATATGATTTTGTCTCCACACAAGGTCATGTATCTATACCAGAGGTCTTTGATTACACGACCACGCAAGTGTCCTGCATGAGGAACTCCATTCATTGTTGGTGGGCCTTCGATAAACACGATCTTTTTGGTCTTACCTCGAGATTCAAAAATTAGCTTTTGTAAATCAAGAGAAGAAAGTGAATTTCTTACCTGATCTTCGATTTGCTTCGCATTAAAATCATGTGAAAGTTCCATCTAGTTGTGGTAAATTCCATGATATTATAAAGTTACAAGTTTAGTTGACGTTTAGCTTTGAATCTACCTTAATGTGTATTTTTTCACCACTGTGGTGATCATGATACATCATTTTAGTCTTGAAGCCTTTTTTATTGAGATATTCTTCAAGAAGCATTGCCCATGGAAGTGAGTGTCCGCTGTTTAGTTTGGATTCTATGACTATGTGATTCCCATTTGGTTCATAGCGTGCTTGTCCAGAACAGGTAATCTGCAAAGTCGAATCAACCAGGGCTATTATCTCATCAAGTGTTTTTGCTTCTAAATCTACCCCATTTTTTTCTAGAAGCTGTAACATGTCTATTTCCTTACTTCTTGAGTGTAATATGGAATTTAGAACAAAACCAAGGCCATTTTCGTTTATCATCTCTATTATTTTGAGAGTTTCTTGTGCTTCAGCCTTTGTCATCCCAGAGAGATTAGTGATCTTGGTGGCATTTTTCCAAGTTTGTTCAAAAATCTTTGCTTGGTTTGTACCCAAAACTTCGGTCGATAAAAATATGGCGCCTTTGCCGTTGTTACTATTTATCATAAGTATTTCTGAATCATCAAATGTAATGGAATTTTGTGAGATATCTGAGATTTTTATTTTGACCCCATCCGGAATTGCCTGAAAAGTTTCTGTACCGACAAGACTTGGTGGAATTATAATTTTTATGTCTATATTTTTTCTAAGTGCATGAAGAATAACATCCTTACACTGTGAAAAAAGATTCAATCCCCACGAGTCAACCATTGCATGAATCGAGGTTTTAGAACCATCAATCATTGTTTCAAGCTGTTTAAAGACATAGTTTGGGGTAAGATGGAAATACCTTTTCTCTTCTGAACCGCGAGCCTTTTTGCTGTCCTCGCTTACTTGTTTTAGCTTTGTCACAAGACTATTCATTCCATTCACTTTATTGATCTGTTCTTGAACTATTTCATCAAAGGCATCTTCTGGTGATATGGCAGTGCACATTATGGGTTTGCTTTTTGAGATAATGGCGAGTTTTTTCTTTTCAAGTTTTAGTAATGTTGGGTAGACTTTTGTCCTTGGCAGATTAGAATAATACGCAAGCTCTCCAGCAGAAATTGTACCTTTTGTGATTAAAGTTACATATGCACTAGCCTCATATTTGCTCAAGCCAAACTCTTCCAGACTAACTGCTAGATCCTGCCCTTTGGTCATTGACCTCATTTGGCTAGTTGTAAGGTAAGTTCAATAGCTAAATTCATTGAACAAAGATTGGAAAAAATACTAAGCTGTACCCTCGCCTTCTGTTACTGTAGTTACACAAAACTGCGTAACACGAATCTGATATAGAAAAACCATTCTTTTGTTTAGTATAGATGACAACACAAAAGTGGACAGTAAATGATGAGACACAAAATCAGGTAACAAGAGCAAGTACCCTAAGTCCGCGATTGGATTATGCAGCACATCTTGTTGATAAGATACTGGAAGTACTGGTTCAAAGAAAATTTGAGCTACACATTAGCACTCTAAGTCTTTATACAAAAAAGAAAGAGAATACATGCGCCTCATTAGAATTTGAAAGACAACTAAATATTGAATTAGAAATTTTTCGTGCCGTAGAAGCACTGAGACAAGTCCGCAGTCACATTGATTCTGTTTTTGGACTAGGAAACATAATTCAGGTTCTGGCCCCAACAATTTCAATTGTAAGAACTATCCGTTCACGTCTACTTTTCTTATTTTCAGCGACTGATCTGGCATTTGGTGAATTATCTCTTGTACTTGGTGGGTTGATGATAGATAGTGGTCAACTTACTGGTGCAAAGTTTGACTTTCAAGAAGCAAATCATGAATCTACACTGCTTCTAGATGAAGCAAAATTGATTGCAGACTCTAAAATTAGCAAGCAGTTCCCTAATCTAG
>Ga0187894_10003773_pt1 | contig 16682 bp, 19 predicted proteins | sample GBC1701081metaG_FD_136650 | JGI IMG/M metagenome (GOLD analysis project Ga0187894, IMG submission 136650) | White microbial mat communities from a lava cave in the Kipuka Kanohina Cave System on the Island of Hawaii, USA - GBC170108-1 metaG ... | reverse complement strand
TTCCGCCGGCAAGCGGAAAATCAGTGAGAACGGTTGGCGTAGCGTAGTGTCGTTAGTGGAATGATTCGCCAGACTGGTTGCTTCTACCAGCGTTGCCTCCACGGTTTCTCCAGGGCCGATCTCCAACTTGAACGGACTTCCAATGTGGGCGGCGAAGATGGCGTGGTTGAGGTCTTGCAGCATGACTTTTCCTGGAGGCGACGCTAACAGCACACGAGCGGCGGCGGAAGGCCAAACGGCGTGATGAGCCAGCGCTCCCACGGCGACGCCGTACCTCGAAAAGCCGAGAAAACGGCGGCGCGAAATTTCCTGTTTGGTGCCCATACCCATTAAGCCATTTCAAACTTCACGGCGACCACACTCGAAAAAACCGATGGGCGACGTCGCTGCCCTGTGCCAGATAGTCGAACGCACCTGTCGGCGTGTTGGTGGAGTAGATCGTGGTCCAGACAGTCAGATTGCTGCCGCTCGCGGCCTGCAATTCGTGCGGACGGCCCGCTTGCCCGACGAAGCTCACCAGGAACTCCCGATTCGATAGACTGCCCCAACGCGTGATTGCTAGTCGTCCGGGAACCTCGTTGTTCGGCAAAAACAACCGTGCGAACACGCCATAACGGCTATGATCCTGGTTGAAGGATTGCCACACCGCCGCATAGCCGCTGTCGTTGAACGGTGCCAGACTGATTCGATTCTGACTATCCTTGTCGGACTCATTCACCTGGAATGGCGCGATGCGTGGCGAGCCGTCGATAGAGAAGCGCTGTGCCCAGACCGACCACTGGTTGTTCCCGGCGTCCAAACCCTGGTTGATGGCTTGCCACGCCACGACGAAATCGCCGGTGGGCAAACCGATGACGAACGGGTTTTGCCAGCGGTCGGAGAGTGTGCCGATTTGAAACTCCTTTCCGCCAATGCCATCTCGGTCGAACGGACGTGCCAGCACCCGCCGGCTCGGCGCGGTCCCGTTTGTCTCCGTATTGAACGCGATCACAAAACCGCCGTTACCCAGCGCCGCAATGCTCGGTGAAGTTTGCTGAAACGGCGTGCTATGATTCACGCGAAATTGCCGGTTGTCGCCCGCTTCCCCCGGCGCCCGGAGCGCTGTCGCCGAAGCATCAAAGCGCACCGCGTAAAGATCGTCGCTGGCCCGGTCTTCATAAACGATCACGAAGCCACCGTCCTTAAGCACAGCCACGCGCGGAGCGCCTTGGTCACCGAATGTCACCGGATCAGCACCGAGCGTGTTGGCGGCAATCTCAGTTGGATCAACCGCCGCGCCGCGAAAATCGAACCGGCGAAAGTAAACATCTTGGTTTCCACCACCGTCCTGCGCGGAGAACACGACCACAAATTCCCGTTCGTTGAGCGCCGCCACTTGCGGCTTGAATTGCGGCCCTTTCGTCAACGCATTCGCTTGAACTTCTCGCCCCTGCTCCCCGCCCTTGGCGTCAAACAACCGGAAGCCGACACCGTAGCTGTCGCCGTCAAGGTTACGCCCCGACCAGGCTATGACGAAATTCCCGTTCGGCAGCGCGGCCACGGCGGGATGTGACTGATCCTGCTCGTTGCGATCATGCGCCTGCCACTGCGGTGTGAGGACGTTGCCTTCGGTGTCGTAGAGCCGGAAGAAGATGTCCGCGTTTCCATCCGCCTCGCTTTCCCAGACGATGACGAGATTGCCGCTGGCGAGCTGGGCCACTTGCTGCCGCTCCTGGTCTTGTTCCGTGACGGCATTGACTTGAATTTCCGCGCACCGCGCGGCGGCCGCCGCCAAGAGAAGGCCAATCCCAATTAACCGGGAAGGGCTGAGGATGAAACTCGAGGAAAACATGAGGGCCCGTAGGACTGGCTTCTGATTCTGATCGTGCCGACACAATGGCAGAAGTTGACGGGCGAATCAAACCGAAAGACTGACCCGCCGCGAGAATTCTCTTGGTTTGATTGGGTCGGCCCTGCCTGCCTGGTCGCCCGCGTTGGCTCCGCCAGGCGAGTGCCGTTGCGAGGCTATTGAGATCACGCAGCGGAGGACTTCGCGTCGTTCTCTGGCGAAGCTGCTCGGACGGGCGCTTGGAGGGGAATTATCTTGGAACCTGCCAAACCCTTGGGCGACGGGACAGTCGTAACGGGAGCTTTGCAAATCTGTACCGCTTCCTGGCTGACGTCACTCCAAGCCGGCAGCCGCAACGTAAAAGTGGCACCAAAGCCTAAGGTGCTGTCGCAAACAACAGCCCCGGAGATCGCCTCAGCCAACCGCTTTACGATGGAAAGACCCAGCCCGTTGGAGGACTCACCGCCGGTCGGTTTTGCGGACAGACGAGTGAATTTCTGAAACATCTTCCTCTGGTCTTCAGCGCTGATGCCTGGACCTTCATCTTTCACGGCAATGAGGACACAGCCGCCTTCGCGCGACGACTGGACGTTGACCGTGGTTTTCCGCGGCGAGTACTTGAGCGCATTTGAAATCAGGTTGTCGAGAATCTGCATCGTGGCCGCTCGATCCGCTTTGGCCACCGGGTTGTCGCAAGTGGTGATCTGAATCTGAATCTCTTTCCCGGCGGCGGTAGCCCGGTTATTCTCCACACACTGTTCGACCAATTGCCGAAGATCGCAGGGTTCGGTTTTCGAAGTGAAGCGGCCTTCTTCAATGGCGTTCGCATCGAGCAAATTCGTGATCAAGTCCCGCATCCGTGTGCCGGCCCCGAGAATCATTTGAGCCAGCCGGGAAACCCTGGCGCCATCTGAAGCCACGGTTAGCAATTCCGCGCTGCCAATGATGGCGGTCAGGGGATTCTTGAGATCGTGCGCGGCGATGCCGAGGAATTCATTCTTCTCGTTGTTAAGATGGACCAGGCGCTCATTGCTGGCCGCGAGATCGCTAAGCGCGTCCGACATTTTTGAAAAAGCCTTTTCCCGACCGGATTCAAAGACCATTCCCAAGATGAACATGAAGAGGATCAAGCCCAAGTAGCCCGCTGCGGACACCCAGGAATGCCATTTCAAATCGTAAGTGACGGGGAGCTTGAGGCCGGCGAGATCGATTCCCGCAATCGCGCCGGCGGTGATGACACAGACCACCACCCACCAGCGGGCCGGGATCTGGCCGACGAGCAGAAAGGCGCACAACGGAATGCTCACAAACCAGGCAATGGCATGGCCGTGCAATCCACCTTCAATACAGCACAACGCTCCGAAACCCAGCGTCAGAATGAATGATAGGAAATTGCCGGCCAGACTCAGGGAACGGCTTTTTAGCATGAGATACGGAGCCAGGCCAACTGCAAGACTGCAGATTAGGACAATGACCGTTCCCCAGTAATGACCAATGCCGAGGTAAAAAGTCGCGTAGATCGTCCCAAATACAGAACCGAGCACACCGAAGCGGCTAATGAGCCGGGCACGACGGCTCGATTCCGGATCGCTCAGAAACTCTTGAGGAGTAATGGCCCCGGCTTTCTGCCAGAACTTTCGCCACAGTGCCTTCACCAAAACGCTCAAAGTCCATCGGCAACCGCGAGGGAGTCATTAGCTTGAACCGCGAAACCATCACTGCGCGCTGGTCATGCCAGGCCACGGCTTCAAGGTATTCAGTGCTGGCACGATTTTTCGGCGCAGTTCGAGAAAGTCGAGTTCGCCGCTGTGGCGATAGAGCACCTCGCCTTTGGGACCGAGCAACACGGTGTAGGGCAATCCTCCGTTCCACTCCGAGTCAAAGGCTTCGATGAGTTTGTATTTGTCCGGCTCGGCAAAAAGGAAATTGCGCGTGGAGGCGTGGTGCTTTTGCAGAAACTTCAGCACAGCGTCCTTCTCGTCGGGAAACTGCGCGGCGACCGTTACCAACTCGAAGTCTCGATGGCGGAAGCGGAGGTTGGTTTCCACAAGATCGTCAAACTCCGCCACGCACGGGGCGCACCACGTCGCCCAGAAATTAACGAGGCGCACTTTGCCGGATTTGTTAGCGCGAAGTTCCTTCAACGCCACCGCGTCGGCCGGTTCCACCGTTACCGGCTCCTTGCGAACCTTCTCTATCCACCGCCGGCTGGACTCCGCCTTGAAGTCCCATTTCGTGGAGCAGCCGAAAACTTTCGTCTGAGTGACCGGAGGTTCCTGTCCGGCTAATAAGGCATCGAGAGCCGCGCGCGTGTCGCGGGATTTGACCAAACTCTCGCGCTCGTTGTCGTCGATGCGGCCCTGGTAACGAAGCTTGCGCTCGGCATCGAAGATAAAGACATGCGGCGTGGCAATCGGACCAAAGCGTTTAGAGACAATCTCCTTCGGGCCGTCATCAAGGTAAGGAAAATTATACTGCTTGTGTTTGGCGCGATTTTTCATCGACGACAGCGTGTCGTCCAGGTCGGTGTAACCCAATTCATCGAGACGCACGGCGTCGGGATTATTGGGGTTGATCGCGACAATGGCGGCGCCGCGTGATTTGTAGTCGGTGACAAGCTGCTTGATCCGTTCTTCGTAAGCCTGGGCCGTCGGACAGTGATTGCAGGTAAAGATCACCGCGAGCACTTTCGCTTTGCGAAAATCTTTGAGGCGATAGGTCTTTCCATCTGCGCCCGGCAGCTTGAAATCCGGAGCGGGTGAGCCGAGCGGCAAAGGTGGATACTTTGGGTCTGCGGCGAGAACTGTAAACGCAGTAGAGAGAATCGCGGTGAGGTAGGTGAGGCGGCGCATGAAGAGACTTTATTCCCAACCTGGAATGAAAGTTCAAGGCGGTAAAATGTGTCCGTGAAAACGACGCCTACCCAGTCTTCGGCGACGCGAGGCGCTGCAATAGCGCTTTCGCCTCCAATGGCGGGAGGCCAGGACAACATGAGAGCATCCTCGCCAACAGGCCGGCAACATGCGGCGCCGCAAAACTGCTGCCGGTAACCTTCTTCACGCCTCCGCCAGCCCAAGCCACTTCGATGTCCTGCCCACGCGCGCCGAATTCCACGAGATGCCCTGGCCGGTAGAACAACGTATCGAGTTGGTCGGCTTGGGTGAAGTTCACCGTGATGACGGAGGGAAAGTGACCCGGCCACTCGCGTTTCATGAAGTCGTGATTGTTGCACGCAGCGACGATGTGGCGCCCACGAATGTAGGCCGCATCGATCCAATCCTTGTAGGCGAGCACATGATCTTCGCGGCCGCAGCCAAAACTGCAGTTGAGGATGTGATAACCGCGCTCCAGCGCCTGACGCACTCCTTCGCGGATGATCGCCGTGCGTGAGCGCAAATTTTGACCGAGCACGCGAAAGCTGCCGATTTCCGCGCTGGGCGCTAATTGGTGCAGAATGCTGGCGATAGCCGTTCCGTGCCCGAACAAATCGTAACCTTCTCCGTCAACGGTTTGCAGGCGGACACCATCGTCGTGAATGGCGAGATCTTCACCCCGATGAAGCTGCTTCAACTGCGGGTGCGCCCATTCGATACCCGAATCCAGCACGGCGATGCGAATGCCCTCACCAGTGCCGCGCTGGAGGAAATCGCGGGCCTCGGCCACGGTCAGCCACGGCGCGGGAGTCGAAACGCTATTCGAGACCGACCGTGCTGCTGAGGAGATGGTATTCAAGCAAGCGGGACAGCAATCCGGCGGCGCACTGCACGCTGGACAAATGCTCTGGCGTGAAGCCGGGCGGATCGGATTCAGAGGAACTGGGAGCTTTCAACTGCACACACGAGATGACTCCACGGCAGGTCTTGAAGAGATAAAACGGCACGGCGATCAAGGCGTAGGTCTGCACTTGGAGCAGTTGATCGAGGGCTTTATCTTGGCGCGCGTTTTTGAACACCTCGTTTTCCACAAATGGCTGCTCGCTGGCCAGCACCATGCCGATGAGACCCCGATTGAAGGGTTGCTTGAAGCGGCCCACAAACTCGGACGCATGCGGACCCGTATTAAAAGCGGGAATCAAGTGTTTGCCCTCGGCGTCGAGCAGCCACACCGAGCCTTCATGCGACGTGGCCTCGGAAAAACCGCGCCTTAGCACGCTCTCCGACAGAGGATCGAGCAAGGCGGGGAAATGGTCGGGGTGAATGGCCTGGCTGGCGAGGCGCAGGCGATGGGACAAATCTGCTTTCCGCTCGGCGAAATGCGGATCGGGCAGGATGGTCCAGCGGTCGGTCAAACGACGCTCCCCTCAGGGCTGGTCCGTGCGCCGGGCTTTGACTTCGTCCGCCAGCAGCGGCACCCAATGGGGATTTTCTTTGAGCAGGCCGACCACTCGGCTGCGCTCCGGCTCGGCCAGCGCGCCCGCCGCGAACTGTTGAAGCTGGGCTTTGACTTCGGTGCCCGGCGCTTCGAGAGAACGGCCTTCGACTTCCTCCGAGTATTTGTCGAGGAACCTGGCCAGGATTTGGAACGAATGATTCATAATCGTGATCGTGCTGGAATGAGGACGAACGGCCGCGGGATGTTTGCAGAATTTCTGAAAAAAGTTTCGGAACGAAAGGGTTGATGAGCCGACTTTACGCCGTCTGGATTGGCCAAGCGCCGGTGATCGTCGAAATGAAAGGCTCATAAGAATCCAAGCTGTTGGGCGGCGCACAGTTGTTGAAAATCCTCCCAGGAAAGTTTCAGCCACGGGTCTTTTTGCCGCAGACTGCGCAGAGTATGCGTCTCAATCCGAGACATGGCGTCGCTCATCTGCCGGCTTACTTTGGTTTCGTGCCAGCCCATCATGCGGCCCACCTCGCGCTGGCTGACACCGTTTAAGTAAACCAAGCGGAGCATTAACAATTCATCCGCACTGCATTCGGCAAAGGCTTCGGTCAAGCACTGGCGAAGCAACTCGACCAGGGTGCTATCGCCAGTTCGTTCGTCAGGCGCGGGCAGATGGTCGAAATAATTGTGTGTGACGCCCTCGTCATCCACATGGGTCAGGTCCTTTTGAAAAGCTTGACGGCGCTTGAAATCAATCAGCCGATTGGTGGCCACGGTGAGCAGCCAGCTTTGGAGATTGCAGCGCCCGCTGAATTTTTCCAGGAGACTGGGCCGGTCGTCATTACGCTCGACGCAATCGTCCCAAAGATTGGCGACTAATTCCTCGGCTTCACTGGGCGTGGCGCCGCGAGCGATCAGCGTGTGGAGGAGCAGATCATGATATTGGTCGCGGATTTCCGCCAAAGCCTCCGTCTCCCCGCGCAGGTAGTCCTGAACGAGCTGCCAGTCCCCGCTTTTCGACGAGCCTGCCGCTGCCATTGGCCCGGAATTCTTTGGCGGCATCGGCGGCGGCGCAATCATAAACTTCAATCGTCGGCAATTCAGCGGTCCAGTGAGCTTGCGTGCTTGTTCAATCAGGGAACGAATGAAAAGCTCTTTCTTGCGAAGAATCTCTGGACTGAGCACGAGCGCTCAGCACCCGCAGAAAGACAGTTCCGCCACGAGTGAACGAGCTTGCCGCTCTTTGTAGTGCCGATCTTTAGCCTTACTGCCGGGCAGATCTTCGAAGGCCCCCAGCAAACTCGCTTGCGGAACCGGGCAACGGGACTCGATGGGTCGAGGCTGTTGGGCTTGGGAGCGGTTGCGGGGCGAACGTTATATTGGTTTCCAAGCTAGCAATGCGCATTCGCACTTGGGCGCTGGCTAAATCGATCTTCAACACCTCGACTTCATCGGCGGCTTCGCCTTCGGCTAGGATCGGCCGTTTGACCGGCTGGCCTGGGTTTGATATCTCCAGGAGGACGACCGAGCGCCCCAAAAGATCGGTCATGCCGGTCAGTCGCACTTGAGGCAACGGTTGGCTGCGAGCCGGCGCTGTGGGTGGAGGGGAAGGCGGGGGCGCCGGCCGCAGGCCAAAAATGTTGCGCTGGATGATGCAACCATAGTTGCGCTCCCGAAGGGCTGCGGCATCCACGGCCAGAGAGCCGGTCGTTAACACCATGAGCAGAAGGAGCCGATTCGTTTGGTTCAGCACTTGGAAATGAACACCGGGAACCCGCGGGAGTTGTGGCTGGACGGAAAAGCTTTTGACACATCAGCCGGTTGCCTTAGCCTCGTCAAAATTCTTTCCGCTATGAGAATCGGCATCAACACGTTCCTGTTCACTTCGCCTTTCACCAACGAGGGCACCAAACTTTTCAAGACCTTCAAGAAATGGGGCTTTGAAACCGTGGAAATTCCGATTGAGGATCCGTCCCACATCGATCCAGGGCACCTAAAAGAGGAACTGAATCGTCACGGCCTGGCCTGCGGCTCCATCTGCGCCTGCATGGGGCCGGGACGCGATTTTCGTGGCACACTTGAAGAACAGAAAACGGCGATGGATTATTGCCAAGCCATCATCGACCAAGCCGCTGTCGTTGGCTGCCCACGCATCATCGGGCCGATTTACTCGGTGGTAGGCAAAGCCGACGCCGTCGAGCCGGCGCAGCAGAAAGAAGAATTCACGCTGGTGGTTAAAAATCTCAAACAGCTTGCGGCGTATGCGGCCCAACGTGGAGTCGATCTTTGCATCGAGCCGTTGAATCGTTTCGAGACGGATTTTCTGAACACTTGCGATCAGGGCTTGAAGCTCATCAAGGCCGTTGGCGCCAAAAACGTGAAGCTGCACCTCGACACATTCCACATGAACATCGAAGAAAAGGACCAGGCCGCCGCCATCCGCAAAGCGGGCAAGCTGCTCGGCCACTTCCACGCCTGCGGCAGCGACCGCGGCACTCCCGGCGGCGATCACATTGCCTGGAAGCCGATCATCAAAGCATTGAAGGACGTGAAGTATCAGGGCGACCTGGTGATCGAATCCTTCACCACGGACGTGAAAGTGATTGCGCGCGCCGCCGCCATCTGGCGCCGCATCGAGCCGACCCGCGACGAGATCGCGACGAAGGGGATCAAGTTTTTGAAGAAAGTGCTAAGGTGATGGAGCCAGGCATTATCGGGCCATGTCAACTTCCGACATCACACTGTTAAGTATTGTGGCGCTTGCTACTGCTTATCTTTGGTGGAGCGTTCGGCGGAATGCACGCGAGAGGCTTCAGGAACGCCTAAAAGCCGAGGAAAGGGCATGGGTAGGCAAAGGTTCATATTGGCCCGCTGTTGCAAAGCGAGTTCGACGAACTCAAGAGAACTATCCCGCAGCAGACCATTGCAGCCCATTGGAGGTTTGCCGCAAGCGCGGGTTGCTGGCCTCGGCCCGATTTGCCATCAAAAGATTGCGCTATTTCCAGGACTCGGGTGCTAGCCCTACTCATGGAGACCATGAAACGCTGCATTCACGCGCCTTTTGAGTCGGCGGTTCTCAGCATGGGGCTGGTGATCGCGGCCTTCATATCTCCGCTTCACTCTGGAATAGCGACGGCGGCGGAATCGTCGGGTCGCCTCCTCAAAGTTTTGCCCCACTATCTCGACAAGGAAGGCCGCCACACTCTCTCACCTAGTCTTTACGAGCGCGACGCGTATCAGGCGCAGCTCAAACGCACGCCTGACGCTCGCAGCGGACTGCGGTTCGACGTGCAATGGAAATCTCACACGAATGCTCCCCTGGTTCTGCGCGTGGAACTGCGCGGTTCGTTCGAGGGCAAACCCACCGCCGCCAAGCTGGAGGTACCATTGCAACGCAAAGGTTGGTCGAGCCGTTGGACCAGTGTGACTCTGCGCGATGAAGAATACCGGAAATTTGGCGAAATGATCGCCTGGCGGGCCGGCCTTTGGCAGGGTGAGACGCTGCTCTCCGAGCAAAAGTCATTTCTGTGGTAGGCTGACGAGGGTTGTGATCCTTTTGTCCGCGGGATTGACCACGGCCCTCAGTGGTGACGATTCAGCGCAATAGTTCTTTTATCTTTGCCGGGTCGTGAGTCGGCGGCGTGCATGCGGTGCCCGTGCATAAGTAGGCCGTAGCTTTGCCGTCGCGCACCGGCAAGGTCCGCGCGAACGGCTCGACCAGGCCGGTGGTGCCAAGCACGACTTTGTTCGGCGCGTACACCGAGTGAGCCGCGCTTAACAATTGGCGGCCATTGGGTGAATTGACATCGCCGGCAATCACGATCCGTTTCGGTTCTTCTAACCAAAATTCAAGCGCCAGCAGCATGCAGGGAACGGCCTGGGGAACTTGCCGCAATCGGTCCGAAAATAAACGCAAACTTTTTTCAGCCGCTTCTTTGAAATCCTTCCGCTCGGTGATCGCCGCAAGCTTGAGCAACGCCAGCATCGCCACGGAATTTCCCGATGGCTCCGCGCCATCGTAGTCTTCCTTCACCCGCAGAATCAGGTCGGTCGCGCCAGAAGCGCTTTGCCAGAAACCGCCTTGGTCGGGATCGTGGAACTTTGCGATCATCGCTTCAGCCAAAGCCACGGCGAAGTCCAGATGCGCGTCTTTGAGCGTGGCCTGATACAACTCCAGCACGCCTTGGAGCAAGTAGGCGTAGGCTTCGAGCAACTGTACTTCGTCGCGCGCTCCATCGCGCCAACGGTGATAAAGCGTCTTGCTATTGCCGTCCCACAGCTTGGCTCGGAGAAAAGCGAAGTTCTTCTCCGCCGTTGCCAGATAAGCCTCGTCGCCGAGCACGGCGTAGGTTCGCGAGAGCGCGCCCAGCATCAAGCCGTTCCATGACGCCAGCACTTTGTCGTCGAGGTGAGGGCGCACGCGCTTGGCACGCTCCTGGAACATTTTCCCCTTGGCTGATTGCAACAGCGGCTTGTCGGCGTCGGAAAAATTCGTAACAGTGATGCTAAGGACATTTTGGTTGGGCAGCGGATTCGGATCGCTATGATCGACGAAGTTGCCCTCTTCGGTCACGCCGAAATACTTCACGGCGACGTTGAACTCATCCGGCGTCAGCAACTTCGCCATTTCCGCGCGCGTCCAGCAGTAGAATTTGCCTTCCTTGCCTTCGCTATCGGCGTCTTCGGCGGAATAGAAGCCGCCGTCGGGATGCGTCATGTCGCGCAGCACGTAGCGGATGATGTCGCGCGCGACCTCGGCGTAACGCTGCTCGCCACTGACGAGATAGCAATCGAGAAACAAACCAAGCAACTGCGCGTTGTCGTAAAGCATCTTTTCGAAGTGCGGCACAAGCCACTTCGCATCGACCGAATAGCGCGAGAAACCGCCACCGATTTGGTCGTAAATGCCGCCCGCCGCCATGCGCTCGCCAGTGTGCAATACCATGCTCACCGCCTCGCGGTCGCGATGCCGGACGCCGTAGCACAACAGAAACGAAGGATGACTCGGCGAAGGAAATTTAGGGGCGCCGCCAAAACCGCCGTGAACGGGATCGTAACCTTCCTTCAACTGCGCGCCAGCGTGTGTCACTACGCTCGGTTCGAGGATCAGAGCGTTCGTGCCTTCCCGTGACGTGATCTGCTGAAGCCGCTGATGAAGGTCCGCCGAGGACGAAAGCAATTGCTCACGCCGTTGTTGCCAGGCCGCGGCGATCTGCTGAAGCACCTGGAGAAAACTGGGGCGACCGTGCTTCGTTTCCGGCGGCCAGTAGGTACCGCCATAAAACGGCTTTAGGTCCGGCGCGAGAAACGCGTTCAAAGGCCAGCCGCCGGAGCCAGTCATTGCCTGCACGAAAGTCATGTAAATCTTGTCCACATCAGGCCGCTCCTCGCGATCCACTTTGATGCTGACGAAATGCTCGTTCAGGAAGCGCGCAAGTTCTTCGCTCTCGAACGATTCGCGCTCCATGACATGACACCAGTGGCAAGTCGAGTAACCGATGCTGAGGAAGATCGGCTTGTTCTCGCGGCGCGCTTTCGCAAAGGCTTCTTCGCCCCAAGCGTGCCAGTCCACGGGATTATGCTGGTGCTGGAGCAAGTAGGGCGATTTCTCCCGCGCGAGCCGGTTGGTGCGCGCGGGCGAATGAGATTTAGAAGTGCTGGCCACGGTCGATTGAGGCTGAGTCGTTATCGAATCATTTTTGCAGGCCGTCAGCGTACACCCGATCAAAGCCGCCATGGTCGCGCAGGTTCTGAATTCAAACGGCACTGCGCAACCATAGAGCCGCCCGCTTTGGGGTCAAAGACAAAGCATGGGAGGAACTGTTCTTGAGGAGCGCCTCTCGGTATGTTGGATGGCGCAACCGATGAGAGCGGCCCAAAGGACTGCCAGATGGCAGCCGGAGGTACAGCGAGCTTGCCAGCGATACCCTTGGTAACGAAACGGGAAGCCCCGCGCCTGCGGGTGCCGGTCGCATTTTGAAGGCAATCCGGTCTAACAACGGTCACCACGTCTCCACCGGTCCTTTGGGCACGGGGATTTTCTCGCGCTGCGCCGCTGCTGGTTCTTTCATGAAGGAAGCGACCATTGGCTCGGGCTGGTAGGATGGCTTCAATTCACCTCGCTCATCGAGGAATTGCTCACGCCAATGGCAGTACTGCGCAATGGCTTCGTGAAAGTCCGCCCGCGTGGAAACCGTTACGACCCGCTTATTGAACTCCACCGCTGGGCCAAATCGCTTCGCGTACCACGGCCCGACTTTGCGGAACATCCGGCAGCCGACATCCTCGCCAAAAATTTCGATCATGCGGTCGAAATGCCGGCCCATCACTTGCACTCGTTCGGTGAAACTTGGCTCAGGCAACAGTTCGCCGGTACGCAAGTAGTGGTCGGTGTGGATAAAGATCCACGGATTGTAGAACGCGCCGCGCCCGATGCTGACGCCGGCGCATTCCGTCTCGGTTAGCATTACCTTGGCGGCTTGCGGAGTGGTCACGTCCCCGTTGCCGATCACGGAAATGCGCTGCACGGCCCGCGCCACGGCGCGGATGCCCGCCAAGTTGACCGTCCCACCAAACCCTTGTTCGCGCGTTCGCCCATGGACGAAGATCGCCGCCACGCCGACATCTTCCAGCACGCGGGCCAGATCGGGTGCGGTCAGGTTGTTGTCGTCCCAACCGAGGCGCATTTTGGCGGTCACAGGAATCCGGACGGCCTCCACCATCCCTTTGACCAGACGGGCGGTCTTGTCCAATTCAGTCATCATCGCCGAACCGCCGCCGACGCGGCAGACCTTCCGCACGGGGCAACCCATATTGATATCAATGGAGGAAATCCCAATCGACTCAAGAAAGACGGCTGCGTCGCGCATCTCTTCCGGCACCGAACCAAACAGTTGCACGGCCAGCGGACGATCCGCCGCGCAGGTCTCGATCAGCTTGAGGGCTTTCGGGTTTCTTTCGAGCAACGAGCGCGCGTTGACGAGGTCGGTGGTGGCCAGATCGAGTCCGCCGATTTCGCGCACGGTCAGGCGGAAAGGCAGATTGGTGTAACCCGCCAGCGGCGACAGGAATAAATTCGACTTCAACTCGAGCGAACCGAGACGCATCAAGGACAGAATACGCATCGGCCTTCGCGGCCGCACGCTCGAAAGCGGCTTTGCTTGCTACTCCACAACGGCCAGCAAGTAAGCCGAGGCGTCGGATCAGCGTTGTGGAAAAATCTGGTAGAGGAGGAAGTAAATGAGCACGCCCGTCACCGACACGTACATCCAGAGCGGCCATGTCCAGCGGGCAATCTTCTTGTGAAGTTCAAAGCGCCGCTTGAAGGCCCGCGACACGGTCACAATCACCATCGGCACAATGACGACGGCCAGCACAGTATGAGTGAGCAGCAGAGCCAAGTAGATGGGACGGAACCAAGCGGGATCTTTGAATACGGTTCGGCCCGCGTTGTAGTGATAGACCAGGTAAGAAACCAGGAAGAGGACGGATGCGGACAGCGCGCCAACCATGCAGTTTCGATGCGCGGTCATATTGCCTTTGCGAATGAACACATAGCCAGCCGTGAGCAACAGCGCGCTCAGGCTGTTGAGGACTGCGTTGACAGCGGGCAGGTCGGAGAGGCTCATAATTACTTTTCGCGCAAGAGCCGGGAGATGGCTTCGAGCAATTGCGGTTTCACGTTGGCGTCGCCGCTGACGGGCTTTCCCGGCGCTTCGTAGTTCTCGCTCTCGAAGATGCCCCGCACCTGTCCGCGCTGGTCCACCAGCAGGAAGAGTGTGCTGTGGATGAACAAATCGGCATCGTTCTCGCGCTGGGCCGGCTCCTTCTCGCGGGCGATAAATTTCAGCCCATCGACCGCTGCGGCCACGATCTGTTGCTTCGTTCCGGTCAGAAACAACCATCGATTCGGATCAGCGCCTAACCCACGCGCATAGTTACTCAGTACCGACGGCGTGTCGAACTCGGGGTCGGCCGTGAACGTAACGAGTTTAACCTTGGCATCGGATGGCAACGCGGACTGAAGGTCAGCCATCTTACGCGTCATTGCTGGGCACGGGCCACCGCAGCGGGTGAAGACGATGTCGGCAATCCAGACGTGGCCCTTCAGCGAGGAGAGCGTGACGGGCTGGCCTTGCTGGTTGGTGAGAGTGAACTCCGGCGCAGGAAACAGCACGGGAAACGCGGCGGACGATCTCGCCACCCGAGAAGGTGAACGAAGGAAGGCCAATAGGATCGCGACGATGGTCAGTCCCAGAGCGCTCCAGACGATCCATTGCAAGGGACCTGGGGTTTTAGCCACGGACTGATTGGTTTCCGCCATGTCTCTTCTGTGTCAGAGCGTGCCCATCGCGTTCATTCTTGAGCCACCGTGGCCGCCGGGCGAGACGGCAGACGAGAATACCTGCCGTTACGGGGCGAGCGGTTTACTCGAAACTTACGGCGGGTCCGGATTTGGACGCCACCCAGTTGGTGTATTGGTCGTAGGGCACGATACTGATTCGGCCTTTCATGCCGGAATGACCATTGCCGCAAAGCTGGGCGCAATTGATCTGATAGGTGTTCGTCTTCGTGGCCACGAAATGCACTGGGATGCTCATGCCCGGAATAGCGTCCTGAGTCATGCGCAGCGCCAGAACTTTGAACGAGTGGATTACGTCCAAGGACGAGACGTGCATGACAATATTGGTGTTTACTGGAACGACCACGTCGGAAGTTTCCACCACCACATCGTCTTTGCCGGCGGGATCTTCGGCGCCACGCTTCGGGTCTTTGGCAATGATGCCCATCACATTATCCTTGGTTGCGAGACGCGCGTCCTGTTTGCCAAAGGTGCCGTCCGGTCCCGCATAACGGGCGATCCAGTTGAACTGCCGGCCCGTGACGCGCACAACTACGGACTTGTCTTCGGCGGGAAAGTCATCCACGGCCCGCGCCCATAAGGGCACGGCGAAAACGAGGAGCAGCACCGCTTCCACGACAACGACCGCGCCTTCGATGTAGTTCGAACTGTGGTTGGTTACACCCACGTAGTCAGCCTTGGGGTTCCGCGACTGGCGGAAGCGCCAGATGCTGTAAAAGAAGTAAGCCGTCCAGCCGACAAACAGCGCACCCATGAGGTAGTGGACGTAAATGATGAGGTTGTCCACGTCTTTGCCGTGGACCGAGGCGAGTTCTGGCAGGCCGAGAAGTTTTTCCATCATAGAAAACGTTACTTGATTGTCTGGGGAGTTTCAGACGAGCCCACCGTGGGCGGGGAGGACGCCGCGCGCCGGGCGAGATAAACGAAGAAGGCCGCGAACGCGCCGAGCACAAACACAACGACGATGAGCAAACTCAGGATGCCCATGTTCATGCCATGAGCGAGGCGAGAGTCCGACTTGCCGAAGCAAGTGGCGCAAGCGGTGGCCGTCGTGGGCAGCGTCACACAAATGAACGCCAACAACGCAAGCAATATCGAACTCAACCGATTCACAGATAACTGATGTGCTTAAGCTTTTTCAAAAAGTAGCGCCCATAGACGATCAGGCCGAGGCCGATCGCCATCGAAACGATTCCAAAAGCCAAGTTCCATCCGCCGCCCGCCAGCGAGAACTGATAAAACAGCCACGCGGCGAATCCGAAAGCCAGCAGGATCGAGACGGCGATGAACAGGACATGGAACGCTTTGAGCGACATGGCTTCAATGGCGAGCCTGGGCGGGCGTGGGATCACCTGGATTCGGGCCGCTCAAATAACGAGATCCCAGCGGAAGCTGGCCGCGTGACCAGACCAGCAGATACATCATTGCCGCAAAGAAGAAGACCGTGCTCAACAGAATCGCATAAATCGCTTTCTTCTCGGAAATGAGGTGCATGAAGAATCCTGCCACCAGAAACGCCTTAACCGTGGCGACGAAGAGCGCGATGCTCACGGTCAACGCCACATTGTCGAAGTGCAGGTAGTTCAGCCATACGGTGATAATGGTGCCGACAAGCAAGGCCACGAAAACCGCGACGTAGATTTTTACGTGCTTCGAGACGTCGTGATCGTGCGAGTGTGCTTTGGCAGCCGAGGTTGAGTGCGAATGGGCCATAGTCGTTAGAGGAGGTAAAGCACCGGGAAGAGGAAAATCCAAACCAAGTCCACGAAATGCCAGAACAAGCCGGAGACTTCGACGCGATTGATATATTGCTCTGGATTCGTTTTCCACATCTTGGCACCCGGCCCCCAGAGGTAAGCGATGACCAGCGCACCGCCCAGAACGTGCAGGCCGTGGAGCGCCGTCAGAGTGAAATAAATCCCAAAGTAAGTGCCATGCGCCGGCACGAAGGCGGAGAGGCGCTTTACGTCGGCGGTCTTGATCTCAATCGGCGCGTGCGGCTTGCCGGCAGCCTCCTTCTTGGCATGGGCCATCTCCTTCGTGCTCATCGTGTAGTGGAAAGGATCTGGTTCGAGCTTGAAGGATTGAACCTGTTTCGCCGCGAGCGTTTCCGTGCGCCAGAACATCGGGTGAGTACCGTTGTAGTCGATATGCCCCAGCAGGCGGTCG
>Ga0187894_10003772_pt1 | contig 16686 bp, 12 predicted proteins | sample GBC1701081metaG_FD_136650 | JGI IMG/M metagenome (GOLD analysis project Ga0187894, IMG submission 136650) | White microbial mat communities from a lava cave in the Kipuka Kanohina Cave System on the Island of Hawaii, USA - GBC170108-1 metaG ... | reverse complement strand
CTAGGACCATTTCAGCGCCGATTTGATCTTTTATTCCGTAGTCTCGCAACCCCCAATAGGGAGGACTCGTAATACAGCATTGAAAAGTACAATCTGGATACGCTGCCAAAGCTGACCGGGCATCCCCCTCAATGATTACACACGGCCTCGAATGATTCGGGAATTGGATGTCAGAAATAACTGCGGCTTGAGCTCTCATGAGTGAGAATACTACCACGTCTTGATTTACCACCGCCCTCGCTCAGTGACTTTCTATCGACAGGGGCGAAATCCAGCGCGCGTACTACGAGTTGGAGCAACTCGGTCTCATAACCAAGAAGACCGGGAAAGACTTTTGGGGAAGCCTAAAGTGGAGTACCGCGTGACGTAATGTTCACCTATGGCCTATGGGCCACAGCTCAAGCACGTCCGGGAGAAACGGGTTGGTGAGGATTCCCAGCGGCAGACCGCCGAGCAGCAGCACCAATGAGATGTTCTTGGAATTTTGCGCTCTTCCATAATCCGGATCGTTGGTGAGTAACTCAGAAAATTTCATCTGCCAGCGAACCACCAGGAACAGTCCCAGCCAAAAGGTGATCAGGAATCCCCAATAGGCAAGGGTAAAAAAGTTACTGACGGCGAGAAACACGTACATCGCGACCGCGGTCCTTCTCAAGTAACTGGCATCGCTATAGGCCTGATTAACCTTCTCCTGCCTGCCGGCGATCACTTCTGCCACACCGGGATCGATGATCATCGAGCAGAAGCGGCACTGCTTGGCGTCTTCACTGATCATCTCGTTGCAGTTCGGGCAGCGAAAGGTGCGAGCGTAGGGGTGCACTACTGATTCTCCCGGTGTTAATCGGGCCACATGATATCAGACGGTAGCACAGTCCGCTCACCCTTGTGACGAAGACAAGTAGCGCGTGCTATGCTTTGGTGCCGTTAGAACCATGCGAAAGTGGCGGAATTGGCAGACGCGCCAGACTTAGGATCTGGTACCGAAAGGTGTGGGGGTTCGAGTCCCCCCTTTCGCACCAAACCTGGGACCTTGTTCTTTGTACTTTGTTCTTTGTCAGTTGTGGCAGAGACCAAAGCACAAAGAACCAAGTACAAAGAACAGAACTAAACCATGAAAACCGAACTAACAGACGTCTCCCCAACTCGTAAGGAGATCAAGATCGAGATCGAACCGTCGCTCATACGCAGCACTTACGATCGCATCAGCGACGAGTACAGCAAAGCCGCGAAGGTGCCGGGCTTTAGACCAGGACACGCACCACGCTCGGTCGTGCGCACACGCTACAAGAATGAGATCCGCACCGAAGTCCTGCGCGAGATCCTTCCCGAAGCCGTCAACAACGCTATCGGCGAACACTCGCTCGCCGCCATCGGTGAACCAAACGTCGAACTCGACAACACCGAAGCGCTCGAGAATCTCGGCGAAGCGCCAATCACGGTAAAGGTGGGCGTCGAGGTCCTGCCCGAGATCAAGCTCGACAAATATAAAGGACTCGAAGCCAAACGAAGTGTTCGTCCGATCGCCGATTCAGACGTCGACAAGACGATCGAAAACCTGCGCGAAGGAACGGCCGCGCTGCAACCCGTCGAGGATCGCGGCGCAGAACTCGGAGACACGGTCACGATCAACGCCCGCGGCAAGTGGGTCGACCATCCTGAAGAAGAGCCGATCACGGTCGATGATGTGGAAGTCGTGCTGGGCGGGCCAGGCGTGCAACCGGAGTTCACTGACAATCTGCTCGGCGTTCGACCTGATGACCAGAAGACCTTCACAGTCGAGTATGGGGAAGACTTTTCTTCGCCGGGTCTCGCCGGAAAGACAGTTGAATATGAAGCAGAAGTAACCGCGGTGCGTCGCAAAGAGTTGCCGGAAGTAGACGACGAGTGGGTGAAGAGTCTCGGTTATGACTTCGACGTCGACACGCTGAAATCAAGAATTCGCGAAGACCTCGAGCTGCGCATGACGACCGACGCCGATCGCCGTATGCGTGACGAACTCATTCGCCAACTCCTAGCCGCGAATCCGTTCGAAGTGCCGGAAACGTTGGTTGAGCAACAAACGACTCAACGTTTGCAGACAGTGATGCGCGAGATGATCGGACGAGGCTTCGATCCACGCAGCCCCAATCTTGATTGGGAACGCGCACGCGCCGAATTGAAGGGCCAGGCCGAGGACGACGTACGCGCTTCGATACTTCTCGAACAAGTAGCCGAAACCGAAAATATCACTGTCTCCGACGAAGAAGTGGAAGCAGAGATCGAAGCGATCGCAACTGCCTCACAACAACCAAAAGAGCAAGTGCGTGCTGCCTTGACAAAGAATGGAGGCGAACGTAGCATCGCGCAAAGATTGCGCAATCGTAAAGCGCTTGATCTTCTTATTGAAAACGCAACTATAACCGAAACTGAGTGGACGGAACCATCCACAGATCACACAGATGATCAAAAAACGGCTGAGTAAAAAAGTCTGTGTAATCTGTGGATGCATTTTCAACGAGGTCAGAGTTCTATGGCTTTAGTCCCCATGGTCGTTGAGCAAACTTCGCGAGGCGAACGCGCCTTCGACATTTACTCGAGACTGTTGAAAGACAATATTATTTTCCTGGGTACCCCGATCGACGATCAGATTTCCAACCTTATCGTAGCCCAACTTCTCTTCCTCGAAGCAGAAGATCCCGAAAAGGACATCAACGTTTACATCAATTCACCTGGTGGTTCGATCACGGCTGGAATGGCGATCTACGATACGATGCAATTCATCCGGCCCGACGTCACGACTATCTGCGTCGGTCAATGCGCTTCGATGGCCGCACTGCTGCTCGCCGCGGGCGCTAAAGGAAAACGCTTCGCTCTTCCTAACTCTCGTATCCTCATTCACCAACCATCAGGCGGGTCACAGGGTCAAGCAACTGACATTCGTATTCAGGCTGAAGAGATCCTGCGCATGCGCGAACTCACGTCCCAGATCATCGCCAAGCACACGGGTCAAACGTACGACACGGTGGAGCGCGATGTTGAGCGCGATAAAATTATGTCTGCCAAGCAGGCTAAGGAATATGGTTTAATAGACGAGGTCATCGCGCACCGGGAATAACACCGGGCCATTCCCTAAAGGAGCTTCCGCAAGTTTAGACATTATGGTGAGACGAACCGATGATACTCTGCGCTGCTCATTCTGCGGTAAATCGCAGAATGAAGTTAAGAAGCTCATTGCCGGTCCGACTGTTTACATCTGCAACGAGTGCATCGATATCTGCAACGAGATCATCACTGACGATCAGCAGGCAGAATCCGTAGCCACTCGCCCGCCGCTGCCGAAGCCCAGCGAGATCAAAAATTTCTTAGACGAATACGTCATCGGCCAGGAGGAAACGAAGAAGCGCCTGGCCGTCGCTGTTTATCAGCACTACAAACGCATCGAACTCGGCCGCCGCCGTTCCGACGTCGAGATTCAAAAAGCAAACATCCTGCTGATCGGTCCGACCGGAACCGGCAAGACACTCCTTGCGCAAACACTCGCGCGCATGTTGAGTGTGCCCTTCACGATCGTCGACGCGACCACACTCACCGAAGCAGGTTACGTCGGTGAAGACGTTGAGAACATCATCCTGAAACTCCTTCAAGCCGCGAACGGCGACGTCGAACGCGCTCAACAGGGAATCATCTACATCGACGAGGTCGACAAGATCTGCCGCAAGGACGAGAACCCGTCGATCACTCGCGACGTCTCCGGCGAGGGCGTGCAGCAAGCGTTGTTGAAGATTCTCGAAGGCACGGTTGCCAACGTCCCACCGCAAGGCGGACGCAAGCATCCGCATCAGGAATTCTTCCCCGTAGACACTACGAACATTCTGTTCCTTTGCGGCGGCGCGTTTGTCGGTCTCGAAAAAGTGATCGAGAAGCGGCTGCGCAATAAGTCGCTCGGCTTCCATGCTGAGGTCAAAACAGGCAGTCACCGTCACGCGGAAGCGCTGGCGCAAGTGCAACCGGAAGATCTGATTCGCTTCGGACTCATTCCCGAGTTCGTCGGACGCCTCCCGGTGTGTGGCGTTTTGCACGAGCTCGACGAAGGCGCGTTGATCAAGATTTTGACCGAGCCAAAGAATGCCCTCGTCAAGCAGTACCAGAAGAAATTCGACTTCGACAACGTCAAGTTGAAGTTTACGGAAGACGCTCTCAAGGCTGTCGCCCGACAGGCGGTTGAGAGAAAAGTCGGCGCTCGCGGGCTGATGATGATCCTGGAAGAACTGCTTCTTGACGCCATGTACACCCTACCCTCGCAGAAACGCGTCAAGGAATTTGTCATCACCAGCGAGATGGTGGAACGCCGCCGTGCCGTTCCGGGTGAAGGACTTACCGGAATTGACGGCGCCGCCGCCTAGTCATTGCCGATTGCCGATTTTTCGGGCATTTCTAACCTTCGAATTACTCTTCAAAATCGACCATCGGCAATCGACAATCGCAAATCACGAAAGTGGCGCACCCGCAGGAAATGAATTACAATTAGGCCTCTTTTCAAGTAAGGCGAGACAGTAGTTTTAATGCTCGCCTTTGTTGCAAAAGTCCCCCAGAGAAAAGCTGTTTCAAACCATGGAAGAATACTCAGACAGAACCCCCGCCGATGTAGCCTGGTACTCGATGGTGCCTATCCGCGACGTCGTCATATTTCCTTTTACTAAAGTCGCCTTCAAGATCGGTCGTCCCGGTTCCGTGCGCGCGCTCGAACAGGCGCTCGCCGGCGATCGGACGATCTTTCTCGCTACTCAGCACGACGCGACCGTCGACGAGCCGTCACCGCATCAGATCTACGGAGTCGGAACACTCGGCCGCATTCTCCAGTCGCAGAAACAGGACAACGGTCAGATCAAAGTCGTGGTCGAAGGACGCGAACGCGCCACCACTGTGCGCGTTGAAAACAGCGACGGCGCTTTCATGGCGCTCGTACGCCGCGCTCCGGTCGTGAACGAAGAAGGCACGCGTCTCGACGCACTCATTCAGAAAGTCGGCCAACTGGTCGAACAGCATTTGCGGCTCGCGCCTGATACGCAAACGGACGCGCTGCAAACTGCGTTACGCAATCAGGAACCTTCGCATCTCGCGGATGCGCTCGCTTCGCAATTGCGAATCTCAGTTGAAGACAAGCAGGGACTACTCGAAATCTTCTCCACGCAGGCGCGCCTTCAGCGATTGATCGAACTTTTGGAAACCGAGATCGAGAAACGTCAGCTCGATCGCACGATCCAAACGCGCGTCAAGCGGCAGATGGAGAAAGCTCAGAAGGAGTACTACCTCAACGAGCAGATCAAAGCGATTCACAAAGAGCTCGGCCGCAAAGACGAGAAGGCCGAACTCGAAGATCTGAAGAAGAAGATCGAAGAAGCCGGCATGACCGACGAGGCCAAAGAAAAAGCGATGCAGGAACTGCACCGCCTCGAAGCCATGCCGCCGATGTCCGCCGAAGGCACTGTTTCCCGCACCTACATCGACTGGTTGCTCAGTGTGCCGTGGAAACAGAAATCGAAAGAGATCAAGGATCTCACGAAGGCTGAAGAAGTTCTCAACGAAGATCACTTCGGACTCGAAAAGATCAAAGAGCGAATCCTCGAGTATCTCGCCGTTCGCCAGCTAGTGAAGAATCCCAAGGGTTCGATTCTCTGCTTTGTGGGACCGCCGGGAGTCGGCAAAACCAGTCTCGGCAAATCGATCGCTCGCGCCACAGGCCGCAAGTTTGTGCGGCTCTCACTCGGCGGCGTTCGTGACGAAGCTGAGATCCGTGGACATCGCCGCACGTACATCGGCGCGCTGCCAGGCCAGATCATCCAGATGATGAAGAAGGCCTCGACCATAAACCCGGTGATCCTGCTCGACGAAGTCGACAAGCTGGGCGCTGATTTTCGTGGCGATCCGAGTGCAGCGCTGCTCGAAGTGCTCGATCCGGAACAGAACCACACCTTCCAGGATCACTATCTCGACGTCGAATACGATCTTTCAAAAGTTTTCTTTATCGCCACCGCGAACGTGCTGCACACGATTCCGCCGGCGTTGCAGGATCGTCTTGAAATCCTGCGTCTCTCGGGTTACACCGAGCGCGAGAAGCTCGAGATCGCCAAGCGTCATCTCGTGCCGAAACAGGCGGAAGGCAACGGGCTCAAACCCGAGCAGATCGACTTCACTGATGAAGGAATTCTGGAAGTCATCCGGCACTACACCCGCGAAGCCGGCGTGCGCAATCTCGAACGCGAGATTGGCTCCTGCTGCCGCAAGATCGCGCGCAAGTTCGTTTCGGAAAACCTCGGCGAAGGGGTGAAGGATTCGATCGACGCGGCGCGCGTTCGCGAGATGCTGGGTCCGATCAAGTTTCGCCAGCAAGGCGTCGCTGCCCAGAGTGAGATCGGTCTCGCGACCGGACTTGCCTGGACGGAGATCGGCGGTGAAGTGCTTCAGATTGAAGCGACGCTCGTCAAAGGTCGTGGCGGCGTTACACTCACCGGCAAACTCGGCGACGTGATGCAGGAGTCGGCGCAAGCTGCGCTCACTTGCATTCGCGCCCGCGCGGAGCGGTTGGGAATGAGTCTCGACTTCATTCGCAAACGCGATCTGCACATTCACATTCCGGAAGGCGCCATTCCCAAGGATGGCCCGTCAGCCGGTATCACCATGGCCACCGCAATGGCCTCGGCGCTCGCGCGCGTTCCCGTCAAGAAGAACGTCGCGATGACCGGCGAGATCACGCTCAGAGGCAAAGTGCTGCCGATCGGTGGCGTCAAAGAGAAGCTCCTGGCCGCTCATCGCTTCGGTATCGACACGATCATCGTGCCTAAAGACAACGAAAAGGATCTCAGCGAAATACCGGAAGAGGTGCGCGACGCACTCACAGTCAATTTCGTCGAAACGATTGATGAAGTGTTGTCGCTGGCGCTCGAAGAGGCTTGCCCAACGGAGGCCGCCGCCGGCGAAGGTCCGCCGTTGTGGACAACCGAACAGCCTGCGCAAGGCATTCAAACCAGATAGCCAAATACGTAGGACAGGCATTCCTGCCTGTCATTTTGTGAGAGACAGGAATGTCTGTCCTACTCAGGAGACTAAATAATGAGCAAATATAAAGATGCCGATCTGATCTTGAAGCTCTATGATCTTCGTCGTGAAAAAACCATGCGCGAAGCGCGCAGCTGGTTCTTCACTTTCAATCCCCAAGGACCACAGGATTTCATGGATGTATTGACCGGCGATAAGAGCGGTCTTTATCGCATGGTTATTTCCTACTGGGACATGGCCTGCTCGCTCGTCAACAACGGCGCGATCGACGCAGACATGTTCAACGACGCCAACGGCGAACACATCTTCGTTTACGCGAAGATGGAACCGTTTATTCCGATCCTGCGCGAGCAGATGGGCGCGCCGCAGTTTTTGTCGCACCTGGAGAAAACGGTGAAAGCGATTCCGGACTACGAGCAGCGCCTCGCCACCATCAGAGAGCGGATGGCGAAGCTAATCGAAATCTGGAAAGAGAAGAACGCCGCCCAGGCGGCCGCCGCTGGTAATTAGTTGAAAGAAAAGAGGCCACGGACTTTCACGGAGGTACACGGATCGAGTCCGCATTCGTCCGTGAAAGTCCGCGGCCGTTTTAAAGCGGAGTTTCTCAAAAGTGCCTTCCAGGAGGCCGACTGGCCGCGAGACGCCAAACCCGAAATCGCCTTTCTTGGCCGTTCAAACGTCGGTAAATCGAGCCTAATCAATTCCCTGCTCTCGGTTCGTGGCCTGGCGCGGACTTCTTCCACACCCGGCCGCACCCAATCGCTGAATTTCTTCACAATTAACGATCGTTTCCGTTTTGTGGACTTTCCCGGCTTTGGGTACGCTCGCGTACCGGCCAACATAAAATCGGCCTGGGGCGAGATGGCCACTACTTTTCTTGCCAAGCGCAGCCAGCTTGTGCTATCAATTCACCTCGTAGATTCGCGCCACGAACCCACAAAACAGGATTTGCAGCTTCACGAGTGGCTTAAGGAGTATGAGAAGTCACGGTTAATTGTTGCCACAAAATCCGATAAGCTTTCGAACAACGAGTTGAGAAGAAATTTGGAGCACATAGCCCGCGTGCTCGATGACGACAGCGTGATGGCCTACTCGGCCAAAAGCGGCCGCGGTCGCAACGAGCTTTGGCGGGCAATAGAGAGCGCTATTCGAGAGAGTTGAAATTGACATCTCGGTGCAACACAGAAGAAATTCTTGCTTGCGCTTTTCAATAGTAAGCTTGTATCCTAAACGAAAGTCGGCAATCCGAAATTCTCATCAGCCCCCTATGTCAACTTGATTGTTTTGGGCCACGCGTGTAGAACGGGTGGCATCAAAAACCGTTACGGAATTTGCCGCGCGCGCAAAGTTGAGGTACAGTGCACAACACCGTTTGAGGAGAATCAATATTTGCCCCGCGAATGAAGTGGGAACCAATCCCACGTCTGTCGCTCAGACTGCATCCATATTCAATAATCCCACTTGATTGATAATCGCTACGACCGAGTGAAAAGAGATTTTGTAGAGAAAAACTGATATGTCACAACGAACACGTTCACGCGCTCAAAGCGCGAACAACGACGCTAACGGAGAAGACGGCGGCGCCACCGTAGCAACCGCCGAAGCTCCCGAACGAGAAACCAGAGAAAGCCGCGACGGCAAGAACGAGGGCTTTCACAATCTTGCGGATCTAAAGGAGATGTCGATCTCCAAGCTGACGCAGATTGCGAAGAGCATGGATGTGCCCGGCGCTACCGGTATGCGCAAGCAGGAGCTCATCTTCAAAGTGCTCGCCGCGCAGACCGAAAAGAGCGGTCTCATCTTTTCCGAGGGTGTGCTGGAAACGCTGCCCGACGGCTTTGGCTTTCTCCGCGCTCCCGAATACAACTATCTGCCGGGTCCGGACGACATCTATGTCTCCCCGTCGCAGATCCGCAAATTCGATCTCCGCACCGGCGACACCGTCAGCGGCCAGATCCGTCCGCCAAAAGAAGGCGAACGTTATTTTGCGTTGATCAAGGTCGAGGCTATCAACTTCGAGTCGCCCGACCAGGCGCGAGAGAAAGTATTCTTCGACAACCTGACGCCGCTCTATCCGGAAGAGCAACTGAGAATGGAGACGGTCTCGGATAACCTTTCCGCCCGCGTCATCGATCTGGTAACGCCGCTCGGAAAAGGCCAACGCGGCTTGATCGTCGCGCCGCCACGCACCGGTAAGACGATGCTGTTGCAGACGATCGCCAACTCCGTCACGCAGAACCATCCGGAAACGACCCTGATTGTTCTGCTGATCGATGAGCGACCGGAAGAAGTCACCGACATGCAGCGTTCCGTGAACGGCGAAGTCATCTCGTCGACATTCGACGAGCCGCCGACACGTCACGTGCAGGTTGCAGACATGGTGATTGAAAAAGCGAAGCGACTCGTCGAACACAAACGCGACGTCGTGATTCTGCTCGATTCGATCACGCGTCTGGCGCGTGCGCACAACGCGGTCGTGCCGCCGAGCGGCAAGATTCTTTCCGGCGGTATTGATTCCAACGCGTTGCAACGTCCGAAGCGCTTCTTCGGCGCGGCGCGTAACATCGAAGAAGGTGGATCGCTGACCATTATCGCCACCGCGCTGATCGACACCGGTTCGCGCATGGACGACGTGATCTTTGAAGAGTTCAAAGGCACGGGTAACTCGGAAATTCACCTCGACCGCCGTTTGAGCGACAAGCGGCTGTTCCCGGCCATCGATCTCCAGCGCTCGGGAACCCGCAAGGAAGAGTTGCTGATCAGCAAGGAAGATCTCAATCGCATCTGGGTGATGAGGCGTGTGTTGAACCCGCTGTCGCCAGTCGAGCAGATGGAAGTCGTGCTCGAGCGATTGGAGAAGACCAAGTCGAACGCTGAGTTTCTCGCCTCTATGCAGAGCTAACAAAACGCCACAAAGAGGCACAAGAAACACAAATGGTTTTCTGAATCATTTTGTGCTTTCTGTGCTTCTTTGTGGCTTTTCCTTTAATAATGCGCGTTGCAATCCTTACGTCTGAAGCTATGCCTTTTGCCAAGACTGGCGGGCTGGCCGACGTGTCGGGAGCACTACCGAAAGCGCTCAGCGAACACGACGTCGACGCGCGTCTGATTCTGCCGCTCTACGATCAGATCGATCGGCGTTTGTTGAATGACGAGATCATTGAGAATGTGGCCGTAGAGTGGCGCGGACGCGTGCACACGGTTCGCTTTCTATGCAGCGATGCTGCCGGCGCTCCGGCGTATCTAGTGCAAGCGCCGGAGTTCTTTGCGCGTCCCAACATCTACGGTTACCAGGACGACCATATTCGCTTCGCCTTCTTTTCCCGTGCCGCGCTGGCGCTGGTGAAGCATCTCAACTGGCAACCGGACGTGGTCCATGGCAACGATTGGCCGTGCGGTTTTGCGGTTACCGAGTTGCGTGCGCGGCGACGCTACGATCTGTTTTTTCAAAACACAAAGACGCTCTTCTCGCTGCACAACGTCGGATATCGGGGACTGTTTGATGCGGGCGATCTTTGGTGGCTGGGGTTTGGCGATCCACCCGAGCGCGACGACTTCATGCTCGATCGTGCCGCCTCGGCGTTGAAAGCGGGAATCATCGCGACCGATGCGTTGTCGACGGTGAGTCCGCGATATGCGCGTGAGATTCAAACCCGCGAGCAGGGTCACGGGCTCGACTGGCTGTTACGCGCGCGGCGCGATCGTTTGGTGGGAATCACTAACGGCGTTGATTACGAGGTCTGGAACCCGGAAACAGATCCGCACATCGCCGCGAAGTTCTCCGCGGATGATCTGTCGGGCAAACGCGAGTGCAAGATCGATCTGCTGCGTCGTTTTGATTTGCCGCAGGATGTTAATCGGCCGGTGCTCGCGATCATTTCGCGGCTCGTTGGGCAAAAGGGTTACGACCTGATTCGCACGATTGCGGATTCGATACTGCGCTCAGGCGCGTTTTTCATTGCGCTTGGCGCGGGCGCGAAAGAGTACGAGGATTTCCTGCAACGCTGGCACGACATCGCGCCGCAGCAAGTTGGAATTTATAAAGGTTACGCGGGCGAGCCGTTGGCCCATCAAATCGAGGCCGGCGCCGATATGTTCCTGATGCCTTCGTTGTACGAGCCGTGCGGGTTGAATCAGATGTACAGCATGCGGTACGGCACGGTGCCGATTGTTCGAGCCACTGGCGGCCTGGATGATACGGTGCAGCAGTTTGATCCACGGACCGGAACGGGCACGGGTTTCAAATTTGGACCGTACGAAGCGGGTGCTTTACTTGAAAAAATACGCGAAGCCCTTTACTTTTACACGCGGCCTGACGATTGGCAAAAGATCCAACGCAACGGAATGCTGGTAGATAATTCCTGGACAGCCGCGGCCAAACGATACCTTGAGCTGTACCAGGACTTGGCGAGACTGTGACCTGAAGGAGTTCGCCAACTCCTTCGGAGTTGTTTAGGTTAGGAAACCGTTGCCCCCAGGGTTGAAGCAACCCTGGGAACGTCGTAACAAAAGGAGTCTAAAACGCTGAAAGCGTTGGCTAACTCGACCAATTAATGAAAACGGCTCGCAAATCTCTCCCTTTTGAAATGCGTCTGGCTGCCCGGCGCATTCGCTCGCGCCAGGTCGCCGACGCAAAACTTCGCGCGCGTCAGGCCCAGGGCAAACTGCGACGCTTCGTCATTACAAACTTTCGCAAAGAAGAAACAATCGCGGCCCTCGCTCTTCGTCGTGGCGAGTGCAACCGTTGCGGCGCGTGCTGCGAACTCGTTTTCAAATGTCCGTTTCTGAAGAAAAACGCCGACGGAACCTCCCTCTGCGGCATCTACGAAAATCGCCCCAACTCGTGCCGCCTCTTTCCCATCGAGCCGCGCGATATCCAGGAAGTTCGCGGCACGTGTAGTTATTACTTTATCGAAAAGCCAGTGAAGCCATTGCCGATTGTCGATTTCCCAATGCCGATTTCAAATCGGCAATCGACAATTGGCAATCGGCAATGACCTATGTCCAAAGTTGTCGCAGTAATCGGCGCCCAATGGGGCGACGAAGGCAAAGGTAAGATCGTCGACCTGCTCGCCGAGCAGTTTGAGATCGTTACGCGCTACCAGGGCGGTCACAACGCGGGCCACTCGGTGCAAGTCGGCGATCAGTCGTTTGTGTTGCACTTGCTTCCGTCCGGCATCGTGCATCGCGGCAAGACGTGCGTACTCGGCAACGGCATGGTCATCGATCCGAAGGCGTTCTTCGTCGAGGCCGATCGCCTCATGCAGCAAGGCATCGAAGTGTCACCCAAGCGCGTGAAGATCAGCTCGCGCGCGCATCTGATTCTTCCCTATCATCGCGCGTTGGACCACACTAGTGAAGAGCGTTTGGGTAACGAAAAAGTCGGCACCACTCTGCGCGGCATTGGCCCCGCGTATGAAGACAAAGCGGGCCGGCGCGGCATTCGCACAGCGGACGCGCTCGTGCCAAACGTACTCCGTTCGCGCATCGAACGAAACCTCGAAGACGCGAATCGCATCATCGAAGCATACGGCGGTGAGCCGCTCAATGCGGACGAGATCTTCAACGAGATGTCGGTGCTGACCGAACGTCTTGCGCCATTCATTGCCGACACGACTCACTACTTGAACGTGGCCGCGAGCGAAGGCCGTTCGATTCTTCTTGAAGGCGCGCAAGCAACGCTGCTCGACGTCGATCACGGCACTTATCCGTTTGTTACTTCGTCAACGACGGTCGCCGGCGGCGCGATCATCGGCACCGGCCTCGCGCCGAACCGTTTGAGCGGTGTGCTGGGCATTGTTCGCACTTACACGACGCGCGTCGGCGAAGGTCCGTTTCCCACCGAAATGCTCGAAGGCGAAGCGGAATTGGGCCAGATGATTCGCGCACGCGGCCGTGAATATGGTGCGTCAACCGGACGTCCGCGCCGTTGCGGTTGGTTCGACGCTTTTGCGACGCGCTATGCCGCCGAGATTAACGGCTTCACTTCCGTCGCTTTGACGAAGCTCGACGTGCTCGACACGCTCGACGAAATCAAAGTCTGCACCGGTTACAAACTCGACGGCCGTTTGTGTGAATCGTTGCCGGCGGTATCGCAGGATTTGCGGCGGGTCGAACCTGTCTACGCAACGTTGCCTGGTTGGCAGAGTTCTACTTTAGGAATGACGGAGATGAGTTCCCTGCCTCCGAAGGCGCGTGCTTACGTTGAGTTTCTTTCCTCTCAGATCGGTGTGGAGATCGGATTGGTTTCGACTGGTCCAGAGCGTTCGCAAACGATCATCGTGCGTGACTCGGCGCTTGGTGGTTGGCTAAACGAAGCCAGCGATACGCAATGACCACATACGCCGCCACTACCCAATCAAAGCTGATGCAAAGAATCGTATAAGGCAGTGGGGCAAAGCTGCTGCCTGGTCCAAGGTAGTGCAGGCCAAAGTCCCACACGGGATGCAACGCGTAACCTAACGCGAGCCAGTAGGGCGATCCGCGCCAGCCGTACAATCCCAACGTTCCGAACGCAACTACCTGAAGCAGTTCGATCAGTATCCAGATGCTTGGCGTCCCCGGATTGTAAGCAAATCCAAAATACGCACCTGCCGCAGCAAACAGCACCGTCGCCAACAGCGTCCGCCCTGCAATATCCCTGACGAACCTCGAAAGCAAAACGCGAGTAGCGACAGCACTGCGCCACCAATCGCTCCCTCAATCAGCAGCGCGCGAATGATTTCGGCTTTCATCATGACGTTTCTACCGTACCAGATCGGCTTTACTTTACTCAGTACCGCCCTGAACATTACGGTGCTTTTGGACAATACAGTGTTGGTTAGGTAGAATGCGCATCGAGTTCCTCGTAATTGAAAAGAGCACGCCGGAAGCGTGCTCTCCGCACGTATGGGCCGATAGCTCAGTCGGTAGAGCAACTGGCTTTTAACCAGTGGGTCGCAGGTTCGAGTCCTGCTCGGCTCACCACGTATAAGTGGTTGAGCACTAAAGAGTTATGGCATTGTTCACCGCCAAGCGGATTTAGCTAAAATGGGGATTTACCTTTAACAGTTACCTTTAAGACTTTAATTCCCTGCTCCGAACGGTACATTTTGAAAACCAAGTGCTCTATTAGGTTCTCCCACGTTGTAAACCGTCAGACTTGAGGGTTAATAACGCTTAAGAAGGGCAAGAGTTAATGTCCGTCGCCTTCTTCTCACTTCTCGGAATCGCGGTCGGCGCTACACTTCAATATCTCTTCAGCCGCTACCTTGAAGAGCGCAAGCATAATCGACTACTACAGACGCAAGCCTACGCGGATTATCTACGCGCAGTCAGTGACACCAGACATTTGAGTCTTAACGTAAGAGAAGAAGACGTATTGACTCGACTTGCCGATGCAAAGACGCGAATATGTTTGTATGGTTCAAAACATGTGGTTGAGTTGCTTGCTAAGTTCGAGCAGCATGGAAGCGTGATTGGAAATGAAATGCAGCGTTGCGCGTTCATTGCTCTTATCGCAGCAATGAGAGGCGATTCAAAGGTAGAGCGTGCGGAACTTGAAATTATCTTGCTTGGCCCGGATGAAGAGCGCCCAGTTAGAAAGCGCTTGAGACATTGATGTGGATTGGAGGTAATCAATTGAAGAAGCTCAGACACCTTTCGGACAATTCTCTGCTCGCTTTGTATTTTGCCCTACGTGCTGCGCGCAAAGGCGCGTCACGAGTTTTTGTCTCAAACGATGTTCTCAAAGTGCTCATTGGAAAACAGAAAGTACACAAAGAACAGATTCGAAAGTTCGCAATCAAAATGAAGCCAATCTTCCCGCGTTACGCCTTAGGAAAAGAAGACCACAAACTAAAGAATTGTCTCTTTCTGTATGTAAACGAGAAGAAGAACGACGCTGAACAGGACAAGTCGAAGATAATCACTGAACGCGTTACTTGGGCACCTGCTCAATCTGAAATCGACAAGACGCTAGCGGTTCAACTGATAGAAGTGCAAGTTCAAGCACCGAAATCGTAAATGACTAACACGTTCAAGCTAATTCTATTTCCTATCGGTGCAGTTGCTGGAGGCATACTTGCGATTGCTCTAAAGCATTGGGAGATATTGAGCAAAGATTTTGATGGTCGATGGGTTGGAGTAGGTCTTGCGTGTTCAGGGTTGATACTGGGCCACTATATCGACAACAAGCGGGAATCTGCATACATTGCCCGCGAGCTTGAAGCTGAAGGTATTGACGTTGCGAAACCCTAGAACCGAAACCAAAACGTTAGGTCAATTGCTGTTATCGCAAAGTGGTGCAACTCGCTTTAGTTCAATCTACTCAATTGTAGTGACGGCACTGTGTTGGGGACTCGCTTCACTAATCCTCTTAACAAGTCTTCGCGATGCGCTCTCATATCTCCCGTACATTCTGATAGCAATCGGCGCATTGTCGTTACTGAAGATTCTATGGCGTGGAATCGAATCGATAGCATGTTATGAACACGGAGTGATTGTTAGGAAGTTCTTAAAGTCACGAATCATTCTTCACAGCGATATTGCAGGCGTTGAGTTCTTGCCTGTAGCAAAATACCGCTACGGAATTTATGAAGGGACTACAACTCACTTTGAGATTATTCCGAGAGTTGAAAAACCAGTGAAGGTTCAAATTTGGGGTTCTAAACAAGATGGTCAAAGAATAACGAACATCGTTCAGTTAATCCTTACTGCAAATCCCGATGCCCAACTCCTCAAAATCAGAGGCGTTGACTTCAATTAACCTTGCGTGGTCGAAATAATCAAGCGTACTCATTATCTGGAACGATAATCGCACTCCAACCAACATGAGCTTCACGGTTGTGGTTCGCATAACAAGCGCGATTGTTCGCTAGAATCTTCGCTTGCTCTTTTGTTGGTTCCTGTCCTTCGATTAACTCCACAAACTCACAATCGCAAAGTGAACCGCGACGCGAGAACGCAATGATGGTGAGGAGTGGACTGCCACAGTCGGAGAACGTATGCACGGAATCCGTCTCCCGAACAGACGATCAAGAAGCAAGAAGCCGTATTACCCGCAGCCGCTTTTTGATGAAGCAGTAGTGATGGCGATATTTCCGGGCGTTCACGCTATTTTGATTTTACAACCTCGCGACGAATACTGTTCATCCATTGGACCAGCTTCAATTCTCCATCGGAGCCACTCGTGTCAACCTCAACATCGTAGAGGCTTAGTGATATTTCGGTGAGGCCCTGCTTATACCACACGTCGTAAATGGTTCCATCGAGCACTAGCGTTACGCTTCGGGTTCTAAACGATTCTTCGCCGTTCTGCTTCAGTGTCTTCCCGGTCACCTCCACGGCCTCAAAAAACCGGTCGTACCAACCCATGATCTGAGCCTCAGGTATCAAGATCTCCCTTCGCCTGACTCTGATCGACTTAGCCAAAGCGGTTACATCTTCCTTGCCTCCACGGGCTAGAGTTTCGTTTAGTTTGTCGAAGATATTTCCATCCAGCGAGGTATATTCAATAAGTTCAGTCCTAGCGCCTCGATTTCGAATTACGATCTGGGATGTCACATGGAAGCTTGGTCCGAAGCGTAAGACAAACTCAAAGATGGTTTTACTAGGATCGGGATCATTCCGAGGGAACACCGTGTCCAGCACCTGTAGGTAGGTTTCGCGACT
>Ga0187894_10003771_pt1 | contig 16691 bp, 19 predicted proteins | sample GBC1701081metaG_FD_136650 | JGI IMG/M metagenome (GOLD analysis project Ga0187894, IMG submission 136650) | White microbial mat communities from a lava cave in the Kipuka Kanohina Cave System on the Island of Hawaii, USA - GBC170108-1 metaG ... | reverse complement strand
GAGCGAGCGGGAGCGCTCTGGGACTTCGTCCAGAAAGAAGGTTGACCGCCGCGAAGGCCTAGACGGGGCCGCGACCCGATTGCACGTGGACCACGGACACGTGCCCGCCACCCGTGGCCTCGCGCTCGTCGTAGCTCGAGGTGTAGCCAATCGTGAGGGGTGGTCGCCGCCAAGCCGTGTCGTCTCCCTCCGGGCTCGGCTTCCCCTTCTGCGCCATCTCGTCGGACTCGGCAGCCGCCCGCAACCGCTTGACGAGACTTCCTACCTCGAGCCCGTTCATCTCGGCGTACTGGGCCACCGTGAGGTCCGGGAACTGCGCGTAGAGGTCGCCGCGCTTGTTGACCCAGCCGGGGCCCGCCTGGACGAGGATGGGGCCGGCGGAGCGATGGCCGGCGAGGATGTCGTTCAGCTTCGAGTCCGGGCCGATGTTCGACCAATCGATGCCATCACTCATCCGTCATCGCCTCCCTGGTGATCTCGTTCACGCCCGAATGCCACCCGAGCATGACCAACCGCGACGATCACTGTCAAGCCTGTCGCGGTCGGCCGCCCGACGCGCCGCGGGCGCGCCGACACGCGGCTCAGCGAGACCCGCCGCGGCGGCCATGGTTGGCTGCCTGATACTGGAAGCGGTAGATGGTCTTCTTGTAGGCCTCGAGGTGCGGCGTCGCCACGGACAGCGACGCCGTGTCGCCGGGCCCGAGCGCCGAAGGGCCGGGGGTCACCGTCCGCGACCAGAGGAGCTTGCCGAACGTGTCGTGGAGCTCCACGGTGACTCGCAAGCTGCGAATCGACTCTGACGACGTGTTCTTGAGCAGCGCGACGTGCTCGACCGCGTCCTTCTTCTTGCCGGAGAGCCGGGTCCGTCGCTCCTGGAGCACGGTGACGGCGTCGCCTGCCGCAGCCGACTCGGCGAGCAGCGCGGCCAGCAGCAGCGAGGTGAGCACCGAGCGCATGGCCTCACGCTAAGGGCGCTCCCGCGTGCCGGTCAATGTCCAGCGTTCGATACAGCGCGCCTCGTCCGGCGCGCGTCTGGTGGCCGGCGCGCGTTTGCTACGATGGCTCCCGTGACATTCGAACCGCGGGCAGCACGAGTCCTGAAGGCGCTGCTCCTCGCCGGCATCGTGCTCGCGGCGTTCTTCGCCGGCGTCCTCGCCGAGCGCCTCCGATTCGACGTCGAGCGCAGAGACATGCTGCGGCGATACGACAAGGCGCTCCGCCAGCACCAGGAGCAGATCATGCAGAGCGAGAAGCAGGCCGCACCCGGCGCCACCCGCTGAGTCGCCGGCTGCCCGACGCTGATGGGCCGGGATGCGCCCGCGTCAGGCGCGACGAGTCCGGCCGCGGCGGCGGTCGGACGGCTCGCCCGCGTCGCCTAGCGGGCCCGCGAGCAGCTCGAGCGCCTGCCGCCAGGAACGCGCCTCCGCCTCGGTGAACGGGACCCGATTCCGATAGTCGTGCTTCTCGGCAAACCGCTGGGCCGTGTCACGGAGTCGCCGCCAGCAGTCAACGGTTTGCGCCAGCACCTTCAGGACGGCCGCGTCCGGCGCACGAGATTCGACGAGCCGCTCGAGATGCGTGACGCACGGCCCGTCCGAGCCATCGAGGGCGCGATCGAACCGGGCATCGCCGACGCTCTCGAGCATGGTGTCGAGATGCCGCCGCTCGGACTCCCGGGCCATCGCGCACGCGGGGCAGGTGGCCCGGGTGCGCGCCTCCCCGCGCCGCCCGTCCCGCCGCCGGCGCAACAGGTCACGCCACGCGACGCGAGGGCGCGTCCGGCGCACGGCGGCGAGCGTCTGTTCCGCGCGCGCGATCTCGCGTCCGAGCACGTCCGCGGCGATGATCGCGGACCCGAGGGCGCTGTCGGGAAGGTCGGTGAGCGTCTCCACGTGCCATCGGCAGAACCCGCGCGCGGCACGCAGCGACGCGCGCATGTCGGGATCGGTGACGTGCTCGTAGAGCAGCGTGGCCAGGTATCGGACCACGTCGTCGTGGAGGCAGCGGCACACCGGGCATCCGGGCTTCGCGCACGCCTCGACGAGGCGCGCGTACCCGCGCGACCGTGTCACCGCCGTCACCGCCTGCGGTTCCCTGGCTCGCGAATCGTGCGCGGGGCGGTCAGTCGAGGCCAGGCGTCCGATCGGCCCACGGCGCCGCGGCCTCGAACGCGGCCGACGCGGCCAGCACGGTCCTATCGTCGTGCCGACGACCCACGATCTGCATCCCGACGGGCAAGCGGGCGCCCGTGAAGCCCACTGGCACCGTCGCCGCGGGGCGGCCGGTGAGATTGAAGAGATACGTGAATGGCATCCAGCCGAGCGGCGACACGTCGCGGCCGTCGATGGTCTTGACCGCCGGGCGCCCGACCTCGAAAGCCGGCACGGCCACCGTGGGTGTGATCAGCAGATCGAAGCGGGCGAGGAAGCGCTGCACGTCCGTCCAGAGGTCGTGCCGCGCGTGCGCAGCCGCGAGGTAGCGGTCGAGCGTGATGCTGCCGCCGTAGCGCAGGAACGCAACCAGGCTCCGGTCGAGCTGATCGCCCTCGGCCGCGACACGATCCCCCCAGGCCGCGTGCTTCTCCGCCGCGGCGAGCACGCGGAAGACGTCCTCGGGATCGTCCCACGTCGGCGTCACGACCTCGACGTGGCAGCCGAGCGACTCGAAGCGCTCCGCGGCCTGGGCGCAGAGATCGAGGACCTCGGGGTCCACGATGGCATGCCCGAGGTCGGGCGACCACGCGACGTGGAGCCCGGCGATGCCCGCGTCGCACGCCTCGAGATACGAGGGCCCCGCGGCGGCCGGCAACGAGTACGGATCGCGGTCGTCGGGCCCCGCGATCACGTCGAGCATCAGCGCGGCGTCGCGCACCGTGCGCGCGAGCGGCCCGGTGTGGGACAGCGTCTCCCACCCGCGAAAGGTCGGGTACTGCGGCACGCGCCCGAACGACGGCTTGATGCCGTAGATTCCGCAGAACGACGCGGGCACGCGGATGGAGCCCCCGGCGTCGGTGCCGACGGCGAGCGGGCCGAGGCCCGCCGCCACGGCCGAGGCGGACCCACCGCTCGATCCCCCCGGCGTGCAGTCGCGGTTCCACGGATTGCGCGTGACGCCGAAGAGGGGGCTGTCGGTGACGCCCTTGTGCCCGAACTCCGAGGTGGTCGTCTTGCCGAGCATGACGCCGCCCGCGCCCTTCAACCGCTCGACGACGACGGCGTCCTCCTCGGGCACGTGATCCTCGAACAGGCGAGAGCCACCGGTGGTGCGCACGTGGCGCGTCCAGACGAGATCCTTCACCGAGTAGGGCACGCCATGGAGCGGGCCGAGCACCTCGCCCGTCATCACCGCCGCCTCGGCGGCGAGCGCCGCGTCGCGCGCCTCCTCCCCGGTCACCGCGCAGAAGCAATTGAGGCGTGGATTCACCTCGGCGACGCGCGCGAGCAGGGCCTCGACGACCTCGACGGGCGACACGGCCTTCGTGCGGATCAGCGCCGCGAGGTCCAGCGCCGAGCGCCAGCAGAGATCCGTGGGTGTCATCGCGCGAGCGGAATCGTGCGCGACGTCGCGATCGAGATCGTGCTCACGCGCCGGATTGTATCATCTGCGCTGTGGAGCCCGCCCTTCGCGCCCGCCTCGCGGACTGGCTCGATCGCCCCGAGATCCGCGCCGTGGATCCCGCGCGCATCGCCGCGCTGTCCCGATCGCTCGACGGCCCCGATCCCGCGACCCACGTCGGCCGCGCCGGTGCGCTCTCGGGCTACGAACCGGGGCCCGGGCGTCGGCGCCTCGTGGTCTTCGACCGTCGCGGCCGCCTGACCGCCGCGTGTCGGTGGCGACCCGACGGCGCGCTCGAGTGGGCGAAGTGCCTCACGGTGAACGCCGCGTGGATCGGCATCGAGCCGCGGGCGGAGGCGCATCCGGTTCTCGGACCGTCGGATCGACTCTGGCTGCTCGATCCCGAGGCTGTCTGGGCCCCGCGAGAGGCGCTCACGCGCTTCCAGGCGCTCGACTATGCGCGTCCCGACGTCATCCCGACGCTGCTCGAGCCCTCGCGGCTGCCGCCGGGGGCCGGCACGGCCGTGCTCAACCTGATCGCCGGGCTGATGAAGGACCAGGGGGTTGCGCAGGTGCGCTATCGCGGACCGTACCCGACCGAGCAACTCTTCACGGCGCTCCTCGAGTGTTTTCGATACGACGACGACGCGGACGATCCGCTCGGCCGATTCATGGACGGTGGAGGGCTCGACTGGCGACCGGCCCCCTACGAGGACCATCACGTCGCGCCGGGGATCGCCGTGCACGTCCGCCATCGGATCGACACGGTCGTGCTCGACGGCGTCCCGTTCTACCGGCGCGACTGGCAGGGCGTGATCCGCCACGAGCCGCGCGTGGTCCGTGACGAGGGCGCGCGGGTCGTCTGCTCGCTCTGGGCCCTCGGGCAGGCGATCGACGACCGGCTCGCGCTCGATCGCGCCGGCGAGGTGCTGGAGCGTCCGGCGCTGGCTGACGATCCCGAGGCGCCGGCGCCGGGGCCGCCCGTGTGGGGGCCAGCCCTGGCCGCGCTCATCGCGCGCGAGAGCGCGCCGCCGCTCGCGGCACCGCTCTCGGAGGTGATGGCAACGCTCAGGCTCGAATGGGGTCCGGTGCCGGGAGATCTCGTCCGGGTCGAGGCCGACTCGGCGCGAGTGAGCCGGCGACTGCGCGACACCGGCGTGCGCTGGGTGCGCGAGGCGGCGCCGGGGCCAGAGCGGGAGCGGCGCGCGATCGTGTTCGTGCTGGAGGTTGCCCGGCTCCTCGCGCCGGCGCTACGCCAGCGCGCTCAGGCTCGCTTGCTCGAGCAGAGCCTCGAGGCCCAGGCTCGGGCGCTGGACGCCGCCGAGGCGCCGGCGGGCCTTCCCGAGTCAGTGGGACGACTCCTGACCCTGGTGGCCCGCGGCGGCGCCTGAGGGAGCGCTACTGCACGGTGACCAGATCGGTCGACGTCGCGCAGTTGTTGTTGTCGTTGGTTTCTGACACCGTGTTCTCGGTGTCCGCGCAGGCCTGGACGTAGTACGTCCCGACCGGCGTCTCGGAGAAGACGCCCACGCTGATCTGCACCTTGCTCTTGTCGCCCGCAATCAGCGCCGGCACGTTCTGGAGCCCGTCCAGGTTCTTGACCGGCGCCGCGCCGGGCGTCACGACGAGCGTGAACTTCGTCTTCGAGGTGCCGGCGTTGCCGAGCCCCTGGTTCTTCACGGGCGCGGTGATCGCGAGCGTACCGCCTCGCGCGACGGCCACCGACGGCCCGACCAGCTGCACGTTGTTCACGACGAGGTCCGGGAGCGCGTTCACCGTGACCATCCCCGTCGACTGAGTGCAGTTGTCCTCGTCCTGCTCGACCACGACCTTGCCGGAATCGGCGCAGGCCTGCGCGTGGTACACGCCCGGCAACGTCTCCGGCCGCACCTTGAGCCCGGCGGCGGTGTCGGTGAACGATCCGCCGGCCCCCACCGCCGGTACGGCCATGCTGCCCTTGAGGTCGATCCGAGCGGTGGCCGAGATGAAATAGAACTTGACCGTCGACGCCGGAGCGCCCACCGGCCCCACGTTGGTGACCTTGACGTTGGGCAGCGAGAGCAACTGCCCCGGGAAGATGCTCGACGGGGGATTGCCGACGGTGGCCACCTCGAGGTCGGGAATCTGCTGCACCGTCACCTGCGCGGTCGTCGTCCGGCAATTGTTCACCTCGTTGATCTCGTTCAGCACCTCGTCGCCGTCGGCGCACGCCTGCAGGAAGTACGTGCCGGGCGCCGTGTCCGAGTACACCTCGACGGTCACCGGGACGGCGACGACCTCGAGCGCGCCCATGTCGGGGACAGTCTGGATGCCCTTCAGATTCTTCCGGGTCGGGCCCGTCGTGCTCTGCAGGTAGAACTTCGTGACCGTGGACACGCCCCCCGGCCCTGACCCCTTGTTCTTGACCGATGCCGTCACCTGGAACGAATCTCCGGGCAGCGCGGTGGTCGGCGGATCCGTCAGGGCATTCACGGCCAGTTCCGCCGCGGAGAGCGGCAACCCTTCGATCGTCACGACTCCGGGGGCTGCCGTGCAGTTGTTGCCGTCCGAAATCTCGCCCACGACCTTGCCTGAATCGGCACAGACCTGCACGTTGTACGTGCCCGGCGCTGTGTCGCCGTAGACGATCACGTTCGTCTGGAACGTCTGCTGCGCGCCCTGCCCAAGCGCCGGCACTGCCTGGGTGCCCTTCAGATTCTTCTCGGTCAGGGTGCTGGTGTCGATCAGCACGAACTTGAGCGTCGACCCGGCGGCTCCGGCCAGTCCCTGATTGCGGACGACTGACGTGATGGCCACCGTGTCTCCCTGGTTCACCGTCAGCGGCACGCCCGCCACCGTCGCCTGCTGCACGATCAGATCGGGCATCGGCGTGACCTGCACCGTCCCGGTCGCCGTCTTGCAGTTGTCGTCCTCGTTGCTCTCCGTGACGATCTTCCCGGAGTCCGAGCACGCCGTCAGCGTGTACGTGCCCGGAAGCGTCTCCGGCCGGACGATCAGGCTCTGCACGTCGGTGAACGACTGGCCCGGCCCGAGCACGGGCACCGTCTGCTTGCCCTTGAGGTCGATCCTGCTGCCGTTCGCGGTCGACGTGAGCGTGTACTTCACCGTCGTGGAGAGCGCGGCTGGCACGTCCCCATTGTTCACGACGGTGTCCGTCACGGAGAACGTCCCGCCCTGCGGCACCGAGGCGGGCGGGCTGGTGAGCACCGTGACGGTGAGGTCCGGGACGTCGTTGACGGTGATGGTCCCGGTCGTCGTCTTGCAGTTGTTGCCCTCGTTCGACTCCGAGACATCGGTATCGCCGTCGGCGCAGGCCTGGAGGAAGTAGGTGCCCGGCTTGGTGTCCGAGTAGACGGAGATCGTGGTCGGCGGCGTCGCGTTGGCCCCGATGGCCAGCGCCGGGATGTTTTGCACACCCTTCAAGTTCTTCTTCGTCGGTCCCGTCGTGCTGACGAGCCAGAACTTGGTCACGGAGATGCCGGCGGCCCCGGCGCCCTGGTTCGCCACCGTCGAGGTGACCACGAAGCTGTCTCCGGGCAGGGCGGTGGTCGGCGGGTTGACGAGCCCGCTCACGACGAGGTCGGGCTTGGGCGTCTGTGACGACACCGGCGCCGGGGCGATCAGGAGGATGCCGAGGACGCCAGCGAGCGCGATACCGAGGATGCTGTGAGTCGAGAGCCGCACGGGGAAACCTCCTCCTCGCATGGGGTTGCGACCGGGAGCACTCATTCGAGTGGGCATCAGACCGTGACGATTTTCGGCAAACACCATGCCAAGGGGGCATCGGAACGCCCTGGGGCGCACGGGCCCCAACGCGTCCCTGAGTCGTCAGGTAACCAGGCGACTTCTAAGGAGAAAGATGCCGAGCAGCACTCTCCGTGGGCACGGCGAAACCGGTCGAGCGCCGCGCGCCGAGCGTGCGCTCGGGGAGAACTCTGGCGAGCGGTACCCAGCTTGGGGAAATGCTTGGTCAGGGCCCCGCGGAGTCGCGGTCGGTTAGGACCGGCTCGCGTGCACCAGGAGCCAGACGTTCAAGAACACGAATCCCGCGACGGACACCAGCGACAACGTGAAGTAGGTCAGGCAAGCCACCTCCTGGCGCGTCCACCGGGCGCCGCTCATGACGCGCGAGACAAGCGACTCGCGCACGAAGCGGACGGAGTCGTGGTTGAGCGTCGGAAACCCGATGACGTCCACGAGGATGTGATAGCCGTCCATCTCGAGAAAACAGAACGGATACAGGCTGATGAAGAAGGACTGGAGCTGCAGGATCGCGGAGGCGGCGAGGAACGCCTTGAGCAGGCCCGGGCCCGGGAAGCTCGCCGTCCAGAGGTAGAGCGAGCCCAGGAACAGGTGCACGAGCGGGCCGGACAGCGCGTTGACGATGCGCGCCCGGCGGCTCGCCATGAAGATGTCGGTCACGTCGGCGTAGAACGTCGGGATGAAGCCGTGCAGCATCGTGAAGCCGAACTCGCGCACGCGCCGCTTGTAGTGCACGCAGGCGAGCGCGTGGACGAGCTGGTGCGTGACGACCGTGAGCCAGAAGCAGAGCTTGACGAGCAGGATGGCGACCAGCGCATGGCCGGCGAAGCCCTTCGTCACGTCCCCGGTGTCGCTCCACAGCTCGATGGCGCTCTTCGCGGCCAGCACGATGAGCACGGCCAGGACGATGACCGCGAGCGGCGAGAAGAGCACGAAGCCGCCGTATCGGTACACGCGCTCGAAGACGTCGTGGGAGCGCCGGCTCGTGACGGTCAGCTTCTCGAGCGCGTGCAGCACCGTCTCGGCCGCCCGCGCGGCGGGATTCCGCTGGTTGCGGGCGAGCACCTCGCGGAGCCGTGAGGCCGGGCGCATCGTGAGAAGCTCCGCGCGGCGGAGCTTGGCGATGAGGGTCGGGATCGCCTCGAAATCGAACGCCCCGTAGCGCAGCACGTAGGCCGTCGCGATCTCCTGCAGCGAGGCGTGGCCGTCCATCTGCTCCCAGAGGAACTTCTCCGGCTCGGTGAGCATGAGATAGTCCTCGGTGCGACGGTTCTTGAGCACGTAGGCCGGCGTGCCCTGGATGCTCGCCGGCTGCCGCGCCAGCTCGTAGTCCTCGGGGGCGATGCGCTGGGGCCGACTCTCGAGATAGGCGGACGCGCTCGCGACCTCGCGCGTCTCGAAGGCGTCGCCGTCCTCGGTCCGGACGAGCAGCTCGATGCGCGCTCGCTTGGGGCCGTCGGCCGGCCGCTCGCTCATGACGGCACCGTATCCGCTCGCCTCGCCACCGGCTGCGGCTCGCCCGACGACGGCACCGTATCCGCTCGCCTCGCCACCGGCTGCGGCTCGCCCGACGACGGCACCGTATCCGCTCGCCTCGCCACCGGCTGCGGCTCGCCCGACCTAGCGATGCTCGACGTCGAGCCCGGTCGCCTCGAGCCCCCAGCGAGTCACCTCGGCCACCAGGTTCGAGGTGTCGCGCAGCCGCTTGAAGGTGAACCGGACCATCTCGAGAAAGAACGTCGCCGCGTCGCGCGGGCTCGACTCGATGAAGCGCGTGAGGCTCTCGCGGCGCAGCCCGAGGAGCACGACGTCCGTCTCGGCCTGGATCGTCGCCGAGCGCTCCCGCTCGTCGCCGAACACGCTCATCTCGCCGAAGACCTCGCCGGCCCCGAGCCGGTTCAGCACCTGCTCGACGCGTCCGGTCACCGGCTTGGACACCACCACGCTGCCGGAGTAGATCAGGAACAGCTCGTCGCCGGGCTCGCCCGCGCGGAACAGCACCTCGCCCTTTCGCAGCCGTCGCTCGGAGAGGCTCGGCCAGAGCGCCGCGAGCACCTGGTCGTCCACGTCCCGGAAGATGGGAACTTGCCGCAGGAAGGCGGCGTCGGGATGATTGGCCACTCAGCCTGGCCTTGCCGACCGGGGTTCGACCCGCACCGCGAGCCTCAAGTGGCCCAGCGCTTCATCAGCACGACCTGAAGCGCGCGGGCGCGCTCGCGTTCCGTCGTCGTCCCGGTCTTGCCGACCGCCTGCATGATGGCGGCCCGCTCGTCGGCGGCGAGATCGAAATCGGCGAGGACGCGCGCCGGGTCACGCACGAGCTCGGCGAAGAACTCACGGTCGATCATCGCCCGCCCGACGAGATCGCGAATGCCCGGCCGCCCCATCACTGGTCCTTTGGCCTCGCTGCGCCGAGCGCCCCGACGCGCGAGGATGCCACTACCGAGTCGTAGCAATATCGGGGAGTTGGAAATGCCCGGATCATGGTAGCCGACCGACTCACGTCACGCAAGGCTCGCGGGACCCGTCGAGCGGTCGGCGATCTCAGCAGCCGAGCTTGGCGGCGAGGTCGTTGAAGTCCGCCGCGACGACGTCCCACTCGCGCTCGGGCTTGGTGTCCTTCGTCTGGCCGGGACCGTGCTCGCGGGGCCGGGCGACGAATGCCGTTCGAAAGCCGACTGCGCCGGCGGCGGCGAGGTCGCCATTGTGGGCCGCGACCATCAGGCACTCGCTCGGGGCGAGGCCGAGCAGCGCCGCCGTCGTGAGGTACGCCTCGGGCTGTGGCTTGTAGTGACGCGCCACCTCGGCGCCGAGGATGGCATCCCAGGGCAGGCCCGCGCGCTTGGCCATGTTGACCATGAGCGCGACGTTGCCGTTCGACAGCGTCGCGAGAACGTACCGCCGCTTGAGCCGGGTGAGGCCCGGAACGGCGTCGGGCCAGGGATCGAGGCGATGCCAGGCGCGGTTCAAGTCGTCGATCTCGGCTTCCGACAGGCCCGGGATCCCGAACTCGCCGAGCAGCTCGACGAGGCTCGCCCGGTGCAGATCGTCGAGCTTGGTCCAGCCGACCGCGCCACTGCGGACACGCTCGAGCGCGGGCTGATACCGGCCCCGCCAGGCATCGGCGAACTTCGCCCAGTCCACGCCGAGCCCCTTGGCGCGGCCGAACGCCTGGCCCTCGCGGATCAGGCTCTCGCGCCAGTCCACCACCGTCCCGAACACGTCGAACGTGAGCGCCTTGACCTGGGCGGGATCGAGCACGGCGCGGCCTCAGCGCGGGGTGGCGCCCGGCGGGCGCGCGGGCCTGGCGGCCTTGTCGCCGCTCGTCTGGAGCTGGACCACGCGCTCGCGGAGCCGCTTCACCAGATCGTCGTACGAGCCGGTGCGGATGATGCGGTCGAACTGGGACCGGTAGCTGCCGACCAGGCTCACGTTCTCGATGAGGACGTCGTAGACGAGCCAGCGCCCGCCCCGGTTGTTGAGACGGGACTCGACGGGCACCGCCGTGCCCGCCTTCGTGACGATCTGCGCCCGAACGATGGCCGCGTCGCCGTCGACGCGCTCGGCGACGTACTCGAGCCGCTCGCCGCCGTACTCGTCGATGCGAGACACGTAGGTCTGCTCGAGCAGGTCGCGGAACAGCTTCACGAATTCGTCGCGCTCGGCCGGCGATCGCTGCTGCCAGTGGGGACCGAGTGCGCGGCGAGCCGTCTCGGTGACGTCGAACGTCTCGATGGCGAGGTCGCGCACGGCGGCGCGCCGCTCGGCCGGAGTCAGGTCGGGCGCGCGCAGCACCTTCAACACTTGATCGGTCTGCCGCTTCAACTCCTCCGTCGGCGTGCCGGCCCAGGCACCGCCCGGCCCGAGCGCGATCAGGGCGGCGGCGAGCACGAGGACGCCGCGCCCGAGCGTGCGCGGCGCGACGACCGCCCGCGGATCCGGGCGTCTCAGCGAGTCGGGATGTGACACAGATCCTCGTCCACCATGAACAGGCCGCCGAAGCCCAGGCACATGGCCTCGGCCGACTTCGGGCTCCCGGGGTGACAGGTCCCCTGCGCGTACCGTCCGCCCGCGTTCTCGCAGAGCGCCTTGCTGCTCACCTTCTTGGTGGTCGAGCAGGCGCCGAGCGCGAGCGCAACGAGCACGACTCCCACGACTCGCCTTCTCCGGATCATTCGAACTCCCCTTTCGCGAGCACCCCGTCACGGCCGTCCCGAACCGGACTGCAGCCGGCTGATGACCGGATAGTAGGGCTACCGAGCGCCGAACGCCAGTTCTTCGACGGCGCGTTCGGCGCCGGGCGTTCGCCCGTGGGCGCGACGCCGGTCTTGCCGCGCGGCTTTCCTTCTGTTAGTCTCCCCTAACAAAAAACATGAGCCTACTTGCACTGTCCCGACGGCCGCTCGACGCTCGCCGGCGGGCGTTCTGGCTCAAGCAGCTGTACCGGTGGCACTGGGTCAGCTCGGCGGCCTGCCTGATCGGGATGCTGCTGTTCGCGGTCACCGGGATCACGTTGAACCACGCGGCCCAGATCGACTCGAGCCCGATCGTGACGCGGCGCGAGGCCCGGCTGCCGGAGCGCCTGATGGCCGAGCTCACGTCGGACGCGCGCCGTCCGACGGGGCCGCTGCCGGAGCCGGTGCGCGCATGGCTCGGCGCCGAGATGGCGCTGCCGGTGGGCCCGCGGGAGGCGGAGTGGTCACGGAACGAGGTCTACGTGTCGCTGCCGCGTCCGGGCGGCGACGCCTGGCTCAGCATCGACCTCGAGAGCGGCGAGGTCGCGTACGAGCGCACGGACCGCGGATGGATCTCGTATCTCAACGACCTGCACAAGGGACGACATACGGGCGCCGCGTGGAGCTGGTTCATCGACCTCTTCGCCGCCGCCGCGATGGTGTTCTGCATCACGGGTCTCTTGCTCCTGCAGCTTCACGCGGGCGGACGTCCCACCACGTGGCCGATGGTCGGCCTCGGCCTGGTGGTTCCGCTCCTGCTGGCGATCCTGTTCATTCACTGACGGAGGACCGATCATGCGCGTCGCGCTCCCGGTCGCGCTGTCCAGCCTACTGACCACGCAGGCGCTCGCCGCCGACCTGCACCTGCGCGTCGAGATCCCCAAGCTCGCCGTGGCGGAGTATCACCGCCCCTACGTGGCGATGTGGATCGAGCGGGCGAACCAGTCCGCCGCGGCGAACCTCGCGGTCTGGTACAACCTCACGCTCAAAAACAAGGAGGGCACCAAGTGGCTCAAGGACCTCAGGCAGTGGTGGCGCCGCACCGGTCGCGAGCTGTCGATGCCCGCCGACGGCCTGACAGGGGCGACCCGGGCCCCTGGTGAGCATGCGCTCGCGTGGAGCAGCGATCGCGGCCCGCTCGCGACGTTGCCCGCCGGCGAATATCACCTCGTCGTGGAGGCCGCGCGCGAGGTCGGTGGTCGCGAGCTCGTGCGCCTGCCGTTCCAGTGGCCCCCCCGAGCTTCCACGACGTCGAAGGTGGCCGGTGAGCACGAGCTGGGAACCGTGACGCTCACGGTCGTCCCCTGACCCTACGGAGAGCGACCATGCGACAGTCCAGCAGGCTCGCGAGCCTTCTCGTTTCCGTGTTCTTGAGCCTTCCCGGGCCCGCGCTCGCGCATCGGGCCTGGATGCTTCCGTCGGCGACCGTCTTGTCCGGCGGCGACCAGTGGGTGACGGTCGATGCGGCGGTGTCGAACGACCTCTTCTACTTCGAGCACAACCCGCTGCGCCTCGACAACCTCGCGATCACCGCGCCCGACGGCTCCGCGGTCCCTGCCGAGAACGTCTCGACGGGGCGATTCCGCAGCACGTTCGACCTCCCGCTTCGACAGGCCGGGACCTACAAGATCGCCGTCGTCAATGACGTCGCGGCCGCGATGTACGACGAGGGCGGCGAGACGAAGCGGTGGCGCGGAAGAGCGGAGGCGCTGGCGAGGGAGGTCCCCGCGGGGGCGAAGAACCTGCAGGTGTCGCGGACCCACAGCCGAACCGAGGTCTTCGTCACGGCGGGCAAGCCGACCGACGGGGTTCTGCGGCCGACCGGAGTCGGCCTCGAGCTCGTGCCCATCACCCACCCCAACGACCTCGTCCAGGGAGAGCCGGCGCGCTTCCGCCTGATCGTCGACGGGCGGCCCGCCGTGGACGTCACCGTCTCCGTGGTTCCCGGCGGCATCCGCTATCGCGATCGACTCAACGAGATGTCGGTCAGGACGGGCCTCGACGGGACGTTCACCGTGACCTTTCCCGATGCCGGCATGTACTGGCTCAACGCGATGGTCCGCACTGGCCGCGCCGGTGCGCCACCACAGCCGGGGTCGGACGCCGGCGCCCCGCCGATGCCGGGCGCGGATGCCCAGCCGCCGTTCCGCGCGGGCGAGCGCGCGATCTACACGGCGACGCTCGAGGTCATGGCGAAGTGAACCCAGTTCCTCGCACGGCGCCACGGCACGGCTCCCATGCCCTCGCGGCCCCATGCGCGTCGCCGTGCCCCTGACGCTGTCCGCCCCCCTGCACGCATGCCGGGGCGACGAGCGCATCGAGGTGCTTCGCGGCCCAACCATGGGCACGTCGTGGTGCGCGAAGCTGGTCGCGCCGTCTGATCGCCCCCTCGCGCCCATTCAAGAGGGCATCGAGCATTGTCTCGATCGCGTCGTGGCGCAGATGAGCACCTGGGAGCCGCACTCGGACGTGACCCGGTTCAACCGGGCGAGCGCGGGCAGCTGGCAGGCCCTCCCAGACGAATGCTTCTCCGTGCTGACGCACGCGATCGACGTCGCGCGAGACACGGCTGGCGCCTACGATCCGACCGTCGGGCCTTTGGTGGACCTCTGGGGATTTGGCCCCGCCCGGCGCCCTGCCGCGCGCCCGTCACGCGCCGCGATCGCCAGCGCGCGGGCACGGATCGGATGGGACCGCCTGACGCTCGACGCCGAGCGGCGGCGCGTGTGCCAGCCGGGCGGAGCGGATCTGGACTTCTCCGCGATCGCCAAGGGCTTCGCCGTCGATCTGATCGCGCGCTTCCTCCGGGAGGCGGGCATCGACAATCATCTGGTGGAGATCGGAGGGGAGCTGCGCGGACACGGCACCAAGCCTGACGGCACGCCGTGGTGGGTGGCCCTCGAACACCCGCCGCGCTCTCCGGAGGACCCGGTAACGGCCCTCGACGTGGTCGTCGCACTGCATGAACTGTCGGTCGCGACCTCCGGTGACTACCGGCGGGCCTTCGAGGCCGAGGGCCGGCGCTACTCGCACACGATCGACCCGCGCACCGGTTGGCCCGTCGCGCATCGCCTCGCCTCCGTGACGGTGCTGCACGAGGCGTGCATGATCGCCGATGCGCTCGCGACCGCGCTGATGGTCCTCGGTCCGGCAGCGGGCCGCGCGTACGCAGACCGTCACGGGATCGCTGCGCTCTTCATCGAGCGGGAACCAACCGGACTGGTCGAGCACACGAGCGCGGCCTTCCTCGCCCTGCTCACGTGAGGGGCCCGGCGATCGCCCCCGCAGACGTGCTCGGCGTGCCGGCCGACCGCCTCGCCGCTGCCGCAGCCGTCCTCGCCGCGTACCTCGTCCTCTGTGCCGTGCTCGCGCGGCGTCATCGGCGCCGCCGCCGAGCCGCGCGAGCGCGCGCGCGAGGTGCTTCGTCTTGACAAAGCCAATGCATTAGGTGAGACTAACCACCTCCGGACCGGGCGGAACGCCCAGCCGGCCACCGCCAGCCAGCGCGGCGAGCAGCCGCGCGCCGCCAGCCCAGCGCCACGCCGGCTGCTCGCCCCGACACCGAGCCGCGCACATCGAGGGAGACGCCATGGTTCTTCGCTCACGCGCGCCGCGGCGCGCGCGCATCGAGATCATCCCGATGATCGACGTCGTGTTCTTCCTGCTCGTCTTCTTCATGATGGCGAGCCTGGCCATGACGGTCTACCAGGGGCTTCCCGTGAGCCTCCCCGAGGCGGCGAGCGGGCAGCGGAATGCCGCGGAGATCACCTCGATCACGCTCTCGCGCGACGGCGGGAGCTTCCTCAACCGGGAACCCGTCACGATCGCCACGCTCGGCGCGCGCGTCCGGGCGCTGCTCGCGCGAAACCGCGACCTCGCCGTGATCATCAACGCCGACCGGGAGGTCGCCCACGCGCGCGTCGTCGACGTGCTGGACGAGCTGCGCCAGACCGGTGTCGGCAAGATCGCGATCGCGGTCGCGCCGGAGGCACGGACCCGATGACGGACACCACGTTCGGGTGGGCGGTGATCGCCTCCGTCGGCACGCACGCCGCCGGACTGGCCACGGCGGCGGTGCTCGCGCTCGGCCACGGCAGCTCGGCGCCGCCACCGGTCCAGGTGCCGATCGAAGTCGTGAAGCTGCAGGCCGAAGAGCCACCGCCCCCGCCGCCCCGACCGGAGCGCCGCCCGGCGCCCAGGCTCGCCCGCCGCATCCAGGCGCCCGAGCCTGCGCCCGTCCAGCCATCGACGCTCATCGACGAGAAGGCCGTGCTCGACGTCCCGGCCCCGCCGGCGGTCCGCGAGGGGATGCCAGCCAACGCGGTCGTGAACCAGCCGAGCAGCCTGGTCACCGGTCCGCACGAGGGAGGGCCGGCCGGCGCGGGCGCGCTCTTCAGCACCGGGGATCTTCCGGTGCGCCCCGGCAGAGGGGTCGAGGCGGGAAGCGGCGGTGCGGGTCGAGCGGGATCGGGCCTTGCGTCGGCAGGCGTCAGCGATGCGGCGGTGGCGGGCGTCACGTCGTTCGCCCGCCCCCTGGGCGGATACCAGACGAAGCCCGCCTATCCGGAGAGCGCGCGGACCGCCGGGATCGAGGGCACGACGGTGTTGCGCTTCGTCATCCTCGCCGACGGCCTCGTCGGCCCCGTCAACGTCGAGCGATCCGCGGGACACGCCGACCTCGATCGCGCCGCGGTGGAGGCGGTCAAGACGTGGCGGTTCGAGCCCGCGCGCCGCGGAAAGGAGCCTGTCCCGGTATGGGTCACCGTGCCCGTCCACTTCCAGCTGACTCACCATTGATGCCCGTCTCGACAGCCAGCACCGGCCGGGAGCGCAGGGCGGGCCGTTCCGGCCGGCGCTGGACGGCGATCGGCATGGCGTTCTGCGCCATCGCCAGCGCCGGGACGGCCGGAGCCCAGGGCCTCTGGGACGACGGGGCATTCGCGCTCTACCGCCAGGCGGTCGAGGCAATGAATCGGAAGGACTACGAGGCGGCCGATCGCCTCGTCACGGAGGCCATTCGCGAGTACCCGAACCACGTGCTCGCGTACTACGTGCGCGGGCAGGCCGCCCTGGCGCAATCGCGCTGGGAGGCGGCCGCGGTCGCGTTCGCGCGCGTGACCGAGCTGTACCCGGGATCCG
>Ga0187894_10003770_pt1 | contig 16693 bp, 18 predicted proteins | sample GBC1701081metaG_FD_136650 | JGI IMG/M metagenome (GOLD analysis project Ga0187894, IMG submission 136650) | White microbial mat communities from a lava cave in the Kipuka Kanohina Cave System on the Island of Hawaii, USA - GBC170108-1 metaG ... | reverse complement strand
GGCAATCTCGTCCTCAAAATCGCTCTCAACAAAAAAAGAAGAACCTGGTTCTCCGGCCTCTGGAACTACTCCAAAACCTTCGAGTTTCCCTTTGTTCTTTCTAACGCGTAATCTGGGTTTAACGGAAGTTGAAACTCTCTGTCATCGAGTTTCATCGTCTCTACCTCCATCGCGACGCTCGTCATTGTAAATTCCGGATCATCAATAACCATTTTTAGTGGCAATGCTTTTGCGATCTGAAGGTACTCGTACCAGTTCCCGAAGAGGTGTCTGGCGTACAACTTCACATCTACGCCGAGTTTCGAATTGAAATAATATTTCTCTGTTTTGCTTTTACTTTTTAGGATCAATTCATCGCATTTATACCCTAAGATCTCAGCAACGTTTTTGTTGTGGATCGTCTCAAGAATCGGCTCATCGGCCAAACCGCCGTCGCTCCAAAAAATAGTTTCAGAATCAGCAAACTTGTTATAGAGCTTATTGTCCTTGTTTACGTAGATCTGCCAGCTGAACGAAGTGCCGTTCGAGACTGATTTGTAGTTCCCACCCTTAATGAAGTAAACCTGCCTCGAACCCATAAGAGATGTAAACTGAGCGTCGCTGACGCTTGACAGCTTGCTCTTGAATGAGTTTTCGTACACGATCTTCGCTTCAAAAGACTGTCCGCAAGCCGTTACCGTGGTTAAAGAAAATAGAACGGTAGAGATTAGAAATTTCATATATCTTGAAATTAGCGCCCACTAATAGAGGCCTAAAGTAACAACCTTTCCCGCAACCATTGTAATCTTAACGTCGCGAGCATTCGAGGAAAAAACCAGGGCGGCTTCAACATTTGAGATTGGTTGAATTGCCAAGTTCGACAGTGAGATGACGGCGATGTCGGCTTGCTTGCCGGGTTCGAGGGTTCCGATGAGATGGTCGAGTCCGAGGGCTTTTGCACCGCCGAGGGTTGCGGCTTCGAGGGCTTGTTTGGCGGACAAAAACTTTTGCGGACTGTTCGCCCTTGCTTCGTGCGGGCTTCTGCATTCGGTGCGGTTTCGAGCGGAGAGGACGGCGAAACGCGATTCTTCGAGCAGGTCGCAGACGTTGTTGCTGGCGACCGAATCGCTTCCCAGCCCGACGGAAATTCCTGCGTCAAGAAATTTTTCAAAGGGTGCATAGCCGTGGCCGAATTTGGCGTTCGACTTCGGGCAGTGCGCGATCTTCGCTCCCGCAGCGGCGATGCGTTCGATATCGCTCTTCGAAACTTTTACGCAATGAGCAAGCAGCGGCCGCGCCGCGAGCACTCCGAGACGCTCCAGATATTCGACCGGCGTGCACATCGGACTGTGCCACTCGACGCCGTATTTTTCATAAACGCTGGTAAAAAATCCGCTGCCGCAGGTCAAAAGCTCGTTCTCGTCGTCTGATTCGGCAACGTGAATTGTAAGCGGAATTTTTTTCGGGATCGAAACTTCGGCAAGCATCTCGAACAAACGCGAGCTGACCGTGTATGGCGAATGGGGCGAGAGGCCAACGCGAACCAGGTCGGTTTCTTCGGTTCGCAGAGCTTCGAATTTTGCGATCAGCTTTTCAAAGTCGGCTTCGGCTGTGCGATTTTCAGGTGAGAATTCCGTTTCCTGAAAAACGATGCCCCGCAGGCCCGTCTCTTTCAGCGCTTTGAGACCCGCAAAACCCATTCGCCCGATGTCGCCAAAGCATGTCACGCCGGCCGCCGCGCCTTCGCGGGCACCGGCGGCGGCGCTCGCTTCGATGTCGGCCTCGGTCATCGCTGCTCGAAGCTCGTTTATCCTCAGCAGCCACGCGGAAAAATCGTGTTCGAGATGATCGAGCGCGCCGCGCATCGCCGTAAGCTCCAGATGCGAATGGCAATTTACTAGACCGGGCAGTATTGCGGCCTCGCCGAAATCATCTATCTCGGCATTTGGAAATTCTGCGGCGGCGGAAGTCCGCGGCCCGACCGACACGATCTTGTCGTCATCTATCGCGACGGCTCCGTCCGTGATCGGTCTGGCCGAGATCGGAAGTACGTATGTTGCGGCGAGGATTTTCACTGCGTTTTTAGCTCGGCCGTCGTGCGGTAGCGTTCGAGGATCGAGGCGACGTAGTTTCGCGTAGAATCAATCCCGATGCGGAAGATAAATTCGTTTTCCGACATCGCTGCCAGATCGGCGCCCTGTGTCCACTCCGTCACGCGGCTTGGACCTGCGTTGTATGCGGCAAGCGTCATGGCCGTCTCGGCCGGCCGGCCGCGATGCGAGCCGCGCAGCTTTTCAAGATACCAGCTGCCGATCTGAATGTTTCGCTCGGGGTTTTGCAAAAGAGTCTCTACGCTATCGACCGCTTGCCGCTCAAACGCGCTCAGGCCTGTTTCCTTCGCCCATTCGCGTGCCACCAGCGGCGTCACCTGCATCAACCCTATCTCGCCGTCGTCACCGATCGCCATGGTCCGAAAATACGTCTCCTCGTAGATCAAACTCCAAACCAATCTTTCGTCGATGCTGAAAACGCGGGCCTGGCGTGTGATGATCTCGTCAAAACGATGCTCCCAATAATCCGTGGAAAAATAATATCCCGCCGCCAGGATGAACAAGAGAATGAACAGGCATGAAACAAGATATCGGGGCATGTTGGCTTTCGATCTCCGGACAGATTTTACTTCTTCTTCGTTCGTTTTGCAGGCTGCGTCGACCGCCGTTGATTCTTTGACTCGTTGTCAGCCATCGAGTGCTTTAATCTTCTTTCGACCTGACGGCCGGAACGGACATTCTCGACAAAAAGATCGAGGTCAAAATCCGCCTCACGCGCCATTTCCTCTCGAATCTGGATGAGGATCTCAAGAAATCGTGGGCGCTGATACATTATTCAACTATGCACCAAAAACTCGGGCGTGACTATCGTCGGCGAGAAGAAGCCGGCGGCGGTGTTGAAGATGCGGAGGCGAGCCTGCTTGCGGACGTTGGCGATGTGGCCGAAATTCCAGGTGACGAAATAGTCGATCTTGTTGAATGCCGCGAGGGCGACGTGCAGCGCGTCGGCCATATACTTACGGTGGAAAATGCCGCGTGCGATGTAGCCGTCGGCGAGCATCACGGCTTCGTCGGAAAGTTCGAGCATCGGAAACTGATTGTTTAGATTCAGGTATCCGGTTCGGTGCGGCTCGTCGATCTGTTCAAGCTCGCGTTGAACCAGAAGCGAGGAGAATACTCGATACTCATTCAGTTCGTGCTCGAACCATCGGATCGTGAGGTCGCGTCTTAATGTATCGCCGTTGTCCAGGTAGGCGCCGATGACTGAGGTTTCAAGGTAGAGACTTAATTTCATTTTGCTCGGTAGGCACGGACGAAGGCTGCGGTTTGGCTGGCGCGAAAAGCACGAGGGAGTTTCTGAAGTCGAATGTTAAGCGGTAATCAAGGAAAAAATTACCGCCTAAAATGCCGGATTGTTCGAAGCCCGACGCATCATTGATGATGTCGAGATTCAACGCAATGGCCGTAATGCTTTCGCGCGTGTGCTCGCCGAAACTTATGCGCGGAAGGGTAAACGATTCTACATTTTCCGTGATGCCGGCCGATCCGACCACGCGGAGCGGATCGCGCCGCGGCAGCGAAAGAAACGGCTCGCGTTTTGCGAGTGAATCCGCCACCACGGAAACGCTCGCTCCCGTATCGACTATGAAATTCATCGGCGTCTCAACGCCTTCCATCTGCACCTCGCCGCTCAGAAAACCGCTCGAGGTCAGGCGCAGCGGAAGGGATATGCCCTGCTTGGCCGGCCCGGCAATCCTTTCGGAATTAAGTCGGCTAAGCGTAAAGGTCTGTGCGGGATAATCGACGGTCGTCAAGAATTTCGAGATCAGCGAAATACCGATGTAACCATCGATATTGTGTATGTTGTGGTGAAACTGTCGGATATAAACCGGAACGCTCCTGATCTTGATATCGCCGATCTGAACCTGTCGCAAAAACCCGTAAACGATCTCAAACCTGCCGTCGCCGCCGATTCCCTTCGCATGTCCGCCGCGAGCGATCGGTTTCAACTTTAAGCGTTTCGCTGTCTCGTGCGAGATGACGGAAATTCCCGAGCCCGTATCGAGCACGAACCGAAGCAGATTCGGACGACCGTTTATCTTTAGGAGAATAATCGGACGGTTTCCTCTCAGTTCGAAATTGACTACCGAACTGTTCGCCCCGTTTACGGCGTAAAGCGATGATCGGTAACCAAGATACTCGAGAAACTTTATCAACCCGCGAATCCGCTCCCTGCGGTCGTCATCGGTGTTTTTCGAAAAAATGAGAAACTTGCGGTAGTGTTCAGCCGCTTCTTTATATCTTTCCGCACGAGCGGCAACCTGAGCGAAGGAGAATATATAGTCGGGATTTTCCGGCTGGTTGAATACCGCCGCGTAAAGGTAATCCAAACTCGACATCAGACGGTTTTCATAAAACTCGAGCAGCCCGAAACTAGCCAAGGCCAGGCCGTCGTCTTCGTCCAACTGCAGCCCGCGTGTCAGAATCGTTCGCGCATCATTGAACCGCCCGCCCGCGAGAAGCACCGAACCGAGAACCGCAAAAGCGTGGGCATTCTTCGGATCATCTTTGGCGACGGCATAGCTGAGATTATAGGCGTCAAGAAATGCCTTCAGCTTCAGAAGCGTGAACGCAAGTTTGAGTTTCAAGCTGGCTTCCTGCGGATGCTCGACCAATGCGGCTTTCAGCAATTTCTCTGATTCTTCGTACTCACCGCGCAAAATCATTTTATCCGCGGTGCGAAGCGTCTGTTTGACGTCGATCCTGGATTGGCCCGGATCGCTTTGCGAAGCAAAGCCGCTGCCGGCGAGGACGAAAAAGATAACAAGCAGACCGATAGCGAGCCGCAGACTGCGCTGTGTTTTGCGGAAAATTGCGGGGAAGGTAGTTGTCATCTCGCGAAATCGGCCTAGGAAGCCAAAAATTCGCTCATTTGAGAACTTCACCGGTTTTCATCGACCACAGAACCAGATCCATTTCATCGAAGTCTATTCCGGTCTCAAGGGCGAAATGTCGAAGATTGTCTTCGATGGTTAGATACCGAGACCGGGTGGAAGGTGGCTTTGGGTCGTCAATTATTTTCAATTCGGCAAGGCAGTTTAGAACGTGTTTATCCAGGATAGCGTAACCCCGCAGACCGATGTTGCGAAGAAAATGGCTGGCTTCCTTGTAACCGAGACCTTTGATTCCTTTCTCGCGGACCAGCCAATCTCGGCGCTCGTGGCGGCATTCGAATGATTGGAGCCGCTTTTTGATACGAAGATCGCAGTCGCTCTTCAAAAATCCGCGGCTGTGCTCGACGTAACGCGAGCGAGCGTTCGGGTAACGGTGCACGCCCGTCAATGCCGCCGCCATTTCGGGCTGCGTCCCCGATTTTAAAAGCGGCCGCACGGCCTCGACCGCCTTCAGCCCCATCTTCGCCGAGCAGCCGCCGGTGAAGAAACAGTAAACCATCTCTTCCCAAATCCGCTCGTCGCCCGCCGACGCCCAAACATCCGCAAACTCGCCCAGCCGCTGCGAAATCTCCCTCCGCCGCCGCCGATGCTCGGTCTTTATTTTTTCAACTGTTACCGGCTCCTTCGCTCTCTTCACATGCTTTCCAAAACTCAATCTTATGCCCCCCCAAATCGACTGTCAACGAAATTTCCGGAACTAGCCGAATACTCACATCGTTTGAGTTTGCGGTATAATGTTTGTTAATAATAATCATAACTAAGGCTTACGAATATTTGCATCGGACGGTGCAAAAGCGGCATCTATTTATACGTCACCCTTTTGTGAGCAGCTTTCGGGGAAAATCGGGATTGAAAATGGCGGTGAGTGATATGTTATACTGTTCAGGCCTTTCTTGGGGTCAAGCATTTCACGCCGTTTCTCCTTCGCCTGAAAAAGTATTTAGATGAGATCTTCCGGACCAAAATTTGGTGCATTATTCGTTTTCGCGACGGCGCTTTTGCTGTCGGGCGCGGCCGTTTCGGCGCAGGTGCCGCCGCTGCTGCAGGATATAAAGGTGCATACGGAGCCCACGCCCGTACCGCTCGTCAAAAAAACCGGGAGCTTTCTGCCCGGAAGCACCAATGGCACCGGTCTTCCCGCGGCGGCGACGACAATAAAGACGTCGATACCGGCGTTGGCGGAGATGCCGATTCCGGGTTATTCGGGCGTTCTGGTCGAATCGCTTGAGGGCAATGTCGTGGTGGAGAGCCTTTCGGGCTCGGCGTTCAATCCTGCTTCAAATGTAAAAATTGCCACTTCGTACGCCGTGCTGAAATCGTTCGGCCCCGGCTACCGGTTCCCAACCAATGTCTGGACGGACGGCAGCCTCGACGCTTCGACCGGAATGCTTATCGGCAATGTTTACGTTTCGGGCCGCGATCCGGTTTTCGGATACGAGCACGCCATCGCCATCGCTCATGAGCTGAACCGCATGGGCGTTCGCACCGTTCAGGGCGATCTGATCGTGACGGACAATTTCACGATGAACTATTCGACGTCCGTGTCGCGGTCGGCTGAGACGCTTCTAAAAACGCTTGACAATTCGACGCGTTCGACCGCGGCTGTGCGCAACTGGACGGCGTTCGTCGGTAATTCCGGCCGCGCCGGTTATTACAACGCCGTTCCGAGCGTCGTGTTCACGGGCGGCGATTACGTTCAGCCGATGCCGAGCACGCTGAATCTGCTCTTCACGCACGAATCAGCCTCGATGAAAGACATCGTCAAGGCGATGATGTGCTTTTCAAATAATTTTTTATCCGACCGATTGGGCGACATGATCGGCGGCCCCTACGCGATCGCCCGCTTCGTCCAGCAGGATACCGGCGTTCAGCCGACAGAATTTTACATTCAAACCGCGAGCGGTCTTGGCCATAACCGTGTAACTCCGGCGGCGATGATGAAGCTGCTCCGCGTGTTTCGTAACGAGCTTGCACGCAATCGAATGACCTTTATGGACATAATGCCTGTCGCCGGCCTCGACGACGGCACGCTCGAAGGCCGCTTCGCCAGCGATTATTCACGCGGCAGCGTCGTAGGCAAAACCGGCACGCTCGGACGAACAGACGGAGGCGTGAGCGCGCTCGCCGGCGAGATAAACACGCGTGACGGCCGGTTTCTTTTTGTCATTTTCAATCAGCGCGGCGGCGTAAATAAGTTTCGCAGCTTTCAAAATAACTACATTTCGCTTATCCAGGGCGAATTTGGCGGGCCGGTTTCGCTCGGCTATTTGCCGATCCACCTTGACGCCCGTCTCGCAAAAACACGCATTTCCTATCCCAGCGTACAGGCAAGCGGAAATTGATATTATTTGGAATTCGATTGAAATAGAGACGGAATTTTCGTCTCTTTTTTCTTTTTCGGGTTGTTCCGCAACCGCCGATAATGCAGAATTTTACGTTTGGAGAAAGCGCGAAATTCCTTGAATGAGCGAAATCGAAAAAGAACCCGTCGAAGCCGAACAGCCCGAACGGTTAGCCGACCCGATCGACGAGCGCGAGGCGGTAGAAGCCGGCACGCCAAGTGTCGCGCGTTCCGCCGGTATCGTTTCGGTGGCCGTGATGTTCTCGCGCGTTCTCGGCCTTGTTCGCGAAACGGTTTTTGCGCGTTTTTTCGGCGCGGGTTTTCTCTACGACGCGTTCGTCGTCGCCTTTAAAATACCGAACATTCTTCGCGACCTGTTTGCCGAGGGCGCGCTCTCAGCGGCATTCGTCAAAGTTTTTACCGATTACCAAATAAGAAAAAACGAGATCGAGGCGTGGCGATTGGCGAGCCTGATTTTTAACGTGCTCGCGGTCGTGATGAGCGTGATCACGGTGATCGGCATACTGATCGCGCCTTACGTCGTGCCGTTGCTCGCCCGCGGCTTCCCGCCGGAAAAAGCCGCGTTCGCCGTCATGCTGACGCAGATAATGTTTCCGTTCATCTTGCTCGTTGCGCTGGCGGCACTGGCGATGGGCGTGCTGAACACAAAGGGCCGTTTTGCGATTCCCGCTTCGGCATCGACGGCATTCAACATCTGCTCCGTCGTCTTCGGTCTCGGCTTCGCGTACTGGCTGAGCGGCGGCGGTTGGGAATTGTCACCAGATAAGAATTTGATGCCGAGCCCGTCGGCGCAGTATGCGATGATCGGCATGGCGATAGGAACGCTCATCGGCGGAGCGGCGCAGCTCTTGATTCAGGTTCCATCGCTGTTAAAGGTCGGTTTCCGTTTTACGCCGATACTCAATTTTACAGATCCGGGCCTCAAGCGGATCATGAAACTGATGGGCCCGGCAATCATCGGCACGTCGGCCGTGCAGATAAAGGTGCTGGTCGATGTGCTCGTCGTTTCCGGCATCGACGGGGGCCAGTCGTGGCTCAGCTTTGCATTTCGGCTAATGCAATTCCCGATAGGCGTATTCGGCGTCGCCATTGGAACGGCAGCGATCCCGACGCTTTCACGCCTTGCTTCGGAAGAAAGCATTGTCAAATTTCGCAATACGCTTTCGGGCGCGCTGAAGCTCGTTTTCCTTCTGACCATCCCGGCGGCGTGCGGTCTTGTCGTGCTCGGCGAGCCGATAATCGCGCTGATCTATCAAGGCGGACGCTTCACCGCCTTCGACACGAACATGACCGCGTGGGCGCTCGGCGCCTACTCGATCGGGCTCGCCGGATATGCCGCAATCAAAATTCTGTCGCCGTCGTTTTATGCGCTTGACGATGCCAAAACGCCGATGTGGGTCAGCGTCGGCTCAATAGCCGTTCATGCGCCGATGAGCTTCGGAATGATGATGCTGCTCTCGACCGTCGGCGTCACGCCCGAACGCCCCAACGGCTTCGGCCACGTCGGCGTCGCACTCGCTACATCGACCGTCGCACTGGTCAATTTCTTCGCTCTAACACTGCTGATGCGCCGCCGGATAAAACGCCTGAATGGTCGTGAGATTTTTGCTTCATTTGCAAAAGTTGCGGTCGCCTCGGCTGTGATGTCGTTGGTCGCGTATTTCAGTTATGCTGCACTGACGAATTATTTCGTGGACAAGTCGTTTTGGATACGGGCAAGCGAGGCCTTCGTTCCCATCGGTCTGGCGGGAATCACTTTCCTGATCGCGGCGAAGCTCTTGAAGATAGGCGAGCTAGAACAGATTTGGAACATCCTGCGTCGTCGTGCCAAGTAGAAAATCTTCAATTCGCACTCCGCATGTGTTAAGTTTTGTTATGTTATGAGCGACGACCTGTTGAATAGAATAACAATCGATCCCGACGTCTGTTTCGGAAAACCAACAATCCGCAACATGCGTTATCCGGTCGAAATGATCCTCGATCTCTTAGGCTCCGGAATGACGCACGCTGAGATACTGGCTGATTATCCTTCGCTCGAAGAGAAGGATATTCAAGCCTGCTTGCTTTTTGCGACCAAATTAGTGCGAGTTAACAGCGTAGAAGCAGCCATCGTGACAGGATGAAGTTTCTCGTCGATGCCCAGCTCCCTCCATTGCTCAAGTCATGGCTAATCGAACGGGGCCACGACTGTGTGCATGCTCTTGATCTGCCGCAAAAAGATCGGACGACAGACGATGAGATCATCCGAATCGTGGCAGAGCAGGGTCTTATACTGATCTCAAAGGACACCGATTTTCTCAAACTCAAACTCCTCCTTAATAAACCGGAAAAACTTCTGTTGATAACAACCGGAAATTTACGGAATGCAGATTTGGCCGCATTGTTCGAGAGCAATTTTGAATCGGTGATGCGGCTTTTCCAAACGTTCGAACTGGTCGAACTGGGCAATAGCTTTGTAATCGGCAGAAATACGACCAACACTGGAACTTGATTATGATGAGAATACCGGTCCGTGGGCTCAAACCAAAAATTCACGAAACGGCGTTCATCGCGAACGATGCCGTCGTTATCGGCGATGTCGAGATCGGTGAGGATGCGAGCGTGTGGTTTGGGTCGGTGGTGCGCGGCGACGTGAATTACATACGCATCGGCGCGCGGACGAACATTCAGGACATGACGATGATCCACGTCAGCTCGAAAACGCACGCGACCGTTTTGGAAGACGAGATCACCGTCGGCCACCGCGTAACGCTGCACGGCTGCCACGTCGAGCGCGGCTGTCTGATCGGCATCGGCGCTATCCTGCTTGACGGCGTCCGCATCGGCGCCCAATCGCTGGTTGGCGCGGGTAGTCTGCTGACGCCCGGAACGCAGATACCGCCACGCTCGCTTGTTCTCGGCTCGCCGGCGAAAGTGAAACGCGAGTTGACCGAAAACGAACTCGCATACCTCGATCGCTCGTGGCGAAATTACACCGAATTAAAGGCACAGTATTTAACCGCAGATCAACGCAGATAGCGCGGATCAAGAAACCGAAAATGGTGTTTTAATCTGCGTCATCCGCGTGTTCTGCGGTTAATCCTTCCCGGCTTACTCCGTGTCTCCGCGTGTCTGCGGTAAACTATCCGCTTATGGCCTCGACCAACCCAGCACGCGGCATGCGCGATTTTTTGCCCGCTGACGTCCGCAAACGCGAATACGTCATCGGCATTATCAAAGAGGTGTACGAATCCTACGGCTTCGAGCCGCTCGAGACGCCGGCGGTCGAGAACATCGAAACGCTAACCGGCAAATACGGCGAAGAAGGCAACCAGTTGATCTTTAAGATATTGAAGCGCGGCGAGAAATTAGATCAGAGTCTGGAGACAAGAGACGAGAGTCGGTCCGTCTCCGGTCTCCCGTCTCCGGTTTCCCGTCTTTCCGATCTCGCCTTGCGCTACGACCTGACCGTCCCGCTCGCCCGCGTCGTCGCTAATAACAAAAACAATCTCCCGAAATTCTTCAAACGCTACCAAATCCAACCCGTCTGGCGCGCCGATCGCCCGGCACGCGGACGTTTTCGCGAGTTTTATCAGTGTGATGTTGATGCAATTGGATCGAAATCGATGGTAGTGGAGGCGGAGTTGATTTCGGCGGTGAGTGAGGTTTTGATGCGGCTGGGGTTTGAAGACTTTGAGATCCGACTTAACCACCGAGAGTTGCTCCGAGAGATTCTGAATAAGGCTGGAGTAGAACCTGGTAAACACTTGGACGCGTTAACGGCCTTAGACAAGATCGATAAAGTTGGTCGGGAAGGCGTCGAAAGAGATTTCGCCGAGAAAGGACTCTCAAATCAAGCTATGAGTCTTTTGGCGTTTTTGGAGTTTTTTCTTAGAGACAAGAACAAGAAGTATATCGACGATGGAGTGCGTAGCGAACTTTTGGATTTCTTCAAGCAAATATCCGCCATAGAAAGAACCAAGATTGGGTTTGTGCTAATGCCAGGCTCCGCCAATACTTTCGAAACAAGAATAGGAGAAGATGATTCGCCGCCCGACGCTAATGATTGGCTTGAAAACCATCTCCGAACAAAACGAAAAGAACACATTCGAAATCTCTTGCGCCTCGGCAAAGTCGCTGACTATATAGGATCAAAATACGCTCATGTGGACGCTGCCCATCCCGGCTTGCGTGATTTGTTTGAGATACTTTATGCCTCTGGAACGGATAGGCTAAGAATCGATCCCAGCCTCGCTCGCGGCCTTTCTTATTACACCGGCACGATCATGGAAATAAACGTTGATGGAATCGGTTCGCTTGGCGGTGGCGGACGATATGACGGCCTCATCGGGATGTTCGGCAAGGAACAGATTCCGGCCTGTGGTTTTAGTCTGGGTCTCGAACGCATTCTGGTCGTGATGGAAGAGCGGGGAATGTTTCCGCCTGAGATTGCCGAATCGACGCCGGCGGACGTGATGGTGACGATATTCAGCGAAGAGACCACTGTCGAATCGTTAAAACTCGCAAGCGAATTACGCGAACGAGGCTTGCGAGTCACCGTTTATCCCGAAGCCGACAAACTCGGCAAACAGATAAAATATGCCGACTCGATCAAAATTCCGTACGTCTGCATCCTCGGCGAAACCGAGATCGCCGAAGGCAAAGTTACCGTCAAAAATATTAAAACAGGCGAACAGCAAAACTGTGCGAGGTCCGACGCCGGCAACCTGATCGAGAATTTGTAAGTACAGCTTTTTGCTATCGGCTGTCAGCTATCAGTTTTTGGCTTATATAGTTAATTGCACCGTCTTTAGCTAAATTTCTCCCAGCTATCAGTTTCCGGCTAAAGGCTTATCGCTAATGGCTGATGGCTGCAATTAAAAACAACTATGCAAGATTTTCGCAATCTCAAAGTTTGGCGGAAGGCACACGAACTGGCGTTGATGGCTTACAGGTTGACGGCCGACTTCCCTCGCGAAGAAACCTTCGGTCTTAGACATTCGATCCGGAAGACCGCAGTCGATATACCTGCTTATATTGCGGAAGGCGCCGGCAAGACCAACGATGCAGAGTTCGCGGCATCAATAAATATGGCTCTTTCGCTTGCGATGCGGCTTGAGTATTTCGCATTGGTCGCGCACGATCTTGAGTTGATGAATCCGGCCTCGCATGATCTCTTTTCCGGCAGCATTGTCGAGGTCAAAAAGATGCTTGGTGGGTTTAGAAAGACGCTCGCCTGAGAGGTCGGGACAAAATGGGACACGGGACAACCTATTCTTTAGAACGCGCGTGCTTTATGGTAATCTGAAAGCCGCCCCGTTTATGAAAGGCATCTCCATCCTCGGCTCCACAGGTTCAATCGGCTGCAATACTCTTAAAGTTATCGATCATCTCGGCGATTTTCGCGTCGTGGCGATGGCTGCGGGACGAAATATCGAAGCGTTTGCCCGGCAGATCGAGCAGTACAAGCCTGAATTCGTATCGTGCGAGGATGAAGATTGTGCTGAGGAATTAAAGCGCGCCTGGCGCACCGGCGCGTCGGGTGGCGCGCCTGAGATACTCTTTGGCGAAGCGGGGCTTATCGCCGTCGCAACGCATCCGGCGGCCGGGACTGTTGTGTCCGCAACGGTCGGCGCGGTTGGTTTCATCCCGACGCTGCGAGCGATCGAAGCGGGCAAGCGAATTGCGTTGGCAAATAAAGAAACGCTTGTGATGGCGGGCGAATTGATGACCGCCGCCGCCGCGAAATCGGGCGCCGAAATCCTGCCCGTTGACAGCGAGCACAACGCGATTCACCAATGTCTGCGCGGCGAAAAGCGCAGCGAGGTCAAGCGGCTGATTCTCACAGCTTCCGGCGGGCCGTTTCGCAAAAAAAGTAAAGACGATATTGCGCGGGCGACACGCGAAGAAGCTCTCGACCATCCGAACTGGAAGATGGGCGAGAAGATCACCATTGATTCGGCGACGCTGATGAACAAAGGCCTCGAAGTCATCGAAGCCAAATGGCTTTTCGGCTTCGACGCCGACCAGATCTCCGTTATCGTCCATCCGCAATCGGTCGTGCATTCGATGGTCGAAATGGTCGATGGCTCGATCATGGCGCAGATGGGCGTGACCGATATGAAACATCCGATCCAATATGCCCTTACATATCCCGAGCGTCAGACCAACTGCCTGGAGCCGCTCGATTTCACAAATATTAGGCGGTTGACATTTGAAGAGCCTGATCCTGATCGTTTTCCCTGTCTCGGCCTGGCGTATCGAGCTTTACAGGTCGGCGGAACGATGCCGGCCGTTTTGAATGCCGCGAATGAGGTCGGCGTACGGGCGTTTTTGGACGGAAAAATTGGATTGAACGAGATCGCCGCCCTGAACGAAAACGTGATGAACGAGCATACGCCCGAGGCCGCGTCATCACTCGAAACCGTCCTCGCGGCCGATGTCTGGGCACGCTCAAGCGCTATAATGAAGATTGAAAAACAGGCTTCCGCCGTAATATCCTGAGAAATATGCAGGTCGCAACTGAAAAAAAGAAAATCGAGTCGAGAGCTTTTAAGAAAAGCCGGTCGGCAAATGATAGCTCTCCGTCGCCCTATCGGTGGACCGTTGATGAGTATTACCGGCTTGACGATCTAGGTTTTTTTGTCGGTAAACACGTCGAACTTATTCGGGGAGAGATATTAGAGAAACCGCCCATGAAATCACCTCACGCAGCTTCCGTCCAGCTGGTTTCCGAGTCATTGGCGAAAGTTTTTGTCAAGGGCTTCTCGATCAGGCAGCAGTTGCCGCTCGCCTTCTCCAAACTGAACGAGCCGCTGCCTGACATTGCCGTCGTCGTCGGCTCGATAAGAGATTATGCGGAATTGCACCCGAAAAAGGCGGCGATGATCGTCGAAGTTTCCGACGCCACGCTTTCGTTCGATAGAACAAAAAAAGCGTCCTTATATGCAGAATTCGGGATCGAGGAATACTGGGTCGTTAACCTACGGGACCGACAGGTCGAAGTCAATCGGAAACCCGCTAAAAATTTAGCGAAGGCATTTTATTATGCCGAGCAGACGATTTATCGGGAAGACCAGTCGGTCGCACCGCTGGCGAAGCCGAAATCGAAGATAAAGGTCAAGGATATTCTACCGTAGCCGCCCGCGTTTTATTACAACGTGGCCGCTCTGATTTGGTTCTAAAATTATTATGCCGGATATTTTATTAGTCGTACTTGCAGTTATATTCGTTCTCGGAATCGCGATAAACATTCACGAGCTCGGCCATTTTATCGTTGCGAAGCTGTTCGGAATGCGGGTCGAGGCGTATTCGTTTTTTGGGCTTGGGCCGCGCATCTGGGGTTTTAAGGTAGGCCACACGGATTACCGCATTTCGGCCATTCCGCTCGGAGCATACGTAAAGCTTTACGGTGACGAAGTGACCGCGCCGCTCGAAGGCGGTGCGTCGGAAGAGGTTAAGGTGCCGGAAAGCGAGCTTTACGAGCTTCGCCCGCGGTGGCAGAAGTTTTTGGTGATGCTCGGCGGGCCGTTCATGAACATCGTGCTCGCGTTGGCGATACCGTTTTTCGGAGCGTTGATGTATGGCGTTCCCGCGCTTCCCGACCCGATCATTTCTTACGTTCAGCCGAACGGTGCCGCCGAACAAGCCGGTCTGAGGGCGGGCGACAAGATCGTCGCTTTCGAAGGCGTGGAGAACCCGACGTGGCGGAAGATCGAAACCGGAGCCGCCATTTCACCTGAGAAACCTCTGGCGATAACCATCGAGAGAAACGGTGAAAAGATCTCCAGCACGATCACGCCGACAAAAGGCGACCGCAAAGGCCAGGCGATCGGCGAGCTCGATTTGAGGCCCGACACGGGTGTCCAGACGGTATTCGCCCGCTCCGTGAATGCAGATTCTCCTGCGGCGAAGGCCGGAATGCAGGACGGCGACCAACTGATCGCGGTCAACGGCGCGAACGTTCGGAACGTGACGAACTTCATGAGTCTGATACAGGAGAACGAGGGCGCGGCGATCAATATCGTTGTAGAACGGAACGGCGCAAGACAGACGCTCGTCGCGACGCCCGAAATGCACGAAAGCGGGCAAGCACGCATCGGAGTAGAGCTGCGCGGCGCGGCCAATCAAGTACGCGAGCCGGCCGGCGTCGGCGACGCCGCTGGATTCGCTGTGAACGCGAATTACGAAATTATCGCGCTGACGGGCCGTGTGCTCGGACAATTGTTCACCGGGCAGCGGGCCGTGCGGGACGCGGGTCTTGCAGGCCCGGTCGGCATCGTAGGAATTATTTCTTCCGTAGTGCGTGAAGACGGTTTCGTCGGCCTTTTTTCGATACTTGCGGTCATCAGCCTGAATCTCGGCGTGTTCAACCTCCTGCCGATTCCGCTGCTCGACGGCGGGCAGATCATGGTGCTCGGCATCGAAAAGGTTATGTCATGGTTTGGCCGGACGCTTTCGATGGCGATCAAGGAAAAAATTCAACTCGCAGGTCTGGCAGTGATCCTGCTGCTGATGGTGTTCACGCTGTTTTTGGATATTTCGAAATATTTTTAAGTAGTGTCAGTGCCGCACGTAAGGGCTTTACGCGAGTCGGGTTGAGCCTCTACTTTTTCGATTTCTGCGAGCATAGTTGAAAGCTTGAAATGAAATATTCTACCTTTGAAGAGCTTCCAGTATGGAATGCGGCTGTAGCATTCGCGCTGAAGGTCTTCGAATTCACAGAAAAAGCTGTGTTTCGAGGGCTGGGTGATACAAAAAATCAGCTCGAGCGCGCCTCTCTTTCCATCTCAAACAACATCGCCGAAGGATTCGAACGCGGCACTACAACCGAGTTAATACAGTTTCTCTACATTGCTCGCGGATCCGCCGGCGAATCGCGATCGATGTTGCGGATCTGCGAAAGTCTTGGCCGTTTTTCAAATTTCAAATCTGAAATTTCAAATTTGATTGGAATGGCCGTGAATATTTCGAAACAGCTTCACGGTTGGATCGATTCTCTGAAAAACTCTGAGATCAAAGGGGTAAAGTTCTATACGGAAAAGGAAAAAGCTCGTTTGGAGAAAAGGAAAGAACTCGAAGAATTCGACCGTGAGATGCAAGATTTCGGACGGCGACACGAGGATTGGCTAATTCGAAGGCAGACTGACCCGAACGCCGTGCTTTAATTGGAGTGTATGAAACGAGTTTCAAGAGCGGTCAAGGTGCGCGATATTCAGATTGGCGGCGGTGCGCCGGTTGTCGTGCAGTCGATGACAAAGACCGACACGACCGATGTCGAAGGCACGCTGCGTCAAATCGATGAAATGGTCGAGGCCGGATGCGAGATCGTTCGCATCGCCGTGCCGGATGACGACGCGGCGGCGGCG
>Ga0187894_10003769_pt1 | contig 16697 bp, 14 predicted proteins | sample GBC1701081metaG_FD_136650 | JGI IMG/M metagenome (GOLD analysis project Ga0187894, IMG submission 136650) | White microbial mat communities from a lava cave in the Kipuka Kanohina Cave System on the Island of Hawaii, USA - GBC170108-1 metaG ... | reverse complement strand
TTGTCATCCGCTGCGGCGTCGAAGGGGCCCGCAGCCAGCCCTCCAAGATCGACCGGTCCTTGCTCGACACCATCAGTGGCTTGGCCATGAATCCCATGCACCATAGCAACACCCCGCATGCTACTAGAACCTCATCGCATCGCACCGGTCCAAGCGTCCGACCGATCCGGTGAAGACCTGCTACGATGCTCGACGTGTTGCGGATTTCGTCGCGAGAGGTGGTGTCATTTATAGGCACGGTGACCCTGATATCGGTGTCCTGTGGGTCCGGAACGTGCTGTTCCCGATCTCTTGATGCGATGCCCGACGGCGGTGATGGCGCAGCCGCGGACGCTGACCAAGCCTCAATCGCACGTGAGCAGGCCATCGCGGCCTGCATCACGGTAGGTTCGTGCCTCGTGCCTCCTAGGTTGAACGAGTGTTTTCACACGGTGCTCCCCCACCTGACGCGAGATGAGATCGCCTGTCTAGCGACAGCTCTCCCAGGCTGCGACACCCTGAAATGCACAGGAAGCGCATGGGTTGACCAGCCCTGCTCGAAGGCGGACGAGGGCAAGACCGGTTGCGAGGGCGACGTACTATGGAAGTGTTTCTTCGGTTTTTGGCAGCGCACCGACTGCGCGCGCTCCATCGACTCGACGTCCGATTCGAAATGCGTTCTCGCGCCGCCCTTTGGCGCCAAATGCTCCGTGGGGCCGTGCACGACCGACGCCTCGTTCTGCGACGGGACCCGCGCGATGACTTGCAGCAATGGCCTCCTTTCGGCACAGGAGTGCGCGCGAAAGGCAACCACCTGCTCGGGCGGGGCGTGCCAAGTCCGGCTGGATACCTGTCCGTCTGATCAGCCAGAACGATGCGAGGGTGAGGTGCTCGTCTATTGCGCCGTCGGCGGACGCGCTGAGGCACGGATTGACTGCAGCCAGCTCCCGTCGGGGCAGCGCTGCGTATCGGCGACGGACAGTCGCGGCGTTCCGAGAGCGTTCTGCGGGTTCGGAACGGAATGTTTCCCCGAAAAGGACGCGGAAACGTGCTCCGGCGCGACGCGGAGTTTTTGCGCCGGCGGAATTCGACGAACGATGGACTGCAAAGCGGCCGGATTCTTGGCGTGCAAGCTCGGCGCGTGCACGCACGAACTGTAAATTCGCCATACAGATTGTTATGGAAGAAGCGGTGTGTCCTTGCGCAAGCGTGCGTGAAGGCGCCACCCGCAGCAGGCGAGGATGAGGGCCGCGGCGCGCTGGCTGCGGAGGACGCGCCATGGGACGGAAGGCACGCGACGTCGTTGGAGATCCACGGGTAAAGGAAGTTGGCGACGGGATCACGCTGTGGCGGCGGACGCGGACCGGGCGCGGGCCGATGCCTGCTTCCGCCAACTGGATGCCGTGGAACTATGAGAACGCCCTCGCCGATCTCGCCCACGGCTCGCCTCCCCCAACCAGGCCCTCGACCTTGACCCCGCATCACGGTGTCGCCACCGTCGCTGCGCCGGCGCGCCGGGCCGGGTGAGCCAGCCGCGCCCACCGACGGGCGCGCCGCGCCTCCTCGACGACGCATCCTTGCGGAAAGCTCACGGAGTGTGCGAGCCTCTTCTTCATGAAGAGCGGGTTCTGGCTGGGCGTCCCTGTGTTGATGGTGGCCGCCTGCGATCTCGACCCCGGTGGGTTGCAGATCTGCGGCGGCGATGGCCAGTGTCCCCGCGCGAACGTGTTCGCCGGGGACTATCCCCAAAACCGAAACAGTAACTTTGCTAGCGAAATACAGGGTGTCGCACATGATGCGGAGCACTGGTTTTTCTCTCAGGACTTCCGGCTTCTGAAGTTTGCCCTCTCGCAGGACCTGAACGCCGTTGGCTCGGCCGACGCGCTGGCGACGGCGCTAATTCCAGGCGCGCTTCAGGGCTTAGGGTACAACCATTTCGGCGATTTCGAACAGTTCGGAGGATTCCTGTTCGTGCCGCTCGAGGGAGGGATACCGCCACGAGTGGCCGTGTTCCGAGCTTCAGATCTTGCCTTCGTCACCTCGCAGGAACTCCGGCTCGGCGACGGCACGCCGATGACGCATGGCGCGTGGCTCGCGATACACCCGACGAGTGGTGAACTCTTCACGTCGAACGGTACCTTGAGCAGTTCAGATCCCATTCGGATCTTTACCCTGAACCCGCAGGCGTTGACCACAGACCTGCCTGGGTCGTTCCTGCAGTTTAGTCGCAATTTTCCGACGATCACCGACAACGGAACACCGGTAACCCTGCAGATCCTTCAGGGAGGAGCCTTCGACGACGAGGGCTGCAACCTCTACCTCAGCCACGGCAATGCGACTGACGACGTGGGCGGGGGGCTCAAGATCGTCGACGCGACGACCGGCGTACTGCTGGAAACGTCGGTGCAGAGTGCCGGAATCGGTGACTCGTCCTTCTTGTATGCCTTCAACATCGGCTTCCCGATGGGGCAGGAGCCCGAGGGGCTGACCTTCTTCAACCTCCCAGCCGGAACGAACGCGCCTGGAATCCGAGGCGCCCTACATGCCATCGTCCTTGAGAACATCGGTCCCGACTGGTTCTTCAAGCACTACCACGTCTGCCAATCCGGTCAGACCATCACCGCGCCAGACGATCTCGTCACCTGCGCTTGCTCCTGCCAGGATCCCGCAGGTGGGCCCGCGTTCCCTGTGACCATTCAGGGTTGCGGGATCGTCGCGACGTCCGGCAGCGCCTGCGGGACGGTGTGTGGCGGACAAGCGTGCGGTTCTGCCCAGGGATGTGCAATCGGTGCGTGCGCGTCGACAGACCCAGCGGAGACCTTACTCATGTCGGATGCCTGCGACAGCAGCGTTAGCGACCCCGTTCCGCCCGCGAAGGTAGGAAACTACCGTCTTCAGGCTACGACGAGCCTCTCGAGCGCGACGGTCAGGGTCTCGGGTGAGACCACGGTCGTCCCGGTTCAGTCGGGAGAGATCTTCTTTAATGCCCCCCCGGTCCCCGTTTCCGGTTCACAAGCAGAGTTGGCGCAGGTCACGGGCCGGTTGGCCCCCTTCACGCTTTTCGGGGGCACTGTCGACGTGACCAATGCCGCCATCGCGGCAGTGACACGCATCGGAGCGTCGTTTGAGACGCCTTCTAGGGTCGTGGTGGGCGCCCAGGCCGGTCGATTCCTCGCGTCGTTCTCGGTGGACGGTACCGCGGCCGTGACGGAGGCCATCAATGTTGAACCGATCGCTCTGATTCTCGATCTCCAAGCGACCCCGCCACGCTTCCTGTTCGAGGCCCACGGCACGGCGGGGAACGCCGGAGAGCTCACGCTCCATCTTGAAGGCATCGTGACGAATCAGGCGCCGCGGGCCAACGCTGGTTCGGACCAAGTTGTGGAGTGCGCTTCTCCTGCCGGTGCGAACGTATCGTTCTCTGGATCCAGCACGGATCCAGATGGAAGCGCTGACATCCTGAGGGTGCAGTGGTTCGAGGGTGCCACGCCACTCGGAGTTCAGACGTCGTTCAACACGCAGCTAGCACGGGGGATTCATGACCTGTCCTTCCACGTATACGATCAGATTCTCGCGAGCGGTGCGGATCAGGTCGTCGTCACTGTGCGGGACACAACTCCGCCGACCGTAACAGCTCCTGCCAACATTGCGGTCTCGTCCTGTGGAATGCCGCAAGATCAAGTCTCTCTCGGTGTACCAAGTGCCTCGGACGCCTGCAGCGCCGAATCGTTGCAGGTCACTGGAACCATCGTGGATGTCAACGGGATCACCACCAGTATCACCGTCACACCTACAACTCTCTTCTCTGTCGGGACATCGATCGTTTCTTGGAAGGCCGTGGACGCATCCGGAAACATCGGCACTGCCTCTCAGCAGGTCACGCGAACCGTCACCGGCTTCGGCGGGCCGGGCTGCTTGCCGGCATTCTCGGCGCTCACGGCTGACGGAGATGTCACGATGGCCGGAAACTCAGTCGTATACGGCAATGTCGGGATCTCGCCGAGCGATTTCCTGCGGCTGACCAGCTCGAACAATCACGTGACCGGTAGCGCGACCGTGTTCCCCTCCACCTCGCAGGTCGTGCTGACCGGCTTCAGCACTGTCTCTGGCGGCATCATTACTCACGACCTCAGCGTCTCGGGTGACGCGATCGAAAACGCCACGCGGGTATCTGCGGCAGCGGCATCCCAGACCGCGACGCCCGGTTTCCCGACGAGTATCAGCCAGAGCGGGAACAGCGACCTGACGCTGCAGCCGATCAACCCCGGCGGCACAAACATCCTCAACCTTTCGCTCTTCAACCTGCAAGACAACGCCGACCTCACCCTGGTAGGGAATGCCAGCACGACGTACATCATCAACGTGTCCGGCAGCTTCACGCTCGCAGGCAACTCGAACATCATCCTCAGCGGCGGTCTGCTGGCGACGAACGTCCTGTTCAATATCGTGGGAACGGGAACCGCCGCGATGTCGGGCAGAAACTCCATCCTTCGCGGACTGTACCTGGCTCCGGCTCGAGCGTTCGCGGTGTCCAGCAACAGCGATGTGACCGGCCGGGTGTTCGCGCGATCGATCTCGCTCAGCGGCAACAGCGACATCACCGGAATCTAGGAACTGCCCCTCCCACCGATAAGAGGCGCGATGCCGCGCCGGAAGGTGATGGATCCGGTATCAAGCGCGTTGTGCACGCAAGCGTTCGGAATTTCTGGCATCCGGCCGCGCACGCGCAACACGTTGTTCGACAACTGTCCGACTTGCGTAGGCTAAGAGCACCGAACGGGTTGAAATGCGAAGAATCCTGAGGATTTCGATGATCGTGGTGCGGGCGCTTCCGGTCGCGCGCGGCCGAAGGACCCCGTTTCCCGCGAATCCGGCATTCTCTCGTCGGAAGACGCTCGTGGAAGTTACTGGAATCATGCGCTGTTCAACCCGTTCGGTGCTCTAGGGGGCCGGCGGGGCCGGCGCCATGGGTCGGGACTACTACGCGACGTTGGGAGTGGCCCGCGACGCAAGCGGCGTCGAGGTCAAGGCGGCGTACCGCAAGCTGGCTTGGCGCTGGCACCCGGATCGCAACATGGGAGACGCGGCCGCCGAGGAGCGTTTCAAGGAGCTGTCGGAAGCGTACGCGGTGCTCTCCGATGAGCTTGCACGGAGCCGCTACGACCGCTTTGGCACCGTCGAGGCCGCGTCCCCCTTCGGGGGTGCCGCCGGGATCAACAGCGCCGCTGAATTCTTCCAGAGCCTGTTCGGCGACCTGTTCGGCCTCGGCCGCAGGAACGCGGCCGCCGGGCGCGACCTGCGCTACACTCTGGAGCTCGACTTCGAGGAGGCCGCCGCCGGCTGCGAGAAAACCATCGCGTTCGATCGCGCGGAGGACTGCGCCACGTGTCGCGCCACGGGCGCCGAAGGAGGCGCCGCCGGGCTGCTGCGCTGCGCGCGCTGTGGCGGCGACGGGTTCATCCGCGGCAAGCCCGGCTGGATAGCCGTGCGCCGCGAGTGCGCTGCCTGCGGCGGGGCCGGCGAGGTTCCACGCGTGCGGTGCGCCGTGTGTGACGGCGCGGGGTTGGTCGAGCGGCGCCGCGAGTACGTCGTGCGCGTGCCGTCGCTTTCGACGGACGGCTCCTCGCAGCGCATCCCCAGCGAGGGCTCGCCGGGACGGCGCGGCGGTCCGGCGGGCGATCTTCACGTCATCGTGCGCGTCCGTCCCCACGCATTCTTTTCCCGCGAAGGCGATCTCCTCGCGTGCGACGTTCCCATCTCGATCGTCGACGCGACCCTGGGCGCTGACATCGACGTCCCGGTCCTGGGCGGGCAGGTGCGCATGAAGGTTCCGCCCGGGACCCAATCCGGCGCGGTGTTCCGCATCCGGGGCAAGGGCCTGCCGCGTGCCAACGGCAGCCATCCCGCGCAAGGTGACGTGCACGTGCGGATTGCCGTGGAGACACCCTCTCAACTCTCCGACCAGGCGCGAGCGCTGCTGGTACAACTCGGCCAGGCGCTTGAGGACGCGGCCCATCCCCGCCAGCGCGACTTTCGCCTGGCCGCCGGACAGCGAGCACCCGCGCCACTGTCCAAGCCCGAATAGAGCGCGTCGGGAAGTTCGGCGAACACGGTATCTGCCCCCGAATTCCCGGCGCGCTCTTAGGACCCGGTCGCGCGGCCGCCCAGGGTTCTTGACGCGCGGACGCGCCCCCGGCAGGTTTCGCGCTTGCGCCGCCGCCGCCAGGTTCTGATCCATCTCGCGCTGTTTTTGGTCACCTTCGCCACTACCACCATGGCGGGAGCGCTCTTCGTGCACGGCGATACCGTGCGTCCGCTGTCCGACGGGCTGGCGTATTCGGTGCCGCTGCTGCTCATCCTGACGTGCCACGAGCTGGGCCATTACGTGGTCGCGCGCCGGCACGGTGTGGATGCGTCCCTTCCGTATTTCGTCCCGATACCGCCTCAGATAGGGCTTGGGACGTTCGGGGCGTTCATCAGCATGCGAGGCGTGACGTCGAATCGGACGAAGCTCATCGACATCGGTGCGGCCGGGCCGCTGGCGGGCATGGTGATCGCGATTCCGGTGATCCTTTACGGTCTGCACCTGTCGCCGGTCCGCATGCTCGAGGGGATCGGACAGCAGGAGGGAAACTCGCTTCTTTACCTTCTGCTCAAGTACGCGGCGAAAGGAGCCTGGCTGCCCGATGCGGCCCGACGCGACGTGATCCTTCATCCCACCGCGTGGGCGGGCTGGGCGGGCCTTTTGCTGACGATGATCAACCTGTTGCCGATCTGGCAGCTCGACGGAGGTCACATCGCGACCGCCTACTTCGGCAATCGTTACGCGCGATTCGCGCGCTGGCTTCACCGCGCGCTGCCTTTTTTGGGGATTGCCGTGTTCCTGTGGGTCCGCGGCGTCGTCGCGCGTGAGGCAGGAACGGGACCCGGTCGCGCCCCGGTGACGGCCATCGCGATCCTGGCGGCTCTGCCCTGGTTGTTGTGGTTCGTCATGGTGCTTGTCATGCGCCGTCTCTCGGGCGGCGTGGAGCATCCCCCCGTGGACGACGACGCGCCGCTTCCGCGCAGTCGGCGTATACTGTTCTGGATAGTGGTGGCCGTGTTCGTGATGATCTTCATGCCGGTGCCGCTGCGCATGACCTTGGCTCCGGGTGCGTCCGAGGGGCCATGAGGATCGAGTGCAATCTCTGTCACGCGATCGCCGAGATGGGGCAGACGGCGGTGTCGCCGGGCGGCATGGAGGTGCGATGCGCGGCGTGCGGGCGATGGTTCCACGTAGCCAGCGGCACGGCCGATGGAGCGCCCGCCTCCGTCGACGCGCGGGTCGGCTCGGGTCCCTATCGAACGCTGGGGGCAGGGCCCGGATGTCCGAAGTGCGGCCGGGCGCGAGGAGCCGGCCACGACGCGTGTCCCCGCTGCGGGCTGGTCTACGCTTTGTGGCCCGCAGATGCTCCGCCGGCCATCGTGCTCGACGAGCGGGGCGCCGACCTGTGGGCCGCGGCCGAGCGAGGGTGGTCCGATCCGGCGCGGCATGATCAATTCCTGCACCATTGCTCGACCGCCGGACTGCTGGGCGGCGCCGGTCGGATGTATCGCGAGCGCCTGGATCGCAACCCCGGTGACGCGATCGCAGTCAAGATGCAAAAGCGCGTGCTGAACATGGCGAGCCAGCTCATGGGCCCGCACACGAGCGCTCTGCCGCCGCTGACGCGGTCGCGCTGGTTCGGCGTGGTGCTGGCGCTATCGGTCGTCGGAGGCGTGGTCGCCGCGCTGCTCGCTGGATGACGCGCGAGCTCCCGCCATGGGGCATGTTGCCCCGAAATCGTGACCGAAACCGGAACATGCGTTCGATCTTCGAACGCGAAGCCCACGTAGATTCCATGTGGTTGCAATGGCTCGTTAATTGCTGCCAACACCGCCGCGAGGTTCAATGTCTACAATGGTGAAATTGGTCGTTTCGACCGCGTCGCTGCCTTTGGTTTGTTTGTCTTTGTCGATGACAGGCTGCGACGAGCCCACGTGGGAACCGGGGCCAGTGGGCGCCCTCGAGGACGACACCAGCACATCCGATCTGGATCTCTGGGCAGACGACGACCGCGTGACGGCCCTGCCGCTTTCACCGGAGCAGGAAGCCGAGGCGCAGCGCTTCGAGGCGTCGGCCGCCGCCACGGTCCACTATCTGAACTTCTCCGACGGAACGACGGTCTTGACGAAGGCGTCGGACAACGCGCCTTACAACCGCAGCCAGATCTGCGGCGCCAATCCCTACCCGAAGTTCCTGGGCTCCGACTCGAGCCGCCGGCAGTTGGTGGCGCAGCTCTCTGCCATGATGCAGCCCTACAACATCATCTTGACGACGACGCGGCCCATGATGGCCCCGTACTCGATGGAGATGATCGGACCCCAGGGCAACGGCTGTTCGCCGGGTCCCAACGTGGGCGGCATCGCGCCGATGGACTGCGGCAACCGCAACAAGTCGAACATCTCGTTCACCTTCACCAACAATCGGGATACGTACATCGTCACCGCGCAAGAGACCGCGCACGCGTTCGGTCTGGAGCACGTAGACGTCGCGTGCGACGTCATGGGCAAGTCGTACTCGCGCAAGGGCTGCCCCAGCGGCAACTGGGGTTACCCCAACATCTCGGGAACGATCCTGGGCGGCGCCATATGTGGATCGAATACCCAGAACAGCCACCAGCGCATGCTCAGCGCGCTCGGGCCGTGGCCGGGGGGGCCCAAGCCCGATCCCTGGACCGGATCGGGAACCTGCACCGACATGGATCCGCCGTTCGTCAGCATCGTCGAGCCACAGGACGGCGAGGAGGTGCCCACGTCATTCGACGTGCGCGTGAACGCAACGGATGACTGCCTGGGGGTCAAGCGCGCCGTGATTCGCGTGCCCGCCATTTCCGGTATGGACGAAAAGCCGGGCCCGGCGCCCTTCGTGTGGACCCTCGGCCAGCTTCCGCTCAGCGACGCGCTGGAGATCTTTGTCGACGCGTACGACACCGGCGGTAAAAAGACGACGGCCAAGGTCACGGTCAAGACCACCATGGGAGGCGGATCGGGCGGCATGGGCGGCAGCCCAGGCACCGGCGGTGCGGGCGGAAGCCCGGGCCCAGACGGCGGTGCGGGCAGCGGCGGCAACGACGGAGGCTCGGGGACGGGCGGGGCAGGCGGTGGCGGCAGTGGCGGGGCCGGTACGGGCGGCAGCAGCGGCGGCGGCGGCGCGGGCGGCATCGGAGGAACGGGCGGCGGCCCCGGCGCCGGTGGCAGCGGCGCGGGCGGCACGGGTGCGGGCGGCGGCAGCTCAGGGACGGGCGGCAGCGGGGCGGGCAGCGGCAGCGGCGGCCAGGGCGGTGGCGGCGTCAGCCCGCCGAAGGGCGGAGGCTGCGCGCTTGCGGGGAATGTCGGGGACGCGACAGCCGGGGCGGCTTTTGTGGGGTTTGCGGCGCTCGGCGTAGCCGCCTCGTTCGTCCGTCGTCGTCGTCGCTGATCAACCTGGACTTGGGTCCTGGACCTGGACCTAGTCGATCCCGGGTACGTGCCATCGAAGCGGGCGCGGTAGGACCAGGACCACGACGCACGCCCAGGTCCAGGTTAAATAGGCCCGGGTCCGATGTACGTCCCGCCGCTCGACCTGCCCCTGGATGAAGTACGCCGCAGCCTGCAGGGGCTGCGCCATCCGTTCCGCGTCGCGATCTTGCGTGCGCGCAACCCGTTCAACGTGGGTGCGATCATTCGCGTCGCCCATTCTTTTCTGGCCCGCGAGATCTTGCTCGTCGGCGACGCGCCTTACTACCAGCGCGCGTCGATGGGGATGGAACGCTACGAGAACATTGTCTGCGTGCCGGACGAATCCGCTTTGATCGGCCGCGCGCGCGAGCTGGGGGCAAAGCTCGTCGTCTTCGAGAAGGATCACGCCCTGGTCGATCTATGGCACGCCGAGCTTCCGGACGACGCCATCCTGGTGTTCGGCAGCGAGGTGGCGGGCGTTCCACCTGATGTGATCGCCGCGGCGCACACGGTCGTCGGCATTCCCATGTACGGGATCAACCACTCGTTCCCGGTCACCGTGGCGGCCGGCATCGCCATGGCCGAGTGGACGCGGCGCTTCTACTCCCGGTGATCCCGATGATACATCGCGTCGAGAGCGGTCCCGAAGTACGGCGCCAGTGTGCCATGGTCCCGCTCCTGATCCCCGTCCTCGTATTCATCCAGGTCCTCGTGACCGTCCTCGCCTTCGTGCCGGATGCCACGCGCGGGCGCGGGTCCCATCTCGTCCGTGACGCCGGCGCCGTAGCAGCCGTGGGCCCATCCCCCCAGCCGCCCACTGCCGACTTGCAGCCCTTGCGGGTCTGGCTCGTCCGCGCGCGCCTCTTCCGTCGTCATCGATTTCGTCACCCGGAAAAACTGGGGCCAGGCCGCGGCCATGCAAGCAGCCCGGGCGGCGGTCGCGCGCCTCGCCGTAACGAGCGGGCTGGGCTGCTATTCTGCCGCGTATGCAATCGCGGCTTGCCGAACACCTGACACGCGAGACCGAGGCCCTCCGCGCAAGCGGCCTTTACAAGCAGGAACGCATCATCACGACGCCGCAAGGGGCCGCCATCCGCGTCGAGGATGGACGCGAGGTTCTCAACTTCTGCGCCAACAACTACCTGGGGCTGGCCAATCATCCCGCGGTCGTCGAAGCGGGTTGCGAGGCCCTGCGCCGCCACGGATTCGGCATGTCATCGGTCCGCTTCATCTGCGGGACGCAGGACGTGCACAAGGCCCTCGAGCGACGGCTCTCCGCCTTCCTGAGCACCGACGACACCGTCCTCTACTCGTCGTGCTTCGACGCCAACGGCGGCCTGTTCGAGACTTTGCTCGGCGAAGAGGATGCCGTCATCAGCGACGCCCTGAACCACGCCAGCATCATCGACGGCGTGCGGCTATCGAAGGCGAAGCGCTTCCGCTACGCCAACAACGACATGGCCGACCTGGAAACCAAGCTGGCCGAGGCATCGGGCAGTCGCTTCAAGCTCATCGCCACCGACGGTGTGTTTTCGATGGACGGAATCACCGCCAACCTCCGCGCGATTTGCGACCTGGCGGATCGGTACGACGCGCTGGTGATGGTCGACGATTCCCACGCCGTAGGCTTCGTCGGCGCGGGTGGGCGCGGCACACCCGAAGCGTGCGGCGTGATGGGGCGCGTCGACATCATCACGGGAACCCTCGGCAAGGCGCTGGGCGGCGCCGCCGGCGGTTACACCTCCGGCCGCCCGGAGATCATCGCCTGGCTGAGGCAGCGCTCGCGTCCGTACCTGTTTTCGAACACTGTCCCGCCCGTCGTCGCGGCAGCGTCGTTGAAGGTGCTCGACCTGCTCGAGTCCTCCGGCGATCTGCGCGACAAGCTGCGCGCGAACGCGGCCAGGTTCCGCGCAGGAATGGAGAAGAACGGCTTTCGCCTGATTCCCGGCAGCCACCCCATCATCCCCGTGATGTTGGGCGATGCCAAAATCGCCAGCGAGATGGCGGATCGCCTGCTGGCGGAGGGCATCTACGTCATCGGATTCTCGTTTCCCGTGGTCCCCAAGGGGGAAGCCCGCATCCGCGCCCAGATCTCGGCGGCTCACGAGCTCGAGCAGATAGACCGCGCCATCGCGGCCTTCGCAAAGGTCGGCCGCGCGATGAAAGTCATCGCTTGAAGGCGCTGGTCAAGAGCCAGCCCGAGCCGGGCATTTGGCTGGCTGAGGTTCCTACGCCCGACGTCGGTCCCAACGATCTTCTGGTGCGCGTGCAGCGGGCATCCATCTGCGGCACCGATATCCACATCTACAACTGGGACGAATGGTCGCGAAAGACTGTCCCCGTGCCCATGGTCATCGGGCACGAGATGATGGGCGTCGTGGCCGATACCGGCGCCGCCGTGACCGGTTTTTCGCGCGGCGAGCGCGTGTCGGTGGAAGGGCACCTGACCTGCGGCCATTGCCGCAACTGCCGCGCCGGCAAACGCCACCTGTGCCGCAACACGAAGGGCGTCGGCGTGGATCGGCCGGGCGGCTTCGCCGAGTACATCAGCGTTCCGGCGGGGAACGTGTTTCGTCTGCCTCCAGACGTGCCCGACGAGATCGCGTCGTTCCTCGATCCCCTGGGAAACGCCGTGCACACGGCCCTGTCGTTCGATCTCGTGGGAGAGGACGTGCTCATCACCGGCGCCGGGCCCATCGGCACCATGGCAGCGGCCATCGCGCGCTTCGTGGGCGCGCGCCACGTGGTGGTGACCGACGTCAACGAGTACCGCCTGGACCTGGCGCGCAAGATGGGGGCCACGCGCGCCGTGGATGTCCGTCACGTCACCCTGGAGCAGACCATGCACGATCTGGGGATGACCGAAGGCTTCGACGTCGGCATGGAGATGTCAGGGAACGGCGACGCACTTCGCGGAATGCTGACCGCCATGAACCACGGCGGCCGCATCGCCATCCTGGGCATTCCGCCCGCCGAGGTGGCGGTGGACGTGGCCAAGATCATCTTCAAAGGCTTAGTGATCAAAGGCATCTATGGCCGGGAGATGTTCGAGACCTGGTACAAGATGATCAGCATGTTGCAGAGCGGCCTGGACGTGACGCCGATCCTCACTCATCGGTTTCCGGCGGCCCGTTACGCCGAGGCGTTCGAAGTGATGCGCTCCGGACTGTCCGGCAAAGTCATTCTGGAGTGGGACTGAAGTCGGGCGCCCCGCCTCGCCAGCGCAGCGCTACGGCGTGACTTCGCCGGGGCGTCGGCTGCTACTGGGTCTGGCGGGCGTCTCGGTCGCCGGCACGTCCGTGGTCGTCGCTGCGGGCGCTTCCGCAACGGCCCGCTGCTTCCGGGTGACGCCCACGAGGGCGCCCAACACGGCAGACACCAACCCGAGCAACAGCGCGGCGAACACGCCCCAGAACGCTTTCCCGGTCCGGTCGGCAGCCGTCAACGCGCCCGCTGAAACCCTTTCCAGCGGGGTTTGATCCCCCGCCATTCGCTGATTCCACTTGGCCTCGAGCCGCGCGGCGATCTCTTGCGCGTCCTGGCGCGAGAGCGGCGTCTGCTGCGCGAGAGAGGTCACGACCATCTCAGAATCGAAACGGCCCTGGCGGATCGCCGTTCTCACGCTGTCCTGGATGACAGCCTGCGCTTGCTCCGGCGTGATCGTGGGCTTGCCTTCCGCGCGCAGACGCTGGTTGATCGGAGCCATCACGTCCTGGGCGTCGATCCCCAGCCATTCGGCGACAGGTCCGCCGCGCCCCGCTGCCGCCGATGCCCCGCTGGCGCCGATCCGAGCCACCCCGCCCGCCAGCGCACCCAAGACCATGCCCATGGCCAGAGCGCCCGCTACCGTCGAGACCGCCCACACCACGCCGCCGTGGATGATCGCGCCTCCTCGGTCCAGCACGCCAGCCGTCCGCGCTGCGACCAGCCCGCCGGCGAACAGCGCGATGAGCGGCGCTATCAACGACCAAATTCCCGTCCCGATGCCCGCCGTCTTGGCGGATTCTGGATTCGACGGATCGATGGACGAAAGTCCGACCGCCAGACCGAAGGCGTAAAGGAGGATCCACAAACCGATGGCCACCACCGCCCCCCCGATGATGGCGCTCCAGCTCATGTGGATCTGGCCACCGCCGCCCAGCACCACGCGCTTCTCTGTCATCATGGCTTCTCCTCCTGTGCGCGTTGTCCGCGCTCACCAGCTCAAGGTGGGCATCGGCTTTCGTCCGTCGAGCAGGCTCTGGCGGACGGGCGCACGCGCGACGATCAGAGGCGGCGGTGCTGCAGGCTCGGCAGGTCGCGTCTGACGCGATCCTGGTAATCGAAGTCCAGCGTTGCGATCGCAAGACCCTCGTGATCGCCGCACTCGGCGATGACGGCGCCCCAGGGATCCACCACCATCGCGTGCCCGTAGCTCGTGCGCTTGCCGCCGTGGTGGCCGAACTGGGCGGGCGCGATGACGAACGCCTGGTTCTCGATGGCGCGAGCGCGCAGCAACACGTGCCAGTGGTCTTTTCCCGTGTCCCGAGTGAACGCCGACGGAACCGCCAGGATGCGCGCGCCGCGGGCGGCCAGCGACCGGTAGAGCTCGGGAAAGCGCAGGTCGTAGCAGACCGTCAGCCCCAGCCCGCCCCAGGGAGTTTCGGCCACCACGGCTTCCACACCTGCGGACACGGTCTCGGACTCGCGGAAGCGGCTGCCCCCCGGAACATCCACGTCGAACAGGTGAACCTTGCGATAGCGGGCGGCGATGCGCCCGTCCGCGCTCAGGAGGATGCTGGTGTTGTGGATGCGGTCGGCGGGGCCTGCTTTCTCGGGAAATCCCCCGAGCAGAAGCCAGCATCCCGCCGACCGGGCGGTCTCCTGCATCGCGGCCAGGATCGGCCCGGGCGCCGCCCCATCGAGGTCCTCGGCGAGCCCGAGCTTGTGGTCGCGGTCGCTGCCCAAGTAGGCGAAGTTCTCGGGCAGCCCGACCAGGCTCGCCCCGCGGGCCGCCGCCTCTATCGCCCAGGTCCGGCACCGCGCCAGATTGGCGGCCAGGTCTTCGGTGGAGGTGATCTGAAGCGCGGCTACGGTGAGCATGCGCCTTTGCCTACCACGGAACCCGCGCGTGGAGCGGGTCGATCAGCGGCCATATACCGCAGTAATTCCGGGCCTTTGTCTTCCGTTGCCCGGCTTGCGCGTGGGGAGAGCACATGCTATAGAAGCGCGTTCCGAAATTCTGCGCAGCCTTTTCACGAAGGCGGGTCGCGAGCCCGCCTTTTTTATTGTCCTCGATCTTCACCGCAAAAGCCGACCTCAAGCCGCGACCCGCAAAAAGGAAGATGCGAAACGAAACAGCAAAATTTTGGGAGCTGGCGGAACCCTATGTCAAGGACGCCGGCTACGAAATCAGTGAGGTCCAGTGGAACCGGGAGCCCGGTGGTTGGATTCTGCGCATTTTCATCGATATCGATCCGGATACGGCCGGGGTAGACGCGGCAGCCGCTGCGGTGGGGCACGCGGACTGCGAACGGGTCAGCCGCGACGTTTCGGCAGCGCTCGACGCCGCGGACGCGGTTCCGCATGCCTACCAGCTCGAGGTGAGTTCACCCGGCCTGGATCGGCCTTTGCGCCGAGAGAAAGATTTCGCACGGTTCGCAGGAAGAAACGCCCGGGTGCGTCTGATGGAGGGCGTGGATGGCCGTCGGAATTTCACCGGCAAGCTCCTGGGCGCGGCGGGTGGGGTGGTGGACATAGAGTGCGACGGACGAGCCTTTCGAGTGCTCGTGAGAGACGTCGCCAAAGCCCACTTGATCCCCGATTGGGATCAAGAATTTCACAGGAGCGCTTCATGAGTGACGTCGCCGCCCTCAACCTGGTCCTCGACCAGGTTTCAAAGGACAAGAACATCGACCGCAAGGTGTTGGTCGAGACCCTGGAGCAGGCCATCCTGACCGCGGCCAAGCGGTCGTTCGGCATGCAGCGTGAGATGGAGGCCAAGTTCAACGAGGAGACGGGGCGCGTCGATCTGTTCCAGATCATCATCATCGCGGACCCGGTGATCACGCCCGGTGCGCAGATCTCGCTGGCCGAAGCGGACCGATTCAACCTGAAGGCCGAGGTCGGCGACGAGCTGCTGTTCCAGATTTTCTTCGACGAGAAAGACCAATCGAAAGCGGAGGAGCAGGACGCGAAGTACGGTGCGCTGCTGCAGCTCAACCGGGCGTGGAAGGGATTCGGCCGGATCGCCGCGCAGACCGCCAAGCAGGTCATCCTGCAGCGCGTCCGCGAGGCCGAGCGCGAGAACGTCTTCAACCAGTACAAGGGAAAGAAGGGCGAGCTGGTGTCCGGCATCGTCCGTCGCTTCGAGCGCGGCAGCATCGTGGTGGACATGAGCGGCGCCGAGGCGGTCCTGACCGTGCGCGATCAGGTTCCGCGCGAGTCCTACCGGGCGGGAGATCGGATCGTCGCGTACCTGGTGGATATCGACAAGGCGGCGCGGGGCCCGCAGATCATCCTGTCGCGGACCCACAAGGGCTTGCTGGAGAAGCTCTTCGAGATGGAGGTCCCCGAGATTTACGAGAAGATCGTGCGCATCGAGGCCTCGGCGCGGGAGCCCGGGGCGCGGTCCAAGATCGCCGTCAGCTCGCGCGACCGAGACGTGGATCCGGTGGGCGCGTGCGTCGGCATGAAGGGTTCGCGGGTGCAGGCGGTGGTGCAGGAGCTGCGCGGCGAGAAGATCGACATCGTCCCCTACGATCCGGATCCGGCGCGGTTCGTCTGCAACGCCATCGCGCCGGCCGAGGTGGCGAAGGTGATCATCGACGCGGGCAGCCACACGATGGAGCTGGTGGTTCCCGACGAGAAGCTGTCGCTGGCCATCGGGAAGAAGGGGCAGAACGTGCGATTGGCATCGCAGCTGACCGGGTGGCGCATCGACATCCATTCGGAGGCGAAGGTGCGCGAGCTGGAACAGCGGGGGCGTGCGTCGATGGCCAGCATCGACGGGGTGACGGCCGAGATGGCCGACGCTCTGTTCAAGCTGGGCTGGCGTTCGGCGGCCGACGTGGCCAACGCCCGCGCGGAGGAGCTGGCGGCCGTGCCTGGGATCGAGGGACCCGAAGCAGCGCAGAAGATCGTGAAGGCGGCAGCCAAGGCCGCAGAGATCGAGCGCAAGCAGAAAGTCGAGGAGGCAGCGCGGGCGGCGGCGCAGGCGG
>Ga0187894_10003768_pt1 | contig 16699 bp, 12 predicted proteins | sample GBC1701081metaG_FD_136650 | JGI IMG/M metagenome (GOLD analysis project Ga0187894, IMG submission 136650) | White microbial mat communities from a lava cave in the Kipuka Kanohina Cave System on the Island of Hawaii, USA - GBC170108-1 metaG ... | reverse complement strand
GCAGAACGTGGATTACTGGAAGGTCGTCAGCGCGGACTACTTCAAGACTTTGGGCATTCGCCTGGTGGAGGGGCGCTTATTCGAGCCAGCGGATCAGGGCGAGAACGCGCAACGCGTCGCCGTCATCAACCAGGCGATGGCGCGGCGCTTTTGGCAGGGCAGCCCTATCGGGCAGCGCGTCAACCCGCAGGTCTCCAATCAGCCCAACTGGTTCACTGTCGTCGGCGTGGTCGAAGACACCAAGAACATGGGCGTGGACAAGCCCGCCGGGACTGAACTTTACCTGCTTGACCGACAATTGTTCCCACTCTTAGGCGTAATCTTCAGACAAAGCTACATAGTGCGCACGGCGGGCGACCCCTCGTTAGCGGCGGCGGCAGTGCGGACGGCAGTACGCGAGGTTGACCCGGCATTGCCCGTATTCGACATGCGGCAGATGTCGGACACCGTAGCCGATTCGCTGGCCAGGCCGCGCTTCCTCTCGATACTACTCGGCGCATTTTCGGCCATCGCGTTGGTTTTGGCGGCGGTGGGCATCTACGGCGTGATCGCCTACGCGGTCTCGCAACGCACGCAGGAGATCGGCGTGCGCATGGCGTTGGGCGCCCGCTCGTCCGACGTGATGAAGCTGGTGCTAGGACAGGGGACAAAGATGGCCGCCGTTGGCGTCGGCCTCGGCCTCGTCGGCGCCTTCGCGTTGACGCGGGTGATGTCTACGCTGCTCTTCGAAGTGAGCGTGACCGACCCGGTGACCTTTGCGGCGGTCGTGGCGCTGCTCGCTGTCGTCGCGCTGCTGGCCTGTTACATCCCGGCGCGCCGCGCAGCCAGGGTAGACCCGATGATCGTTTTAAGAAGTGAATAGCCTGAACACAACGAGGGGACAAATTATGCAAAAACTTTGGCAAGTCCTGCGCTTCCCTGCACGCCGTTTGATGAAACAATCGCTGCTTGGCTTGATCGCTGTTTTGACGCTGGCGACAAGCGCGGGTTTCACGCAAGTCAAGACCACAACCATCCCGCTGGACAAGTCGAGCGAGATGCAGCCACGCAATGTGAAAACGGAACAGGTGAGCTACAAGGGGCGAAAAGCATTGCGCGTGACTGACGCTGCGCCGGCAGGCGTCGCGGATGGAATTCAACTCGTCATCTTGAATCAGATGGAATTTCAGGACGGCCTGATCGAAGTCGAGTTGGCGGGCGAACCTCTCCCCAATGTGGGAGAAGGAGCGCGCGGCTTCGTCGGCGTGGCGTTCCGCGTCAACCTTGACGCGGCCAAAGACGCCGCCAGGTACGAATGCTTCTATCTGCGTCCAACCAATGGCCGCGCCGACGATCAGGTGCGGCGCAATCATTCGACCCAGTACATTTCCTACCCTGACTTCCCATGGTCTCGATTGCGCAAGGAGTTCCCGGAGAAATACGAAAGCTACGTGGACCTCGTTCCCGGCGAGTGGACGAAGGTGAAGATCGAAGTGCGCGGTGACAAGGCGCGCTTGTACGCGCATGACGCGCCGCAACCTGTCCTGGTGGTCAATGATCTCAAACAAGGACAAAGCCGGGGCCAGATTGCGTTATGGGTTGGGGCGGGAACGGTCGCGCACTTCGCCAATCTGCGCGTATCCAAGTGAAAAACGCCAGCCGGATTGAAAGTCGAAGGAAGAACCGCGATGCCTGATTGGAAGGCAGAGATCAGCCAACGTCTCGCCAGGTTGGCCTTGGAGCCGACACGCCATGCCGCCATTGTCGAGGAACTCGCGCAGCGCCCGGATGACTGCTACGCGGAGTTGCTCGCGGGCGGCGCGACCCCAGCGAAAGCTTATCGGCAAACGCTCGCGGAATTGAGTGGAAGTGAGTTGCTGGCGCGCGAACTGCTGCGCATGGAGCGGCAGGATGCGCCCGAGCCCATCGTGCTGAGAACAAACAGGAGGACAAAGATGATCGCAGACCTGTGGCAAGACCTGCGCTTCGGCGCGCGAATGTTGATGAAGCGACCGGGATTCACATCGATAGCCGTCATGACGCTGGCATTGGGCGTCGGCGCAAACACGGCCATTTTCAGCGTTGTCAACGGCGTGTTGCTGCGCCCGCTGGCGTTCCATGACCCGGATCGTCTCTTTATGCTCTGGACGGACAGTCCAGCCTGGCAACTCGGCTTCCACGAAATCCCGGCGACCCCCGCCGACTTGCCCGAGTGGCGCGCGAGTGCGACCTCCTTTGAGCAACTCGCTGCGTTCCAATCCAACCCCGCTGATTTATCCGACGGCGGCGACCCTGAGCGCGTCGGTGGGGTTGACGTATCAGCGAATCTGCTGCCGCTGCTCGGCGTCCAGCCGCTCCTGGGCCACCACCTCTCAGACGCAGAAGAGCAGCCGGGTCGGGACCGCGTAGCGATCATCAGTTATGCGCTATGGCAGCGGCGCTTCGGGGGCGACGCGCAGATTCTCGGCCGGACAATCACTGTCAATCAGGCGCCGCGCATGATTGTCGGCGTCATGCCCGAGGGTTTTCATTTTCCGCGCGCGACTGAGATGCCCCGGGTCTACAACCTGCCGGAAAGGACTGATCTATGGACGCCACTGGCCAGGGATGCCAGGTTCTGGGAGAAGCGGACGCAAAGGGGACTTATCGTGATCGGACGACTGAAAGCGGGCGTCACCCAGGCGCAGGCGCAAACTGAAATGGACAGCCTCGCCGCACGGCAAGCGAGAGATTATCCGCAAACCCATGCGGGCTGGCGCGTGTGGCTGACGCCGCTCTTCGATCAGATCGTCGGTCAAATGCGCACTCCCTTGCTGATCCTACTGGGCGCGGTGGGTTTCCTGCTGGCTGTAGCCTGCGCCAACATTGCCAGCCTTCTCCTGGCGCGCGCCGCCGCCCGGCGTCGTGAGCTGGCGGTGCGCGCCGCCATCGGCGCAGGGCGCGCCCGCATCATCCGGCAATTGTTGACCGAAAGCCTGTTGTTGGCCACGCTCGGTGGCAGCCTCGGGTTGCTGCTCGGCTATTGGGGATTGGATGTTCTGCTGAGCTTCATCCCGGCGACTGTGCCACGCTTACAGGGCATCTCATTGGATACTCATGTCCTTCTCTTCACCGCATTGGTCTCGATTCTCACCGGCGCGCTGTTCGGTCTGGTTCCTGCGTGGCAGGCCTCGAAGGTGAATCTGGCCGAGGCGCTCAAGGATGCCAGTCGCACGAACTCTGCGGGGCGCGGCATCCGCAGCCATAGCTTGCTTGTGACCGCTGAAGTCGCACTGGCCGCTGTCCTGCTGGTCGGCGCTGTCCTGATGTTGCAAAGTTTTCAGCGGCTGCTAGCAGTTGATCCGGGCTTCAAGCCGGAGGGCGTCGCCACATTCGAGATCTGGTTGCCCAGGGCGCGCTACCCAGACGGCGGACAGCGAGCGCAATTCTTTGATCAGGCGCGCGCGCGCTTGAGCAGTTTGCCTGGGGCGCAGGAGGTCGGTGCGATCTCTAACTTGCCGCTGGGCGGTTATGAAAGTATGGCTTCCATGGTCATCGAAGGGGCTGAGCCGGCGCCACGCGGCAAAGAGCCGATGGCGGAAGACCGAGCAATCACCCCCGGTTATTTTGAAGCTATGGGCATGAGCCTGATGAGCGGGCGCGAATTCGATGCGACGGATGGCGCGGGCAAGCCGCCTATCGCGATCGTCAACGAGACGCTGGCCCGGCAGTTTTTCCCCGGAGGGGACGCCGTTGGCAAACGCATCAAATGGGTCTTGAATGACAAGGACTGGAGGACGATTGTCGGCGTCGTCCGCGACGTGCGCGGTTTCGCCCTGGAGGCGCAGGCGCGACCGCAGCTCTATCATCCTCACGCACAGGCCCCATATGGCGTGATGGCGATGGCGGTGCGCGCCGAGGCGACAGCGCTGCCTGCATTGCGCAGCGCGATTCAGCAGGAGCTCAAGCAACTCGATGCGGCGCTTCCGGTGGCCAACTATCGTACGATGCCCGAACTGGTGGCGAATGCGGTGGCGCGGCCTCGCTTCAGCACATTGTTGCTGGGCTTGTTCGCCGCCGCCGCGCTGCTGTTGACAGTCATCGGACTGTACGGCGTGGTCGCCTACGGAGTCAATCAACGGACGCGCGAAATCGGCATTCGCATGGCGTTGGGCGCGCAGCGACAAAGCGTGCTGGCGCTGGTCATCGGGCAGGGCATGCAACCGGCATTGATCGGAGTGGGCATCGGGCTGGCCAGCGCATTCGTGTTGATGCGCTTGCTGGCCAGTCAGCTTTACGAAATCAAGCCAACCGACCCGGCCACGTTCGGTCTGGTCGCGCTCGGACTGTTGCTTATATCACTTGTCGCCTGCTACCTCCCGGCGCGTCGGGCGATGAAGGTTGATCCAATGGTCGCGTTGCGTGTCGAGTAAGCCCGCAAGCAATTCAACAATGCCCGACTGTAAACCAGAGATCAGATTGCGGCTGGCGAACTTGAAGCTAGCGCCAACGCGCGAGGCCGCCATTATCGAGGAACTCGCGCAGCACTTCGATGACTACTACGCGGAACTGCTGGCAGGCTGAGCGACGGAAGACGAAGCCCACCGCGCGGCGCTGGGGGAATTGAGTGAAGATGAAATCTGGGCGCGCGAACTGCGGCGCGTAGAGCAGCAGTTCGCGCCCGAACCCATCGCGCTCGGAACCAATCGGAGGAGCAATATGATCGCAGACCTTTGGCAAGACCTGCGCTACGGCGCGCGAATGTTAGCGAAACAACCGGGCTTCACGCTGATTGCCGTAGTGACGCTGTCTTTGGGGATTGGCGCGAACACGGCGATTTTCAGCTTGGTGAATGCTGTCTTGTTACAACCGTTGCCGTTCGTTGAGCCTGAACGGCTCGTGACGATTGCCGAGACCCATCCTGAAATAAGGCGGCTTGCAGTAGCAACGCCAGATTATGCGGATTGGGGATTGGGGCAAGCTGGCGCTCACTGAGGCGGGCGAGCCGGAACAATTGCAGGGAACCGGCATCACGCCGAACCTGTTTCCTTTGCTCGGCATCAACCCGGCGCTGGGCCGGAATTTCTCGCCGGAAGAAAACCAGACTGGGCGTGACCGTGTGGCAATCTTGAGTTTTGGGCTTTGGCAACGCCGGTTCGCGGCCGAGCCGAATCTGGTGGGCGGCACGATCCGGCTCAATGGCGAGAATCACGTCGTAGTGGGCGTGATGCCGCAGGGCCTGCAATTCCCTTTTGAAACTGATGTCTGGCTGCCGCTTTCGCAACTCGGATCGGATTTGTTGACTAATCGTGTGCGCCATCCACTTACTTGTGCCAACGTCGCAAACCTCTTGCTGGCGCGCGCCGCCGGGCGGCAGCAGGAAGTTGCCATGCGTGCGGCGCTGGGCGCTGGGCGCGGACGGTTGTTCCGGCAATTTCTGACGGAAAGCCGCTTGCTGGCGGGGCTGGGCGGCGCAGGCGGACTGCTGTTGGCCGCTGTCAGCCTGCCGTTATTGCGCGCGGCGCTCTCCAATGTGGCGCCGGAACAGCTTCCGGCGCTGCAAACCGTCAGCCTGGACCTCTTCCTGCTTGGCTTCACACTGTTCATCACCTTGCTGACCGGCGTGCTATTCGGGCTGATTCCGGCGTTCCGGCTTGCGCGGCTCAACCTCAACCAATCGCTGAAGGAAGGCGGAAAAGCCGCCGCCGGAAGCGCGCGCGGTCTTGCCAGCCGCACACTGGTGGTGGCGGATGTCACGCTGACGCTGGTGGCGCTGGTGGGCGCGGGGTTGTTACTCAAAAGTTTTCAGCGGTTGATGCAGGTTGACCCCGGTTTTCGCACTGATCATTTGTTGAGCGCGCAACTCACCCTGCCCGAAACGAAATACGCACAAGCCGATCAGGTGAAAAGTTTTCATCAGCAATTGCTGCCACGCTTGGCGGCGCTGCCCAGCGTCGAGTGTGTAGCGACAATTGATTACTTCCTACTGGCCACCTCCAATGCCAAAACCCGCTTTGCCGTTGAGGGCGCGCCGCGCCCCGCCGCCGGACAATTCCCGGTCGCACAGACTCGCGCCGTCAATCAGGATTACTTCCGGGTGATGGGCATCGCGCTCTCGCGGGGGCGCGCTTTTACCGAAGACGATCTGCTGAACAAACGCAGTTGCTACGTCATCAACGAAACCCTGGCGCGCCGTTATTTCCCGAATGAAGACACGGTCTGCAAACAACTGGTAATGGGCGTGATGTTTCCGAACCCGGTCAACGCGCCAATCATCGGCGTCGTGGCCGATGTCAAAGATCTCGGTATGATGGCGCCGGTCAAGCCGACAATTTATAGCCCTGGTTTCAGCCGGCAGCCATTACTAATGATTCGCACAACGGGCGAACCTGCTGCTCTCGCTACGGCAGTGAGGCAGGCGGTTGCTGCGACGGACAGCGAGCAACCTGTGCAACGCCTGCGAACGATGGACGCGGCGGTCTCGGCTTCGCTAGCGCGACAACGCTTATCGGCAGTCCTGACGGGAGCTTTCGCGGCGCTGGCCTTGCTGCTGGCGGCGCTTGGCCTTTACGGCGTACTGGCTTGGAGTGTCAGCGGGCGCACGCGCGAACTGGGTATCCGGATGGCGCTTGGCGCGAAAAAACGCGACATCCTCAAGCTCGTCCTGGGGCAAGGGCTGAAGCTGATGCTGATTGGCGCCGCCATCGGACTGGCGCTCTCCCTCGCCCTAACCCGCTTTCTCTCAGCCCTGCTTTTCGGCGTCAGCGCATACGACCCGATCACATTCGTTGCGATCACCCTACTGTTGACAGGCGTGGCTCTGATGGCCAGTTATCTGCCGGCGCGGCGGGCCACGAAGGTTGATCCGATGGTGGCATTGCGAGTCGAGTGAACCACAGCTAGTAATCCAATGAGAAACCCTGGACTCTTCATCGTCGGCTTTTGTCTCTGCGTCTTTTTCTATTTTTCCCTTCAGGTACAACCAGGTGGGAAAGCAAAGTCGCAACGCGAAAGCCCTGGCCAGACACAAGAACCTTCAGGCGCTGATTCCCAGCAGACGCAGGCAAGCGCCCTCGATGTGTTCGAGACCGCGCTCAATGAGCGCTGGTCCTACCGTCACGCCAACAACGTGGACTTCGCCGCCGCCATCGCCGCGCTGCGCCAGCGCATCGCCGCTGGCATTTCCAACGTCGACCTGGGCATCGAGTTGCAGAAGATCATCGCGCTCGGGATTGACGGCCACGCGCGTGTCTTGGGCTATCGCCTGCAGGCGGGCGGTTGTCTGCCGTTTCTGATCGAACCAAAGGGTGAACGGTTTGTAGCTTTTAAGCCGGAGCGCCGATCCTTCCTCGCCGACGGCTTGCCATTCCTGACCCGGATTGACGGCAAGGAGATCGCCGAGTGGTGCGCGGCGGCGGCAATGCTTGTCCCAAAAGGCTCGCCGCAGTACGTCCGCCACCGCAGCCTCGGCCTCTTGCGCGAACTCGACTACTGGCGCAGCCAGATGAACCTGCCCAAAAAAGAGACGGTCGAGGTCGAATTGACCGACGAGGGCGGGAAGGCGAACAAGGCGCTTACGCTGCTCGTTGCAAAGTCACCTTTCGCTTACGGCGTATGGCCGTCCGGCGGCTCGCGTCTGCTTGAAAGCAACGTCGGATACCTGCGCCTGGCGAGTATGGTCAAAACGCTTTCGGTGACGGAAATCAAGCAGTGGATGCCGAAGTTTCGCGATACCGCGGGGCTGATCGTGGACGTGCGAGACAACGACGGGGGAGATCGCGACGCCCTGATTCAGTTGTATTCGTACCTCGCCGCTCCGGACGTTCCGCCGCGCGTCTTCAATGCCGCCGCCTATCGGCTGCACAGCGCGCACAAAGCGAACCACCTGGGCGGAAATCACCGCCTCTATCGCGCCAGCGCCAGGGAGTGGACGCCGCAGGAGCGCCAGGCAATCGCGGAGTTCGCGCGGAGCTTCAAGCCTCAGTGGGAGCCGCCCAGGGAGCAATTCAGCGACTGGTATTACATGGCGCTCAGCCGCCTCAATGATCCGGAAATCTATCACTACAACAGGCCGGTCATCGTGCTGCTGAATGGCAAATGTTTCAGCGCGACTGACATCTTTCTAGCAGGGCTGAAGGGAATGAAAAACGTACTTCTCATCGGCGTGCCAAGCAGCGGCGGCAGCGCCGCGAGTCAGGAGATCAAACTCGGCGCGACGCCTTTTACACTCCGCATCGGCTCCATGGCCTCGTTCCAGACTGATGGAAAGCTCTTTGACGGTCACGGCGTTCAGCCAGATCTTCTCGTAGAGCCGGTCCCGGAATACTTCATCGGTGGCCGCGACAATGCCCTGGAGGAAGCAGTGAGGCAAATCAGAGCGAGATAGATGACGGCGAATTGAACTTGAAAGGAATCTGTTGTGACTGACTGGAAACCGGAAATCGAATGGCGGCTGGCGAAGTTGAACCTTTCGCCAGCGCGCGAAGCCGCCATCGTCGAGGAACTCGCGCAGTACTTGGATGACTGCTACGAGGAGTCGCTCCGCGGCGGCGCGAGCGAAGCCGAAGCCCAGCAACAAACACTGGCGGAATTGAGCGAGAGTGAATTACTGGCGCGGGAACTGCGGCGCGTGGAGCGGCAGATCAATCAAGAACCCATCGTACTCGGAACGATTCGGAGGACAAATCTCATGGCAGACCTGTGGCAAGACCTGCGCTACAGCGCGCGAATGTTATTGAAGAACCCCGGCTTCAGCGCCGTGATCGTGCTGACGCTGGCGCTGGGGATTGGCGCGTGCACGGCCATTTTCACTGTGGTCAATGCGCTGCTGTTGCGCCCGCTGCCTTTCCTGGAAGCCGAACGGCTGGCGGTGGTCGCCACGACGGTGCGCCGCGAAGGGGTCGAAGTAAGGAGGACTTCTTATCCTGACTTTGTTTCCTGGCGGGATCAAAACACTGTTTTCGAGCAGATCGCGGCGCGTAATGGAACCTCTTTCAGCCTGTTGGGCGCGGGCGAGCCGGAGCGCGTGAGTGGCGAACTGGTTTCGGCCAATTACTTTTCTTTGCTCGGCGTGCGGGCGGCTTTGGGGCGAACTTTTCTGCCCGAAGAAGACCGCACGCCAGATTCGCATTGTGTCGCGTTGATCGGTCACGGGCTGTGGCAGCGCCGTTTTGGAGGGTCTGCAAACCTGGTCGGCCAGACAATTCAATTGAGCGATGGCAGTTACACGGTGGTCGGGATCATCCCCGAAGGGTTTCGTGGGATTTCGGATCAAGCTGAACTTTGGTTGCCGATGATGATGAGCTCAGCCGTCAGGCCAGGGCAAGGCCTGCAGGCGCGCAATCAACGCTGGCTTTCAACGATCGCGCGTCTCAAACCCGGCGTCGGTTTGCCGCAAGCCCAGGCGGAGATGGATGCGATTGCGCGTCGCATGGAACAAACCTATCCGGAAACGAATGCCGATCGGGGCGCGCTGGCGCCGCCGCTCCACGAACAATTTTTTGGCAATATGCGATTGACGCTCTGGATATTGTTGGGAGCCGTTTGCTGCCTATTGCTTGTCGCCTGCGCTAATGTCGCGAACCTGCTGTTACAGCGCGCTACGACTCGGCGGAGAGAGACGGCCATACGGCTGGCGTTGGGCGCAACGCCTGGGCGGCTAATGCGGCAATTGCTGACCGAAAGCCTGCTGTTGGCTCTCAGCGGCGGCGTGCTAGGAGTCGTGGTTGCGTTCTGGAGCGCGGATTTTCTCGTTGCGCTCAGCCCGATTTCTTTTCCCAGCTTTGTCAAGCTGACGCTGGACGCGCGCGTGCTTGGTTTCAGCCTGTTGCTCTCTGTATTGACCGGGGCGCTGTTCGGTTTGGCGCCCGCGCTGCAAGCCACCAAACCGATGTTGAATGAAGCGCTCAAAGAAAGTTGTCGTGGCGCATCCGGCGGGTTAGGCCGCAGCCGATTGCTCGGTTCGCTGGTCGTTGCTGAAATCGCTCTGGCGTTGGTGTTGCTGGTAGGCGCGGGCCTGATGATTCGCAGCTTGCGCCGATTGCAGGCCGTAGACCCAGGCTTTGACAGCGAGCGCCTGTTGACCATGCGCTTCAGCCTGCCCGCAGAACAATACTCGCATGCTCAAATCGGCGCTTTCAACCAACAATTGCGCGACCGCTTGCAAGCCTTGCCCGGGGTGCAATCGGTCGCGTTGTCCTCCGGCCTGCCGCTAAGTGGCGACACCAGCGCTGGGCCGATTGAGTTGGAAGGGCACACAGTCGCGCCTGCCGACGGAGAAATCAGAATGTACTGGCATCGCGTAACGCCACAGTTTTTCGCAACGCTGGGCATTCCGCTCATCAAAGGCCGCGATTTCACTGTCGAAGATCACGCGCATGCGCCCGGCGTTGTCATCATCAGCGAAGCTCTGGCCCGACGGTATTGGCCAGGCGCAGATCCCATCGGCAAACGGTTGAGGGAAAGCGGCTCGGAAAAACCGTGGCTGTCAATCGTCGGCGTTGCGGAAGACGTCAAATATCGCGGCTTGCCGCAAAATCCGAATGCCGACCCGGATGTTTACTTCCCCTTGCTGCAAAGGTCCGTCAATAACTTGTGCGTGGCCGTGCGAACCGAAGCTGACCCGACCAGCCCGACCGCCACTATTCGCAGCCAGTTGCAAAAACTTGATCCGAAATTGCCCGTTTATGGCTTCACGACGATGGAGGAACAGGTCGCACGCCAAACCAGGCAGTCGCGTTTCAGCGCCTGGCTGCTTGGCGTCTTTGGCGCGCTCGCGCTGTCGCTGTCGGCGATCGGGATTTACAGTGTAATGGCGTATGCAGTCGAACAACGGATACATGAAGTCGGAATCCGGATGGCGCTGGGCGCGCGGGCCGGGGATGTGTTGAAGCTGGTTATCGGCAAGGGCCTGCGCTTGGCGTTGCTGGGCGTGGCGCTAGGATTGGGCGCCGCATTGGTTCTGACGCAGTTGATGAAACGGTTGCTATTTGGTGTGGCGGTGGCAGACCCGCCGACTTATGCCGGAATTGCTTTCTTGCTGATGGCGGTGGCATTGTTGGCTTGCTACATCCCGGCGCGTCGGGCAACGAAGGTTGATCCGCTGACTGCGCTACGAAGTGAGTAGCGCTCGCAACCTTGATGATAGCCACTCCAACTATGCCTGACTGGAAAGCAGTAATCAGACGGCGACTTCAGAGCTTGCAGCCTAAGCGGCATTTTATTTGGGGTGAGCGCAACTGACCCGCTCACCTTTGCGGCGCTCTCGCTACTGCTGCTGGTCGTGGCGCTAGTGGCCTGCTGGATTCCGGCGCGGCGGGCGGTGAAGGAGGACCCGATGATCGCGCTTCGATCTGAATGAGTCCGAAGATACCAGTGAAATGAGTCCGAGATTCTGAGAGAGTTTAAGAAGCGGTTGCGAGCGCTATTGAGAAGATCAGTGGTGGAACGAGAGTTGGAAGAAGAGTTGCGATTCCACATCGAACAACAGACTGAGCAGAACATCCGGCTGGGGATGAGTCCAGAGGAGGCGCGCTACGCTGCTCGCAAGCCATTCGGGGGAATGAACCATGTCTCGCAGAGTTTTGCTTATCCTGCTACTCATCGTCTTTGGCGTATTGAGCGCTGCTGATGCTCAGAAAGAAAAACTGTCCTCCGACTGGCCGGCTTACGGGCGCGATGCCGGAGGTTCGCGGTTTTCGCCGCTGAACCAAATCAATCGCGCCAACGTCAGCCGGTTGAAAGTCGCCTGGATTTATCGAACGGGCGTGGAAGAGGTGAAAGCAGTTGGCGCTCGTAACGCCGCGTTTGAAGCGACCCCGATTCTGGTTGATGGGCTGCTGTATCTGACCACGCCTTATAGTCGAGTGATCGCGCTCGATCCGGCGACGGGAGCGGAGAAGTGGTCGTTCGATCCGCAGATTCCGCTCAATCGCTGGTATTCGGAAATGACTTCGCGAGGTGTGTCGGCGTGGCCTGCAGCGACTGACAATAAAAAAACATCGCGCCGGATTTTTGTGGCCACGCTAGATGCGCGCTTGATCGCGCTGGACGCGGCGACCGGCAAAACAATTCCTAGCTTTGGCGAAAAGGGCCAGGTTGATCTGAAGCAGGATGTCAGGCTCGGCGCTTACGACGGCTATCAAAATTATCAGGTGACTTCGCCTCCGGCAATCATCGGCGACCTGGTCGTAGTCGGTTCGGCGATCGGCGACAACGGCGGCGTCGAAATGGAACGTGGCGTGGTGCGCGCTTTTGACGCCGTCAATTTGGGCGGCTCGCTGGTAACGGCTGGCGGACTGGTTTTCATCGCCGCCACGATGGACGAAACCCTGCGCGCCTTTGACGCCGAATCCGGCACGCTGATATGGGAAGCCCAACTCCCGGCCAGCGCCCAAGCCGCGCCGATGACCTATTCGGCGGGCGGAAAACAGTTCGTCGTCATCTGCGCCGGCGGGCACGGCAAACTCGGCACAAAACGCGGCGATCACGTCGTCGCATATGCCTTGCGACAATAAGTGGGCGCCTTCAGCCCGATACAGTGGGTGGACGAACGACGCCTTCTGGTCATCGCTTTGCCCGAAGGCGAGCAGCCGCTTGGATTCCGGCAGCGCCGGCAAACGCAGCGCATTGCGTCGGAGGCGTGGAAAGTGGAGCGGCGATCTCATCGCCTCCTTTCTTGATGAACACGCGATTGATGAGTTCGTCATTAGTGTAGTCCCGGTGTTTATTGGGGATGGCATTCCACTCATAGCGCGGCGTCACCGCCACGCGCCCTTGGATTTACACTCCGTCGAACGCTTCGAGGATGGTGTGGTTCAACTGCGTTACCGCGTTCAGAACCACGCCGGGCGCTGGTGAACGTTGCTTTCTTTCCTCCGCGACAATTTTTGCAGGCGAACTTTTGACGATTCATAGTCGATTATATAATATGTGTTTATGTCGACTATTAACACACAAAGACTCGACCGCGAATTGAAGAAGGGCGGCGCGGAACTGCTAGTCCTTTCTCTTTTGGAAGCCCGCCAGCGTCATGGCTACGAAATCCGCAAGCTGATCGAAGTGCGCTCGGACGGCGTCCTTAAATTCAACGCGACTTCGATGTACCCACTGCTCTATCGACTGGAAAAGCGCGGCTGGATTGAAGGCAAATGGGTTGAGAAAGCCGGGCAACGACGGCGGCGCTATTACAAGCTGACCAAAGACGGCAAGCAGGTGCTGGCGGCGCAACGCACGATCTGGCAATCGTTCGTCGCGGCCTTCAACCGCGTGACAGGACTCGAACATGCCTGATTGGAAACCGGAAATCAGAAAACGGCTGGCGGGCTTGCGTCTTGCGCCGGTGCGCGAGGCGGCCATTGTCGAGGAACTCGCAAACGACCTCGATGATTGCTACGCGGAGTCGCTCTCTGGTGGCGCGACGGAGGCGGAAGCGTATCAACAAACATTGGCGGAATTGAGCAGCCATGAATTGCTGGCGCTCGAACTGCGGCGTGTGGAGCGGCAGGTCGCGCCTGAATCAATCGTGCTCGGAGCCAATCGGAGGACAAATATGATTGCAGACCTGTGGCAAGACCTGCGCTTCAGCGCGCGGATGTTGATGAAGAACCCCGGATTCACCTTGATCGCCGTGCTGACGCTGGCGCTCGGCATTGGCGCGAACACGGCCATCTTCAGCGTTATCCATGCGCTGATTTTGCGTCCGCCGCGCATGGCCGATGCCGGGCGCGTGGTTGCGATCTGGCGCACGCCGAAAGACAAACGCAATGAAGGCCGCGTTTCGTATCTCGAATTGCAGGATTGGCGCACACAACATCAGGGCTTTGCGGCCATCGCGGCGTACAAACCCTTCAACATGATTCTGCTCTATCAGGATCAAGCTGAAGTTGTTCCCGGGCTGCGCGTCACGGCCAACTTTCTTTCGCTTTTGCAAGTCAAGTTGTGGCGCGGTCGCGATTTCCAGTTCGATGAGGAGAAGCGCGGCGCGCCCGACGTGGCCATCATCAGCCATCAATTCTGGCAAAGCCGACTGGGGGGCAACGAAGCCGCGCTGGGACAGCCGCTGATGTTGAATGGCAGACCGTTCACGATCATCGGCGTGCTGCCGCCGGACTTTGAATTTCCGCCGGCGGCGCAGTCCACCGAACTCCTCGCCACCATTGCGGGCGAAGGCGGGAACCTCAACGAACGCGGCGCGCAGGTGCTGAAGATCATTGGCCGCTTGAAGCCGGGTGTGGCATTCACACAAGCACAGTCTGAACTGACCAGCATCGCCGCCAATCAGGAGCAGCGCTATCCGCAAAACAATCGCAATGCTACGGCTTATCTGGTCCCGGTGAGCGAACAGATAGTCGGGCGCGACCTCCGCCGCGCCTTGTGGCTGCTGCTGGGCGCAGTGGGCTTCTTGTTGCTGATTGCCTGTACAAATGTGGCGAATCTGTTGCTGGTGCGAGCGACGGCCAGGCAGAAAGAGCTGGCGTTGCGTGTGGCGTTAGGAGCCAACACGCGGCGCATCGCACGGCAATTGTTGACCGAGAGTTGCTTGCTTTCATTGCTTTCGGGCAGCGTGGGCTTGCTGCTGGCCGTGTGGGGGCTGAGCGCGATTCGCTATTTTGGCGCGGAGCAATTGCCACGCCTGGACGAAGTACAAATCAATGGCCGCGTGCTGGCGTTTACGCTGGGCGTTGCCGCGTTGACCGCGTTGCTTTCCAGTCTGCTGCCGGTTTTCAAAGCGTCGCGCCCCGACCTCAACGAAGTGTTGAAAACCGGGGCAAAGACCGCGACGGGCGGCGGTTCGCTACGGATGTGGCGTGGCGCATTGGTTGTGGCGGAAGTCGCATTGGGGTTGGTGCTGCTCATCGGCGCGGGCTTGATGATGCGCAGCTTTGGCTTGCTCGTGAACGTGCCGCCGGGCTTCGACCCGACAAACGTGTTGACGGGCGAGATCGGGATGACCAGCGCGGCGTTTGAAAAGCACGATCACCGCGTGCGCTACATCAATCAAACGCTCGACCGGCTCAAAGCGTTGCCCGGCGCCGAGAGCGCCGCGTTCGTCGCGCCGATGCCGTTCAGCGGTCACAACGTGGGCAGCGATTTCAGGATCGAAGGCCGTCCCAAACCGGAACCCGGAACCGAGCCGGGGGCCAGCAACCGCAGCGTCACGGCGCAGTATTTTCAGGCCATCAAGATTCCGTTGCGCAAAGGCCGCTACTTTACCGAGCAGGATCAACATACCGGGGGCGCCGGGGCTGGCGTCGCGATCATCAACGAAGCGCTCGCCCGATCGTACTTCTCGAACGAAGACCCCATCGGCAAATTCATCTCGAACATCGGCGCGAATCAGAATGACGGGGACCCGGAACGATGGGAAATTGTGGGCGTCGTCGGCGATGTATATCACAGCAGCTTGACCCGGGCGGCGAGACCCGAAATTTATCTGCCCTATCAGCAAAACAGCTGGGTCTGGGGCAATTTCTTCGTGCGCACGAAGCAGGACGCGGCAGCCTTGACCAAAAGCTTTACCGACGCCGTGCGGGCGGGCGACAAGACCGTGCCGATCACGAAAGTCCGGCTGTTGACGGAAGCGATTTCCAACACCGTCGCGCAAACGCGCTTCTACACGTTGCTGTTTGCGCTCTTCGGCATGACGGGTTTGCTGCTGACGCTGACCGGCATCTACAGCGTCATCTCATACACCGTGGCGCAGAGCACGCAGGAGATCGGCATCCGCATGGCCTTGGGCGCGCAGGCAGGAGACGTGCTGAAGCTGGTCGTCGGGCAAGGCATGCTGCTGACGACGACTGGGATTGCGCTTGGTCTACTGGCGGCGATGGCGCTCACACGATTGATGAAGAATTTGTTGTTCGGCCTGACTCCAACCGATCCACTGACCTTCGGCGCGATTGCGTTGTTGCTGGTGGCAATCTCGTTGCTGGCCTGTTGGATTCCCGCGCGTAGGGCGATGAAAGTCGATCCGATGGAGGCGTTGCGAGTCGAGTGAGCGACAGCGAGTAGTTCAACTATGCCTGACTGGAAACCAGAAATCAGACGGCGGCTGGCGAAGTTGAACCTCTCACCAGCACGCGAGGCCGCCATCGTCGAGGAACTCGCGCAACACCTGGATGATTGGTAAACGGGGCGAACAGCGCCCACGATACAATACACGCCACCTGCCTCTTTCTCCTTGATCTTCTAGGGAAGAGTGTGACATCATTTCTTCCCTAGAAGCACAAAGGAGAGACTATGACCAGGCGGAAACCGGACCTGCCGCAAGGCACGCTCGACATGCTCGTACTTAAGGCGCTCTCGTTAGGTCCAATGCACGGCTTCGGCATCGGGCAGCGCATCCGGCAACTTGCCGAGGACATGCTGTCGGTCGAGGAGCGCGGCTGGATCAAGAGTGAGTGGGGCGTCTCTGAAAACAACCGCCGGGCTCGCTTCTACAAACTGACCCGCGCCGGACGTAAACAGCTCCAGGTGGAGGAATCTAACTGGAAATACCTGTCAGTAGCGGTGCGCAAGATTCTGGAGGCCAGCTAAAGGAGTAAAACTATGACAGTGTTGCGATATCTCTATAGGCGACTACGGGGGATCCGGCGGTCGGACGAAATTCACAACGAAATTTCGGAGGAGTCGTACATGTCGTTCGTGACGACGCCCTGAAACAATGAAAAAGCGCATGGAGTTCAAGCTTTAGCTTGTGGCTTCCATCTTCGAACAATCCGATGCGGCAAGCTAAAGCTTG